>ERZ1032009.166-NODE-166-length-15260-cov-6.803091_pt1 | contig 15260 bp, 12 predicted proteins | sample MGYA00516700_ERZ1032009 | MGnify/ENA primary metagenome ERZ1032009 (study PRJEB33719, sample SAMN04261292) | wastewater metagenome | biome: rural village; feature: human; material: feces | host: Homo sapiens | place: El Salvador | collected 2013-01-14 ...
AAAAAACTAATAATGCTGAAATGTCTCATGCTTATATATCTTCATTTTGTTAATATCAATTTTCAGTCAGCAAAGGTATAACAATACTTCCAAATCTACATGTGCTCATGTGTCTAAAACTTGCCCAAATGTTTCCGAAGAGCATTTCTACTGCCATTGCTTCCCCTCCTTACTATTACTATACTGGCACCAGTCCGAGTCGGTCTTCGAGGAATACATCAAAGTCAGCCGCTCGGAGCAGGCCGACAAGATTGCGGCGAAGCTTAGGGCGAAGCGTCAAAAAGAAGAAAATAAGAAGTAATAGCGAAAAAGAAGCAACGACTTTGAATCTTTTTTAATACCTTTGCAATGACATCAATGAAAGAACTATGACAGAGAAGGATATACTCAACATGCGGGACCTGGCCGAGGCTGGCAAGGTGCAGTTCAAGGAGCGCATAACCAGTTCGTATGAGATTGGTTGTGAAATGGTGGCGTTCAGCAACTCCCATGGTGGGCGGATTATCATTGGCATCCATGACAAGACAGGCAAAGTGAATGGTCTATCATATTCGGAGCTGCAAGAAACCACAAACTTGCTGAGCAACATCGCGAGCGAGAACGTCTTGCCAAATATCCTCATCGACATCGAGAATGTGCCTGTTGAGGATGGAGCTATTGTTGTAGCGACCATTCCCGAAGGGAAGAATAAACCATACCACGACAACAAGGGCATCATCTGGATGAAGAACGGTTCTGACAAGCGTAGGGTTTTCGACAATGCTGAACTTGCAGAGATGATGGCCGATTGTGGATCTTTCTTCCCCGACGAAGCAGCCGTTGATAACGCCACGGTAGACGATCTTGATGCACATACACTAAAGGTGTATCTGCAGAACCGGTTTGCCAAAGCTTTGGAGAGTAAAGGCTTCATTGGAGATAAGTATGACCAGGCGTCGCTTGATGACATTGCCAGAGCCGTTGCCAGCGGTCACAACATTCAGCAACTGTTGCGCAATCTGCATTTCATCCTTTCCAATGGCAAAATGACTGTCGCAGCTATTCTGCTCTTTGCTAAATACACACAACGTTGGCTGCCAGTGATGACTGCCAAGTGTATCAGTTTCGTCGGCAACTCTGTTGGCGGCACACAGTTCCGCGATAAGGTTGACGATGCCGACATGGAGGGCAACCTGCTCCACCAGTATGAAACCATCATGGCATTCTTCTCCCGCAATCTCCGAAATGTTCAGGTTGAGGAAGACTTCAACTCCCGTGGTCAGCTGGAGATTCCATACGTCAGTCTGGTTGAGTTCACCGTGAACGCCCTGGTCCACCGTTCTCTGAACTGGCGGGCGCCTGTTCGCATTTTCATCTTCGATGATCGTGTGGAAATCCATAGCCCTGGCACATTACCCGATGGCCTAACAGTCGCAGACATTGAAGCCGGTACATCCATGCCGCGCAACTCATTCCTCTTCAACAATGCCATCTACCTGCTGCCATACACTGGTGCAGGCAGCGGCATCCGCCGTGCATTAGAGACCGGCCTCACCGTAAAGATGGTTAATAACCTTGACCAGCGCGAGTTCTTGATTACTATTCCGAGAAAAAGTAATCAAGTAACTAACCAGGTGAATGTAAAAAGTAACCAAGTGGAGGCAAAAAGTAACCAAGTGGAGTACCAAGTCGATGTAAAAAGTAACCAGATGGAGAGTGAAAGTAACCAAGTGGAGGAACATGACGGAGCGCCCCATAAGATTACTAATAAACAAAAGGATATCATTAACTTTTGCACCATACCAAGGTCTGCGCAGGAAATTATGGACAGGCTTCAGATCACAAACCAATCGACCAATCGGAAGAAGCATATTTTGCCTCTCATCGAAATGGGCTATCTTGAAATGACTAATCCAGAGAATCCAAGTGCTTGGAATCAAAAGTATAGAAAGACGAATCGCAAATAGTGTCGGCTTATGGGCGGAGAGGATCTTTATGAAAGGATTAGGCAACTGGAGGTAGAGAACCAGCACCTGAAACAGTTATTGTCTCAACATGGAATTTCCTATAATGAGGATATCAAGCCCACATCAACCAATCAAACCAATTCGTTGATCAAAGAGGCAACGACACCAAAGTTGAGTACCAAGGAGAAAGTCGCACTATTTCGCAGCCTCTTCCAGGGTCGCGAGGATGTGTTTGCTCGACGATGGCACAGCATGAAGGATGGCCGGGAAGGCTATCAACCTGTATGTACCAACGAATGGAGGCAGGGTGTCTGCGACAAGAAGAAATATAATTGTGCGGCTTGTCCTAACCGGCAGTTGCTTCCACTTACTGATAATGACATCTACAACCATTTAAAAGGCGACAACGCGTTTTGCAAGGATGTGGTTGGTGTTTATGCCATTCTCTCCGATGACACGTGTTGCTTTCTCTGCTCTGACTTTGACGACAAGAATTGCAAGCATGGCTATCAGAAGGATGTGCTCGCCTTCATCAGTGTTTGCAAGGATTGGGGCATACCTTATTCCATAGAACGGTCCCGCTCCGGCAACGGTGCTCATGTATGGATTCTCTTTGAGCATCCCATTGCCGCAGGAAAAGCACGAAAGTTAGGCGATGCCATCCTCACCGAGGCAATGAATCGCGATGGGAAGATGTCATTCAAATCGTATGACCGTTTCTTCCCCAACCAAGATCATCTTCCAGAGGGCGGCTTTGGCAACCTTGTGGCGCTACCGCTTCAAGGGCAGGCAGTGAGGAAAGGTAATAGCGTCTTCGTTGATGAAAACTTTGAGATGTATCCTGACCAACTGCAATACCTCTTGTCGATCAGGAAGATGGGCGAATCCGATGTTGACGCATTGCTACAAGCCCACAGCAATACTCAGGAGCCATTCGGCAGTCTATCAAAATCCAGCGAATCCAAGCCATGGGAAACGCCAACGCCTTTAGCCATTGCTCCCTCAGAATTTCCCAAAGCTATCACACTTGTGAGGGCTAACATGCTCTACATTCCGCTGAAAGACCTCCCGCCAAAGGTGGTCAACCATCTCAAGCGCATCGCCTCGTTCAAGAACCCGGAGTTCTTCAGTCATTTGGGCATGCACCTCTCCACTTACAACATTCCACGTATTATCTCATGTGCAGAGCTTAGCGATGAGTACCTCGCACTTCCCCGAGGATGTGAAGAATCAACTGTTGAGTTTTTTATGAGCCATGAGGTAAAGGTTACGATAGAGGACAAGACCAATCATGGCCGTCCCATCTCCGTACAATTCAATGGCATGCTAAGAAACGATCAGCAGGAGGCAGTAACAGAAATGCTGAAACATAATACAGGAGTGCTTTCTGCAACGACAGCATTTGGTAAGACCGTTACAGCCATCGAGATGATAGCCCAGGTGCACGTAAATACGCTGATACTTATCCATAGCAAAGCTTTACTGAAGCAATGGATAGAGCGGCTGCAACAGTTTCTCACCATTAACGAAGAACCGCAGCACAAGAAATATCAAAGGAACGATTCGCCGATTGGGTATCTGTACAGCGGAAAGAGCGCTCTCTACGGCATCATAGACATTGCTTTGATACAGTCGTGCATCTCGGGAAATGAAGTAAAACCTTTCGTCAGAGACTATGGCATGATCATTGCCGATGAGTGTCACCATGTCTCTGCATCCGGATTCGAGCAGGTGCTGAAATATGCCAATGCGCAGCGCGTCTATGGACTGACGGCAACGCCAATCCGAAAGGATGGGCACCAGCCGATCATCTTCATGCAGTGTGGAGCTATCCGTTATAATGTTGATGCACAACTGCAGATGAGCCAGCAGTCTTTCTCACGACGGCTCATTCCGAGATTCACTCCATTCCGTGCGCTTACGGATGAGAAGCAGACCTATATGCAACTGATTCACGATCTTGCAGAAGACAAACTTCGCAACCAACTTATCGTACAGGATATTGCTGCCAATTTACAGGAGGGCCGGACACCACTGGTGTTGTCTCATCTTACTGAGCATGTGGAGACGCTTGCGCAGATGCTCAGTCCCGTTTGTGACCACGTCATTGTCTTGATAGGCTCCAAATCGGCAAAAGAGCGACGGATAGCCGAAGAGCAACTTCAAAGCATTAACCCTAATGAGCCAATGGTCATCCTGTCGACAGACAAATATATGGGCGAAGGCTTCGACTATCATCGTCTCGACACGCTATTCATGACGCTGCCTATTTCCTGGAAGGAGAATGTCAAGCAATGCGTCGGCCGCCTGCACCGTGACTATGAAGGCAAAATGGAAGTTCGGGTCTACGACTATATTGACATCCGAATACCATTGGGTGATGTGATGTATAAACGACGGATGAGAGGATACAAAGGTGTAGGATATACCGTAAAGAATACCAATGCTCATGCCGAAGTTGACAATGATAATGTTTTCTTCAATGGTAGCGACATGCTCCAGCCCTTCCTTGCAGATATTGCCAACACTCAACATTCGATTGTCATCGCCTGCCCGCAAATCAAGCTTTTTCGTCACCCAATCATAGCCCAACGATTGATGCAACGTCAGACCGAAGGCATAGAAGTATTGATCTTCATTGGTAAGGAAGGCAGCGATGAGCAGAAACTGCGTGATGCAGGACTGCAAGTTAACATCCATAGCGGTCTCACTCTCCAATGTGCCATCTTCGACAAGTCACTCTATTGGTATGGTGATATCAACTACCTAGGATACATTTCTGACACCGAGGACGCCATGCGTATCGACAATGCCGAGATTGCCAACGAACTATTGGATATAATCCTTGACAATTCTACACCTTCAAGCGCCACAAAGGCTTAAAGGATGCTAAAGTTTAGCGAAAAGTTTGAAATCTTTTGGCGATGTTGAGATTTCAGTATAATTTAGCGGACGATATTTGAGATGTCAGCGGACTCACACAGAGTTCATGGCGTCTCTTCATTTGCAAAGAACTCAACATCTTAATTTGTCATCTTCATTTGCACCTTGAGTTCTATCTTAATTTGGAACGCTAAGTTGAATGTAAAAGCAAAAGAAGATGGGAAGCCCCATTATTCTTACTACTCCCGAAGCATTGAAGGCAATGCTGAAGGAATTGCTGGATGAGTACTTCGGATTACATGATCTCCCGACCATGGTCAAGCAGCAGCCTTCTACAAAGGGAGAAGAGCAGTATTACGACCGCGACGAGGTTTGCCGATTGGCGCACGTCTCCTACACCACTCTATGGCGCATGGAGAAAGATGGCATCATCGAGAAACACAAGGTCCGCCGCAGGAATCTGTATCTCCGGAAGGAGGTCGATTTAAAACCGCACATACGAAGCCAACTAAGAGGCCTTTTCAGCATACCAATAATAAATTTAAATCATGGAATAGACCTTAAATATATGGAATTATTAATATAACATATTAGGTATGTGTTATTTATAACCTATATAACGACTTTATTAAATAGACCTAATTTGCTTGGGTTAATAAAATTAATTGCTTATCTTTGTACAAAAAATTAGGTGATGAACCACAAATTATATAATTGCCTTCTGTTATATACCATCATAATGCTTTGCGGCTGTTCCAGTCGTGAAGGAAAAGTAATAGAACAGGCATACCGATTATCCTCCGCCCACCCGGACAGTGCACTAATATTGCTCTCTGCAATGAACAGGCATGGCCTTAGTAGCCACAATGAGGCTCGCTACGCCCTAGTTTTTACTATGGCTCAAGACAAGAGCGGACTAGATGTAGACAACGACTCTCTTTTAAGTGTTGCATATACCTATTATAATAGCAGGCTGAAAGATTCTCTCTACGCAAAGTGTATGTATTATGAAGGCAAATATTGTATGCTCAATGGAATGTCCGAGAAAGCTTTAGAATGTTTTAAGAAGTCGGTTACAGCGGCAAAGAGCCTCAGAGATAAGTATACAATGTGTCTTTCACTCAATCGTATGTCAAAAATTCAATGCGATATTAATACAAGCCAAGCCGTGAAATTTGCTAAGAAGGCTGACCTCATATACTCAACGATTCCTGCTGCATCCCAAATTAACAAGGTATACTTTAAACTGGATTTATGTCAGGCTTTAGCACTTGATGGTCATCTATCTGCAGCTAAACTTGAAAACCTTAAAGCCATGAAAGTGGCTAATGCAACGAACGACAGTATGGCCATTTCTTCTACTTGCCAAAATTTATCAGGAATATTGAGAAAGTCTCACGAGCATTTTCAAGCTCTTCAATTTTCGAAGAAAGCGTATCAGTTCGCTTCATACCCAAATAATGCGCTCCTGCTCAATCTCTCTTGGGCTTATCTAAACGTAGACTCTTTGGATGAATGCGATCAGTTCTTATCCAAAGTTAAAACTGATAACCCTGAAAACCTCTACACATTATATTATTTGCGCCATCTGTCAGCAATAAAGAGACATAACTATAAACGAACTATTCAATTTGCCGACTCGGCATACTATTTTCTGGAAACAATGTATGGAAACGAAATAACTAAAAAAGAACACTATTATACAGATTGGTCTAAGAGCCGATATGAAAAGAAATTGTCAAAAGTAGATCAAAATTTCAGTTTCATCTTTTGTTAGTTGTTTCAATTGCTACATTAATTGTTATATCGGCTTTGCTATATGCGCACAAACAGCAAAAAAAGAAAGTCGAAGCAGAAATTCGGGCGCTTAAAAACAAACAAGAGAAGCAACAGATGGAGTTACGACAACAAGAAGATAATATGCATCGCAAAGAAATGCAACTCACGGCTATGCGTCGCTTTATCATTAATAAGGTGGATACTGCTCAAAAACTTGAAACAATAAAGAAAGGAGAGAAAGGAGGTTCTTTGTCAGAAAAGGATTGGGAAGAAATCACAATGTTTGTTGATAGTATTGAGGACTCGTTTGTCACAAGATTGCAAAACGAATTCACTTTTTTAAATCAACGCGAAATCCGATTTCTCGTTTTAATAAGGGCTAGAATTCCAGCTAAAGCTTTAGCACGAATCTATGGTATTCAAGAAAAATCGATAAAGCAAAAGTTATTCGTTTACAAAAGCAAGCTTAATTTAGCTGACGGAAGTACCTCATTAAGAAAATTCATAGAGAACTATTAGCGTTAATAAATGTTTAAAATAGACTTCTATTTCAGGGTGTGGTATGCTAATATTTTACAAATCAACAAGTTGTATATTAAAAAAAGTAGACCTAATTATCTTGGAAAGTAATCCTTTTATGCCTACCTTTGCATCGGATTTAAATTAAGTAAGTATGAAGCATATAATGTTAGCGCTCCTGCTGATGACAATCATAATTCCATGTCAAGCAGGGAAAATAGACGTAAAGATGCAAACGACAAACCAACAAGGGTGCCCACGTATGCCCCGAGCGACAAGGCTTTTTGTAGATTTGGAGAACGACATTATTACAACCACAGTTGCCAACTTCTCAGGGACTATAGAAGTTAACATCTATAATGATGAAGGAACTGTCGTTGACTGCGCCACATCAACCATAAATTCTTATGGCTCAGTTATGATGAATGAAGCAGAACTGCCAGAAGGTGACTATACTATTAGAATAACCTTAGGTGAAACCATCTATGATGGCAAGTTTTCAATATAAGAATTTAAAAAGAATAATAGAGGCCAATATTATACAGACCTAACTGGTCAAAGGGGTAGTGCTGCGATGCCGATACGGTGAAATAATAACTTAAAAAAACAAAGATGAAAAAATTAATTGCTACTCTTTGCTTTGCATTAGGGCTAACTGCAACTACATTCGCAGCAGAGCCTTCTGCTATTCCAGTTCCGAGTAGTCCCAACGTGACAAGCATTCAAGAAACTAACAAAAGTAGTAAGCCCGATCATATCTATGTCGTCATGGATGAAAAAGGCCGAATTGTAGAGATCATTGTTGTAAAGAATCGCTAACATCTTGATAGATATTGCTCACTTCATTACAGACAATGGAGAGAAGCAATATCTATCTTCTTGTTTTAGCAAGTTTTAACCTATGTTATAATAGTACTTACCATTTCCGTCGTAACCCTTCATAGCCAATGAGAGGTGAGTGCCATCAATCGGAGTTACTGTTGGAAGAAGCATTCCCATATAGTTACCACTGCGGAAGAATACACCCCATCCAAGATTAGCAGCATTAGGATTCACACCGAACGCGATGAATTTAACGTCCTCACCTTCTGAAGCACTGGCTTTTTCAGCTTCTGCAAAGTAAGCAGCAGCTTTTTTGCTCATTTTGCCCTTCTTGAACGACCAGAAGTTGTTAGGATCGGTGAGTTGCTCTACGAGAGTAGGCAATACATAGTTCACGGTCCATCCCTTGCCGTCAGTCTTCCAAGTTTCGTCAGCAGCAGGAGTCAACATGGTGATAGAATCAGTACCAATCACAATTGGTTTCTTAAATTTCAAACCCTGATCGGTAACGATGTAAGGGATAACCACATCATTATCGGTTTCAGCATCGTGATAAGTGAAGGTACGATTGTTTTTGACGATGGTCAGCGGAGCCTCGCCGCCAAAATCGATGGCATAGGTCTTGTAGCTCAACAAGTTTTCCATGTCTTCTACTTTCTTGAAGTAGTTGTCCCAGTTGAAGTCTTCTGCCAGACGAGTCATCACAATCTTCTGACCGTGCTTCTTGCCCTGAAGTTCGAAGCGGTCTGCCTCTGCCTTGATGACACGGAACTCAAAGTCGCCTTCAAATCCCTTACCCTTGTCACCTACCTGCAACATGTTGTCAGGATCAGAGAAGATATGGAAGACTTCGTTATACTCGTCGAACGAGAGCAATACGCCCTGACTCTGCTCGAGTTTGAAGTGAGAGGTAGCACGAGTGCCCTCATCGAAGAACTCGTTGGCAGCAGTTACGGTGTTGTCTGCATTGAACTTGACGAACATATTGTAACCACCATATTTGCTGGCGCCATAATACTCCATCAACCAACCATTAGGTGCATCAACCAACATTTTCATGTCGGCATTGATAGCCTCCTGGATTCTTTCGGCAGACGACTTATCGAATACGTCATCCACTTCGTTGGTACATGCCACAAACGACAGCCCAGCGAGAAGGACGAACAGAATGTTATAGATCTTTTTCATAGTCGGATTGCTTAATTAAGAGTTGTTAAATCCATATTCATAACCTCTGCTGAACGGCGGAGCACGATAGCGCGGAGCTTCTCAAGGTCGATGCCCCAAGAGTTTTGCAGATAGCTGCGTACGATTTCAAGTTTGGAATTGATGATATCAGCACCTTTCGTTGAGGTGATTTTGGTACCTGTAATTTCTCTGAAACCAGCGCCTACCAAATCAGCATTAGTTGGTTTGCCCCAGAATGGAACTTGAATCGTCTTACCCTGGGCATTGAGACCGGTTACAGTATATTCTTTACCTTTGTCGAGGCGTGCTTTCCAAGACTCATCGCTTGAAGTGACGTAGTTAGCATAAACCTCAGCAAAGTCCTCATTGTATTCACCACTGGCATAACCAGTAACGAATCCTTCTTGAATAGCGTCTTCGTCCTCCACGTTGATCCAGTCGGTAGAGTGATATTTACCGGCAGAAATGGTCTGGAAGTCGGTGCTGTAGTCCTTCTTCTGTGTCAAGATGTGACAGAACTCATGGTGCATGGTGTGGAAGTACCAGTAGTTGAGGTCCAAAGGCAATTTGCTTTTCGCACGGAACGGCTCATCCTGATTCACATAGATATGGTCGAGGTCAAGCTCATTGAGACGGAAGAGAGTTACCTGAACACCACCTTCAGCAGTACCGAGCACGATTTTTTCCTGGCTGTCGTATTCTGGTGAACCGATAAACTGGAACACACGGAAAGCATTAGACTTCAAGAAGTCTGCACCGCAAGCCTCTACATAAGCATCGAGCCATACGTGTTTGATCATCTTGGCCATAGCCTTCGAGTTGGTGATGGTGGCAGGCACTACGTTGTAGTAGTTGTCTGTCAGCTTGTCGTTATACAGATAGTAGAGTTTGATATTGTATGGCTCCACAAAGTTGGTGTTGAGCCACTTGTCGAACTCGGTCTCGTTCTTCGTTTCGGTCTTGAAGATCGATTCGCTATTGGGATCGTCGTTGTCACACGACACGAATGCAACACTCATGAGCAGTGCAACGAGCGACATTGTAATATGTTTCATCATATCTTTATTCCTTTCGTTCGTTATAATTAATTCTGGGTTGCTGTCTCTCTGGGGTTAGGCTTAAGTCCTGCTTCTATGACGTCGTAAGGCAACTGGATAGCACCACGAAGGTCACCAGCCTTGAAGACGATATTGTCTTCACCCTCAAGATGGTGGGTGAACTCAATACCCCAACGCTTGATGTCAAGCCAACGCTGCCCCTGATACATGGTAGTGATACGACGCATTTGGAGTACCACATAGATCATATTGGTCTGAGTGCCTTCCTCAATGGTGAAGCCCTGTGGGTTGAGCGGTTTCTTGATGGTCTCTTCTCCAACTGCACGCGAGGGAACCTCGGTCATGCGGATGGCATTGAGCGCTGTATTAACATTATCAACAGTGAGCGTCAAGAACTTGGGCGAAGTCACATCACAGTGAGCGGTGAGCCATGTGTTCATGTCAGCAAGAGCCTTGTCGTAATCTTTCTTCATGATGTAAGCCTCTGCACGAGTCAAGATGGTCTCGTCACCTGTGAAGACGGGATCAACCGTGTGGGCATAACCTGTTTGGTTTATCTTATCCTTGATTTCGAAGTCTTCATTCAAGCTGGGAATAAACACCGCTTGGTTAGGACCATACATGAGACGAGCTTCCTGAAGGGCATTACCGGTTGCAGCACTGGCTACGTTAGACCAAGGAGTTTTAGCCCAGAAGGTCTGTGTTTTGATCACATCACTGTTGTGGCCGAAACGCTTGTATCTTGAATCACCCATGTGGGCACGTCCATGGGTAGAAACGGCATCGACAAACATGAGGTTGCAGTTCTCACCAGAACGGATCCATTTGTTGTGGATGTCATCAACACCAGCCAAAGTAGCATAGCTGTCCATGTCACGCATCAGACTGCTTGGGTTTCCGCCCAATGCCTTGGTAGCGTATTCGATAGCTTTGTCCCAGTTCTGATAGAACAGGTTGAAGCGGGCAGCAAAGGCGTAAGCAGCCTTCTGGTTGAAGTGATACTTGGGTACGGTGAGATAACCATCGTTGAGCAAAGGCAGAGCCTCTTCGATATCAGCATTGATATTCTCATAGGTCTCACGCAGTGTTCCGCGCTCGTTGACAGATTCACCAGATACTTTAGGATAAGGAATACCAAGGTATTCGTCAGCTTTGGAATCGTTCCATGCCATACAGAACATATTGGCATTCTGGAACATGGCGTAGGCACGACAGAGCAGTGCTTCGGCACGCAGTGCCTGAGCATCAGCAGATTCATCGCCTGCCAACGCCTCAAGCGCCATGTTGGCTACAGCCGCAGCCTCGTAGTTAGCATTCCAAATACTCTTCGGGTCGTCGTTACCCTCAGTCTCGATGGGTTCCCATTTGTAGGCATTTGTCTGGTTTGGCTGTGCATTATAGAGTACGCCATTGTCGGTCACATTGTCACTACTCATAAAGAAGACAAAGTTGGGCGAATGATTGGGATAGGCCGATACGAGGAACTTCTTTGCCTTGTCGAGGCTGTTAACCTCGGCGCGATCATCGGGGAGCTTGTCGAGATAGCTGTCACACGAAGCAAGTGCGAGCATTCCTGCGGCCAGTGTTAATATGCTAAGTTTTTTCATCTTATTGTTTCTTTCTATTAAGTGTGATTAAAGTCCAACTCTCACGGTGCAGGTGAACTGACGAGCCATAGGAACAGCCACACCACCGGTGTTGAAGAATTCAGGATCCTGTCCGTTGAGTTTCTTGTCAGAGTAAATCAGGAAGAGGTTGGTACCCTGCAACTTGATGCTGGCACTCTTCAGCTTGAGAGCGTTAAGCCAAGTCTGTGGGAAGTCGTATGCCACAGAAATCTCCTTCATGCGGATGAAGTCACCCTTAGCAACACGGTCGGTAGAACGGTTGTAAGCGTTGAAAGCATAAGAGAGCTTAGAGTCTGCCTGCAACTGACGGAGGTCAGGAATAGCAGGGATTGTGGTTTTTTTCTCATCACCAGAGATGGTCCAACGATTCTTGAACTCCTTCGGCATGGCGTCGAGGTCAGAGTAGCTGGCATAGAAAGCAGGATCGAGGCGTACCACATTGCCGAAAGCATAGGTAGCGAAGATGTTCAAGTGCCAGTTCTTGTAAGTGAACGTGTTGCCGAGTGAACCCGTAATGGTAGGATCGGTAGGTCCTTCGTAAACGAGATAGTCGATATCGCGGCTCTGGAAGTAGATGTCGCTGGTTACCACCTCACCTTTTTCATTAACTACCTGAGGAATACCATTTGCATTAAGTCCCTTGAAGTCGAATGAGAAGAGTGAACGGTAAGCATAGCCCTTCTTAGCGAAACCGGTACCGGTCACCATGTCGATCAAACGTGAACGGTTGTCGAGTTCGGTAATCTTAGTCTTCACGTGAGAGAAGATGAAGTCGGTGTTCCACTTGAAGTCCTTGGTGACAATGTTCTTAGAAGAGATAGAGAGTTCCTCACCATGTGAGCGCATTGAAGCAACGTTGGCATACTCGTTGATAGTACCCTTTGTACCGTTGGTGGTACGCATACCAATCAAGTCGTAGTTGTTACGACGATACCAGTCGAACTGTACGTTGAGTCGGTTGTTCAAGAAACCGAGGTCAACACCAATGTTGAGCTCATGTTTCTTTTCATAGGTCAGATCGGGGTTAGCGAAATCATAAACCTGGAGTCCAGACTCCTTGTCGCTTACGAATGGACGCCAAGGGTTGTACGACTGAATGATAGCCTGTGAGTTGGTCACAGCAGGTTTGTCACCTGTCAGTGAGTAAGAAGCCTTCAGAGTAGCGTGTGTCAACGCAGTCTTGAAAGTCTTCTGGAACCAAGGCTCTTCGTGAGCATTCCATGCACCAGAGATGTTCCATGTAGGCAACCAACGTGCTGAACGAGATTTACCCAAACGGTTAGAACCCTCATAACGGGTAGTTCCGTTGATAACGTAGCGACCCTTCCAAGAATAGGTAGCGTTGGCGAAGAATGAAACCTCACGGCCGTAGCTATTGCTCAAACTGTAGTACATAGCATTCTGCTCTGCTGACTGCTTGAAGAAGAGGTAGTCGTATGATCCGAGGTAACCCATGTCATACTGCATACCCACACCATTGAAGTAGCTGCGGTTACGCTGGGTATCGTTGATTTCCATACCACCATAAAAGTTCACGATATGGTCTTCGTTGAATACATCGTTATACTGTGCAGTAGCACGGAAGTCCCAGCTGCTCATCTTATACTTGGTCTCACGATAGAAACCACCTACAGGAAGCACTGATACGGGCTTGGTGTTGGGTTTATCAGGATCGGTATAGAGCCAGGGGTTGTTGTCACGGATAGTAGCATCGTCCATCGCACGGAATGACTGCGCCATGTTTGAGTTCTCGTGAATCTCGTTGGCCTGAGTAGTGGTAGAGTACTTGTAGGCACCGAGCACAGCAAGCTCAACCTTCGTGATGGGCTTATACTTGAGTTCTGCCTGGTATTTCAAATCCACTACATCGAGGTTCATGAAGTTGTTTGCCAACTCATTGTGGATATTGAAAGGAGCATAGTTGCGAGTATAGAACTCGTTAGGATTAAGCGCACGGCTTGAGTTGATCGCATAAGAATAAGGGTTGATGTCGAAGTCACGGCTTACATTACCGGTCACCGCATCGACGTTCTGGCTGGTAGTACCAGGAGCACGCTGGTTACGATAGCTGGCATTGGCAATCATGTTGAGGGAAACCTTCTTGTTCACATTATACATGGCATTGATAGATGCAGTATAACGGCGAACCTTTGACTGCTCAGTCCATCCTGGGTCGTCCATGATAGAGAACGAGGTATAGTACTGTGCCTTGTCGGTACCAGTTGACATGCTGATAGAGTGGTTCTGCTGGATAGCGTTAGAGAACAACTCGTCAAACCAGTTGGTGTTGCGCATCTCAGCCTCACGAAGGTAAGCATTCTTAGCCTCTTCTGTCTGAGCCAACTTAAACGAACCTGTTGCAGGATCGTAGGTGTTCATCAACTGATACATCTTACCATACACACCGCTTGATGAAGCGCGGTAGGTACGACCGAAGCTGATCAGACCGTTGGCCTCCAACTCCTTGTAGATACCCATCTGCTCCTGCGAGTTCATAATGTTGAAGTTTGAATAAGAAGGTTTCAAACGCATGGTAAACTCACCGGTGTAGTTGATACGGGTCTGTCCAGACTTACCTTTCTTAGTGGTCACAACGATCACACCAGACATGGCACGTGCACCGTAGATAGAAGTTGCAGAACCGTCTTTCAGAATCTGGAACGATTCGATGTCGTCAGCGTTCAAACCAGCAATAGCAGAAGAAATCAATGTCTCTGCATCACCTGATGACAACTGGTCGGCATCAACCTCGGTCACATCTTCCATGATGACACCATCAACAACCCAGAGGGGGCGTGATGAACCATAGATAGACGTAGCACCACGAACACGAATCTTCGGAGCTGTACCGAAAGTACCACTTACGTTCTGCACCGATACACCAGCCGCACGTCCTTCAAGCGAACGGGAGATATCGGCCACACCATCCAACTTGGCCTTGTCGGCATCCACCTTAGTAGTAGAGCCGGTAAAGAGTCGGCGGTCGGTCTTCTGCATACCGGTCACAACCACTTCTTGCAGTTCTGCACTGGAGCGAAGTGTCACAGTCATACCGTTCTTAGGTGTTACGGTCTGGGTTCCCATACCGATGTAACTGATAGTGATGTTCTTGCCTGACGGCACACTGATGGTAAACTTACCATCCACATCGGTCACTGTACCAGAGCGCTGGCCCTGTACGAGAACTGAAGCGCCAATAATGGGCTGGTTGTCCTCAGCAGAGATCACAGTGCCAGACACCTGACTCTGTGCTAACGCAGTTCCGCAAAACAGGAACAACGTCAACAGCATCATAGATAGTTTTTCCTTCATAAGATGACTCTTTGCTTTTATTGATTAATATAATAATAATGTGTAATTCTAATTCTCCCTACATTTAGTCGATATTGGTTCCTACCACCTTGATGCTGACACCAATAACAGGCGCACCATCTTCT
>ERZ1032009.168-NODE-168-length-15187-cov-6.632302_pt1 | contig 15187 bp, 14 predicted proteins | sample MGYA00516700_ERZ1032009 | MGnify/ENA primary metagenome ERZ1032009 (study PRJEB33719, sample SAMN04261292) | wastewater metagenome | biome: rural village; feature: human; material: feces | host: Homo sapiens | place: El Salvador | collected 2013-01-14 ...
GAACTTTTTGTTGTCTCTTCTGCCATATTGCTTTCTATTAATTAAATTCCAGGGCGATAAGCTTCCTCAAGTTCAGTAAATATATAGTACCCACCTTTTTTCTCTACTTTTACCTTGTTGGCAGCTTTTATACCCATATCATAGAAGTCATAACGGAACCACCCTTCTCCGAGGGATTTCACAGAAATGATCTTGTGTAAATTGCTCGGACCTTCACCAGCTCCAGAGCGGAAAAGCCAACCTGCATAGCAATCACCATCGTCGCAAACATAGTCATACGCATCGCGCAACTTCTTCAAAAGACTTTTTGAGCAGTGTTGCTTTAGGAAATCGTAATCAATGTATTTTTCATAATTGTACATATCAGTGATGAAATTGATAATATCCTTCACATTTTGGATACTGTCTGCCTTAGCCTTGGCAATGGAGTCTGCCTTCTGTATGGAATCTTGCACTACTTTCGCAATCGAGTCTTTCATAGCCTGCTCCTGCTTGGCAAGTTCTTCCTTGCTTGGACCACCCTTGCATGAAGCCATACAGACCATGCAAGACAGCATAGCACAAAACACTAATACGACAAGTTTGTTAATCTTCTTCATATTGATCTTGTTTTTAGGTTCATCATTATCTTGAAATAGGTGTTATCTCTGGTGAATAGTCATACTCCGCATACATGATGCTGGGGTCAACATCAGAGTTGTTATAGTCGCTTACACTGAAATAGAAACGATGATTCGATGTGTCAAAGACAGGATTGGTGATGCCCTTGACGTAGCCGGTATTAGCTTTGATGGAAGGCATACCAACCTTTACGTCAGCATCTACCATAAACACCTTCTTGCCCAATTGTCCCACTTCACCAATAACGCTACCGGAGCCATCGCTATAAAGGCGCCAAACTCTGCCGTCATCGTTTACCACCAAACGAAACTCTTCGCCTTCATTCGTCTGGAACGTATAAGTCCCTTTGATGTCGTCGATAGACAGATCAGAGCTGCAACTGCTCAAGCAGATGGACAACATGGAGCAGAAGATTATTAGCAGCGAAAACAGAAACTTCTTCATACTATTGAAAATTATATCTCTTAATCGAATTTTGTAACTATATGTTGTGAAGGACTAATAGTTTTGCTCGAAAACTATTAGATATTTACCTTCTTTAGCTGACCTATCTGTAAACGTATAAAATTTCAGAGAGACCTTGCCGTCGGATGTTACAAAAAGTGTATATAAGTCACTAGACTTACGAACAATCTTATGATCTGGCCATAAAGCTATTGCTTCATTGCGTAGACGAGCGTATTCATTTGAATTATAAACGTGTAACCGAGCTTGAAGAAATGCACCACACAAATTAAGAAAATAGCTGGTACCAGGTAAGAACTTAGTTACCATCCCATCATCCCCTACTACACAGTTGCGAGTTGCATTACAATATGCCATTCCACGCCAGTCATCAACCTTAATAGTGAAGCCGAATTCTTTTAATAAAGAACAAGTTCTGGGAACAGATTGATTTTCCTTAATACCATTTTCCCCACTGACTTCGTTATAGAAAAGTTCATAGAATTTAACGAAGTCATTGATGGAGGGATCAACGGCCTGAGATGTTGAGATCTCTGTGACTTTGTTTACATGTGCAAGGCTTGCAGATGGTACTAATACAAAGAGGAGCAATGCAATAAGATAACCCTTTTCCATAATCTGAAATTTTAGAATTTTGTTCTTGTTATAAATGAACTTACAATAGATTGTAATGTTAGCAATTAGCTGTTGGTATCCTTAAATTTTCGGATATTGGAGGAGCCTTTTACTTCTATTTCGTAGTTACGCATTCTATTAACGAAAGAAACTAAATTACTCCAACTGCCTTCATATTTGTCAAACTCTATACGCTTTAATATTGCTTTTGACTCATCACTACCATTAGCTCTAAAAGGCTCAAGGCAATAGTATGCGAATAATCTGTACACGATATCTTCACTTAAAACGCCATTAGTTATATACTCTTCTAATTCCTCGAAGAAGCGAAAGAAAAGTTCAATTTGATTTATTGTTGGTGCAGAAGCCTCCCTTTGGTTTAGATGCGTAACAACAGCTTGAATGCTCTCATCTTGGACATAGACCTTATTCATCTTTGAGAATAATAGAACTTTAGACTCCTTCTCATGCCTGTTGTATTCACATGCTGTAGCTATTGCGGCGGCTATAGCAATTATGGCTGTGGCAGCATCTGAAATATTGCCTAACTCAAAGCCGTCAAGCACATGAAAGAAAATGCGGATAACAAATAAGCCCACAATAATTATTGCAGCTATAACCAATATTATCCAATATAGTTTTGCTTTCATAGGCAAGTTATTATCTTAGATTTAAATTTTCAAAAAGGAGGTGCGGGCTTTTCCATTCTTCCTGCTCGGGGTCCTGGAAAAACCTATACTAAGATGAATGAAGTAAGCCCACACCCTTAGCATATATAACCGCACGCCAATTGACGTACAGATATAATCTGACTAAGGGAGAAGAACGTCCCACTCATTCTGTAGTATGCGAAATTTTCCAGGTTTCGAGCACAGAATGAAGCTTGCGCTTCTCGAATTATTATGTCTGTTGAGTCGAGGATGACGGCCGAGGCTATCAGTCTCTCATCAACAAATGCAAATTTAGGAGAAATTAGCTAAAGTTCCAAATAATTTGGGGACTTTTTGCCGCTTTGCCGTAAATTTGTTCATCGGGGAGCTTAGCCGGGACGTTCTATTGGGCCTCCTTGGGGTGTATGTTTCATCTTTGTCGTTTCTTTATGATGTTGCAAAGATATAAAATAAGGTGCAAAGTTGGTGCGTCCAAAGCATCCAAAATCAACAGAAGAGCGGGATTTGTTGGACAGAAGAACAAAAGGACAGAAGCAAGATCGCCTTGCAAATGTTAAAACTCCACAAAAAGGTAGATAATGTATACCTTTTATGGCGCATTTTAGAAATTATTCGTAATTTTACAAGCATAAAAGGAAAGACGATGGAAGCAAAGATTATAGAACAGGCATTGGAGAAATGGCGCAGGCTGCAACCTCTACCTGAACGGGAACGAGAATTGCTGAGCCGACGGTTCACCGTTGATTTCAACTACAATAGCAACCATATCGAAGGCAACACGCTTACCTATGGTCAGACGGAGATTCTGCTGTTGTTTGGCAAGGTGGTCGGCGAGGCAGAGATGAAAGACCTGGCAGAGATGACAGCAAGTAACGTCGGTCTGAAGATGATGACCGAAGAGGCACACCTTAAAGACATGCCCCTGACGCAGAATTTTATCAGGACGTTGCATCGCACTTTGCTCAGGGTTGACTATACCGTATATCGCTATCTTCCTGGAGGTGGAACAACGAGTTATACCATCCACGCCGGACAGTATAAGACACGACCTAATAGCGTCATCACTCGTTATGGTGACCGTTTCGACTATGCCTCTCCTGAGGAGACGCCTGCCCTGATGACCGACTTAGTGGATTGGTACAATGCTGCCGAGCAGGAAGGAGTGTTATCGCCTTCAGAATTGGCCGCACTATTCCATTATCGTTATATCCGTATCCACCCGTTTGAAGATGGCAATGGGCGAATAGCAAGATTGATAGTCAACTATATTCTTGCCCGCCACGGCTATCCGATGATCGTGGTGAGAAGCCGGAAAAAGAATGAATACCTTGAGGCACTGCACAAGACAGACCTCGTAGTAGGCTCCGCGCCATCTGAGGGTGCACATGCCTCGATCAAGCGCATATATCATTTCCTTGACTATTTCCAGAAACTCATCGCTACAGAGATCAATTACGATGTAGACTTCGTAACCCTGCGTAGTGACAATGTGTGGTGGTTTGATGGTGAACAGGTCAAATTCCGTTCCCCATCAACCAGTAATCTTCTTTGGTTGCTCATTCGCACACCTTCCATCACGGTCTCTGATCTCAGCGTCGCATTGGGCATCAACACCGCTGCCGTGAATAAGCAACTCAAACGCCTCACCACCCTCGGCTACATAGCCCGCAGCGCCAAGGACGGCAGTTGGCAGGTCATCATCACACCATCGGTATGAACCCTCTAGTTGCCCGATGTCGCCTTTACTGCGATGGGATAGACTATCTTTGACGTATATTTGTCTACCTCGGTGCTGATGGTTGTAGGGGAGATGAACGGGTGAGCCTTTGCCATAGACCGCTTGAGCTGCTCCGTGCGACGGCGATATTCTTCGAAGGGGGCGGAGAAGGCTATGGCAGAAATCTCATCTTGATTCTCAAACTGTTTGATGGTGGTGGCATAGATTGCATCCATCTCGCGGTGGATGTCAGAGATCATACGATCAGTCTCTGAAGTGACAGCCACTGATTTTGTCGATGCCGTTGCTGGTGCAGAAGACTTGGGCGTTGCGGTTGGCGTGGCTGTCGGCGGCGACAAAATGCGGTTTTTTTTCGTCGTCTGGACAGCCGTCGGTTTGCTCACCTTTGTGTTGACTGCCAGCCGTTCTGTTGTTGATCTTGGTAATAGCCGTGGAAAGAAGACGATTGCAACGATGGCAATCGCAAGGAGGATAGAGCAGGCGGCAGCAATAAGGCGATATGATCGACGCTCGGCATGCTTCACAGCCACAGTTACCTCATCGATATTGGCGTAGCGATTGGTCGCATCGGGGGCGGCGCATCGCTTCACCACATTATTATATATATGGGGCACGTGGCAATATTGCAGCACGCGGCCAAGCAGATAGATGTCCGTGCGCTCATCAACGTTCTTGCCCTGCAACTGCTCGGGCGATGCAAAGTCGGGCGTGAGGCCTGCGGTGTCGTTGAAGCCTGGAGTATAGCAGAAGCCGAGGTCCACAAGACGAACGTCATGACCAATGTTGGTAATAAGGATGTTGTCGGGCTTCAAGTCGAGGAAAAGAATCTGATGCTGATGGAGATAGCCGAATACGGAAAACAACTGAGTGATGAACTTACGCGCATGCTGGCGGTTGCGGAAATAATCAGGCTGCTCGTGAAGAAAGGCTGTGAGCGTCTTGCCCTCCACATATTCCTCAACAATTGACGGCCGTTGCTGCTCGTCTTGCAGGGTAACATATCGTGGCAGCGCCGGATGGTCGAGTGTAAAGCCTGTCTCAAACTCCTTGCGGAAGGCTATCACATAACGAGGCTGAGCAGCAAACTCCGCCTTCAACCGTTTGAGGAAGTGGAGCTTGCCATAGATGCGGACAAGGTAGGTGTCGCAGGTCGCGCCTGTGACAAAGAGCTGCTCCACCGCTTCGATATCGCCATGGCTCTGCTTCCCGAGTTCGCTGTCCAAGTTAGGCATTTAGTTTTGAGTTTTGGGTTTTGAGTTTTGAGTTTTGAGAGGGCGCTTCTCCCTCTCTGGAGGAGAGGACCGGGGTGAGGCTTATTGACGTTACACCACCAACCTTACCTGCCGTATACTCTCCAAGTGATTGACCATTGCGGATAACCTCAGAGGCCAGGAGCGGATAGTGGAGTGTGATAGCACTGATAGCAACGCTGTCGTCCACCTGCAGTTTGCTGTTCACACTCTCCTCTACGAGGAAACGACCGTCGCCCTGATAGTGCAAGGTCAACATTCGGTCAGGGTGATAGGTGAGCCGCACGCAATCTCCCACATGGAGTTGAGCCGCAAGAATGGTCTCTGCATTCATTGCAAAGTCGGAGTTAGAGCCTTGAAGCGCTGCTACGAGTTCCACCCAGCCAGCATAGCCAAGATATCTGGCGATGATGTCGAGTGTCGACTGCCGGTGTGTCTTTTCGTAAGGCAGGAAGCCCACGATGCGCTTGATGGTGTTCAGACTGACATGCTCGTGCAGCTTGGTCCAAACGCCATCCACCACCGCCTGGCAGTCTGTTGGTGTATCCAACCGTTTGCCACACGCCTCTTCCAGCCGCGCCTTCACCGCCGTCTTCAGAAACTCTTCCGTAGTCATGCTTTGTTGCTCCATACGCATGCAAAGGTACGGCAAAAATCTCAAAGTAGCGGGCTTAATTTCTGTTAATTGATGACCACGTTTATGGAAGCCCTCGAAAATGTTTCACCATAGTTTCACCAAAAGATATAATAAAAGTCTGTAAGCGTTGAATATCAACCACTTACAGACTTTAATTGTACCCAGACTCGGGCTCGAACCGAGATGAGTTGCCTCACTGGTGTTTGAGACCAGCGCGTCTACCTATTCCGCCATCTGGGCATGGTCACAAAATTGTAAGGGCAAAGGTACGAAGAAATTTCGGAATGGACAAACTTTCAAGCGGAAAAACATCGATGACGGGTGTGATGGAGGAGGGGAAGGGGATTGTCCGGCTTGGTAAGCCGGACTGTCTAACAGCGAACTACAGGAAAGTGCATACCGTACTGCCGTCTTCTCATTACCTTCGGGGTTGAATTGTCATTGTGCGGCGTATGCCCTCCGCATTGCTGGCAACTGCCCGCAATGCGGAGGGCGAACGCCCGCAATGCTGCGGACAGCTGCCATACAATGATCTCTATCAGTTGTGAAGCTCAGAGGATATGCCTACCTCGATGAGGTCGAGCATGTGGAAGACCTCACGGTAGAAACGCGGTACGCTTGTTAAAGTAGAGGTTGCTCGTTGTTGTAGACAAAGTTGGGTGAGAACACCGTCTTCCACTTCAGTCCGTCGATGAACGTGTGATCGTTTTGTTGATTTACATCAAGAATCGAATATCCTTTTGTTCATTAATTCGTTGAAATGATTGCAAAATGTTACAAACCTGCTATCTTTGCAATCAAAGAGAGAAAAGATTAGCCTTTGGGGTAACACAACAATAACACAAACGCACCATTGGGAGGCGCACGGCCTTCATGAATCCGGACGAGACAACAGCCCTCGACCGGATTTTGTTTTGATGGCCGCCATCTGTCAAACTTTAATTCACCTTCTCAGGGTTAAAGTAAGATATCTTATCGTCTTCTGCGCATCTTTTTCCGTTGTTATCGTTGCGGGTATGGCGGAAAAACATTATATTTGCAGACAGATTAAACATTCAATGCCTATGGGACGGTTCATCAATCCATTCACTGATGTGGGCTTCAAGCTTATCTTCAGTCGTGAGATCAGCAAGGACTTGCTGATCGACTTTCTCAATAACTTGCTGAAGGGTGAACGGGTGATCCGAGATCTAAGCTTTCTTGATAAAGAGAACGTCTCTGATCAGAAAGATGGAAGGACGACAATATACGACATCTACTGTGAGACGGATACGGGTGAACGCATCATTGTGGAAATGCAGAATGAGAAGCAAACCTTTTTCATTGATCGGTCTGTCTACTATATGGCTCGTTCCATCTCCGCTCAAGGGGAGCGTGGCCTTAATTGGCATTATGAAGTCTCTGCGGTGTATGGTGTGTTCTTCATGAACTTCACTTTTGCTGATTGGCCTCGGGTGCTTCGTCGTGATGTGACGCTGATGGACATGCATACGCGAGAGCCATTTACCGACCGCATGCGGATGATCTATTTGCAGTTGCCTTATTTTAAGAAGGAGGCCGCCGAATGTGAGAATGATTTTGAACGTTGGATTTATGTGTTGAATAATATGAGTACACTGGATAGAATGCCGTTTGCTGCACAGAACTCTGTGTTTGCAAAGTTGAGTCAAATAGCTGAGGTCAGCGAACTGAGCAAGGAAGAGCGTATCAAGTATGATGCAGATATTCGTCATTATCGTGATATGCTGGCTCAAAAAGACTATTATGATCATCTGGAGCAAAATTCTATTGAACGCGGCCTGAAGAAAGGCATGGCTCAAGGCATGGCTCAAGGCATGGCTCAAGGCATGGCTCAAGGCATGGCTAAGGGTATGGCTAAGAAAAGTGCAGAAATTGCCCGTAACCTGAAGGCAGCAGGTCTCAGTCGTGAGCTGATAGCGCAAACCACAGGACTGTCTTTTGCTGAGATAGATGAGTTGTAATTTGTGTAGCTTGCTACATGAATGATGTTTCAAGCCATAATATGCGCCGACAGCTCCTTATCCTGATGTTGATGGTGGTGGAGGTGACGGCGATGGCTGTGCCGGCACGCCGCGGACAGTGGACGACGGTGACGCTCACCGACGGCACTACGGTGCGCGTGGAGCTGCGTGGCGACGAGCATCTGCACTACTTCGTCGACTCCTTGGGGCAGCGCTATGTCGCCAGCAACATGACAGGGCGCTACGAGCGGGCCACGGCAGCGACAATGGCCACCCTGCAACGACGGGCCATCCGCCGCCGGCAGGTGACCGAGCTGCGGCAGGCACAGCGACGGCAGGCGATGCGGCGGCAGACAGCGTTCACGGGGAAGAAGAAAGGCCTGGTGCTGCTGGTCGACTTCAGATATAAACAGTTCCAGACGAAATACGACTCGGCGCTCTTCCACCTGATGCTCAATGAAGAGGGCTTCTCGGACTATAAGGCGCAGGGCAGCGTGGCGGACTACTTCCGTGACCAGAGCGACGGCCGCTTCCAACTGTCGTTTGACGTGGTGGGCCCCATCCGCATGTCCAGGCCGTCGGCCTACTATGGTGGCTCAGCCCAGGATGGCAACGATGAACAGGTGGACAAACTGGTGAAGGAAGCCTGCCAGAAGGTCGACAGCTACGTCAACTTTAAGGACTACGACTGGGATGGCGACGGCGAGGTGGAACAGGTGTTCATCATCTATGCCGGCCGGGGGCAGGCCGACGGCGGAACGGTCAGCACCATCTGGCCACATCAGTGGAACCTCTCCAGCTACGACAATGGCTCAGCCATCACCCTCGACGGTGTGAAGATCGACACCTACGCCTGTGCTCCAGAGCTGGATGGAAACGATGCCCTCTGCGGCATTGGCACCATCTGCCATGAGTTCTCCCATTGTCTTGGCTTCCCCGACCTCTACGACACGGGTACAACGAACAACTTCGGTATGGGACACTTCGACCTGATGAGTTCCGGCAACTACAACAAGGACGGCCATCTGCCACCATGCTACACCAGTTGGGAGCGGTGGACGGCGGGATGGCTCACGCCGACGGAGCTGACGGACTCAACCGTGGACGTCACCGACCTGGAGCCGCTGTGCAAGAATGGCGGGGCATACATTATTTATAATGAGGGCAACCGCGACGAGTACTACCTTCTGGAGAACCGTCAGCAACAAGGCTGGGACGCTGGACTTTTTGATGCAGGGCTGCTCATCATGCATGTAGACTACGACAAGGAACTCTTTGACGCCAACATCGTCAACACGGAACTCAGCGATGCTGAGGCTTCCAGTTATGAGGTGAGTAAGGGCAACGACCACCAGCGCATGACGATCTTTCATGCCGGCGGCGGCACGATGACGGGCGACTATAACTATGCCACGGAGATCCATGACCTCTACCCCTACAACAAGAATAACAGCCTGACAAAGACCTCCTCGCCCGCCGCAACGGTCTACAACGCCAATAGTGATGGCTCGTTCTACATGAACCGCAGCGTGACGGACATCCAGCAGAACAACGACGGTACGATGGCATTCCGCTTCACCATCGACAAGGCTGAGAGCGGTGACGGTGACCAGCCAGACATCACGGTGAAAGGCGACACACTGCTCTACGAGACGTTCGACCAATGCGTCGGCACGGGTGGCAATGACGGGAAGTTCTCGGGCACCGGCGTAGCCAACAAGGCCTTCTGGCCCGACTTGGAGGATTGGACTGTCTTTAAGGCATACGGTGGCGACCGTTGTGCGAAGTTTGGCACCACAAGGTACAACGGACTAGGTACGACACCGTCATTCACGATGCCGGGTGACACCTTGCTGCTGACGTTCCGTGCGGCATGCTGGGACTCCGACAACGACAAAACATCGCTGCAGATCGATCTCGATGATGCCGATGGCCAAACGTCGGGCATCGTGCGTGCTGACGGCACATTGCATGACGATGATCAGCTTACCATGCAACGCGGAGCGTGGACCAGCTACACGGTGACGCTCGTGGGCTCGATGAAGGGCGCCACCGTCACGTTCTATGGCGACAAGCGCTTCTTCCTCGACGACGTCCTCATCATGAGGACGCACCACATGCCGGACCAGGCCGCGCTGGGCATCCGTGGCGTCACTGTGCACCCACATGTTGATGGCCGTCAGCGGCAGGGTGTCTACAGCATCGATGGTCGCTACCTTGGCACGAGTACAGTGGGGCTACTGCCGGGAGTGTACATAGTCGACGGAAAGAAGGTGGTGTTTTGATGGAAGCAAAAAAGACCGCGGCATCAAGCATTGCGCTTGGCGTCGCGGCATTTATTTTTGCTTGTTTGGCTTGGTAAGCCAAACTATCTGACAGCGAACTTCCTAACCTTAGTCCTCAAACAGGTTTTCACCTGCCATTTAGTCCTCGATCAGGTTCTCACCCGTCATGTCTGCGGGCTGCTCCAGTCCCATGATGTGGAGGATGGAGGGTGCCACGTCGGCCAGACGGCCGTCCTTCACGGTAGCCGAGTTGTTGTTCGTGACGTAGATGAACGGCACGGGGTTCAGCGAGTGGGCGGTGTTGGGTGTGCCGTCCTCGTTGATGGCGTGGTCAGCGTTGCCGTGGTCGGCGATGATGATGGCCTCGTAGTCGTTGGCCTTTGCAGCCTCGATGACGTCGCGGACACAGCTGTCGACGGCTACCACAGCCTTTGCGATAGCGTTGTAGACACCCGTGTGGCCCACCATGTCACCGTTGGCGAAGTTCACCACGATGAAGTCGTACTGCTGGGTGTTGATGGCACCGACGAGCTTGCGCTTTACCTCGTAGGCGCTCATCTCCGGCTGCAGGTCGTAGGTAGCTACCTTCGGTGACGGCACAAGGATGCGGTCCTCACCGTCGAACGGCGCCTCACGACCACCATTGAAGAAGAACGTCACGTGAGCGTACTTCTCCGTCTCGGCGGTGTGCAGCTGGCGCTTGCCCTGACGGGAGAGATACTCACCGAGCGTGTCGACGACGTTCTCCTTCGGGAAGAGGATGTGCACGCCCTTGAACGTTGCGTCGTAGGGTGTCATGCAGTAGTACTGCAGATCCTTGATGGTGTGCATGCCTTCCTCAGGCATGTCCTGCTGTGTGAGCACCTGTGTGAGCTCCTTCGCGCGGTCGTTGCGGAAGTTGATGAAGATAATCACGTCACCCTCCTTGATCGTACCGTCGACGGTGGAGTTGTTGACCGGCTTGATGAACTCGTCCGTCACGCCGTCGGCATAGCTCTCGTCCATCGCCTGGAGCATGTCCGTGGCCTGCTTACCCTTGCCCTCGACGAGCAGATCGTAAGCCTCCTTCACACGGTTCCAGCGCTTGTCGCGGTCCATGGCATAGAAACGACCGACGATGCTGGCGATGTGAGCACCATTCTCTGAGCAGACCTTCTGCACGTCCTCGATGAAGCCCTTGCCGCTCTTCGGGTCGGTGTCACGGCCGTCCATGAAGCAGTGCACATAGACATCCTTCAGGCCGTACTCCTTGCCAATCTCGATGAGCTTGAACATGTGAGCGAGGCTGGAGTGGACACCGCCGGTGGAGGTGAGGCCCATGATGTGGAGCTTCTTGCCGGTCTTCTGGGCATAGCTGTAGGCAGAGACGATCTCCTTGTTCTTCAGGATGTCGCCGCTCTGGCAAGCCTTGTTGATCTTCACCAAGTCCTGATAGACGATGCGGCCGGCACCGATGTTCAGGTGACCCACCTCAGAGTTGCCCATCTGTCCGTCGGGCAGACCGACATCCTCGCCGCAAGCCATGAGCTGCGAGTGTGCCGATACGGCGTTGAGATAATCAAGATACGGTGTCGGGGTGTTGTAGATCACATCGCCCTTGTCATGCTTGCCGATTCCCCATCCATCGAGAATCATCAATAAAGCTTTCTTTGCCATAATGTCTTATGATATAAATGTGTTAACCTTTTCCGAGTGCAAAGGTACAACGTTTTCAGGGAACGACAAGGATTTTTTGAAAGTTTTATTCTCTTTATCCGATGAGCCCTTGTCGTTTGAGTTCTTCGGCCACACTGCAGAGCTCGTCGTACCACTCTTGGCCGAAACGGCGGATGAGTGGCTCGCGCAGAAACTCATAGATGTGGAGGCCTAGCTTGCGGCCCTTCTCGACGGCAGACTTGCAGATATCCCAGCGGTGATAGTTCAGTCCGACGAGACCGCCATTGAACTGCTTTTCGCGGATGGGGTAGAGGGCGCAGGAGATGGGCTTGCACCACGTGGTTTTTTGCTGGCGGTAGGCGCGCTCGAGGGCACAGAGACACGTCCCGCCGTCGTAGCAGGTGAAGGCGCAGTCTTTGCCATTGACGATGGAGGTGACGAGGTCGCCTTCGTCGTCGGTGTAGGCCACACCCTGGCGGTCGATGACGCTCTGTGCCGAGGCGGCGAGCGAGGGCCAGACGGTGTCGAGGGCGTCCTCGATGTGGCCAATCTCGTCGAGCGTCACCGGCGCACCGGCGTCGCCCTCGATGCAGCAGGCACCATGGCACTGAGAGAGGTCACAACAGAAACACTCCGTGAAGATGTCGGGGGAGACGAGCACGTCGCCCACCTGCACTATATGTAATTCGTTCATGATGATGAAAACGGTGATGGCTATCACATACCAATTACCAGACGATGGGTGCGAGGCCCTGTTGTTGGAGGTAGGCGTTGCAGCGCGAGAACTGGTGCTGGCCAAACCAGCCGCCACGGTTGGCGGAGAGCGGTGAAGGGTGGACGGACTCAAGGATAAGGTTGTGGTCCTGGTCGATGAGGCCGCGCTTAGAGCGGGCATAGCCGCCCCAGAGCATATAGACCAATCCCTGGCGGTGCGTGGCGAGGGCGCGGATGGCGGCGTCCGTGAAGATGCTCCATCCGAGTGTGGCATGACTGTTGGCCTGGTGGGCACGGACGGTGAGCGTGGCGTTGAGCAGGAGCACGCCTTGCTCGGCCCAGCGGGTGAGGTCACCATTGTTGGGGAACGGCGTTCCGAGGTCGTCATGGATCTCCTTGAAGATGTTCACCAGCGACGGGGGCATCATCACGCCCGAGGGCACGGAGAAGCTCAGCCCCATGGCCTGTCCTGGCTCGTGATAAGGGTCCTGGCCGATGATGACCACCTTCACCCTGTCGAACGGACAGAGGTTGAAGGCGTTGAAGATGAGGTGTCCGGGCGGAAAGCACGGGCCTTGCAGATACTCCTGCCGCACCTTCTGGGTGAGGCCGGCGAAATAAGGTTTCTCAAACTCCTCGGCGAGGTGCTCGCCCCAGGATGGATCAATCTTGACGTTCATGGTGCTGTTTTGGGTTTATTATTGAAAAGGGCGTTTGGCTTGGTAAGCCAAACAGTCTGACAGCGAACAACTCTAACTGCAGCTCCTTGCGGCGCTCTGCGCTACAGCTGCTTGCGGAACTCTGAGGGCGACATGCCAACGTGCTCCTTGAAGTATTTGCCGAGGAAGCTCTGGTTGGGGAAGTGGAGCTCGTCGGTGATCTCGCGGATGGTCTTTGTGGTGTTCTTCAGCTGCACACGGAGCTCGAGGGTGACATAGTAGTCGATCCACTCGTTGGGCGACTGATGGCTCACCTGCTTCACCGTTTCGGAGAGATACTTCGGTGTGATGCCAAGCTGCAGGCCGTACCAGCCCACGCGTCGTTTCTCGCGGAAGTGCTGCTCGAGGAGTTCGATGAAGCGGATGAAGATTGTCTCCGCCCGTGTGCGCTTGACGTCCGTGGTGTCCTTCGATATGCGCCAGATGATGTTGCCTGCCTCGTAGATGAGCGTCTGCAACAGTGTGCGCACGATGTCACGGCGGAAATGCAGTGAGGTGTCGTTGATCTTCTGGTTGATGAAGTGGAGAAACTCCAGAATGTTGGCCTGCTCCTGCTGGGAGAGGTGGAAGACGGGATGCATCCGTGAGAAGATGAACATTGACGAGAGCTCGTGCACTCCCGCGACGATCTCCTGGAAGAACGGTTCGGAGATCATGATGGCCGTGCCGGAGCAGTCGCGGCTGAGCAGATAGTCGTCCGTGACCTGTCCCGCACCGATGATGATGATGTCACCTGCGCAGACGGTGTGCTTGATGGTGTCGACGCTATACTCCGCCTTGCCGTGTTTGCACAGGGCTAGCAGCAGACAGTCCATGCGCCGTGGCTCGCAGGGCAGCGGGACATCGGCGATCTCGTTGAAGAGTACAAGGTCGTCGTCGATGAAACCATCGTTGTGCACGCTCTTGGCGCTCTCAATGGTCATCTTTTCCATTTCGTTGTTGTCCATTGTTTCCTTATTAATGATGCAAAGGTAGTCTTTTTCTCCGTGAAAACAATAGGAAAAACAGGAAAAGAAACCCAACGAACTCCTCCCGACGCTGAGGGCAACTGGTAATTTAACTCAAATTACTTTGCAATTTAACTTAAATTACTCGGTAATTTAACCTAAATTACTCAGTAATTTAACCTAAATTACTTTGTAATTTAACTTAAATTACTCGATGGGGACATTGCTTAGGACTATTCCCTCGATATTGACGACGTGGGAAGGGCGGAAAGGGCGGTCGCCGGTGATGCGGACGATGCGCTGACGGGTGACGGCGAAGGCGGACATGGCCTGTTCGTCTAGCCGGCCACTGCAGATGTAGGTGCTACGACCGAAGGTAACGCGCTCGCCACGACGGGCATTACGCAGGGTGAGACGCACGCGGCCTGTGAATGGCTGGGGAAAATAGACGATGAGGGTGTTACCGTGGGTTAGCACGGAATCAGGGTCAAGGATGTCGATGGTGCGTGGCGCAGGACAGAGACCTTGGCGGTGGTTGGTGGGCTGCACGGCAAGGCCGTCCCAGACGGTCAGCGGTTCTGGACGACTGCCACGATAGGGTACGGCAGGGGCCCAAGAGGCCGAGTCACAGATAGTTGCCGCGTCCCAATCGGGGTCATGCCGCCGACCATCGATGTTCTCACCGAGGAAGGAGCTGGGGTGGCCGAGCGTATCAACGGTGATGGCTATCGCGGTTTCAGCACTGCGACAGAGCCAAGTGCTGTCACTGTTGAAGGAGAACGGACGGCCGTCGGCGTCGATGCCGTAGACGCAAACGCTCACCAGCTTGTTGCTGGCCTGAGGAGTGACTGGGGCATAGCGCAGGGCGATGACGTTGGTGTCAGGAC
>ERZ1032009.170-NODE-170-length-15132-cov-6.404391_pt1 | contig 15132 bp, 12 predicted proteins | sample MGYA00516700_ERZ1032009 | MGnify/ENA primary metagenome ERZ1032009 (study PRJEB33719, sample SAMN04261292) | wastewater metagenome | biome: rural village; feature: human; material: feces | host: Homo sapiens | place: El Salvador | collected 2013-01-14 ...
ATATATCATTGCTGCGCCAGTGGTTTATAAAGATGCTGAGAGTAACTTAAGAGATGAGTTCCCCAAGGATTATGCAGACAAGTTTGAATTCATCTATTTTGCGAAGGATGATGTACGGGAAGGCAGCACTGTAAAACCAGGTATAGGAGGCTTCATCACTCAGCGTCTGGGACTGGGAACTGACATGAAGGCCAACAACCGATATATACCGGAGCTTGTACAGCAAAGGGCTGCTCTCTGAATCATTCTCTCATAAAGATTTATTATTATAAGTGAAGATTCGAACAAATTCAAACTGGGAGATACTGAAAGACATCACTGCCTATACCCTGTGGCATCGGCAGATGAATCGAGATCTTTATAAAGATGTAAACTGGCAGGACATCTTTGCACTTGCCAAACAACAAACCGTGCAGTGTTTGGCCTTGGATGGTCTCAATGCAGCCATGGCGGAATATCCGTGGTGGAAGGATGAAGGCTACCCAGGCATAGGGGAAGATTTGGCCATGGACTGGGCGGGGCAACAGCTGACGACTACACGGAGGAACGCCCGCATCAACGAGGCTATTGGTAAGGTCTGTGGCAAACTCAATGAAGCGCATGTTCGCTATGCAGTAATGAAAGGTCAGGTATGTGCAAGTCTTTGGCCAGAACCGATGCATAGAGTCTCTGGTGACGTTGACCTCGCTATCCATACGGATGACTATCAAAAAGCGGTTGATCTCTTTGAGAAGCTTGGCGCCGTTAAGGGTGACGGTGCAGAGTTCAAGCATTTGGTGTATACGCTTGACAAGATACCGTGGGAGCTGCATTTCTCTGTACACCGGTTTGGGCAGAAGCGGTTGCAGCGCACGATGGATCAATGGGTGAATGAAGACTTGTCTTATCCTCAGCAGCGGCGAATCACCATATATAATAATGTGAAGGTGCCTGTGTTCTCGCCAGATTTGGAGATTGTTCATCTGCTACTACATTTCGTGCAGCATATCATCCATGAAGGGTGCGGCATGCGTCAGTTAGTTGATTTCGCTCTAGTCTTACAGGACAATCTCAATAAGATTGTAGTGCTGCCTTTGCTTGATCAGATAGAAGCACTTCAGCTTACCCGAGCATTCCATGTTGTGCTGTATCTCTGTCAGAGTGTACTTGGAATGCCGCTGCCACCATTAGTTAGGGCATGCTTTGTACCAAAGGGTTATACAGCTTTGGAAAAGAAGCTCGCAAGGAAGATAGAACAACGTATGATGACTGATGGCAACTTCGGTCATTCTACCGGGTGGACAAAACCGAAGGGCCTTTGGGGCTCCGCCTGCTATAACCTTCGATCATGGCGAAGGGAAATAACATTTATCCCATTGTGGCCAAAAGAAACATTACTTTTCCCGTGGGAGGTCATAACGAGAAGAATATAGGGCTTCAAACACAAATGCAAAAGAAAGGACAATAGCTTATGGCATGGTATTGGTGGTTGCTAACCGCATGGATTGACTTGTCCATCATTAGCGTTTCAATAATGAGTCCGCTTTAAAAAGTCGGACGAAGTTAAATTTATAATGTTTACAATCACTCGAAATAGTTCGCAAAACATGCTGTAGTCTCGGGAAAATTTCGTACCTTTATGGATGAAAAGGGGCCTAATCCCCTGCATTTGAGATATGTTCAAGAAGACAAAACTGCCAGAATCGACTCTCTTTGAGTCACCCTCGAATTTGATACGCGACCGTGCTTTGAAGAAGTACGACGACCCTAACGCGTGGCATAACCAATTCCACGAGCTGCTTACAAGCAACATCGATGAGGATGTGTTCAAGACTGGAAACCTCGGCCGGAGCAATGCTTCCATCAGCCAACTCGTGGCCATCATGATCATGAAGGAGGGCAACCGCCGCAGCGACGAGCAGAACGCAAATTGCCATTAATCGGAACGTTAATCATTAATGTACCGATTTGCGGTCATTCGCGTTGATAGGAGGAGGTGAACGCCAATTGCCATTAATCGGAACGTTAATGTCTGTGGATTTTTGGCCGATATATGGAGATGCACAACAGTCGTTGGGCCGTTAAAACCAAAAACGAGTGCTTGTTTCTTTCAACGGGCACCCTTTGGTGCCATCTTCAATCATCTGCCAAACATCTACAAACATATACAAACATTGATTCTGGTTGTGGAACGCGAATTGACGTTAATCGGAACGTTAATGTCTGTGGATTTTTGGCCGATCCAATGGAGATGCACAACAGTCGTTGGGCCGTTAAGAAAAAGAATATTGCGCATAACCTATAAATGATGTAGAAGAAATATCGCCAGAACATTTGGAAATATCAAACAAAAGACTTATTTTTGCAGCAGTAACAATAGATAAGAAAGGAGCTACTATGTTAGGAATCAATTCGCCAAGAGAGCCCATCAAGGGCGAGTTTGCCACGAAGGTGCGTATGGCACTGTGGCGAAGCCTTACCGGCAACCTCACTGACGAGGAGCGCAAGTGTGAGGATAAGATGAAAGAGACATCAAAAGAGTACACCGTCACATGGGAATAAAGGAAAACAGGCCTGACCATTTGAAGGTACGCGTCATGGATGACATCCATTGTTTGGATAACTTCTATTCAGGAGTCCAAACCATGGATGATTTCATCCATGGTGGTTTCGGTGACAGTGTACGGAACCATTACTGTCAAGCCTACGTTGCCAGTAGTGGTGACGAAATCGTAGCCATGTTTGCTTTAAGCTTTGATTCCCTAGACCTTGACAGTGATGACAAGGAAGAGCTTGTGTCTGGTGTTTCTTCTGCTGCCACTCCTCAGATTAACTTCGACTATGAAGACACCTTTTGGGCAAAGCCACGTTACCCCGCGCTTGATATTGCTTATTTGGCTGTAAGCGAGAAGTTTCGCGGTCACCATATTGGCAGGACGTTGATAGAACAGATAGCAGAGAGAGCTCGTCAACAGACATTTGCCGGATGCCAATTCCTTACTGTTGAAGCTTATTGTACCCAAGAGTATAGCGCTGTCGGGTTCTATGCGAAGTGTGGCTTTGCCGCCAGTGAGATTAAGAAGCCCTACAAGGATACTCAACGGATGTTCAAGACATTGTATAGTTAAAGAGAGTTTCAAGGCTGCAACAAACACCATGACTGATCACCGAAGCCTTTTTCAGCGCCCCGTCTGGGTCGTCGTCTTTGCCCTGACGGCGGCGTTCGTCTGGGGATGGGCGTACCCGCTCATCAAGCTCGGCTTCGCCGCCTTCCAGATCACCCCCGACATGACCGGGAGCAAGATGCTCTTCGCCGGCATCCGCTTCTTCTGCTCCGGTCTGATCATCCTCGCCGTGGCGGCGTCACGGCACAGCAACTTCCGTCTCAGGACGACGCAGGCCGGATGGTTCATGCTCACCTTCGCCCTGCTGAACACCACGTTGCACTATGCGTTCTTCTATTTCGGACTGTCGCATGGTCCCGGCTCACGGTCGGCGATCCTGAACTCGATGAGCGTGTTCCTCGTCGTCATCCTCGCCTGCATGTTCTACAAGAGCGACCGGATGACCACCCGTAAGATTGCGGGCTGTGCCGTCGGCATCACCGGTGTGCTCGCGCTGAACCTCGGCAGCGAGGACAGCGGACACTTCACCTGGCTCGGCGACGGCATGATCATCCTGAATGCCCTATGCTCCGCCGCCGCCTCGCTGATGGCACGGGGCCTGAGCAACCGTGTGGACATCTTCGTCGGCACGGGCTACAGTCTGGCCCTCGGCGGCGCGCTCCTCATCATCCCCGGACTCGCCATGGGTGGCACGCTACCAGCTGTCACTCCCTTAGGGGCAACGTATCTCCTCCTGCTCATCGCCATCTCCACCATCGGCTTCACCTTATATAACAAGCTCCTCAGCTGTAACCCTGTGGGCAAGGTGGCGATCTACAACTCCCTCATCCCCGTCATCGGCGCGGTGAGCTCCTGCCTCTGCCTGGGCGAGACGTTCTATTGGAAGTATGCCATCGCAGGAACATTAGCCGCCGCAGGCATCTATATCATCAACAAAGGCAAGAACTGATGGCCGGATCAGACAAATCATAAGGTTGGCACGAGAGATAACGGACGATCGACGACGGGACCCCGTTGCCGGGCCCAGAGAAGTTAAAAAAAACAAGGCGAATATTTTCCCGTATCGCTGGAAACCCTTACCTTTGCATCCACAACCTTTGGAGCAACGGTATGGAAGAAGCGTTCGTACAAGGATATAGGGAAATGACAGATGGCGGCCGGAGATGGTTTGCCGTTCATTTCGATGGTGTCGACTCAGGTCGTATCGCTGATGTCCTGGCCCACCAGGATCCCCCCCATTGACTATTTCATCCCCGTGCGCATGAATACCCGCCGACTGGCCAACGGCACCAACAAACAAGAAGAGCGTGCAGTCTTCAAGAACGTGATGTTCTTCAGGGAACCGAAGGAAGGCACCAGCGACAAGGAACTCCTGCAGCTCTTCAATGGCAAGACCTGCACGGTAAAACCCGACAGCCAGACCTCCCTCCAAGACGACGGCGCTCCTGGCAAGACATCATTCCCTGACCTCACCAAGTATGTCTATATCATGAAGTACCACCCTGATGATGCGCACTACACCGGCATCAAGGGTAGTGAAATGTACGACTTCATGATCTTCTGTGCCCCCGAACGGGATATAGACCTGATTGTTACCACCGATACACAGAAGTATGCCCGTAAGGGTGACTGGGTCGTTGTCACCCACGGCCCGCTCTCCGGCCAGAAAGGTGTCCTCGTCCGGAAGAGCAAGCACTATTACCTACTAAAGAACATCCTCGGCTTGGGCCTCATGGTACAGGTCACCAAGTGGACCTGCCAACCGATCGACAAGGATGGCAAGATGATTCGAGGCAAGTAAGGATTAGCCCGCTTTGCCTACAGGGAAAAGAATTGTTATCCCCGGCTCCTCACGGAGTCGGGGATTTTTTGTCTGCCCTTATGATTTTGGCATCGTGGATGCCAATTCTGATTGTATTTGGGAAATAATCACTTTGTGGTGTCTGTTTTGAAAATAAAACAGTATCTTTGCAACTGATGATAGAGATTGCCGACATGCGATTTTCCGACCCGAAGCAGTTTGCCCGGCTCTTCCACGAGTACTATCCGAAGCTCTGCTACTATGCTGCGCTGATCATCAGTGATGATGCCGCGGCAGAGGACATCGTGCAGGATGTGTTCATGGGACTGATGCAGTCCGACGCGGTCTATGCGTCCGCCGCTCATGCCAACAACGCTCTCTATCTCTCCGTTCGCAACCGTTGCATCGACTACTGTCGCAACCTCCGTAATGGCGGTCACAGGTCCCTGGAGTCCGTCGTCACTGTCGCCGATGACGATGAAATCGACCGTACGATGATCCGCGCCGAGATCCTCTCGATGATCTCCCGGAGCATCGACAAGCTACCGCGCAGTCAGCGCGAGGTGTTCCGCATGGCCTACGTCGATGGCATGAGCAACCAGGAGATTGCCGACACACTGGGCCTGAGCATCCATACCGTGAAGGTCGACAAGCAACGCGCCAAGGCGAAGCTCCGTGAGTGGCTCGGCGATGCCTATCCCGTGCTGTTTCTTTTGCTTCATTTCTGTTAGTAATAACAAGAAAAATCTTCCCATCTGAAACTTTTTCTTCTTTTTTTTAAGTTCTTTGTAGTCCTTTTGCCATTTCTCTACGTAATAAGGTTAAAAAAGAACAAAAGTGAAGAATCTCATAGACATTGCCCATAGGCTTTTCAGCGCCCTGCAGAAGGGAGAGCGTGCCCCGCTGACCGAGGACGAGGCCCGTGTTGTAGGCCCTCTCGAAGACCAGTTCCATGACAAGGACTGGGTCAGTAAGGAGCTCCATCATCTGGAGCGTTTTGATTCTGATGTCGCCTATCAGAAGGTGACCCGCCGGCAGGACGGTGACGAGCGGCCGCGTGCCACCCGCATCCTGATGTGGGCCGTTGCCGCCATTGGCCTTGTACTCTTCGGCTTCACCTGGTGGCGTGGCAGCTACAGTCCTGTGCCCCCCGCCCTTGACCAGCAGACCGCCCAGGCCATCCATCGCATGGAGCAGTCTGGTGGGCAGGAGGCTCAGCTCACCGCCAACGGTCAGGCCCAGAACATCAGCCGCCTCGACGATATCCACTCCTATGAGGGCCGTCAGCAGCTGCGCACCCCTGCCACGAAGGAGTTCTGGGTGACGCTCGACGACGGCACGCGTGTCCATCTGAACAACAACTCCACCCTGAGCTATCCCTCGTCGTTCGGCTCCGGTGAGCGCCGCGTGTCGCTCGATGGCGAGGCCTATTTTATGGTTGCCACTGACGCTCGCCGCCGCTTTGTCGTGGAGACGCCGGAGGGAGAGGTCCGCGACTATGGCACGCAGTTCAACGTCAACACCCAGGAGGGACATGTCACCACCGTCGCCCTTGTCGAAGGCTCGGCGAGCGTATCGCCCGCTAGCGGGACGGAGCACATGATGAAGCCTAACCAGCTTGCCACGATCTCGAATGGCCATGTGGACATCCGTAATGCCGATGTCGCGCCATATATCGCCTGGAACACCGGTACGTTCCTCTTCCGCGACTACCGTGTCGATGACCTGCTGAAAATCATCTCCGACTGGCATAACGTCACCATCACCTGTGCCTCAGAGGATGTCAGTGCTATCCGTCTTACGGGAGCCCTTGACCGCTACAGCAATTTCGATGACCTCTGTCGCTCGCTGGAGGCCATCACCGGGCACCAGGTGGTGAAGAAAGGTGCTGGTCGCTATGTCCTCAGATAGCCCCTACCCGAAGACTTCAAACCAAAAAATAGCAACCCATTATGTATCATTTTTAATAAGAGAGACTTATGAAGAAAAATGGTTTTGGCCGGAGAGCCCTGCTGACCCTGTCGCTCCTTGCTCTGACGCTGGGAGCCATGGCACAGGCTGCCGGCAAGCTCGTGACGCTGAAGATGAAAGCAGCGCCCGTGTCGCGTGTCCTCGTCGAGATCAAACGACAGACAGGACTCAACTTCATCTACAATGCCGGTCTGGAGAAGAACTGGCCCAAGGTGAACATCCAGTTGAAGAACAAGCCCGCCTCCGCCGCCATCAGCCAGGTCGCCGACATCATCGGCTGTACCTACACCATCAACGGCACGGTCGTCACGCTGACGCAGCAGCAGGTCGGCCAGGCACGCCGCACCATCAGCGGCACCGTCCGCGACGAGGACGGTAACCCCATGGTTGGCGCCCCCGTCCGTGTCAGCGGCACGCAGCTCATGACCATCACCGATGCCGACGGCCACTACGAGATGAGCATCCCTCAGGACCGCTGCCAGCTGAAGATCAGCTATGTCGGCATGGACGACCAGAACGTTCTTGTCAGCGCCGGCAAGCTCCCGCTGAAGAAAGACATCACCCTCACCGATGCCAACAACCTCAGCGAGGTCGTCGTCACCGGTTACCAGACCATCTCCAAGGAACGCACGACGGGCGCTTTCGACAAGGTCACCGCCAAGGACCTCGCCGCCCGTCCCACCGCTGACCTGTCGTCAGCCCTGCAGGGCATGGTCGCCGGTATGCAGGCCACCGAGGCTGAGGACGGCACCGCTACGTTCACCATCCGCGGTCAGAGCACGCTCTATGCCAATGCCCAGCCCCTCATCGTCGTCGACGGCTTCCCCATCGACGGCTCCTTTGAGACCATCAACCCCAACGATGTCGAGAGCGTCACCGTGCTGAAGGATGCCGCTGCCGCCAGCATCTGGGGTACGCGTTCCGCCAATGGCGTCATCGTCGTCACCACGAAGAAGGGCCGCAGCAAGCAGCTCACCGTCGAGGGCAAGGCGATGTGGCGCATCAACACCAATTCCGACCTTGACTACATCCTCAACCAGGCCGACAGCCGTACCACTATCGACTACGAGCTCCGTGCCATCCAGAACGGCTGGGACATGGGCAATGGCTATTCGCCATCGTTGTCCAACCTCTATGGCTCTCCGCTCAGCCTGGCTCAGGAGTACTATTATGACAATAAGTATAACGGTCTCTCCGAGGCCGATATGAATGCTGGCCTGGAGATGCTCCGTCAGCGCAGCAACCGCCAGCAGCTCAAGGACTACCTCATGCAGACCGCTGTCCTTCGCCAGTATAATGTCAGCGCGCAGGGCGGCAACGACCGTATGGACAACTACATCTCCCTGCAGTATGAGAAGAACGATGAGCGTACCATCCGCCGCGGCTACGACAAGTACATGCTGAACTACAACAACCAATTCCGTTTCAACAAGCACATCACCGCTACAGCCTCCGCTACCTTGCAGAAGCGCAGCCGTGATTTCTCCGGCGTCACGCTGCAGGAGTTCGCAGGGCTGTCGCCCTATGAGATGGTCCTCAACGATGATGGCTCCTACGCTGATGAGCTGAACACCTGGAATCGCCTGGAGATGCGGAATGTCGACATGACCCAGTTCCCCTATAGTGATGTGTCGTACAACATGCTCCGTGAGGTCAGGAACCGTAATTATAAGGAGGAGACCACCGACTACCGTATCCAGCTCGGCCTCACGGCGAAGATCATCAAGGGCCTGAGCTACGACATCAAGTACCAGTATGAGCGCAATGACACGAAGACGCATCGGTACGACAACGAAGAGACGTTCTATGTCCGCAACACCGTCAATTTCTACAACGACTTCGATACGGCTACCGGCAAGGTCGGCAAGAGCTATATGCCCACCGGTGGCATCAAGCGTGACGCCCATGCCTACACCTTCAACGACGTGCTTCGCAACCAGGTCAACTACAGCGATGTCTTCGGCAAGCATGATGTGACCGCCATCGCCGGTATCGAGATCAGCCGTTATGTCAGCCGCTCGACGACCTATCCGACGGTCTATGGCTTCAATGAGAAAACCAACACCGCGCCCCAGCCCTACTATGGCCAGCAGGACAATGTCGGTAACATGTTCGGCTACAGCTATTACAGCAGTAGCCTGTTCTCCAGCCTCGCCACGACCTACTACGACCGCGAGGACCGTTATGTGTCCTACTACGGCAATGCCAGCTATGTCTATGACGGCCGCTACGGTGCCTCGTTCAGCATTCGTTCAGATGGCAGTAACTTCATCTCCAAGGACTCCTCGCTGCGCTGGAGCCCGATGTGGTCTGCCGGCTTGAAGTGGAACATCGACCGCGAGGCCTTCATGAAGACTGTCGGCTGGGTAGACCGTCTGACGCTGCGTGGCACCTACGGCTCCAATGGTAATGCCGAGAAGTCCACATCGCCCGAGACCCTCGTCTCCACCTACACCACGTCGTCCATCCATGGTCAGTTCACCAGCATTGCCAGCTATGGCAACCCCCTGCTGAAGTGGGAGAAGACGAAGACCTTCAACCTCGGCGTTGACTTCTCGCTGCTCCACAATGCCTTGAGCGGAAAGATCGACTACTACAACCGCTACAGCAAGGACATCGTCGGCGATGTCACGATCCCGAATGTCTACGGTACCAACCGGTCCCGCTTCAACAATGCGGAGATCTCCAACCGAGGCGTTGAGGTGCAGCTCACGGGCCGTCATACCGTGAAGCCCATCGGTCTGGGTATCCAGTCTACGGTGTTGTTCTCCTATAATAAGAACAAGATCGAGAAGCTCTATAACCCGTCGCTCTACTGCTATCAGCTCGTCGAGCCGACGACCTTCGTCGAGGGCAAGCCCATCGGTTCTTTCTACAGCTATGAGTTCGCGGGCACCAAGGACGGTGTGCCCTATGTGAAGGGTATCGACGGTGAGCCCTCCAGTATGAACGACCTCACGCTCCACAACCGCACCATCGGCCTGGACATCCTGAAGTATGAAGGTACGACCATCGCGCCGTACACCCTCGGCTGGAACTGGCAGTTTGCCTGGAACGGCCTGCAGTTGTCCATCTACATGACCGGCAAGTTCGGTGCTGTGTTCCGCTGTCCCGCCTACGCTCCTCCTGTGGTCTCTGGCAACAAGGTGTTCGTCTCTCGTGACATCACGCGTTACGGCGAGAGCGACGGCACCACCTATCCCACATGGCCGAACGTCAACGAGACATGGATGTACCGTTGGGATCGTTATATCCCGAACCTCTCCAGCCTCGTCGAGAGTGCCGACTTCATCAAGCTGAAGGAGATGGATCTCTCCTGGACCATCCCGCAGCAGTGGCTCAGCCGGGTGAACATCAAAGGTGCCAGCATCTTCGCCCAGGCCCGCAACCTCGGCATGCTGTGGAAAGCCAATAAGTACGGCTATGACCCGGAGTGGCTGCCGGGCACGAACAAGCCAGCCACATCCATCTCTTTCGGAGCAACCATTGATTTATAAGGAGACAAAGTCATGAAGATATCCATCATCCATCATATCGGGCTGGCCACGATGGGCCTGGCCCTGCTCTCGCTCACTTCGTGCAGCGACTATCTGGACAAGCAGCCTTCGAAGTCGAGCAACGCATCCATCACCGATGCCTCGCAGCTCATGGGACTGCTCGACGGTCCCACAACCTTTCGTGAAGCCAACACCGCCGCATGCTATATGTCCGACGACAATGGTCTGAGCAATGGCATCCTCGACGCCTACGCCACGATGTACCAGAATGCCTATTACACAGCATTCTACCGTGACGGCATCGCAGGCATGACCACCGATGGCCTGTGGTCCGGCGAATATGCGAAGATCTATTCGTGCAACACCATCATCGAGAATGCCGCCTCCGTCACCAACCAGGCCCTTGCCAAAGAGGCTCTGGCCAATGCTTACTTCGTGCGCGCCTGGAGTTATTTCCTCCTCGCCACCTATTATTGCAAGCCCTATACAGAGGCAAACCTGTCCTCGCCGGGTCTCCCGCTCCGTTTGGGCACGACCTTCGAGGAGAGTGTGAAGCGCGCCACGCTGGGCGAAACCTTCGACCTGATCCTCTCTGACCTGAAGCAGGCCGAGGCCACCACGCAGGATGCCGTCGACCCCGACCATCGCTGGCGTGTCAGCAAGTGTGCCATCAACGGTCTCTATGCCCGTATCTATATGTATATGGGTGACTATGACAAGGCGCTCGAATACACCAATGCCGCTCTGGCCAACGCTCCTGAACTGCTCGATTACAACACCCTCAAGGCCGGCCGGTCCGAGACCTACCGCGCCTCGATGGGCATGCCCGAGCAGACCCTGGAGTACTGTGAGACCAATAACTGGGGTGGACAGCAGTATTACTTCGTCAACGAGTTCATCTTCGTGCGGTTCACCTACAACGGCTACCAGTGGGAGATTCCTTCCGACAACCTCACCGCGCTCTTTGACCAGACCAACGACCTGCGCTTCAAGTGGTTCTTCGTCGAGCATGGCAACCGCCGTTTCAACTGCACCTATGACACCTACCGCTATAGCCAGTTCGACGACGGCCGATATGTCTTCTCTGGTATCTCTACTGCCGAACTGCTCCTCGACAAGGCCGAGCTGGAGGCACGCAAGGGCAACTGGCAGGAAGGTCTGAAGTATGCCAACACGCTGCGTGCCAAGCGTTACGCCGCCGGCAGCAGCTATGAGCTGACCGCAGCCAGCCAGCAGGAGGCCCTGAAAGAGGTCCTCGAGGAGCGTCGCCGTGAGCTGCCGTTCAGCATCCGCATCCCCGACATCAAGCGTTTTGCCGTGAACAGCGACCCGAGTGACGACGTCACCATCACCCGTGATTTCTATGAGATGACGCAGACTGGTCCAACCTCCAACGTACAGCATATCTCTGTTGCCGGTGACAGTCCCAAGCTCGTGCTCCCCATCAACGACATGGAGATCAACGCCAGCCATGGCGTCATTGAGCAGAACCCTGAATAGCAAATACCATTGCCATGCTATTCCTCAAAGGAATGGCATGGTACATAATTCTATTTTATTGTACAAATGAAACGGATAATCTTATTTCTTTTTTCGTTGTTGCTCCTGCTGCCTGTCCAGGCAGTGAAGAAGAGCTTTGTCAGCGTGCTCTATGTCGGTGGACAGGCCGACGTGGAGACTGCCGCCACCAAGGTGGACAAGGATGTCTTAGCACAGAGTGTGAAGACGCGTATGGCAGCGTGGGACAAGTACCTGCGTGCTTATTTCAAGACCGTCAAGAGCATCAACGGCATGGACTATAAGCCGGAGATGTCCAACCAATATGACGTCACCATCTTCGACGGCCGCATCCCGAAGCTGCGTCCAGCCATGCAGGTGAAGGACGCCGACCCGCTGAAGACCATTTACCTTCCCGCGCAGTATCTCCCCGATGACTTCGACCGTGCCAATATCACCATCGCCAGCATCGGCGAGGACCTCGGCCGGTCGCTGGGCTCGAAGAATGACTGGTACTGTCTTTGTCTCGATGCCGACGCACACCACAGCAACCTCGACCATCCTATCTTCAAAGGCCCTTACAAGACGAACATCGTGCTGAAAGATAAGCCGACGCCGGAAGATGCCTTCCACTATTCTTACTTCTATGACAAGCCATTGGAGCCAACGACGAAGATGTGGACGGTACAGACGAAGGGTTATCAAAGTCATAAAGGCTTCCTCGTGGGCATGGTGGCCCGTCCGTGGGGGTATACCGACTCCCCTGAGTGTGAAGCTATCTCGTCCGGCGTATGTGCCAAGACCATCGATGCCGTGGCTATCGGCCGTGATGCCAACAGCCTTCACTGGGGCTTCTCCGCCTCCCCTGCAGACATGACACCCTCCGCCAAGGCGGTGTTCGCCAATGCTGTGGTCTACATGGCTCAGTTCAATGGCAAGAAGCCCATCGCCCGGAAATATAACGAGCGTCAGTCGACCAAGGAGTATATCAAGGAGCGTCGTTATATGGCGACCTATGCCTCTTTTCAGGAGCGTCTGAAGACCGACTCCATCTGGGAAGCCCAGATGCTGGAGCTTCAGGAGAAGGCAAAAGCAAAGAAGGCCAAGGGCGAGACGCTTGACGAGGATGAAACCTATGCCCTTGACTATAAGCCGGAACCCCCATGCGAGTATGCCGATTACCTGCGTCGTTATCAGAGTGACGAGCTCTTCAACGTCTTTGGAGAGGACGAGCAGGCCTACTTGAAGTTCTATGATGACAACTTCGATTATTTCTATGGCGGTACGATGGAGATGTATTACCTCGTCGTGGACCAAGATGCGAAGAGCCTCGGCATCGCCAATACCGACAAGCACCTCATTGACAAGGCCATCAGCCTGTGGGAGCATGGGCAGCAGGTGGCGAAGGCCAAGCGCATCCTCTATCGTTATACCTTGCTGCGCTACGACAACCCGAAGCAGTTCCGCGAGTGGTTTGACAAGTACCAGGACCGGTTGTTCTTCACGCAGAGTGGTGGCTGGTTCTGGCTCGTCGACAGTGACGACCCTGCGACCCCAGGTAATGACTACAGCGTTGTTATGAAGCCTCTGCTGGACAAGGCGGTGGCGAAGCAGACGACGAAGCCGGCGGCTAAACCGGCTCCCAAGATGGCAGAGCCCACGCAGGCCAACCCCGTCGTCGCCACGGCGGTGCTGGAGCAGAAGGCACGGGGCCCGCTGGTGCGCATCGACATGAAGATCTACCCCGGGTTCCATATTTATAATAAGGTGTCGGACAAAGATCCCTATATCCCTACCACGGTCAGCTTCGAGCTGCCTGATGGCGTGGAGCTCAATGGCGAGCTGATTGTCCCGAAGTTCAAGCAACTAGACAGCAACGGCACGACGATCTTCGAGGATGACGTCACCTTCCGCCAGCCCATCAAGGGTTCTGGCAAGGGCACCATCAAGGTCAAGCTGAACTTCCAGGCTTGTGACGCCCATGTCTGCCTACCGCCTAAGGATTTGATTATCAATGTACCTATAGAATAATATGAAACAAATTTTCAGAACTATCGCCTCTGCAGCGTTGCTGCTGACCGCGATGGCCGCCAACGCACAAAGCGTTAAGGTTAACCTCGATGTAGAGGGACTTGGCGACACCCTGCTTTATTTCTCCCGTACGGAGAGCATCAAGGAGCCGTATGAAGCCGCAGGCAAAAACGGAAAGTTCGCGTTGGATATCCCTGCCAAAGGCGTGGGCTACTTCAACATCTATGACAAGGCGTCGATGAAAAGTGGCAACCGTATCTACTTCGAGTACATGGGCATTCCTGATGAGACCATTACCCTCAAAGGCACCGTTGACGACTATACCATCGGCGGCACGGGCTTCTACAAGGAGTATGGCAAGGCGATGGGGCTGGTCCGAGACATCAAAAAGCAACGTGCTGCCCTCTCACGGGAGTTCTACCAACTGCCGAAGGCACAGCAACAGGATAACACTTACCTGAAGCCGTTCATGCAGAAGAACCAAGCCCTAAGAGCACAGCAGGACTCCATCTTCAAGGACTATGTCCGGCAGCATCCGTCCAGTGAGGTGTCGGCGGCGTTGGTAGCCGCATTGCCCATCTCAGAGTTTGAAGAGGCAGCGAAGGTCCTATCTCCGGAAGTGAAAGCTGGCCGCATGAAGCCACTTATCGATATGCGTGAGGAAATGCTGGCGGAACGAAAGGCTGTCGAGGAGCGTGGCAAGGCCGTTGCACCCGGCAAGGTGGCGCCGGTGTTCACGCTGCCTGATCCTGACGGTAAGATGGTCTCGCTGACGGATTTCCGGGGCAAGTACCTCGTCCTTGACTTCTGGGGCACCTGGTGCGGCTGGTGTGTCAAGGGCATCCCTGAGATGAAGAAGTCGTATGCCAAGTACAGTGACAAGGTCGAGTTCCTGAGCATCGACTGCAGGGAGTCAGCTGAGAAATGGAAAGCCGGCCTGCAGAAGTACCAGATGCCGTGGCGCCATGTCAGATGGGAAGGAAAGCCCGACGTACCCTATATGTATGCCCTGCAAGGCTATCCCACGAAGTTCCTCATCAACCCTGATGGTACGGTGAACAAGGTGTTCATCGGTGAGTCCGAGGAGTTCTACAACTATCTGGATTCGCTGTTTGGAAAACAATAGCCCGAATTTCAGATTAATTACACATTACAGCGTGGTGTATTTGTGCACCCGCTGCAATGTGGGTTAATGGAATGGATGTCGATTCTTATTGCCATAGTACTATGA
>ERZ1032009.171-NODE-171-length-15006-cov-20.705839_pt1 | contig 15006 bp, 8 predicted proteins | sample MGYA00516700_ERZ1032009 | MGnify/ENA primary metagenome ERZ1032009 (study PRJEB33719, sample SAMN04261292) | wastewater metagenome | biome: rural village; feature: human; material: feces | host: Homo sapiens | place: El Salvador | collected 2013-01-14 ...
AACAAGTCCATTGGCAGAATTAAGTATGCACTAAATTAATTCCGCCAACAGGTAATAACATTATAAACAACAATAAGCAGCAATGAAGATTTCGATCAAATCCTTGGACAGCATCCATGAGGCAGCCCGTGAGTTTATCAAGAACATGGGCACGGGTCACGTCTTCGCCTTCTATGGCAAGATGGGAGCGGGAAAGACGACATTCATCAAGGCCGTGTGTGAAGAGCTTGGCGTGGATGATGTCATCACCTCGCCAACCTTTGCCATCGTCAACGACTATACTTCCTCGAAGGACGATAGTCACATTTTCCATTTCGATTTCTATCGAATAAAGAAGTTGGAGGAGGTCTACGACATGGGTTATGAGGACTACTTCTACAGTGGCAGCCTATGCTTTATCGAGTGGCCGGAGCTCATAGAGGACATCCTTCCTGGTGATGCCGTGAAAGTCACGATAACGCAAAACGGAGACGGCGGCAGAGTGGTAGAGTTCTAATACTTATATTTTTTTGCGTAAAGTTTGCCAGAATGAAACTATTTGCTTACTTTTGCAAAGAAACATTACTTAATTAAAAAAAGAATTCACAATGACAGTAGAAGTAACAGCCGACAATTTTGAGAAGCTGAAAAATGGCGACCTGCCACTTGTTGTTGACTTGTGGGCAACATGGTGTGGTCCTTGCCGCATGGTTGGCCCAATCATGGAGGAGCTCTCAAACGAATATGAGGGCAAGGTCGTGGTAGGCAAGTGCGACATCGAGGAGAACGAGGACATCCCCATGCAATATGGCGTGCGCAACATCCCGACTATCTTGTTCTTCAAGAACGGACAGCTCGTTGACAAGTTTGTTGGCGCGGCCGCTAAAGGAAAGTTCCAAGAGAAGTTCGACAAGCTTATCGAGGGTTAACCATTTCCCATTACTCTCAATAAGACTTGTCATCAGACCTTGATATAAAAAAGGCGGAAGCCCTAAGAGAAACCGTTTCCTCTTAGGGCTTTCGCCTTTTTTATATTGCTCTTCCGGTGTCTAATCCATGACAGACACCATACTCTCCCATGTTGGAATTGTAAAATATTATTATCAGATTAAATTGGTGTCATTTCTGCTTTGCAGGGGCGGGTAGGGATGGTTAGGGGCCGTCCGCACCCCGAATGGCCTGTCCCTTTTCCTCAAGCTATGCTGTCGAGGAAGAGCAGCAGCCTGTTGGTGACATTCACGGCAGACACGCCACTGTCGAAGTCGAGCGAAACGAGGTTCAGTTGCGGGAACATCGCCTTCAGCTTCTTCTCAATGCCTTTCGACACTATGTGGTTGGCAATGCATCCGAAAGGCTGCAAGCTTGCCACGTTGTTCACGCCTTGCTTCACCATGCTTATGATGTCGCTTGGCAACAGCCAGCCCTCGCCAAACTGCGCGGCGAGCGACACCACGCCGTTTACCTCCTTTGCCTCGTCAAAGATATTGGTGAACGGACGGAAATAGCGGAAGCGCGACGCTATGTGGTTTACCTTTTTCTCCCGTCGCCATATAAGGCTGTATACGCTTTTTACCAAGAAGTCGGGCACATGGCTGCATTTCAATCCCATATGCTTTTGCACGATGGCGTTGACAAACTCCTGCAGGAAGAAAGGCAAGAGCAGCGGCGGGACCACCTCGCACCCGTTATTGATGATGCGGCGCTCAAGGAATTGGTGGGCAAAGGGGTTGAACTTCAAGAATATCTCTCCCACGATTCCGACCGCGGGCAGCTCCTTGTCCTCGGTTATGTCGTCAAAGTCCTTTGCGGCTCGCGCTATGAGGCTCATTAGCCCCTTTGGGTCATTGTCAAGTATTGGCTTTGCGGCAGCCGTGAGGTATTTCTCGCGCAGCATTTCGGCCTTGTTGCCGAATTGTCCGCCAACGAGCATGGCGTCTTTCTTCAGTCGGCTCACGGAGCCGTGATACAGTTTGGATATCGTGTCACCGTAGATGAATGTAGTCACGATGATTGGCGCCATTTTCAGCCATGGCACGTTCAGCTCGCCGTCTTGTTCCTTGTCGTCGCTTGCGCTTGCCGACACGCCTAAGGTGATGAGAGGCACGTCCTTGAACCCGTTGGCGTTCATGGCGCGACGTATCAGCGCCGCGTAGTTGGTGGCGCGGCATTGACCTCCGGTCTGCGTCATCACGGCTGAAATCTCCTCCGGATTGTATTTCCCCGACCTCAACGCCTTCACGAAGTCGCCAACGATGAGCGTGGCAGGATAGCATACCTCGTTGTTGGCGTATTTCAGTCCCAGTTCGGCGCTGGTGATGTCGCTTGGCGGCAACACCTCCACGTCCCAGCCAAGGAGCTTGCAGAGTGGAGGAAGGAGTGGCGTGAGATATTCGGTGAAATACGGCGCGAGTATCTTCTTGTTCTGCGGTCTTACGCTCGCGGCTTCTTTCGCGCGCTTGTCACTGGTGCCCAAGCCTGGTCGCTTTCCCTTGCCAGTCTTTCCGTTGAGGCTCTCGATGAGCGACCTCACCCTTAGCCTCAGTGAGCCGACGTTGCTCACGTCGTCTATCTTCAGCAGGGTGTAAGGCTTGCCGTGAACGCTCATTATGTGGCGAATCTCGTCTTGAATGAATGAGTCAGGGCCGCAGCCAAACGAGGTCATTTGTATGAAATGCACGTCGTCGGGTTGCGTGGCGCACCATTGTCCCGACTTGATGATGCGGTTCATGTATGCCCATTGCCTGACGAGATAAGTGTCGCCAGTGCCCGTTTGCGTGTCGTTGCGCACTATGTCATCGGAGATGACGTTCACTCCGAGCGATGCAATCAGGTCTGATAGGTTGTGCTGTATGAGCGGGTCGGTATGGTATGGACGGCCCGCGAGCAATATGGTGAGCTTGTGTTGGCGTCGGCTCTCGGCCAATATCTGCTTTGCCTTCTCGCTCATGGCTTCCACGTATTCGTTTTGCGCCTTTACGGCGGCGTCGAAGGCTTCCTTGCGTTTCTTCGCGCCTATGCCATAGCCTTTCAGGAACTTGTCAAGCTGCCTGGTGAGCAACTTCTCGTCGCGGAAGTTTATCACGGGTGCCACAACCTCGGCACGAAGATTCATGGCCGACTTTATGACATCCGAGTAGGCCGACACGATGGGGCAGTTGTAGCTGTTGATGTTCCGGTCATCGTCTTGACGCTCAAACACCACGTAAGGCATGAAGATGAACTTTCTGTGGTTGGGCAGTGTCGCGAGACGCTCGTCGAGTTCCTTCACGTGTGAGTGGACCAGTTTCGCCGGGAAGCAAATGTTGTCGCTCATCACCGTGCCAAGCGCGCTCTCGTAGCGGTGGAAATTGCTCTCCGCGCTCAGCATGACCTTAAAGCCTGCCGTGGTGAAGAGGGCGTGCCAAAACGGGAAGTCCTCATACATGTTGAGGATTCGCGGAATGGCCACCACCGTCTTCTCTTTCCTTGACGTGTCGTCGTTATCCTTCTCGCACCTGTCGAAAAGCAAGTGATACTTGTATGTGTATATGTTGTCGCCCTTGGCGTCGTTCTTGCCCTTGTTGTTGAACACACGCTCGCATTTGTTGCCCGAATAGAACTTCCTGCCTCCGGCAAAGAGATACCTCGTCACGAAGCAGTGGTTCTCGCACCCCTTGCAGTTGAGCAGCTTAGTGTCGTATTCCGACATGTCGAGCAGGTCGTCCACGCTACGGTTATCGCGTGCGTCGTTTGCCGCATGGTCGGCAATGGCGTGCAACGCGCAACCGTAGGCACCCATCATCTCTGGCATGTTGCTTCGCGCCACTTCCTTGCCGGTGAGCATCTCGAAAGCCCTTACCACGGAGTCGTTTTTCATGGTGCCGCCTTGCACCACTATGCGTGCGCCAAGGTTGTCGTTGCCATGCAGCTTGAGCACCTTGAACAAGCAGTTGCGCACCACCGAGTAGCTCAGTCCTGCCGCTATGTCCTCCACCGTGGCGCCCTCACGCATCACCTGCTTCACCTTCGAGTTCATGAACACCGTGCAGCGTGTGCCGAGGTCGCAAGGCTTGTCGGCATGGCACGCGGCCTTGGCGAAGTCATCTATCTTATAGCCCAATCCCTTGGCGAAAGTCTGAATGAACGTTCCGCAGCCCGAAGAGCACGCCTCGTTGAGCTCCATGCGTGTCACGGCGCCGTTGTCCACGAAAATGGCTTTCATGTCCTGTCCGCCGATGTCGAGGATGAAGCTCACGTCGGGCATTAGCCTCTCTGCCGCTCGATAGTGTGCCATGGTCTCTATTATGCCGCTGTCGAGATTGAACGCTGCCTTTATGAGCTCCTCGCCATAGCCGGTGGAGCAGGAGCCCACGACATGGATGTCGGCACCTGCCTCTGATGCTTTCTCCTTGAGGCGTCTCAAGCCGTCTTTCACGGCTTTGATGGGGTTGCCGAGGTTCATGGAATAGTCGGAGAACACTATCTGTCCCGCATCCTCGCCCTGTGCGCGCACGGCTATGAGCTTTGTGGTGGTTGACCCAGAGTCTATTCCTATGACCACTTGCTCTTCTCCTTTGCGCATGGGGTACACCTTCGTGGCATATCTGTCTTTGCCTCTAAGCCATGCCTGGTGCTCCTCTTCCGAGGCGAACAGAGGGTTGAGCTTCTCTTCCACGTCCACTTTGGCTTGTTTGCCGCACGAGACCGCGCAAGCGTTTCGTGGCGCGTTGAGGAGCTGCTTCAGCTCATCGAGGCTTACGGGCGTGGCGTCCTTGGCCCGGAACGCGCATCCGAGGGCTGGTATGAGATTGCTTTCCTTCAACACTATAAAGTCGGAAGAAGGCATGTTGAGATAGTCGGAGAAGGCTTTTCTCAGCGCGGGCAAGAACGTGAGGGGCCCGCCGCACAAGAGAATAGGCGCGGAGAAGTCGCAGCCGTGGCTGAGTGTCGTCACCGTCTGCACGGCAATGCTGTGGAAGATGCTTGCCGCGATGTCGGCCTTGGGAAGGTTGCGCGACATGAGGTTTTGGATGTCGGTCTTTGCGAACACGCCGCAGCGGGCGGCCATGGGGTAGAGGTGTGTCGATTGCAGGGCGAGGTCGTTCATCTGCTGGTTGTCGCAGCCCATGAGCACCGCCATCTGGTCGATAAACGCTCCCGTGCCGCCGGCGCAGTTGCCGTTCATGCGCAGCTCCGTGCCCTTGCCGTTGAAGAACACGACCTTGGCGTCCTCGCCGCCAATGTCTATCAGTGCCTTTGCTTGTGGGAAACGATTGCGGGCGAAAACGGTCGCGGCAACGACCTCTTGCACGAATTCGGCGTTTAGCGTCTCTGCGGTGGACATACCAACGGAGCCTGTCACGCAAAGGCTCATGCTGGCGTTGGGCATTCTTTGTCCTATCTCGTCCAAGTATGCGCTCACAAGTTCCTTGACCTTGGCGTTGTGACGTTCGTAGCGTGAATAAACAATATTACCCTGAGTGTCTATGACAACCATCTTCGCGGTTGTGGAGCCAACGTCAAGCCCTGCCCTGAAAAAATCTTCCATATTTACCAACAATCTGTTTCCTTGTATTTTATATTGCAAAGTTACTATTTTTTTGTGCAAAACTTTAATAATCGCATCAAGTTTCCAATTATTGTTGTCCGCCAAAACTGTCTTGTTTTTCTCGTGAGCCAATGCCAACCATGCAAGAGCCCAAGGCGGTTTTGAAAGTGGCAAGTCGGAGAGAGTATCCGTATTAACGACATTTGCCCGCGCATGTGAGCGATACTGTTCACATACGCGGGCAAATGTTTATCTTGTCGTGTGTAGTTATTTCGTGTAGAGGAATCTCTTGATTGAGCGTTTTGGCGTCTTCTCGAATTCCTCTTCGTGGATTCTTATCTCCGCCAGTCGGCAATAGGCAGGCTGCTCAGCGTTGAGGGTCTTGCGGTTTTGCTCCATCACGTCTTTCAAGTCGTTGTCGCTCACGCCCATGGCCTTTGCCGCGTCGTAGTCGGGGTGTACAAGGCCAATGAGCTTGTCGCCATCCTGTATCACCACACTTTCGTTGACTAAGGTCATGGAGTTGAGCTTGTCCTCAATCTCCTCCGGGTAGATGTTTTGTCCGTTGGAGCCGAGAAGCATGTTCTTTGAGCGGCCCTTGATGAAGATGTTTCCGTTGTTGTCCATCAAGCCGAGGTCGCCAGTGTGGAACCAGCCGTTGTCATCGATTGCAGCCTTTGTGGCCTCCTCGTTCTTGTAGTAGCCCAACATGACGTTAGGGCCTTTGCACAGTATCTCGCCAGGAATATTCGCCGGGTCCGGACTGTCTATCTCCACCTGCATGTGGTAAGCCGCCTTGCCACACGACCCTGGTGCGAAGCGCGACCAATCCTCATAACCTATGATTGGGGCGCACTCAGTGGCTCCATAGCCCACGGTGTAGCGGAAGCCGATGCGGTGGAGGAATTGTTCCACCTCTTGCGAGAAAGCGGCTCCGCCGATTATTATCTCGTAGAAGTTGCCGCCGAAAGCCTTGGTCACTTGCTCGTTTATGCGCTCGTAGATTCGCTTGTTCAGTCCTGGCATCTTCAAGAGCAGGCGTATGCGTGGGTCTTGCAGCTTGGGGAACACCTTCTTCTTTATTATCTTCTCGATAATCAGAGGCACGGATATGATGACGCGTGGCTTTACGTCGGCGAAAGCCGCGGCGATGATTGCCGGCGACGGTATGCGCGTGAGGTAGAACACGTGGCAACCCTTGATGAACTCGAACAAGAACTCAAACGCCATGCCGTACATGTGGGCCATGGGAAGGATGCTGATGATGTTGTCGCCAGGCACGATGGCCTTGCCGAGCACGTGCTCGGCGAAGTCGGCATTGCTCCACATGGCGCGGTATGGAAGCATCACGCCCTTCGAGAAGCCCGTGGTGCCGCTGGTGTAGTTGATGAGCGCCAACTCATCGGGGCTTTGCTCAATGTAATAATTGACGTGCTCCTTGCGGAAATATTTTGGGTATTTGTGCCCGAACATCTCGTTGAGGTGCTCGCGGGCGTAGGTCAGCTTCTCTGTGCGGGAGACAACCAAAGAATAGTCTGGAATGTAGATTATGCCCTCAAGTCCAGGCATCTTCTCCGGATCCACCTGCGTCGCCACCACGTCTCCCACGAAGAGGAGCTTGGCGTCGGAGTGGTTCACTATGTTGTGTATTTGGTCTGGCGTGAACTCATGGAGTATTGGCACGGCTATGGCTCCATAGGTCAACACGGCGAGGAAAGCCGCTGCCCATGCCGAGCTGTTGCGGCCGCAGAGGGCTATCTTGTCGCCTTTCTCAACGCCGGAGCTCTCGAACATGATGTGAAGCTTCTCTATCTTGCGTGCCACGTCGTGGTATTGCAGGGTAGCGCCCTTGTAATCGGTGAGAGCGTCGCGATCCCAGTTCCTGACGATGCTGTCTTGGATGAGCTGGTTGAAGCTTGGTATCTTTTCCATAGTCATAATTATCTAAGTGAAAGCGGTAGTCTGTGGTTATTGGTTCTCCGTGTTATAGAGATACCTCTTTATCGACTTCTTTGGAGTTTTCTCAAACTCCTGGTCTTGCAATTGTATCTTGCTTATCTTGCAAAACGCCGGCAACAGCTGGTTGAGCTCTTGCCTGTTTTGCTCCATTATGGCGTCGAGGTCGCTCTCCTTGAAGCCCAACTGCTGTGCCGCCTCGGTGTCGGGATAAACCAAGCCCACAAGATGGTCGCCTCGTTGCACGATGAGGCTCTCGCCAACCATTGTCATGGAGTTGAGCTTGTCCTCAATCTCCTCAGGGTACACGTTTTGGCCGTTTGAGCCAAGAAGCATGTTCTTGATTCGCCCACGTATGAAAAGGTGTCCGTCGGCTGATATTCGCCCAAGGTCGCCTGTGTGGAACCATCCGTCTTCGTCGATGGTGGCTTTCGTGGCTTGTTCGTTCTTGTAGTAGCCGAGCATGACGTTGAGTCCGCGCGAGATCACCTCGCCTGGTACGTTTACCGGGTCTGGGCTGAGCACCTTCATCTCCATGTTGTCTACCACCGTGCCGCATGAGCCTGGCTTGAAGTCGTGCCAGTCGGAGAAGGTAATCAGTGGTCCTGTCTCCGTGGTGCCATAGCCCATGGTGATGGGGAAGCCTATCTCCACGAGGAATGTCTCTATCTCCTTGTTGAGTCCGGCTCCGCCAACCACTACCTCATAGGCGTTGCCGCCCATCTCTTGCTTCACGAGGTCGCAGATGTGCTGGCGCACCTTCTTGCCAATGCCCGGCATGTGCATGAGCAGTCGCAGGCTTGGGGTGATGAGGGGGAATATCTTCTTGCGAATGATTTTCTCTATGATGAGGGGTACGGATATCACCACACATGGGTGAATCTCTGCCATGGCCGCCTGTATGACCGTCGGGCTGGGCAGGCGGGTGAGGAAAAATTGGTGGTTGCCGATGCAGAACTGCAAGAGAAACTCGCACGCCATGCCGTACATGTGGGCCATGGGCAGGATGGAGAGCGCGTTGGCGTTCTTGGGCAGCTTGCTGCCGATGGCACGCTCAACGAAGGAGATGTTGCTCCAAAGCGCGCGATATGGCAGCATGACTCCCTTTGAGAAGCCAGTGGTGCCGCTGGTATAGTTTATCAGGGCGAGGTCTTCTTCTTGGTCGTTGTAATAATGCACGTGCTCCTTGCGGAAATATTTGGGATATTTCTTGCCAAAGACCTCGTTGAGGTGCTCTCGGGCATAGGTGATTTGCTCTGAGCGGCTGAGCACGATGGAGAAGTCGGGTATGTAGACAATGCCCTCAAGGTGTGGCATCTGCTCATAGTCGAGCTGTGTGGCCACCACGTCGCCCACGAAGAGAAGGCGGGCATCGGAATGGTTTACCACGTTGTAGACTTGAGCTGGGGTGAATTCGTGCTGGATAGGCACGGCCACGGCTCCATAGGTGAGCGTGGCCAAGAAAGCGCATGCCCACATTGAGCTGTTGCGACCGCAAAGGGCGACCTTGTCGCCTTTCTGCAGGCCTATGCTCTCAAACATGATGTGGAGCTTCTCTATCTTGCGCGCCACGTCGTGGTATTGCAGTGTGGCACCCTTATAGTCGGTAAGGGCGTCTTTATACCAGTTGTTGACGATGGCGTCCTCAATCAACTTATTCAGACTTCTTGTATTTGTCATTGCACAAAATTCGGATTTCCGTGCAAAGTTACTATCAATACTGCTCAATAGCAAAAAAAATGTGCATTATTTTCTTTCTTGTAGTCTTTTTTGCACAGTTATTGAGAAATTCGTGATTTAACGTTATGATTGTCGTTTGCGGCAGGGTAGGGAACTTTCGTAATTCTCGCCTCTCTTCACTCTTCCCTCGAGTCGAGACTTTCCATGAAAAACGGGAAAGGGCCAGAGGGCTTGGACAACTGCTCGCCAGGGTCAAGCGCTTCGTTGTGTGGTGTCTTGTCTGTTCCTGGCTCGCCGGTACCACTACCACTCATTAATGGAAACTCTTGATGTATATGCACTACTTTCGTTACAGGTTTATTATATTTCTTGCGGTTTTTCATTGTCAAGGCTTTTAGGTTGTTTTATCGTCGGATGGTTTTCCTGCCGTTGCTTATCACGATGCCTTTGGCTCCTCGTGGGCATAGTCTTCCATCAAGAGTGTAAGACGCTGGCTTAGTCTCATTGCCGTTTGTCTTGCCAATAGCGGTAGCGGCGTCTTCCGCGAAGACGTAGCAAGGCTTGGCGGCTGAACCATAAGTGTCGATCTTGGGAATGGCGAGGTATGCCTTGTGCTCGCCATTAAGAAACGCGGCACCGTTTTCAGCTCCCCAATAAAATCCGACACCTTCGCCATCCTTGTTTGCAAGCATGTAGAAGAAGTAGTCGCCATCGTTTCCTGTTGTGTTCGCCTTGGTGTCGGAGCCTTTCAACTGGTTGTTGTTGTCTGTGGTGCCTTCCTCCGTGGAAGTGTCAAGATTATACTTGCCCGGTTTCCCTCTTAGGATCACGGCGGTGGCCTTTGGCAATGTCTCGCCTTCAGAGTAAGCACGGCTCTTCACTATCTTTCCATTCTCCACCTTCATGGTGTATGCCGTGAGACCTGTCGGTATCTTGATTGCGCGCCCACTATAATATAATGTGGCGTAGCCAGTGGATCCTATCGTTATGAAGTCTTCGGAGGTGATGGATATCTCGTCGATAAAGAATTTTTTGCCGCTAAACGTGACGCTGCTTAATTGACAGTCAGATGAGATAGGCACGGAAATGTCTGTCCATTTCATTTTATCATCCAATGCCTTGTGGGTACTATTATCGCTATATTTTAATGTGACGGTTACTGGCTTCTTTGATGAATATTCAGATAAAGCGTATTTGAAATTCAGCCGGCCATTCTTCAATCCGTATTTTTCAAGATCTTTGATGGTATAAGATTCCTCAATCTCAAGACACTGGTACCCTTTATTCAGAAAAGGGATTGTGTTGCCAATACGATCCCCAGGGGTATATTTATAATTCCCTTCGTATTCATTATTCACAAGATTACCGCCATTTCCATCCGGGCCGTCGTAATCGGCAAAACCATCATAATACACCTCGTTGTTTAATGGCTCTCGTCTTGTTGTCAATTTGTATGACACAGCTTGGTAAGCATAATCATTGTTGCCTTCAAAAATGGCATAAATGGTGGTTGTCCCAATGAAGTGAGGCTTGACATTGCCCGACGCGTCCACTGTGGCAATGGCCTGATTAGATGAATACCATTTTATTGGCAGGCTCTTTGGATTGGATAATAGTTGACTATTATTATATGTCGTGCCAACTGCAGCCGACATTTCCAGTTGATTGAAACTCAATTCCGCGTCGGGAGAGGTTGCTATGCTGGATGTTGGCGCTTTTAGAATAATATTGTCAATATAAGAAGCCTTGGAAGAATTATCCTTGGTTTTGAAGGACAATTTTATTTGTTTTGTTCCTTTCGCGACATTTATAGTGTACGTTTCGTTATCATTATCATTAGCCTTAATTGTATTATATTTATTACCTTGCCATATGCTAACTTCTGTGTTTTTATTGTGATCCTTAAAATAAAGGATAAAATCACCATAGGCACCTGTGTTATTACTAATGGTTATAATGAAAGAGCCTGAATTTAATTTTAAACATGGAACATCATCTGGCACGGCTTTAATTGTATACGATTGTAAACTCGCAGTTTTATACTCATACGTAGCGTTCATCCCGGTCTCGTGCAGATACAGCCAGCCGTCAAAGTGTTCCTCGAAGATAGTGGTCATGTCGTCTGCTGTTTCTTCGGCGAAAGAAGCGATGGGCAAAAGCAGAAAGAGTAGCAATAGGATATTCTTCATAAATGTGTTTTAGTTTAGGTTTGCAAAAAGGGTCACATCCATGTGAAAGCACATTGACATGACCCTTTCTTATTCTCAATAGCTTTTGTTCTCGGCTTAGCGAGTGTTGCTTATTCTTCTGCTGGCTCGTCGGCAGGCTTGAGGTTGGTGTAAACGTTTTGCACGTCGTCGAAGTCCTCAAGCTTCTCAACCATCTTCTCGATGGTCTCACGCTGGTCGGCTGGTATGTCGGTCAGGTCGTTTGGAATATAAGTGAACTCGGCAGATGTTATCTCGAATCCGTTGTCCTCAAGATACTTCTGTATGTCTCCGAAGCTTGTCGGTGCGCCGTAGATCGTGATTTCTCCCGACTCCTCATCTGTGTCGAACTCGTCTTCCACTCCGAAGTCGATGAGTTCGAGAATGAGGTCGTCCATCTCGGTGTCCTCTTTCGGCTTGAACGAGAACACGGCCTTGTGGTCGAACAGGAACGACAGGGAACCTGTGGTGCCAAGGTTTCCGCTAAACTTGTTGAAGACCGACCTTACGTCTGCCACGGTGCGGGTGGTGTTGTCGGTGAGCGTGTCAACGAGGATGGCCACTCCGTGAGGTCCATATCCCTCGTAAGTCACCTCCTTATAGTCGGACTGGTCTTTACCCATGGCGTTCTTTATGGCGCGCTGGATATTGTCCTTAGGCATGTTCTCGCGCTTGCAAGTGGCGATGATGGCACGCAGGCGTGGGTTGTTCTCTGGCTCAGGACCACCAGCTTTCACGGCTATGGCAATCTCTTTGCCCAATTTCGTAAACGTGCGAGCCATGTGGCCCCATCTCTTCAGCTTTGTAGCCTTACGGTATTCAAATGCTCTTCCCATTGGTTTGGTGTATTTTTGTTTTTCTTTTGTTTTTCCTTTTTAGCATGTCAGGCATCTTGTGCCTATCCTTCTGCAATGCCTCTCTTTATCTCAGTTCGGCGCCCAGTTGCTTTGTAAGATTTGTGATAAGCTTCTGCATCATGGCCTCTATCTGCTTCTCGGACAGGGTCTTCTCCTCGTCCTCGAACACGAAGTTGACAGCGTAGCTCTTCTTTCCGGCCGGCAGGTTCTTGCCTTGGTAGACATCGAACAGCGTGACCTGACGCAAGAGCTTCTTCTCCGTCTTGCGCGCTAACTGCTCTATTTGCGCGAACTCCACGTTGTCATCGACGAGCAGGGCGAGGTCACGGCTCACTGATGGGTATTTGGAAAGCTCCTTAAACTCCACCTTGTTCTTCTTCGTGGCCTTGACGATGGCCGTCCAGTTGAGTTCGGCATAGAACACGTCTTTCTCCACGTCGCAACTGTGTGCCACTTTCTTAGCGAGCTTACCGTATTCGGCAAGCTTCACGCCTTGGCGTGTCTTGAGTGTCAGACCGTATGCGAACAAGTTGTTTGTGGTCTTCTCTTCCACGGCGACACCCTGTTTCTGTCCGGCCCTTCGCAGGATGTTGAGCACGTAAGCCTTCAGCTCATAGAAAGAAGTCTCCTCGTCGGCGTGTGCCCATGATCCTTCCACGCGCTTGCCCGTGAGCCACAATGCCAAATGGTATTGCTGCGTGTAAGCCTTGATAGGCGCGTCGTGGTCGTCTTTCTCCGGGTCGTAGTGGTACACGTTGCCCACCTCGAAGAAGCGCAGGTTCTCGCGTTTGCGGTTGATGTTGCGCGCGAGCGACTCCAATCCTCCGAAGACCAGTGTCTGGCGCATCACGCCCAAGTCGGTGGACAGAGGGTTCATTATCTTCACCGTGTTTGCCCAACGGTAGCTGTTCAGCTCGTCGTGGTTGTAGTAGGCCTCCTTGGTGAGCGAGTTGTTCAATATCTCGTTGAAGCCACATCCCACAAGCTGCTCAGAGACAATGTTCTCCAGCTTGTGCTCCTTGTCTTCCTCGTTCTCTGTGGTGAGCGACGACTTGAGCTGTGTGGGTATCTCCACGTTGTTGTATCCGTATATGCGCAGGATGTCTTCCACCACGTCGCACGGGCGCTTCACGTCCACGCGATATGCCGGCACCGTGAGGTCGAGGCCTTCGGCGTCTTCCTTGTTTATCTTCATCTCAAGGCTCGTCACGATGCTCTTGATGGTGTCGGCGCCGAGCTTCTTGCCTATCAATCGGTCGCAATACTCATAGTTGAGGCGCACGTCGAAGTTTGGAAGTGGTTGTGGATACACGTCTTTTATCTGCATCGACACCTTGCCGCCTGCCAGCTCCTGACAGAGGATGGCAGCCTGCTTGAGTGCGTATATAGTGCCGTTAGGGTCAATGCCACGCTCGAAGCGGAAGCTTGCGTCGGTCGACAATCCGTGGTGGCGCGCGCTCTTGCGAATCCATGTCGGGTGGAAGTAGGCCGATTCGAGAACCACGTTTCGCGTCGTCTCATATGTTCCAGAACCCTTTCCGCCGAATATGCCGGCTATGCACATGGGCTCCTCGGCATTGCAGATGCTGAGGTCGTGCTCCCCAAGTATGTGCTCCACGCCGTCGAGCGTCACGAACTTGGTGCCCTCTGGTTGCGTGCGTACCACTATCTTGTGGCCTGTCACCTTGTCGGCGTCGAAGCAGTGCATTGGCTGCCCATAGGCCATCATGATATAGTTGGTTATGTCCACTATGTTGTTTATCGGTCTGAGGCCTATCGCGTTGAGCCTTTCTTGCATCCACTTCGGGCTTTCCTTCACTTCGCAGTCGGTGACGCTCAGGCAGGCATATCGCTTGCATGCCTCCGTGTTGTCTATTTCCACGTCGATTGGCATGAGCTCGTTGTCGACATGAAACTTAGAGCAGTCGGGCCTGTGCAGGCTTGTCTTGTAGCCGCGCTGCGTGAGCCAGGCGTAGAGGTCGCGTGCCACGCCGTAGTGGGAGAGGGCGTCGGCGCGATTGGCCGTGATGTCGATGTCTATCACCCAGTCGCTGTCGAGGTGGTAGTATTCGGCCGCTGGCGTGCCCACGACCGCCTCTTCGGGCAGCACGATGATGCCATTGTGGTCGGTGCCCACGCCAATCTCGTCTTCAGCGCATATCATGCCGAAAGAGTCGACACCGCGCAGGCGGCTTTTCTTTATCACGAACTCTTTGTCGCCATCGTATAGCTTGCAGCCCAGGTCGGCCACTATCACTTTCTGTCCTGCCGCCACGTTGGGCGCGCCGCATACTATTTGTTGTGGCTCGCCCTTGCCAAGGTCTACCGTGGTTACGTGTAGGTGGTCGCTGTTGGGGTGGGCCTCGCATGTGAGCACCTTGCCAACAAACAGGCCTTTCAGTCCGCCTTTGATAGCTTCCACTTCATCGAGCGCGTCCACTTCAAGACCCGTGGATGTCAGCGCGTCGGCTGTCTCTTGGGGGGTAAGGTCAAAATCAACGTATTCCTTAAGCCACTTATATGATATTTTCATTTTGAATGATTGATATTTTGTGCAAAATTAATAATAATCTGTGAGCCAAGCAAAAGCTAACAGTGTTTTTTTATTTCGGTCGTGAAAAGAGCCTTGTGATGGGCAGGTGGCGGCCATCGTGGCCGCCCAGCGCGCTTTGGATGGTCCAATCCTAATCTTTGTAATCCGCGCTTTTTTAGATAAACTGTCTCCATACACATTATGTTTATTACACCCGTTGGCGGAATTAATTTAAGTTGATAAATATGAGTAAAAAGTTGCACATAT
>ERZ1032009.175-NODE-175-length-14699-cov-20.758468_pt1 | contig 14699 bp, 3 predicted proteins | sample MGYA00516700_ERZ1032009 | MGnify/ENA primary metagenome ERZ1032009 (study PRJEB33719, sample SAMN04261292) | wastewater metagenome | biome: rural village; feature: human; material: feces | host: Homo sapiens | place: El Salvador | collected 2013-01-14 ...
GAAGAAAAAGTCATTCCTGGGAAGAAATGTCCTTTTGATGGATACAAAAAATGAAATTTTATAACTCAATATGTAGATATTCTTTTGAAGAATACAAGCAGAAAAAGCGTAAAGTAGTCAGTAAGAAAGCATTGGACATTCTGGGTGCTGGTCCTCTGTTTCCAGAAGATAGGTTATTACATTTCTTTTTAAATTGGATTGTGATTCCAAAAGGGTCAAACCATGCTCAATGCTCTGATTTTGAACTGCAATTGATGTATGGTATCAAAAATAATCTTCAAATTAATTGGCCTTTTGTAATCAAGAATCTAATGCTGAAATGTCAAGCTCAAGGTGATTTGGCATATGCCATTTTGATTTCAACAATTATAAATCACTTTGAAATTGACACTTCGGAGGAAAACATGATCAGAACAACCATCTTTGATCAGAGAATTGGTATACCAGCTTTAGCAAAGTTGGATATTGTGTATGATGAGGATGATAAAATGTATAAACACAAGGATGATGTAACAACTCCTCAAGAAGATCCTGATCAAGGTGCACAAGAAGCTGATGCTGCTGCTGCTACTACCTCTGCTCCTCCTCCCTCAGACTCATCTCTCCAATTGGTCATTGACAAATTGGAACTGCTTCATAATTCATTCAATGAGTTTCGGGATGAAAATCGCCTTCAATATGAGCAACTGAATCAGAGGCTCACAGCCATTGAAGATGTTCTTAACCGTCAGCCTTAATTCTATGTTTAATAGCTTATGGTTTCGGCATAATTTCTGGTGGTTATGTAATATTTTGGCTGAATACAATATGGTTATATACTGAACTTATAATATTTTGAGACTTTGTTCTATCTTAATATTCATGTTGTCTTTCTCTCACACAATACTGCATGTTTCTCCTTCTCTATGTTTCTTCCTTTTTGATAATGCCAAAAGGGGGAGAAATAATGGTATAAAAACAAAAAAAAATGGTATTGTGTATGAAAAATAATGGTATAATAAAAACAAAAAAATGGTATTGTGTATGCTCTGTATATGTTCTATGTTCTGTGTTGTACATTTGAAATGCAGGCATCAACTCAGGGGGAGATAAAACAAAAGGAAAACTACTTCATGTACATATACATATCAAATCATGTGCGTATCAATTGTTCAAGATTTCAAGATTTCAAGAAGTGTTTGTCATCATCAAAAAGGGGGAGATTGTAAGAAGAAGTCTCTCTCACACAATTGGCAGAGGTTTTGATGAAGACAACCTATAAATTCATGAAGAACAATTGAAGACTTCAATACTTTTAATTGCACAAAAGTTAGATGATTTGTATGCTTGATCTTATGCTTTAAACTTGAGTATTTTCTGCATAATAACCTTGAATAATGTTTCTATTTGAAAACCCTTTTGAAAACATAAAAGAAGAAGATTTCTCACAAGTTTAGAACTGATTTCAAGTGAAAAGGTTTGAAAAATAACTGAGCTAATCGATTAACCAAGAAGCTAATCGATTATCCCATGAAACTGTCCAAATACATTGTTTCTGAAAATCTGGACAGAAACTCTAGCTAATCGATTAACCATATAGCTAATCGATTATCCTGACTTTCTGCCATGGTTATTTTTTTAGGTTCTCTGGACAGAATGTTGAGATAATCGATTATCCACTCGAGCTAATCGATTAACCTGTCTGTTAATCAGTTATTTCATGGTTTCTTGAATCCTTATCTCATTCCAACCGAACTTGAACGTATCTAAACAACCTCTAACAATCATAACTGATTTGAAAACAGTATATTCATCATATAAAAACTGATTTTCAATTTAAATCAAAGAGTTCTTTTCAGATTTTGAAATCAATACAAATAAAAACTCTTCTTCTCCATCAAGTTAAAAGGGTTATGCAGAAAATTCATTTTTCATCTGTAAAGATCATTGCATTAGGACTTGTAAGAGCCATCAAAGGCTTGTGTTCTCTGCTGTAATTCTTCTATTCTTCAAGTTGTCTGTAATTGTCAAAGCAAGAGGGTGTTCTTGCTGAAAATCCTTCAAGGTGTGTGTGAAGGTGAAAGACTTCAAGAGGTGCTGTCTTGAAGCAATTGTAAAGACTGAGATTTCATAGTGGAAATCCTTCAAGGTGTTTGAAGGGACTGGATGTAGCTTTCTGTGGAGAAAGTGAACCAGTATAAATCAATGGTGCAATCTTTCTTGACCCTATTCTTTTATAATTCTGCATATTCATTTACTGTCAAGATTCATTGTATAATTGTATCTGAATAGTTGATTGCATGATAAATTGAATATTCTTAATGTATGCCAATTAGAATTGTGATAATCTAATCTATATGAAATTGATCTAATACATTTGATGATTTGCTGAATTTAACTCTGATTGATCTATTGAATTGGTTCTCATCATTTATAATCTTGTCACTCGCTGATTGAAATTAAAAACATCAAATTCTAAAATTATTTTTTAAGAAAAAGGTCACCTAATTCACCCCCCCTCTTAGGTGTATTTGAGCCATTATTGTCTCACAATTGGTATCAAGAGCTTAGTAAGGTAGCTTAATCCTTAGATCCGGGAGTAAGATAAGAAAAACAATATACATGGCTTCGACTAGACCATTCCTAGGTGAGGGAACCTCTATTAATAGACCTCCAAGCTTTAATGGTGAGTGTTACAATTTCTGGAAGATTAGGATGAAAATCTTCATTGAATCACAAGATTTAGATGTGTGGGATGCTATTGAGAATGGACCCTATGTCCCATTTACAGAAATTAATGATGCAAAATCTGCTAAGCCTAGAGCCGAATGGACCGATGAAGATAAGAAAAAGGTTCAGTATGATCTTAGAGCTAAGAACATTTTAACCTCGGCATTAGGTTTTGATGAATTTTTCCGTGTATCAAATTGCACTACAGCTAAGGAAATGTGGGATACGTTAGAAGTCACACATGAGGGAACCGAAGAAGTTAAAAGATCTAGGATGAACACCCTTTCCCAAGAATATGAAATGTTTAGAATGAAACCGGGAGAGTCAATCCTAGAATTACAAAAACGGTTTACACACCTCATTAATCATCTTATTTCACTTGGCAAAGACTTTTCTAACAGTGATTTGAATTTGAAAGTCCTTAGATCATTGACGAGAGTTTGGCAACCTAAAGTGACGGCGATATCCGAAAAGAAAAGTCTATCCAAAATGACTCTAGCCGCACTCTTCGGAAAACTACAAGAGCACGAGCTTGAACTAAGCCGACTAGAAGAAAGTGAAGAAGTGGACAAGAAGAAAAGGACCATCTCACTCAAAGCCAAAGCAAAAGAAGAAGAGAGCCAACAAAGTGAGACATCTTCAGAAGAAGATACCGATGAAGAAAATCTGAATTTACTAGTAAAACGGTTTGGAAGATTTCTCAAAAAGAATAAGAACAAAAGATCCTTCCAAAATAAATTCACAAGGAAGAATGAAGCCTCCACATCAAACCCAACAATAACATGCTTTGAATGTGGAAAACCGGGGCACATTAAGATGGAATGCCCACTATTGAAGAAAAAGGTGGAAAATAAAAATAAGAAGGAAAAGAAAGGAAAAAGGGCTTACATTGCATGGGAAGAAAATGACATGGAGTCCTCATCAAGTTCAGATGAAGAAGTGGCAAATTTATGTCTTATGACTTCACATGATTCCGACGAAGAGGTAAGTGATTCCGATACTTGTAAACCTTCTTATGATGACTTGCAAAATGCATTTGAAGAATTGCATGAAGAATGTCTTAAATTGTCTAGGGAAAATGCTAGAATGAAATCCACCATATCCTCACTAGAAAAGAAAAATGAAACACTTACTAATGAGTTAGATGACTATAAAATCCAATTTGATTTATGCAACTCATTAGAACAAGAAAATATGGAATGTGAGAAATGCAAGGCCTTAGAATCAAAAGTAGAATCATTAAATAAAACCTTAGCCAATTTTACAATGAGTAGTAACCATTTAGGAAATATCCTAAATAAACAAAGAAATGCTTATAACAGAAAAGGACTTGGATATGAAAATAAGAATCATCCTAGAACCAATAACAGAAATTTCTTTGTTCCTCCTAAAAGGACATTTAGAAAATCACCTACATGCTTCTATTGTCAAAAAGGTGGACACACTACTACTAATTGCTATATAAGGAAATATGGTGTGCCTAGTGGAAAATATAAATGGATCAAAAAGGGATCCACATTGCTTACTAACATCAAAGGACCCAAAGGGATTTGGGTACCATATGAATTCTTCTAATTTCTATTTTGTAGGTATGCTTGAGAGCCAAAAATGAAATGTGGTATCTTGATAGTGGCTGCTCAAAGCATATGACCGGTGACAAGTCAAAATTTGTTCACCTAACCTTTAAAGCCAAAGGATATGTGTCATATGGAGACAACAACAAAGGAAAGATCCTTGGCATTGGTAAAATTGGTAAAAACTCTTCATTTACAATTGATAATGTGTTGTATGTACAAGGACTAAAACATAACTTGCTTAGTATAAGTCAATTGAGTGACAAAGGCTATAAGGTCATCTTTGATTCCACATCTTGCATGATAAAAGACATAAAAAGTGAAATCAAATTGATAGGAAAAAGAGTAAATAACATTTATATGATTTCCCTTGATGATATGTCGCATAGCTTAAAATGCCTTGTATGTGAGAATGATGATCCTTGGCTTTGGCACAAAAGACTTGCACACATACACATGGATCACTTGAATAAACTTGTAAAGCATGACTTAGTATTTGGGTTACCTAAATTGAAATATGTCAAAGATAAAATGTGTGATGCATGCCAAATGGGTAAACAAACCAAAGTGTCATTCAAACCTAAAAATGTTGTATCTACCGATAGGCCTCTTCAATTACTTCACATGGACCTATTTGGACCATCTAGAATTGCAAGTTTTGGTGGTAACTACTATGCATTGGTTATTGTTGATGATTATTCTAGATTCACTTGGACACTATTCCTTGCACACAAGAATGATGCTTTTAATGCCTTTTTAAAATTAGCCAAGAAAATAGAAAATGAAAAATCCTTGAAAATTGTGTCTATAAGAAGTGATCATGGTGGGGAATTTCAAAACTCAAACTTTGAGATCTTTTGCGAAAATTCGGGGATAGACCATAATTTCTCTGCTCCTAGAACCCCTCAACAAAATGGTGTGGTTGAGAGGAAAAATCGCTCCTTAGAAGAGCTAGCTAGGACTATGTTAAATGAGACCAATCTCCCTAAATATTTTTGGGCCGATGCGGTCAACACCGCTTGCTATGTAAGTAATAGAGTTTTGATTAGACCCATATTGAAGAAAACCCCATATGAACTATACAAAGGTAGAAAACCTAACATTTCCTATTTTCATGCATTTGGCTGTAAATGTTTTGTGCTAAATAATGGAAAGGATAACTTGGGTAAATTTGATCCTAAATCAGATGAAGGAATATTCTTAGGTTACTCATCACATAGCAAAGCATATAGAATTTATAACAAAAGAACAATGACTGTTGAAGAATCTATACATGTTGCATTTGATGAGACTAACCCTTCAATGGAGGAAAAAGATATTTGTGATGATGATGATACAGAATTGCCGATCCAACATGTTTCAAACAAAGAAGGACCAAGTGATACTACTAAATCTCAAGCTGAAAGTGAGAATGAGCAACAACAAAATCTACCAAAAGAATGGAGAGTGCTCAAAGACCATCCAATCGACAAAATCATAGGTGATATAACTAAGGGAGTATCTACTCGTAGGAAATTGAATGATGTATGCAATAATATGGCTTTTGTATCACAAGTTGAACCATCTAGTGTTGATGATGCTTTAGAAGATGAATTTTGGATGCTAGCTATGCAAGAAGAATTGAATCAATTTGAAAGAAATAAAGTTTGGGAACTAGTAGCTAGACCGAAAAATAAGCAAGTTATTGGTACTAGATGGGTATTTAGAAATAAGCTAGACGAAAGTGGCATAATAATTAGAAACAAAGCTAGACTAGTAGCTAAAGGGTATAATCAAGAAGAAGGAATAGATTTTGATGAAACATATGCTCCAGTTGCTAGACTAGAGGCAATTAGACTCTTATTAGCTTATGCATGTATATTAGACTTTAAGCTTTATCAAATGGATGTAAAGAGTGCCTTTCTTAATGGTTATATACAAGAGGAAGTATATGTAGAACAACCCCCTGGTTTTGAAAATTATGAAAACCCCTCTCATGTATATAAACTTAAGAAAGCCTTGTATGGTTTAAAGCAAGCACCAAGGGCATGGTATGATAGGTTGAGCAAATTTCTAATAGAAAAAGGTTTTGTAAGAGGAAAAGTTGACACAACACTTTTCATTAAAAACAATAATCAACAAACATTGCTTGTTCAAATATATGTGGATGACATTATATTCGGTTCTACTAACAATACTTTGTGTAAAGAATTTAGCAAGCTGATGCAAGGTGAATTTGAAATGTCAATGATGGGAGAACTCAACTTCTTTCTTGGATTACAAATAAAGCAAATGAAAAACGGCATCTTCATTAGTCAATCCAAATATTGCAAGGAGTTGCTAAAAAGATTTGAAATGGACAAATGTAAAGAGATCGCCACTCCGATGAGTCCCTCAACATACATTGACAAGGATGAATCCGGTAAGCCTATAGAAATTACAAAATATCGAGGTATGATCGGATCCTTACTCTACTTAACTGCTAGTAGACCTGATATTATGTTCAGTGTATGCTTGTGTGCTAGATATCAATCATGTCCTAAGGAATCACATCTAGTTGCAGTAAAAAGAATTATGAAATATCTAAAAGGAACAACTAATGTTGGATTGTGGTATCCTAAAGGAAGCACATGTTCATTGTATGGCTACACTGATTCTGATTTTGCTGGTTGTAAATTAGAAAGAAAAAGCACAAGTGGTACTTGTCACATTTTAGGAAATGCATTAGTTTCATGGAGTTGCAAAAAGCAAGCATGTGTTGCATTATCCACAGCGGAAGCTGAATATATTGCAGCCGGTAGTTGTTGTGCGCAAATCCTATGGCTTAAACAACAATTGCATGATTATGGAATTAAACTTGGCTGCATATCAATCAAATGTGATAATACTAGTGCTATAAACTTGACTAAAAACCCAGTTATGCATTCAAGAACAAAGCACATTGACATTAGACATCATTTCCTTAGAGATCATGTACTCAAAAATGATGTTAAACTTGATTTTGTTGATACAAGTGCTCAACTAGCTGATATCTTCACCAAACCCTTGCCCAAAGAATCATTTTTCAAAATAAGACTTGAGTTAGGAATTCTTGATGAAGCGTGCATAAACTAATCTCAAAAGACCTTAATTATATGTTAATTTGTTTAAACATTACCAGGAAAATGTGTTTTGAATGGATTAGAAAGGTTCTAAATTGCAAAATCACTAAGAAAGCCAGGCAGATAATCGATTAGACAAGGAGATAATCGATTATCTCAAGATGCTGCCAAATACGCCATTTGGACAGCATGTTGAGTTAATCGATTAGCAAGGTAACTAATCGATTAACCACGTGCAGAACTTTTAAAATCTGCGTCTTCTCATGTTCGCGGGAAGGAAACCCATTCCGTTATTAACGACTTTTGTTCTTCCAAGCGTACCAACCTTTCATATACCCGTTCATTCATTAAAGGTTATGATCTTTAAGGGTTCTAACTCTTCAAATCACAACTCCTCATCAACTATTTAAGAGTCATCTTCAATCTCTCTCCATCCACCATTGTTGAACCTTCAAGCTTACAAAGATCCTTACTTTCTCATTTCTTCATCATTTCTCCTCAAAATTTCTACATTTTCTTCATCTCCTTTGAATTTCTAACATTTCTATCCGATTAGAATTTCATTTGAGTGCCAGAATCCAAAAGCCCCAAATTTCTCTCAAAGCTCCAAACTTCATCAATGGCTTCCTCCTCCTCCAAAGGAAAACGAATCAAGCAAAGGGCACAGAGACACCAAGAGCAAGTACATGGCAAGCTTGACTTCTCCAAATGGTTCTCCTCCTCAGAGCAAATTGATCGCTTTACAGAACACTTCCAAAATAGAAAGCTAATTGCTCCAAGGTACTGCTATCTAGTTGAATTCACTGCAAATGGATTTCAGTTTCCAGAATTGTTTAAAGCTCAGAATCTAGTAGACATTATTGTCAATAGCTCTAACTATTACCCTGATCTAGTTAAAGTGTTTTACTGCAATCTGGAAATTAGAAATGGAGTTATATATAGTGAAGTGAAAAAGAAAAAGATAGTGATAGATGATGATGTGTTTGAGGAAATCACTGGCCTGAAAAATGAGGGAGAGAAAGTCATTTCTGGGCAGAAATGTCCTTTTGATGGTTATAACAAAATGGAGTTTTATAACTCAATGTGTAGATATTCATTTGAAGAATATAAGCAGAAAAAGCGCAAATTGGTCAGTAAGAAATCATTGGACGTTCTGGGTGCTGGTCCTCTGTTTCCGGAAGATAGACTGTTACATTTCTTTTTAAATTGGATTGTGATTCCAAAAGGCTCAAACCATGCTCAATGTTCTGACTTTGAATTACAATTGATGTATGGTATTAAAAATAACTTTCAAATCAATTGGCCTTTTGTAATCAAGAATCTTATGCTGAAATGTCAAGCTCAAGGTGATTTGGCCTATGCCATTCTGATTTCAACAATTATAAATCACTTTGGAATTGACACTTCAGAGGAAAACATGATCAGAACAACCATCTTTGATCAGAGAATTGGTATACCAGCTTTAGCAAAGTTGGATATTGTGTATGATGAGGATGATAAAATGTATAAACACAAGGATGATGTAACAACTCCTCAAGAAGATCCTGATCAAGGTGCACAAGAAGCTGATGCTGCTGCTGCTACTACCTCTGCTCCTCCTCCCTCAGACTCATCTCTCCAATTGGTCATTGACAAATTGGAACTGCTTCATAATTCATTCAATGAGTTTCGGGATGAAAATCGCCTTCAATATGAGCAACTGAATCAGAGGCTCACAGCCATTGAAGATGTTCTTAACCGTCAGCCTTAATTCTATGTTTAATAGCTTATGGTTTCGGCATAATTTCTGGTGGTTATGTAATATTTTGGCTGAATACAATATGGTTATATACTGAACTTATAATATTTTGAGACTTTGTTCTATCTTAATATTCATGTTGTCTTTCTCTCACACAATACTGCATGTTTCTCCTTCTCTATGTTTCTTCCTTTTTGATAATGCCAAAAGGGGGAGAAATAATGGTATAAAAACAAAAAAAAATGGTATTGTGTATGAAAAATAATGGTATAATAAAAACAAAAAAATGGTATTGTGTATGCTCTGTATATGTTCTATGTTCTGTGTTGTACATTTGAAATGCAGGCATCAACTCAGGGGGAGATAAAACAAAAGGAAAACTACTTCATGTACATATACATATCAAATCATGTGCGTATCAATTGTTCAAGATTTCAAGATTTCAAGAAGTGTTTGTCATCATCAAAAAGGGGGAGATTGTAAGAAGAAGTCTCTCTCACACAATTGGCAGAGGTTTTGATGAAGACAACCTATAAATTCATGAAGAACAATTGAAGACTTCAATACTTTTAATTGCACAAAAGTTAGATGATTTGTATGCTTGATCTTATGCTTTAAACTTGAGTATTTTCTGCATAATAACCTTGAATAATGTTTCTATTTGAAAACCCTTTTGAAAACATAAAAGAAGAAGATTTCTCACAAGTTTAGAACTGATTTCAAGTGAAAAGGTTTGAAAAATAACTGAGCTAATCGATTAACCAAGAAGCTAATCGATTATCCCATGAAACTGTCCAAATACATTGTTTCTGAAAATCTGGACAGAAACTCTAGCTAATCGATTAACCATATAGCTAATCGATTATCCTGACTTTCTGCCATGGTTATTTTTTTAGGTTCTCTGGACAGAATGTTGAGATAATCGATTATCCACTCGAGCTAATCGATTAACCTGTCTGTTAATCAGTTATTTCATGGTTTCTTGAATCCTTATCTCATTCCAACCGAACTTGAACGTATCTAAACAACCTCTAACAATCATAACTGATTTGAAAACAGTATATTCATCATATAAAAACTGATTTTCAATTTAAATCAAAGAGTTCTTTTCAGATTTTGAAATCAATACAAATAAAAACTCTTCTTCTCCATCAAGTTAAAAGGGTTATGCAGAAAATTCATTTTTCATCTGTAAAGATCATTGCATTAGGACTTGTAAGAGCCATCAAAGGCTTGTGTTCTCTGCTGTAATTCTTCTATTCTTCAAGTTGTCTGTAATTGTCAAAGCAAGAGGGTGTTCTTGCTGAAAATCCTTCAAGGTGTGTGTGAAGGTGAAAGACTTCAAGAGGTGCTGTCTTGAAGCAATTGTAAAGACTGAGATTTCATAGTGGAAATCCTTCAAGGTGTTTGAAGGGACTGGATGTAGCTTTCTGTGGAGAAAGTGAACCAGTATAAATCAATGGTGCAATCTTTCTTGACCCTATTCTTTTATAATTCTGCATATTCATTTACTGTCAAGATTCATTGTATAATTGTATCTGAATAGTTGATTGCATGATAAATTGAATATTCTTAATGTATGCCAATTAGAATTGTGATAATCTAATCTATATGAAATTGATCTAATACATTTGATGATTTGCTGAATTTAACTCTGATTGATCTATTGAATTGGTTCTCATCATTTATAATCTTGTCACTCGCTGATTGAAATTAAAAACATCAAATTCTAAAATTATTTTTTAAGAAAAAGGTCACCTAATTCACCCCCCCTCTTAGGTGTATTTGAGCCATTATTGTCTCACAATTGGTATCAAGAGCTTAGTAAGGTAGCTTAATCCTTAGATCCGGGAGTAAGATAAGAAAAACAATATACATGGCTTCGACTAGACCATTCCTAGGTGAGGGAACCTCTATTAATAGACCTCCAAGCTTTAATGGTGAGTGTTACAATTTCTGGAAGATTAGGATGAAAATCTTCATTGAATCACAAGATTTAGATGTGTGGGATGCTATTGAGAATGGACCCTATGTCCCATTTACAGAAATTAATGATGCAAAATCTGCTAAGCCTAGAGCCGAATGGACCGATGAAGATAAGAAAAAGGTTCAGTATGATCTTAGAGCTAAGAACATTTTAACCTCGGCATTAGGTTTTGATGAATTTTTCCGTGTATCAAATTGCACTACAGCTAAGGAAATGTGGGATACGTTAGAAGTCACACATGAGGGAACCGAAGAAGTTAAAAGATCTAGGATGAACACCCTTTCCCAAGAATATGAAATGTTTAGAATGAAACCGGGAGAGTCAATCCTAGAATTACAAAAACGGTTTACACACCTCATTAATCATCTTATTTCACTTGGCAAAGACTTTTCTAACAGTGATTTGAATTTGAAAGTCCTTAGATCATTGACGAGAGTTTGGCAACCTAAAGTGACGGCGATATCCGAAAAGAAAAGTCTATCCAAAATGACTCTAGCCGCACTCTTCGGAAAACTACAAGAGCACGAGCTTGAACTAAGCCGACTAGAAGAAAGTGAAGAAGTGGACAAGAAGAAAAGGACCATCTCACTCAAAGCCAAAGCAAAAGAAGAAGAGAGCCAACAAAGTGAGACATCTTCAGAAGAAGATACCGATGAAGAAAATCTGAATTTACTAGTAAAACGGTTTGGAAGATTTCTCAAAAAGAATAAGAACAAAAGATCCTTCCAAAATAAATTCACAAGGAAGAATGAAGCCTCCACATCAAACCCAACAATAACATGCTTTGAATGTGGAAAACCGGGGCACATTAAGATGGAATGCCCACTATTGAAGAAAAAGGTGGAAAATAAAAATAAGAAGGAAAAGAAAGGAAAAAGGGCTTACATTGCATGGGAAGAAAATGACATGGAGTCCTCATCAAGTTCAGATGAAGAAGTGGCAAATTTATGTCTTATGACTTCACATGATTCCGACGAAGAGGTAAGTGATTCCGATACTTGTAAACCTTCTTATGATGACTTGCAAAATGCATTTGAAGAATTGCATGAAGAATGTCTTAAATTGTCTAGGGAAAATGCTAGAATGAAATCCACCATATCCTCACTAGAAAAGAAAAATGAAACACTTACTAATGAGTTAGATGACTATAAAATCCAATTTGATTTATGCAACTCATTAGAACAAGAAAATATGGAATGTGAGAAATGCAAGGCCTTAGAATCAAAAGTAGAATCATTAAATAAAACCTTAGCCAATTTTACAATGAGTAGTAACCATTTAGGAAATATCCTAAATAAACAAAGAAATGCTTATAACAGAAAAGGACTTGGATATGAAAATAAGAATCATCCTAGAACCAATAACAGAAATTTCTTTGTTCCTCCTAAAAGGACATTTAGAAAATCACCTACATGCTTCTATTGTCAAAAAGGTGGACACACTACTACTAATTGCTATATAAGGAAATATGGTGTGCCTAGTGGAAAATATAAATGGATCAAAAAGGGATCCACATTGCTTACTAACATCAAAGGACCCAAAGGGATTTGGGTACCATATGAATTCTTCTAATTTCTATTTTGTAGGTATGCTTGAGAGCCAAAAATGAAATGTGGTATCTTGATAGTGGCTGCTCAAAGCATATGACCGGTGACAAGTCAAAATTTGTTCACCTAACCTTTAAAGCCAAAGGATATGTGTCATATGGAGACAACAACAAAGGAAAGATCCTTGGCATTGGTAAAATTGGTAAAAACTCTTCATTTACAATTGATAATGTGTTGTATGTACAAGGACTAAAACATAACTTGCTTAGTATAAGTCAATTGAGTGACAAAGGCTATAAGGTCATCTTTGATTCCACATCTTGCATGATAAAAGACATAAAAAGTGAAATCAAATTGATAGGAAAAAGAGTAAATAACATTTATATGATTTCCCTTGATGATATGTCGCATAGCTTAAAATGCCTTGTATGTGAGAATGATGATCCTTGGCTTTGGCACAAAAGACTTGCACACATACACATGGATCACTTGAATAAACTTGTAAAGCATGACTTAGTATTTGGGTTACCTAAATTGAAATATGTCAAAGATAAAATGTGTGATGCATGCCAAATGGGTAAACAAACCAAAGTGTCATTCAAACCTAAAAATGTTGTATCTACCGATAGGCCTCTTCAATTACTTCACATGGACCTATTTGGACCATCTAGAATTGCAAGTTTTGGTGGTAACTACTATGCATTGGTTATTGTTGATGATTATTCTAGATTCACTTGGACACTATTCCTTGCACACAAGAATGATGCTTTTAATGCCTTTTTAAAATTAGCCAAGAAAATAGAAAATGAAAAATCCTTGAAAATTGTGTCTATAAGAAGTGATCATGGTGGGGAATTTCAAAACTCAAACTTTGAGATCTTTTGCGAAAATTCGGGGATAGACCATAATTTCTCTGCTCCTAGAACCCCTCAACAAAATGGTGTGGTTGAGAGGAAAAATCGCTCCTTAGAAGAGCTAGCTAGGACTATGTTAAATGAGACCAATCTCCCTAAATATTTTTGGGCCGATGCGGTCAACACCGCTTGCTATGTAAGTAATAGAGTTTTGATTAGACCCATATTGAAGAAAACCCCATATGAACTATACAAAGGTAGAAAACCTAACATTTCCTATTTTCATGCATTTGGCTGTAAATGTTTTGTGCTAAATAATGGAAAGGATAACTTGGGTAAATTTGATCCTAAATCAGATGAAGGAATATTCTTAGGTTACTCATCACATAGCAAAGCATATAGAATTTATAACAAAAGAACAATGACTGTTGAAGAATCTATACATGTTGCATTTGATGAGACTAACCCTTCAATGGAGGAAAAAGATATTTGTGATGATGATGATACAGAATTGCCGATCCAACATGTTTCAAACAAAGAAGGACCAAGTGATACTACTAAATCTCAAGCTGAAAGTGAGAATGAGCAACAACAAAATCTACCAAAAGAATGGAGAGTGCTCAAAGACCATCCAATCGACAAAATCATAGGTGATATAACTAAGGGAGTATCTACTCGTAGGAAATTGAATGATGTATGCAATAATATGGCTTTTGTATCACAAGTTGAACCATCTAGTGTTGATGATGCTTTAGAAGATGAATTTTGGATGCTAGCTATGCAAGAAGAATTGAATCAATTTGAAAGAAATAAAGTTTGGGAACTAGTAGCTAGACCGAAAAATAAGCAAGTTATTGGTACTAGATGGGTATTTAGAAATAAGCTAGACGAAAGTGGCATAATAATTAGAAACAAAGCTAGACTAGTAGCTAAAGGGTATAATCAAGAAGAAGGAATAGATTTTGATGAAACATATGCTCCAGTTGCTAGACTAGAGGCAATTAGACTCTTATTAGCTTATGCATGTATATTAGACTTTAAGCTTTATCAAATGGATGTAAAGAGTGCCTTTCTTAATGGTTATATACAAGAGGAAGTATATGTAGAACAACCCCCTGGTTTTGAAAATTATGAAAACCCCTCTCATGTATATAAACTTAAGAAAGCCTTGTATGGTTTAAAGCAAGCACCAAGGGCATGGTATGATAGG
>ERZ1032009.176-NODE-176-length-14631-cov-5.759056_pt1 | contig 14631 bp, 14 predicted proteins | sample MGYA00516700_ERZ1032009 | MGnify/ENA primary metagenome ERZ1032009 (study PRJEB33719, sample SAMN04261292) | wastewater metagenome | biome: rural village; feature: human; material: feces | host: Homo sapiens | place: El Salvador | collected 2013-01-14 ...
CGTGTCGCTTATATCTCTGACCTAAAGGACAGAGTTTTACGCTCCATTTGATAAATACCCGATGTAAGACAAACCACAAAAATAAAGCCCCTCCAAAACATCAATTTTAGAGGGGCTTTAATTAAGTTTTTTCTTTAGTACACCAGATTTAGATTACGGTGGGGTTATACCATTACCATTCGCCGGCATGTGGTTTTGAATAAACCTTAGTGAAAAAATACTATTTTAAAGCATTGATGATATCGGTCTTTTCAAATGTCTCAGGAAATTTTATAGCTTCTACTACTTCCTTCTCTGAAATCTTACCATTGGCATAAACCTTTGTTTTAAACTCCTGAACTTCCGGGATATGGCTGTTTGCTGTGAAAAACTCGTCTAGTTCTTTTTTATAAGCATCACCACTTCCAGTCTGCCAGAAGAATACCGCACAACACATAGCAATCAAGCCACCACCAACCCCAACAAAAGCCTTACGCGGTTGTTTTCTAAGCTCAGGACGCAAAACAGACTTTCGTAATTGTCGCAATTCTTCGTCGTTTAGATCGTCGTGATCTTTAGCTTTTAATGCTTCCGGTACGTCGCCGAATTTAAACAGACCGACTGCAATAAATATCAATGCTATGAAAATACCCATGTACAAAACATCAGTACCCCAACCAGCATTTAAGAAGATTGCAGTTTCCCCCATAGGTGAAATCTTAATCGGAGTGATTGAACTTTCACTGAAATTTAAAGGTTGGTCATCTTTCAGATCAAAGAAATCTATATTTGATGCCTTTTTGATTTCTTTAAATTCATTTTTAGTGAGCTTGTCGTCAGCCAGGGCAGTGCTCACCAGTTTTGAAAATTCTTCATTATTTACTTTTTCAACCGCCAGATAAACAGTGCGGTAATCACCATCGAAAGTTTCCGCGTGGTTATCCACTACATATTGTTTCAAGCCAAATAGAGCAACTGCCATTAAAGCCATAATGACAATGGTTTTAGCTTTCGACTTAAAAGGGATACTTTTTTTTCTGTCAAAAATAGAAGTGACGGCTGCAAATGCCAAAATGAAACTAAAAACACCTAAAACACCGCTTAGACCCTGCATCATTTTAAAAACCTCAACTGAAAAATAAGGTCAGTTTCCTTTTGAATTAATAGAACGCAATTATTAAGACGATAAAATTTATATCGCTATCATCCATTAAATCTAAATGGATGTATTAAAATGGATTATGAGGTATAAACATGGCATAAGTCAATAAAATTCAGACATTTCAAAATCCTATGATTCGGATTCTTTACCCATGATTATTTTATAATTCCGCACTGCTTCTTCATAAGAAAAAAACAATATGAAACATGCGCATATCACCACAAACCAGAAGCAAAATCCATATACCAATACATAGTAGTAATAATCGTAAATATTAGCTTGATATGACAGGTAATCTTCTGGGAAAAAGTTTTTGCAGATGAATTTACCTGTATAGAAAAATACGACAAAGCCAAACACCACTATAAAAAGTTTGGTTGAGACTATAGCAAGCAACATATTCCAGATTTTTTTTACCATCATTAATTACTCCAAACTCTACCTGTTAGAACAGGCAGAGTTGATTTGTTTCTGGAACCGATCTAGTAGCACGTTTACCACGAGTTTTAGGGCGTACTTTTTCAACCAGTGTTTCAGCACGTTCTACTTTAAATTCCGGGTCAATTTCATCAGTAGCAGCTACGATACTGCCTACTTCAACCACTTCAACAGCAACCGCTTCCGGTGGCAGGGCATCCTTTAGAATCTGTAATTCAGCTTCCCATGAACCGTGATCAACCACATCGGCATTATCATCCGACATAAGTTTAGAAATACAGATCAAGCGATTACGTTTTGCTTCCAACTCAAGCTCTTGCGGGAAAGTATCATTAATGCGACTTGTCAGGTTTGCAAGAATAGATTTAGCATTCACTAGCTCACGCTCAAACTTGTCTACTTCGCCACCCAAGCGGTTCACCAGATAATTAAATAACTTGGTGATCGCAGAAGTGATAGAACCAGAAGTATAGTAACGCTTGCTTTTGTGAATGACCGCTTCAATCTCAACTTCTGCCAGTTCGCTTGTCTGTTCCAGATCGAGTACAGCAAAGCCGATTTTACCCTTGCCGTAATCAACAACATGCAGCTCGTGACCTAGCATAGAGCCAATATGAGCTTCGCCACCATGCACCAACCACGGAGAGTTGCCATTCAGTACCGCTTCTGCAAAATCAACAACAAACTCATAAGACTTGCCGTTAAACTCTACTTTAAAGAACTTACCATTGCCTAAGATGCGCTCGGCTTCGGCTGTCACCTTAGCACGGCTGTTATATGTTTTGCCGTTTAGGTCAATGGTCACTTTACCTTTAGGTAGGGCAGTTACATACGTTTGAATGTCTGCTAGTGAGCTGTATTCCACGCCATCCACAACCACAATGCGAGATTCCAAATCTGCAACGTGCGCCAAGTGAGTAGCCTTAACTACTTCGTGGCTTGCCTGAATATTTGCCAACTTCGCCGGGGTGTGTTCCAGGGTTAGTTTAGCTTTTGCGATCTGGTTGATTGCGCCGGCTTTCTTACGGCCAAACATCAACTTCATACGTTCAAGCGTTTGAATGTCACCCTCAAGCTCAACACGCTCAAGCATCATAGGATTACCAGTCGCTAGGGCTGCAATCTCCATCATCGAGATATTATCCAGATCATTGCCAAAATCCATTTGGTGCGAACCGTCATATTTACGAATCGCATTGATCATTTTTAGCTTGCTTGAGCATAAATCCCAAAGTTTGGCATCAATGCTAAATCTCGTGATATATGCAGTAATTCCAACCTTAAAATTATCATGTCCATAGAGGGCATAAAGCTCATTGCCCTGACGAATGATACGCCCCTCGCGCTGTTCAATGTCCGACGGCTTATAAGTGATATCGACATGGTGTAGGTGAACCAGACGATTATTCACGTTTGTTCCCGCACCCATGCGCGGGGTGGAGCCGATTAGAACCCGGACTTCACCGGTACGAACAAGATCAAAAATTTCTTGTTTTTGCTTGTCGTTTTTCGCTTCCTGGATAAAACGAATTTCGTTTTCTGGCAGACCTTGAGCCACAAGCAGATTTTTAATTTCTTGGTAGCCTGACCATGAAGCTGTAATCGCAACTCTGATTGCTTCCATTTCATCAGCATTGAAAGCAGAAAGGCGATCTTCTAGGGTATTGATTAAGTCCTCGTCGTCCTCTTCAATCGCTGCATCCATTTTTGCACGTAAAGCGTCATATTCTCTTAGTACACGGTCATCACCCTTTGTAAATGGAACTGAGCGATCTAAGAAGATAATTTGAGTGCCTTTGTCTGCATCCCATTTGCGGTAGATTTCAGCCACGTTATCCGCTACCGCTTGGAGCTTACCACCAGTTTCATTGCGGAAGCGGTAATAATCCACACAGCGAGCAGCCAGTGATAATTTACGTGCACGGTCCATCAGGCGCAGACGTTCAGCATTACGCTCAAGGTAATCAGTGATCTTGTCCAGATTCTCAAAACCGGCTAACACTTCATTTAAAAGTTGTTGCTGTTCTTCTGTCGGGTCAACCGCAATACATTGTCTTACGCCACCTTCAACATCAGGAAGCGGGAAGCGTTTGCCTGGGTTTTCTTCTTCATAGGCTGCAACCATCACATCATTAGTGATCGGGTCAGCGCACTGATACCATAACTGCATCAGTGAGCGCATGTTTTTCCAGTTACGAGCAAAGCGGGTGACTTGCTTTAACTTACCCGATTCGGTGCTTTCCCATTTACTTGTATTGTCGCTGTAGAGTTTCGCCCAATTGTCAAAACGATCTAGGTTCAATTCAGCTAACAGATTCGGAATCAGGAAGCGCATCATAATGTGCATTTCACAAGCACTATTGCTGATTGGTGTGCCTGTCATCAGCACACCCGAACCGCCGATCTGGTGGAGGTACAGAAATTTGCAGTACATATCGAAAGCACGGTTAGAACCGGTAGGGTTCCCCATACCAACAATATTCTTTAAGTTGGTGTTATAAAACAAGTTTTTGAATAAGTGAGCCTCGTCAATTGATAAATCTGTGATGCCTAGCTGCTCAAAAGTCAGGTCATTATCACGGCGTTTCGTGTTCATCTTCTTAGAAAGTTTAGTTTCTAATCGACGTTGCATATCACGTAATTTACGCAATGTACGCTTGCCATGCTGAGAGGTAGTATCAGCACACTCAAGCTCGCTTCTTACCTTGTCTAATTCTTCCGTCAGCATCTTTTGTTCAAAAGCCGGGCTTAACTTGATGAACTCAAATGAAGAGTGAGGAACAATAATCAAGTCATAGTTACCAGTAGCAATTTTGGCAAATAGACGTTTACGACGACTTTTCTCAAAATCCTTGTTGGTTGCAGCAAGAACCTTAGCAGAAGGGTACAAGCGGTAAACATCGGCTGCGAACTGGAATACCAGGTGGTTAGGAACCACGATTACAGGTTTTTCGCTCAACCCTAAGCGTTTACGCTCAAGAGCACGAGTGATGGAAAGGTACGATTTACCAGACCCAACCACATGATCGTAAAGCACGAAAGGTTCAACAATGCCACGCCATGCAGCGTTTTTCTGGTGACGACGAAGCTCAATTACATCATCAGGAACTTTGCCGACAAATTGTAGGTGAGAACCATCATATTTTTGTACGACGAAGCTGTTGAACTTCTCATTGTAAAGCTCGGTTAATTGATCAACTAGGTCTTGTTGGTCATAAATCCAGTTCGCAAATTCGAGTTTCATTTGCTCGGCAATGATGTTGGTTTGCTCGGTTGCTTCATGGTCTAAAACACGAACAACCTCACCACGCCAGTTGATAGATTCCTTATAGATGCGGATAGATTCAGAGTTCATCAGCTTGTTAAGCAATTTATCTAATGAAAGGTGCTCATTGGCAAACATCAGGGTTTTAGCCTGTGAAGCCACACAAGTTACCTCGAACATATTAGAAACATACTCGTAAGTTACTCGTGCGTTGGCATCCTCTGAAATATCACGAACAAAGCGCACATATACAGAAAGTGGAATCCATTGCATGCCTAGAGATAGGGAAATATCTTCAATTTGCACTTGCTCCGGCAGCACTTCGCTCAGTGCTTCCACGTTGCGATCTAAGCCGTGTTTCTCTGCTACAGATAGCTTTTGACGGACATTCCCGGAAAGGTAGCTATTACGCTCAACCCATGCGTTTTGAGCATGGTCAAAGTAGATCAAAGGAACCACAGCGTTATGATGCAGTTGTTCAATCACTTCTTCTGTTGTGCAGTCGCAAAGCTGCGCCACATATTCTAGGTCGAACTTGGCACGGTGCGACATGCTCAAAGCCAAGCCATCTTCAATAGTGTCAGCATGGGTAGCAATCACAGTTTTATAAACCACACGTTGCGAAAGAATGGCTGCTTTTTTCGCGGATTCTTTACGTGTAGTTTTAAAGCGTTTACGTCCTGATGCAGTCAGACCATCAACCACCTTGCTTGCTTTGGTGTAGCTTTCCTCAAGAGACAGCATCAATGCGCAGTCAGGAAGCTCATTCAACAGTGCCACGTTAGCCGGGGAGTTAATGAAGCTGTATTTCTTCACAAAAGCATCATACATACCGCATAGAACAGCACGGTTAGCTTCAATGTCATCGTGATCTGACAATTCATAGTCGAGCTGAACTTTTAATGTATCTCGCAAGTCAATCAGACGGTTCAACTTGTCTAGTTTTACTGGACCTAATTTAGAACCCGCAGCAATAGCATCAATGTCGATATATTGACGGTCGTACACTAAACGATTGGTAGGCTGTTCATTCTCCATTACATAGACTTTGCGCCCATTCTCCATGCGTGGCACAAGCTCATAAATATCTTTGTTTTCGTCGTAGCGGAAGCGTTTAGACCAAACCGTATTTTCAGTGATTTCTTGTTTAAAGTAGCTGAAACCGTGAACCGCATTCTTTTCGATGATGCGGTAAAGCGTTCCGTTTTCGTCACGCTGTACAGCCCCAATTTCAAGACCAGACATTTCAATTAGTAAGTGACTTACTAAATCTTCGTAACGAATAGCAACTTGTTTAGGGTTCACATAGTTTGTAGTGATCTGTTCCGGCAATTGATCAACAAATGCAGCAAGATCGGCTTCTAGGTCGCCTTCATGCTTTACGTTCAGGGTCATGCCAAAAGCAGAGCTGATGTGCTCGTATTCACCAATGATTGCGTTTTTGCTTTCAAAGTAGGTATTGCGAGTAACGCCGTGAGCATCCTTAGTGATGCTATCGACCCAATCACCAATGCGTTTTTTACCTTCATCAATATCGTTTTGGCTGTATTTACGAAATACCAGAATATCCGTTACAACGTCTGTATTCGCTGAATCAGAGAAAGCAGAAGAAGGAAGGCGAACCGCAGAGATCAACTTGGCACGTTCACTGACTTCGTAACGAGCAGAGCAGTTTTCAGCGTCCATAAAGTAGCGAGAGACAATCATCACGCCAATTGCATTCGTAGCTAGGGCATCAATAGACGCAATCATAAATTGATTGTGAATACTAAAACCGTTGAAAGACTGGTTGTGTTTGAAGTGTGCGGAGTATTCGCCTGAATATGGAGGGTTCCCGATAGCCAGATCAAACATACCTTGTTGAAATGGGATGTTCTCAAAACCGGTCTGCATCACTGTATTTTCTGGATATACAAGCTCGGCAACCTTAGCAGTGATGATATCAAGCTCAACCGCTACAGTTTTGATGAAATGATCTTTAGGAGCATGACCCATAATGAAGCCAGAACCACAAGACGGCTCAAGTACAACGCCACCACGGAAACCGGCTTTTTCAGCCATTTTCCACATAGCATTGACGATGTGACTAGGGGTGAAGAATGCAGAACCCAAAGTAAAGGTGATCGAGTTGTATTCAGCATCCGTTACAAGGCTTTTAAGCAGCTCACCGCGCACTTTCCAGGCATCATTTGTATATACGCCGTCGATATTCGGGAAAGCTGCTGTTAGACCACCGAAGCCACTGTAATTAGATAAAGTGATCTGTTCTGCTTGGGTAGGTTTGCGACCGGCAGCTTCAATCTGCTTGAGCACTTTGATTGCTTCAATGTTTTGCTCAAAACGAGAAACCAACGACTTGTTATGTTGGATAGGGTGAAGGTTTAAATCCAGGTTGGTAGTTGCATAAGGTGAAACTGCATTGAAGTCACCAGTATTAACCATATCAGCGATAAAAGCTGTGTTTTCCATCTTATGTATCCTAATTTTCAAACCATTTAATCAGGTGGTTTAACCTGGTGAACTAATACCGTTCTATATATCCTTAATTTTACCCTAAAATATGGCATTAGTCAATGTAATAAGCTATCCAAAAAAAATATTTAGGCTTTAAATCCTGTATATACAAACAATATTTAATTTTTTCTTTACCCAAAACATGGCACAAGGTAATATAATTAACGTGTAAATAATCTTCCTGTCAGGAGATAATAAGGGTTTAAAATATGAATACGTTAAAAAATTTAGGGCTTGTTCTACATTTAATAGGGCTTTATATCATTGTGCCTGCATTTATCTTCTTGCATTTTGGCGACTTTATAGCTTCCATTCTGGGTAAAAATAAGGCTGAAATTCCTTTTTTAATGCAGTATGCAGCACTGATGACCATGCTTTATTTATATTCGGTATTTCACTTGAGTAGCATGATACGAGAGCACAAAGCTCTTAAAACCAAGCCAACATTACAGGATTAAAGAGCCTGAAAAAATGAAAAATTCTTTTATAGTAATTGCTTTGATATTGCTTTTAATATCTCCCCCAATAGTGGTTTTCTCCGTAACCAAAGAGCTGATTCCACAACTGCTTGCATCAGAGGGCATTCATTTACCAATTGCTTCTGTATTGCCATACCTGGGGTGCTCAATGACTTTAACTTTATGGGGGTTTGTCATTCTAAAACTGTTAGAAGTCTATATACCTAAAAAATCACAGACTACGGATGCCGGAGTATAAAATGCCGATTCAAGACCTCCAAAGATTACGCCTGGCATTTGAGCAACTTTCTGAGATCGCGCCATTAATTAAACACGCCACCTATGCAAAGGATGTGAACAAATACTTTGATAAAAATGGGCTAGGTGAGAAGGGCTTGTTTTTCCTCAATGGGGCATGGTGGGCTTACCAGGAACAGCAAAAGACAATTGATGCTGCGCTTGAATATCTGTATCAGCCGTCAAGCGAAAACAATGACGTTAAAATTGATAACGCCAGATTTGTTCTGGAAAATGGCTGTATCGAAGATGAACAGCTAATGAAACCCAATGAATACGTTAAACAGTATGGCGTTGATACATTTCGTTTGGCTTTAAGCTGCTCCATGAACAAGAAGAAGTACATTATTGTTTACGACGATGAACTGGACTTTACCGATGTGGTCAAACCTCGACATGGCAAATTCGTTTTCCCACGCAAAGACGTTGAACGTATCGTACAGGCATGGGATGTGGTAGGGCAGTACAAGAGCCTGGATGAAGCCAGAAAACAAGGTCAGGGATTAGTATTTTCCGGTCGGGATGGTGATGCACACCGCATCCTGAATGCCATAGCAACTTATGATTCGTGCCTTTAAAAAACTATTGAAACACTATTAAGATTTAAACCTAGTCCTGTCCGGCTAGAACGCAAAATTAATCACCTGTCTAACTGATCTGGCAGGGGGAATAAGGAAACAAATATGCAGAACTCACCTACAACATCACTTTGGTTGTTGGTCAAAGGAATACGCCAAGTCGCGCAAGAAATTAACGATCTTGCCCCTCAATCCAAAGCTCGAAATAACGTAGTGTATCCATCCACTATAGAACTAGATGAACTGCTAGATTTAAGTGATTCTATTCATTTTTTTGATGGTTTAGCTATTAGCATCTTAAATGACGCTCCACCGGAAAACATTGGTAAGGTTGCCGACATGGATATAGGCAAACTTTATGATGAATATTTCGAGTTTGGTAAATCTAGCTTCTACTACCCAAGAATGGAATATCGTTCAAAATATCCATACACCGTAGACTTCGGCAAAACCAATCACTTCATGCTTGAAAAAATTACTTTTGATCGTGAAATTCAGCAGCTCCCGCTTAATCAGGCAAATGGTAATTATCAATTCAACAAACGTAATTTTGTGAATGTAAAACAGGAAAGGAGTTCAGTATTCACTTTCGACCCAACACCTATTCAAAACCCAACCATTAACCGTGTAATGGCAATTATTGATTTGAAGGATGGTTTGCGTAGCCTTAAACGCTGTGCAGATCGGGCAGATATCTACTGGACCCATGTAGAGAATCCTCAAGTTCTTATGGAAATGGACTTTACACAAGAATTTGCTCAACTGGTTTTAGCGATCTCAAAAATCGCCACAGAAATACGCCTGTATTCAAGCTATGTAGGTGATAGTGCTTGGGGGCAGTGTAAACATATCCCTAGCGCAGCAATGTTAGAAATCCATAATCTCAGTGATGCTATTTTAATTGCTACTGAAATTCTCGACGTATTCAACCAGGGTTCCATAGGTGTTTTAATCAATAAGGTATTGGAGCTTAAAAAACAATTAAACCGTTATTGCGAATTTACCTCTGAAAACGTATTCTCTCGCACAAATATAGGTAAACGCTACGATTATTATTTACCTCAAGATAAAGACGTTGCTGCACAGCCACTCAACTCAATTACAACACTGTATTGTCATAATTTTGAAGTTGATGCTATGCCTGAAATGCTTAAAAGCCTGATAGAGCGAACCAAAATCAGTATGGATAAGGTAGAGTGTCGGCGGGATATCACATATACAATAGACCCTAAGTTTACCCGATTACACTTAGCAAAAGCCCTGGTTAGTGCTCTGGATGGCTTTATTCGTAAAGTTGTAACACTTAAAGCTGCATAAGACAGGAGCCAAGTATGCAAGAGCTAGATTTGAAGTTATTTTTAAACAGCATTCTCGCCGTGGCTGTATCAGGTATTGTTGGTATAGCTGCGATTACAGCAGTTGGCTCTTTAACCACAAGCCCATTTATTATGTTTCCGCTATTGTTTGTGACAGTTGTTTCAATGGTAGCGGTGGTGATGGTTGTTCGTGGGCGCACCATTGAGAACTACCAAATAAAATAAGAGGTCGATGACCTCTTATTTATGCCTGGGATGCCTTAATGATCTGAACAGTATTCAGGTTCACAAAATTATCAGGATGGTCAAATATAATCTGGTATATCAGCAGATCATTATTCTTATGAAGGTTGGCTTGCTGCACTTCCTGAATCTTCTGCTTGATTTCGTCTATAGTGGCGAACAACTGAATACAATCTCTTAATGCCTTTGCGCCGTCGATGCCAGTTTCAGAAAATTCATTGTTAGAGGTCAGAAAGGCAGGGTTATAGTAATCCAGGTCACAAGCACAATTTCCGCAGTGATCATGGAACTGGCGAGCCAACAGGTAGGAACCGATCTCGTCATTTGATACTTCCAGATAGCCAAAAGCAGAAACATAGTCGCTATCAAATCCCTCAGTACCCCGATATGGCAACTCCATGTATGTGTTTACGATAGGCATATTTGCTCATTTAACCTTTTAAAATTACCTTGCCTGACTGGTCCAGGTCTAAATACAAAAAGAAGCCCGAAGGCTTCATTTTGATCATACTTCCGCAATGCGGAAATACTGGTGCTTACGCTTAGAGTTGCGCTTCCAATCACGATCACCACGATCAACATAAGAAGGTACATCCTCCCAAGCATCAACCAAGTGGCTGTTACGTCTACAACGAACCTTAAAATTGTATTCCTTGTATTCGATCTCGTGTAACTGCGAACAAGATTTCTCTTGTTTGGTGCTGAAACGACGACAGATAGAATTTCGACGGTAGATATGGAAATAATCAGACTGTCCAAACCAAGTTGCTTGTTTTTTAATGGAAAGCTGATACTGAACTTTTAGCTTTTTAAGCTCTTTCATCTAAGTTACCTCAAGGGTTTACGGTACTTAGAAGTGAGCTTTTTTGTAGTAATCCATGTTGTTCCGATTAATTTCTTATTGCAGCCATTTTACCTGAATAATTGCGCCGTGGTAGAGGATAGGTAAAATATTGGAATTTTTTGCATATTAGACAATCTAAAAAATGAAAAATATTAGGTATTATTTAGCTAATAAAAAATAGTATAAAACTACGCTTAACCAACTTCAAAACATGGCATAGGTCAATATATTGTGTATAATAAGATCAATTAAGACTTGATAATGACCTACAGAGGGAATAATGAAAAAGCTTTTCACTACAACGATGCTAACTTTAGGCATGGCACTGGCTACAGCTTCGGCATCAGCAGCTTTAACCCAACAGCAAGAAGATAAAATTCTTAAAAAATTAAAGCCGGAAATTGATGCTCTTGTCTTAGATATGGTCGGTGGGGAAAAACAGTATTTCACTGGTAAAGACGGTAAACGAGTTCACTTGCCAAAACCAATCGACCCTAAAGAAGAAGCAATAATCGCTGCTAAACTGGATGAAATCGCTAAAAAAAATGGCATTGTTTATCCATATATTGCTCAGGCAGACAAGTTTCTGGAAATGTATTACATTTACTTTCCAGGTGAAGAAGGTCATAGAGAATATAGTCTAACCAAAACACCTATCTATAAAAGCATCAAAGCTCTGGAAAAGTGCATCATGGCAAATGCGCCACTTTGCCCTCGTATGGGTAGTGTAGGTGCAGCTTACTTCAACGATGGTTATATTGAAAATGCTGTAAAATGGTTGAATATCACTGCGAATGCAGGGCATGGGGATTCGGCATTTATGTTGGCAATTCTAAATATTGATGGTGAGCATCTACCTAAAAACCCAACTCAAGCCAAAAAATACTACAAACAGGCGTTTGATATTCACATGAAAAACCATGATCTAGCAGCAGCCAAAGAGGTTGACGATCACTACAAGGAAAGACTAAACGACAATCGCGGATTGAACTATTAAAAATAGGGGAGTGCACTATGACTGAGGAATTTGAAGAAGTTGTCTTTGTCACTGATGATCGGGATAAACCGGAAGATGAACGTATGTCGTTACGCATTATCCAGGGAGGAAACCAAGATTGGTATGTTTCCGTAGCCCCTGTGAATGAAGGTGCGATCAATGGAGTACGCATCTGTACGTCTGGCGGGGCAATCACTTCACATCCAGGTCTAGTGTCTGCAATCGCTGATGCCTATACAGCTCTGCACAACGCGAAGCATGGCATCCGTGAGCACTTGCCTAGTCGTCAGGAATTAAACGATGAACTGGAAGCATGGAGACGCAAATTTCCAGGATATGAGTTCGATGGTTTATCCTTGCGAGAGAAGTTTGAAGAATAAAAACCTAGTTTCCTAGTTTAATAGTTTTCTATTTAATTATTAAACTAGATTACTATTTAACTATTAAAGTAGTTTCCTAGTTTTAAAATAACAAAGGGTGTCTATGATGCCCTTTTTTATTGGGTCAACAAAAAAGCCTATTCGTAAGAACAGGATTCTCTACGGCGTAAAAATTTAAAAAAGTGTTCTTTTAAGCCACGGCGTTTTCAACAGAAATAAAAAAGCCCAACCTTAGTTGAGCTTCTTTCTGATCTGGTTTAGGCTGCCTTTTGAGCCTGATGACCATTTTTGTTTTTAGCATGTTGAGCATTTGGGTTCTGACCCTTTTGCTTATTGCCATTATTGTTCTGGCTGTTCATGTACTTATGTTTTTTCTTGAAGTGTTCCCGGCGTTTATTCACCGTTTTTGGCTTAGTAGCCGGAACAACAGTATCAAGCGTACCAAAAGCAAGATTTAGCTCATTAAAGATATTCAGGCGTTTCAGGCGCACTTCCGCAGAATCCGTCAACTGAGATTCCAGGCTCATAGGGTAGACGGCGGTTGCTTCAATGATGCTGTAGGCACGTTTAACACCGGCTTCCTTTCCTTCTTCCACTTTTAACCACAACAGGTATGGAGAAGTATTTAGAATGTCAGTCCAGATCGGCATGTTGTAGGTATGGTGTTGATATTTATCTTCACCCATGAGTTCCAAAATAGGCTCACTGGTATCAAATAACGCGATATCCACCATGTCCAGGAAGTCAGTGCTGACAAACTCACCAGATTCTACTTTTTTGAGCGAGTTGGTTACGATATTAAGCAGATCAATAATGCCGTTATAAATCGTGGAACCATAATCACCATTTTTAACCAAATGAGCTGCCTTCACAAAAGCGATACGCGCTTTCTCTACCTCTTCGGGTCCAGACAAGTGCACAAGGTCAGGCGTAAAATACACATCCTTCACGCTACCAAATTCACCTAAAAACTGGTCGATCATTTTGGTCTTGTTTTCCAATGGCACGTCCTCGTTACGAAGTCTACGCTTCACATTGTAGATCAACGAAATAAAGTGGCGAGCCATAGCAACACAATGTTCTTGAACATGACGACCAATGAATGAGGAAGGTGTCGTTAAATCCGATGGCTTATAACCGGCAAGTTCGAGTACCTGGCTGAACACCGGGTCAAAATCTGTACCTGGTACAAAAATTTGGAACAGCTCGTGATCGAGAGCATTCACGAAATCAAAGTAATTTTCTTTCTGACGGAGTTTTTCATAGTTCAGCATAGTCTTATAACCTTTCGTTTTGATCTTTAATCAGGTGATCAAGCCTGTTGAGCTTTCATTACTCTGTATGATGCAATTATATCCCTAAAACATGGCATAAGTCAATGTAAATTAAACACCGACTTACGCTCCATTTGATAAATTATTCGATCACTTCTTCTTTACTGCATTCGTTATAATACGCTTCGTATTCGCTACCGGTGATTTCTCTTGCTGCATCAGCAGCTATACCTTTGACCTCAAAATAGATCGGAGAGCCATCAGCACTAGCAGCCATACTCACCAGATGCCCTTGAGCAACCAGGAGCTTACAAAAGTTGTTGTATGAATAGCGGATAGATTCAATACGCACACCGTCTTTATACTTGGCACGAGCTACGGCACGAATCACACGAATCATGTTGCCTTCCTGATCTTGAGCAGGGAAAGCCTTGCCAACCTTGAACTTGGTCATATCAATCTTATCGGCGTTTGCTTCCAGATAGCACAAACCCATAAAACAGATGCCACGGCTAATACTGTTTCTAACCTGAATAAAATCAGCATTGTGTTCCGTCTTATACTTCTGGAAAGAATCTAAGATTTTATTTTGCTGATCAACATGAATATGTGCTTCTGCAAGTAGCTTCGGCTGTTCAAGTACATAGTATTTATTGGCAATAAAATCAGTCATTATGCGCTCTCCGCTAGAAGATTTACTGGACGCTGTTCAAGCGAAGCACTGGAATAGAAACACTTATAGTCGTGGTCTTTAACTTCTAGTATCTGATACTTGCTGTCAGTCTTTAAGAAATAATACCCATGCTCTAATGTATAACCATGAGGGCGTTGACTACTGAGTACCAGGGTCTTGTTTGGTTGAATAAATACCCAATTTACCCAAGAT
>ERZ1032009.179-NODE-179-length-14544-cov-5.031679_pt1 | contig 14544 bp, 14 predicted proteins | sample MGYA00516700_ERZ1032009 | MGnify/ENA primary metagenome ERZ1032009 (study PRJEB33719, sample SAMN04261292) | wastewater metagenome | biome: rural village; feature: human; material: feces | host: Homo sapiens | place: El Salvador | collected 2013-01-14 ...
CCCTGCCCGAAAGGTGGTTCGCGGAAGTTGCCGCTTCTTACAGCAACGACCAGCGCAGAGACACCGTCGATGTAGACGTCACGGTGCGCAAGTACCTGACGCAGTACGCCACGGACAAAAAAACCGGGGAGCTAATCCCGATACTTGACAGGAAAAAGAAGGATGTATCAAACATCTATACCATGTCCAGTACGGTATGGCACGACTGGATATCCAGGTTTGAAGCGAGCCAGGACAACTACAGGAAGTCCAACATGGCGCTTCTGGAGATGTTTTTTACATCCCAGTTCCCTGGCCACAATACGGTGGGCGAGGAACTGTACCGCAGGATCGGCGAAAACAATGACCTGATCGGTGAAAGCCTGTTTCTTCGGTATCTGCTGATGTATGTATACAATGAGATGCAGATATCCGGAGCCATACAGGAAAGCTCCAAGGATTACAAGAAAGAGCTCGAAAAGGCGAAAAACGCCCTTTCAGAGTACATAATGAATCAATAAAGAAGAAAAAGGGCACCCTTAAAGGGGTGCTCTTTACTTAAGAAGGAGGACAGTATGGATCTGCTCGATTTTGATACATTGAACAAGATGGACGTCGTCAGTGTTGATGGAAAGCCTTACCTGTTTACGGACATACGCGTAAACAGAAAGACCCTGCCGGAAGGCATGGTCGCCTATGATGTAGGAGACTCCGACAGCGACGGGTGCTTCCACTGGATAAAATCATGTATCCGTGTCGGCTATTGGGGAACGATCATCGGGCCTGAGCGCATAGAAGCCGCAGAAGGAAAAAGCGGATACGACTGCTGTGAGTGTGACGGAAACTTTTTCGAAAAGGGCGTCACGCTCGAAGAGTACACCGAAAACTATGACGCACTCCGGGAGCAGAGCCGTGGTGATAAGGCCGAATACGAGAAAAAACTCTCGGAGTTAAAGGCTCTTCCTGCGGAAGATCTTCTCCAGCGTTTTTTCATCCTTAGAAATTTGGATGAAAACGAAGAGGTGACAACTTCTTCTGTTTATGATTTCGTTGAAAACACGGCAGAAGGCGTATGCGTCAGAAACCTGTATTACTCTCATAAGACCCAGAAGGATCTCTACCTCATGTATGTCGATTCCGTCGGGGAATTCTATAATTACCTTGACAGGGAACGAAACGACGAACTGGAAGAGGGCGAGACCCGCGAGGAATATATCGATGCTATCAAAGAGGCAGAGAAAGACCTTCGGGAATACATGACCGCAACAGAAGGAGGACAAAAATGAAACAAATATTATGTTTTGACAGTTTATATAATACTATAACTGTCGCCGGAACGGCGGCGGATATTGTTGCCAGCAGAGATTTCCGACGCTATGTAAAGGAGCGCGCAGCAGAGCTCCTTGACCTGCCGGAAAATGAGGTGGAAGAGCTCCTGGAAATGGGAGGAGACCAGCAGACATTCTTTTATAATGAAGAGGCAGGTTCGGCATCGTTCCTTCTTCCTTCCGGGGAAGATGTGGAGATCGAACTTACAGACGCCCCCGACCCGCTTCGGGATGACCTTCTGATTGCTCTTAGGAGGGAAGCAGGACTCGATGAGTACGCGCCTATTCCCCCCGACAAGAAAAAAGAATGGGAGGAGCTTGCAGATGACGCCCTGCCGTACTTCCAGAACGGACTGCAGGATCAGGAAGGATTCTGGAACATTTACTGGCGCGAGTGCAGACTTGCGCTTGCGCTGGCCCGTGAAGAAAATTACGGGTACGAATTATTCCAGCTCAGTGAGAAGGCAGCGGACCTGCTGTGGATTCCTTATGACAGGCTTACCGTCGGCGGTAAGAAGCCCCTGTTTGAGAACTATGTTTCTGTCCACAAGGGCAGCGGGAGAGGACTTGAGGACAAAAAGATCCTGGAAGACCTGTTTACGGTCTTTAATACCAAACCCCCGCTTGGCTACATGGGCCGTTCCATGTCAGTAAGCGACGTGGTGGCCATCAGGCGGCAGAACAGCATAAAGTGGTATTATTGCGACCGGTTCGGTTTCGTCGAACTGGAAGGCTTCGTTGAAGAGAAAGAGCCTCTTCCGGAGGTTCTGCAGTAATTCATGTTCAGTTAATAAAAAGCGTCGGAGTGATCCGGCGCTTTTTTGTAGTCCTTTTTTATTTTTTTCACTATCGAACATTTTATGGATATAACAATGAATCACGGGAGCCAAACAGAAAGGAGGACAGACTATTCCCGTATGTAACAAACAACGGATAAACGAATAAAAGGAGGACAGTAATGGACGACAGAGAAGTGCTGCAGTCCCTTATATCGTCAGACAGACTGACAAAAAGGGAAAAAGCTGCTGTCAGCAATGCGCTCGACAGCCTGACATGGCCGCTGGAAGCGGGTCTTGACGAACTCGTTACGGACTGCATTTATGAAAAATGCCCGGATGAATTCGACAAGGGCGCGTTAAAGGAGGCTGTTATCAAAGAACTTAAAGACGACTGGTACGACATTCGTCTGATCCGCAAGACCGTGGACGACATGATCGGGGCTTTCCGGGATGCCGAAAGGGAGCGGAAGGAAGATGAATGGACACAAAGGAGGACCGCTTGATGAAAGCAAAAGCATCAATAAAAATGGACGGCATTACCGTCCACACCATCGAATACGATGGGATAACAGAAGAATCCCTGTGGAAGCCGGCAGGGGAATACATCGCAAAACACCAGCCGGCAGAACCCTGTGATGTGGTCGTTGAGACCGAAAACGGGGAGACGGCTGTTCTTCGTTTTGTGGATGGCGGCGGAAAGGCGGTCATGTCTTTCCAGAGGTCGTGGTCTTCGATCCGCCTCGAACGGTCTTTGTACAAGACTAAGAAAATGAGGAAGATCGACCCGCAGACCGGAGCCCATCAGCTCTTCAACATCATCCCTAATTCAATGGGCAACAAGACCTATGATGTTGGAGCGCAGTTTGGCGAGACCGGCGGGACAAATATCGGGGCGGATGCAGTGACGGGAGTCTATTCCATTAAGGAACCTTTTCCGGCCTGCTTCTACTGGTTCAAATACTACCAGCTCTTAGAGCTGGGGTATAAAGACTATACCGACCTCATGTACGACGAGCATGAAGAATTTGAGAGGATTGAAAGACTCTTTGGAAACTCCGAAGAGATGGAGGCCCTTGAAGTTCCGGAGTCAACAGTCATGCGCGTTTATGACTTCCTGAAAGGGCAGTCAAAAGCCGCGCTGGCTGAGACCATGGATATCGAAAGCTGGATCCTCGGGGAACCCCCTTTCGGGCGCAGACAGATTTCGTCGGGGTGGAAGACCTGGGAGAAATTCAAAAGCCTTAATACTCTGGAAACCGTTAACGAAAACTCGTTAGACCTCGTTGCCATAACGAATGTTTCGTTCAAGGGCGCAGGAGGAAAGGTTGACGTTTCTTTCTTCCAGATCACATCGCTGGATCAGAAACAGGCTCTCGTGGATTATTGGGAAACTATCCTCAAATCCATGGAGGCGATGCTCCCTACCCAGACAAAGAAGGGCGGTAACGAAAAGAACGTCTCCGCGTTCGGCGATGTAGAGATGGAACTGACACCCAAAGAGGAGGCGATAAAACTGCTGAAGCAGTTCGATGCCCCCAAAAAGCACAAGTACGCCGTGGTTTCGGTCCGGTCTCACTGGTCGGACAGGCGCTTTGAAGAATACTGCGAAAAGGAAAACATCACCGATTGCAGGCTCTTCTGCCACGGATCCCCGACACCTAACTGGGTGTCGCTCGTAAGGAACGGGCCCTTAATGAGCCATGAGAACCCGTATTCCGCATACGGCGGCGGGCATTATACTGCCCGCTCACTGCACAAGTCCCTTAATTTCAGCAGTTTCCTTGGAAGCCGCTGGAGGCACGGGCAGGACAGCGTCGGCGTGATTGGAATATATGAGACAGCGTACGGCAAGGCTCTCAAGCCCTCGTACAACAAACTCGGAGATTATCGCAACCAGGTCGAGGAGGGCGGCTACAACTGCCTTGATGCCATAGCGTCATTGTCAGGCTTCGCAAATGACGAGATCGTCTTCTACAGAGACGAGGCACTTACGCTTAAGTACCTTATCTTTATCGCGGATGAGGCGGAAGACCTGGCATTCGTGAAGGCGTTCCTGATAACAGGAAAAGACTTATAAAAGAAGAACAGGAGGACAGAATGGAAGAAAATATCGAAAAAAGCGCAGTCAGTGCATCTAAGATGACAGAAGCCAACGCCTGCCGGAAAAAGCGGAATTTTGCATACAAAAAACCGGCAGACGACGGGGACAAGTCACCGGTCTATTACCGCACAGTAATAGCGGTAGATGCCGTGTGTAACGCGCTTGAGGGCCACCACTCCCCCAAGGAGATCATGAACTACATGGCATCCCGTTATCAGACCGGCGTAGAGTGTCATAACAAGAAGGAGAGACCTGCCTTATGCCTCTATGACCACTTTCCCGTAAGCAGGTACGTGAAAGTGGAAAACCGGACGCCGAAGTATTACCAGATCCGCCGCAAGGTCATGATGGGCGACACCCCTGTCATGGCAACGGCACACCTTGGGTTCGAAAGCGAAGGCGGAAAGGCAATAGAACTCGTGCTGTTAAAGCTGAGCAAGCCTAACATGACCCAGAAAGGCAGAGGGAACGCGTTTAACCGCGATTTTCTTATCTACTCGCTGATCCTGCTGGGCCGCAAACTCGGCTACAGCAAAGTAACAGCCAGCATCTATTTCCTGCGGAAGACGGGAGATTCCTATAACTTCCAGGGGAATGATGAGAACTTTTTCGGGACAAATGTCATCTCCTTCACCGATGTATACAAAGGTGAAGATACAGAGTGGGATAAGCAGATGAAAGCGCGCCTCTCTGTATGGGAGGCCGGCATTGCGGAAAACGATGAAGAGGAAGAGGCTTGCGAATACTGCGATGCAAGGCACCTCTGCAAAAAGTTCAATCTTCCGCCCAAGGAAGTTGAACAGGAGGAGGACGCTGAGCCCGCAGCCCCGAAGCAGCTCGCCTTTACTCCCGCACAGCAGCAGGCGATCAATATCAGAAAAGGCGTAATCCGCCTCCTGTCAGTCGCCGGAGCTGGCAAGACCTCAGTAATCGTCGAGCGTATCGTGAGCATGCTCCTTGAGGGCATAAAGCCCGAGGAGATCCTTGCGGTCACGTTCACTGTGGCAGGCGCAAAGGTGATGAAAAAGAGGATCGCAAAGCGGTATGCCGAACGCGCGCCGAAAGGCAGACAGATCGACCTGACCCTGCTTACGGTGGCGACTTTCAACGCCTTTATGCACACGATTGCCGCGGCGAATTGGAAAGAACTGGGATATGCGAAGCAACTCAAGGTCCTTACCAGGCTGAAGAACTGCTCACTGATCGATGAGCTTTTATGTGAGCATCCTATAACCAAATGGGATTATAAGGCCTATGGCAATTATAATGCCAAAAAAGGTTATCAGACGCAGCGCGGCGCCCTGCGCATCGCAGAACTGGTCTTCAATGCCATCAAAAAATGTGATGCATTGGGCATTCCCCGTTCGGAGTTTAACGTGCGCGATACTGCGGGCGTGACACTCGACGAGATCGGGCCTGATGCCATGAAGGAACTCATAGACCTCTATGATGTCTATGACGCCCGCCTGAAAGAGCAGGGCCTCATCGACTTCGATGACCAGGAGCGGCTGGCCTTCAAGGTCATGGAACTCGGAGATGGAAAATACTACGAAAAAACGTTCAAATTTAAACATATTATCGTGGATGAGTTTCAAGATACCAGCCTGACGCAGATAAAGTTCGTCAGATACCTGAAAGAACACCTGCCTACCTATGAGTCCCTCATGGCGGTAGGAGACGACTTCCAGAGTATTTACGGTTTCCGAAATACATCTCCGGAGTTCTTTATCAACCTGAGTCAGTACATCGGCGAGCCGGTGATCGACATTGTTCTTGATGTCAATTACCGCTCAACGCAGGAGATCTGCGATTTCGCAAACGATGTGATCGCTCCTAACAGCGACAAGGTCGAAAAGACCCTTGTCTCCGCGAAGGGACATGGCAAGCCGGTCGTCGTAATGGGGTATTACACAGCCCAGAATGAGATCGACGCAATCGTGCAGGCAATAAAGACACAGATCAAAAACATAAAGCCGAGCGACATAACGATCGAGACCTTTACAAAGGCGGAACTGCAGAAGTTCGCGGACGCCCTGACCAAAGCAGGTATTCCGTCCAACTTCGCAGCGCCCGAGGTCATGATCGAGAACAGCAGGGTCTACGCACTCCTGCTGTTCGCAAGGCTTATATATGACAGGAACAACCAGGATGCCCTGGTCGTCGCAAATGCGCTGATCGGCGGAGGCATCATGGAAAAAGATGAAGACTTTGTAAATGAGGCGGTCGAAGAGGTCCTTAACAAGGCTGAAACGATCCGCTCCATGAACGACGAGGCTGTGCAGAAGCAGCTCTTCCTCGAATTTGTCGACGAGATCACCTTTGGCGACGAGGTCGTCGAAGAGATGAAAGAGGAGTTGGAAGCCATGGAGTACGAAGAGATCATCGACTACTGCAAGGCATTCCGCCGCTTCGGTGATGACCTTGAGTACCGCCGGCTCCGGGACCATCCCGGTGTAAGACTGATAACGGTCCACAGTTTCAAGGGCGATGAATCGCCTGTCGTATACCTGTCCCTTTCCAAATTCAATAAAGGAAAGGGGATGCTCCTCAAAGACGTGGAAGAGACACGCCGTCTATTCTTTGTCGGGGTGACAAGGGCTCAGAAAGAGCTTTATGTCACCGGGACGTTCACATCAGGGACAAAGGCAAACCCGGTGCAGAACCGCTTCCTGTATGAAGCGTACCAGATCGCCGGAAAAATGTGGCCGATCTGATCAGTTAACAGAAGTGCGCGGCGTCCGTAATGGATGCTGCGCACATTTTTTATGCTTTTTTCAAAAAATACTGAAGTGCTTTTTTATTTTTTTCAGATTCGTACATATAAGTTTTATAGCATGAAAACCGGGAGTCAAAAAAGAGAACTCCCATTGTTCTCAAAACAAAAGGAGGACCGAAAAATGAGGACAGAAGAAACAAGAAAAAGCAGAGTCAGTGACGTAGTTAAAAGGTACGACGGAGAAATTTTCGTCGTGACCAAAGTGGGACAGGAGATCAGCCTTGCTCCCGCAAAAGAGGACGAGGCGGAGAGTGGCCTGTATCATCAGGTCGAGGGAGCCGATACCATCAGCGTTCCCGCCGGAACATTTGACGAGTATTTTACTCTCATGATGGCAGCCCCGGCAGAAACCCCTAATGTTCAGACGTACCTCGTCGAAGACGGGGAACTCTATCATGACGGGGAGCTGCTGGATACGGGATCCCGGGAAGTTGTCGAGATCAAGGCGGCCTGCCCCGGGCATCTTATCCTGAGCGTAACCCCCGAGAAGCAGCCCGGCAGGGAGGAGCTGGTCTCCTACAATGTAGAGACCGGCAAGATCTTCAGTTTCGGGCTGAAGAACGACCACTTTACGGTGATCCACTCCGATGAGCACCACATCGTTGTCATTGCGGCCGATAACCGCAAGGTGATGTATCCGGACAGTGACGGCGTCCTTAAGGAAGGGGAGACCCTTGCCAGGACATGCCATGTCATCAATACGGAGGAGGAAGCTCCCTACCTGGGTGCTACCTACACCGGCAGCACGCCGGATATCGGGGAATATGAAGTCCTGCCCGGCTCCCACGGGATCAGCAGCGTCATCGTGTTCGCCTCCAACAGGTCATTCGACACTGTTGAGACGGATACCGGGGATTTCGCTAATGTCCTTCTTCCGGAAACCGGAAGAAACACGGCAACTGTCGTCCTGCTGCGAGACCGCGGAAGCGTCGGCGACCGCGTCGCCCCGTTCGATGGCAGAATCAAGAAGCTCATTCCCTGCCACGACGGCTGGTCAGTCGTCTTTGTGACTGACAGGGGAATTGTTCATTCCAACTTCGGGCACTTCTACCGTCAGGCGGTAGGGAAAAAGGTGCTGGAGGCAGTAAAGAACCACCCGCTTCCGCTGAAGCTGGAAATCGTAAACGAACAGAAAACGATCTTCACCTTCGCAGACCCGGAGACCTACAAGATCGCCGTGATCACGGTAGAGAAATCGAAGTCAGACGACAGCGGTTTCCATACCGACGTCGAGTACAAGTGAAGATCTTGGCGCCGCTGGCGTCAGTTGATCTTATCAGGTAAGACAAGAGGGGTGCCGCGCTGCGCATATGCCGCGGCGCCCCTTACTTAATTTGGAAGGAGGACAGAAAGAAAATGAAAAAAATGGCAGCAAACCCTGCTCCGGCCGTGAAAGAAGCCCCGTACTACATTGCTGACGGACGTCTCTACGACGGCGAGGGCAACTTGTTCCCTGGACTGCACCGGGCCTGCAGGGAGATTCTCTCCCAGTCGGAAAGATTCGTCTTTATGACGGCCGATGCGCCGGTGGGAAAGTTTGTCGAGCTGTATGTTGTCAAAAAAAGACGGCAGACAGCGACTATCCTCTCCGGGCCGGTCTCGTCTGTGGGTGTTTTCTTCCAAAGGGAAGAGATCGCCTGCTTCCTGACAACGACCCGCGAGAGGGCTCGGGAATACCAGGAAGTGCTGGTAGTACAGGACGGGTTTATCCGTTCGCGTTTTCTCGGCCCGCATCTGATCAGCGATACAGGCAAGGCAGAAATTTTTGCCGCAGGGAAAAAAGCCTTTGTTGTGCTGTCAGATTCCCGCGGGCAGGAATATGCCAACGGTAAGCCGAGGCTCAACCCGAAGCTGGACGGAAAAGAGACGTCCGTGCTGGTTATGAGGTTTCATTTCGGAAACCTTGTGGACATTGACTATGAAAGGTTCAGTGTCCCTGGTGCCAAAGTCGGCGTAGGAGCCGTCACGGAACCGGAACTCGCCATTTTCATAAGCCCGCAGGAAGGACCTGCGCGGATAATCAGATAGGAGGCAGAAAGGCAGAATGAGTAAAGATAAGACAAAGACAGATGGAGTTGTCACGGTGAAAGCGAACAACACAGACGCTTTCCTTCAGCTGTTCGCAGATGACCCTGACACCGTATACCCGGTCATCCTGACCACCCGTACGCTTTCGCGCCCCGGAGGGAACGGATATACGAGCTGGATGGTCTCACTGGACAATCCGGCTGAATTAAAGGAAATGATAGGGGACAGTTCGCTGAACGGACAGTACCCGTATAATTTCCGAAGGTCTGTGTCTCAGACCAACATAGACCTTGAATCAGGAGGAGGCTTCCAAATGGGTGAAGCCACCATGACCAAATACGGTCTTGCTGGGAAGATTCCCAAGAACAGGTATTTACCTGTTATGGCTGACAGCGAGATGATGAAGAAGATATACACTCTCATCATCACCCATGGAATGCTTTTCATGGGGTAAGTCTCAACCAAGGGGTATCATGAACATGTTTATATCTAAAGAAAAAGTAACGGACCTGCTGGAGATCATCGAGAAGCAATCGAAGGACTGCATTGACGAACTCGAAACAGGCAGTTCCACAGAAGATGCTAAGCTGGCCTTCGTCGAAGGCAAGATGGAAACCATCTCCAAAGTCACAGAATGGCTGGCGATGGTACTTGGCGAAAATATTGACCGTAAATAAGACAAAAGACGTCAGTTATGCTGACGTCTTTTTTATTTTTTTTAGTATCAGACATATTAGAAATATCAACTGAAACATGGAGCCAAATCGAAAGGAGGACAGAAAAAACAGGCTCAAAAATAAAAAAATACAGGAGGATAGAAATGAAAAATGACGGACTTATAATCGACTGCTTTGCCGGTGGCGGCGGAGCATCGGTAGGGATCGAGATGGCGTTAGGCCGGCCAGTCGATCTAGCAATCAACCACGATCCGGAATCGATCCGAATCCATCTTGTGAATCATCCTCAGACGCTTCATTTGACTGAGGATATATTCAAGGTAGACCTTCAGAAATACGTGAGGGGAAGACATGTGGCGCTCATGTGGGCAAGCCCGGATTGCACGTCACATTCGAAAGCCAAAGGCGGACAGCCCAGAAGCAAAGGGTTAAGAATCCTTCCGTGGGCGGTGTTCAAACACGCAAGACTGATCAAGCCTGATGTGATCCTCATGGAAAATGTGGAAGAGATACAGCAGTGGGGCCCGCTCGATGATGAAGGACATCCGATCAAGGAGAGGATGGGAGAGAGTTACTGGCAGTTTATCAACGCGATGAAAAGCCTCGGCTATGAATTCGAAAGCCGGGAGCTGGTCGCTGCTGATTACGGAGCGCCGACTACGCGAAAGCGCTGGTACGCTATCTTCCGCCGTGACGGACGCCCGATCGTCTGGCCAGAGCAGACACATTTCAGGGACAGAGAACCGAGGTGGCTCCAGTGCGGTGACTACATCGACTGGTCAGACCTTGGAAAGAGCATTTTTGACCGCAAAAAGCCCCTCGCGGAAGCCACGCAGAGAAGGATAGCCAACGGTATAAAAAAATATATCATTGACAATCCTCATCCTTACATCGTAAGGGATAAAGCGGCACTGGCTTACATGATCCAGTACCACGGGGAGCAGAAAGCAGGCGACAGCAGGGGGCAGAGGCTCGACGAGCCGATCAAGACGATCGATACGTCCAACAGGTATGGACTTGTCACCGCATTCATAACCAAATTCTACAAAACAGGGGTTGGCGAGGGATGCGATGAACCGATTCACACGATTACGACAAGTCCTGGTCATTTTGGATTGGTGAGTGCCTTCCTCGTCAAATATTACGGCGTCGGCTGCGGTCAGACCTTGGATTCACCGCTTGCGACGATCACGACGAAAGACCGCTTTGGGCTTGTGAATGTCGCCATAGATATTGATGGCGAAAAGTACATGATTTCCGACATCCTCTTGAGGATGCTACAGCCCGAAGAACTGAAGCTGATGCAGGGATTTCCCAGAGATTACATTATCGACCGTGACTCTGAATGGAAAAAATACCCCAAATCAGAGCAGGTCGCGCGTATAGGGAACAGTGTCGTCCCTGTTGTCGCAAAGGCGCTTATCGAGGCCAATTGCGGATTTTTAAAGACAGGTGAGCGTGCCCCTACTCCGATCATGTACATGGAACCGCAGGGACAGCTCGCATTTGCATAAGGAGGACAGATGAAAGCTGAATCGAATATCAAAAACACAGCCCCGCTTCCCGGCATCCATAAGGAATACGGCGGGAAAACAGTTATGACAGCGTTTCCCAACGGATCCAACTGGGAATACTGCAAAGAATATCTCGGCGATTTCCGCGTCGAATACGAAAATTCGGATTGCCTGCTCGGATTTCAGGAGTGGGTCGCGCTCGAATTTTTCTTCGGGCAGCGGATATCGAAAAGGGCCTCTGATGAGCTGCGTTCGTACTACAACGAGGACGGAGTTGTTGATGGGAACATCCTTGAACTTGGGACGGACAATCCCATCATTGAAGCATTTAGGCCCGGTGAGGATATCCTTTACATGAGCAAAAACGGAAAAGTTACCAACGGCACGATCGTTGGACTTTTGGACAATAAAGACATTACGCTGAGCAATGGGCCACGCTACGTTGTCCGCTTGAAACATCGTAGTGAGATAACATTGGATTACGCACAGATAATACGGAAAGCAGGGAACAAGACCACAGAGAAAAACGAAAATATTTACCTGTCAATCGATAAGGAGGCGGTTCAGGCATGGAACAAAAACCCTGTAAACGTCCTGATGATCCCCCGGATTACAGATGAACAGGTAATGCTTCTTCTCAAGGCAATCGGTGCGGATAAGACTCCCTGCTGGTCTTATAAATCAACAGGCAAAAAAGTCTATCATGCCATCAAAAACAGCGCTTCTGCAGAAAAAAGAGAAGAATGGGAGGATATGGCAAAGAAAGGCTATGCTATTAAGTCCCAGGATGGGACGTACTTTGTCAGCCTCGCAGGACTCGAACTGCTCGAAGCCCTTACAGGGGCAAAGATCATCGCTTTTTACGATGATCATGAACAGGCGATCTTAAAATTTCTCTCTCTTTGCGAAACGAGTGATGCACTGAAACGTGTCCAAACATCCATTACAACAATTTACTCGTTCCTTCACCTTAACCGCGGGGCCGTAGCATCTGCGCTTCGCAGGCTTGAGAAAAAAGGATACGCAAGAAAGGATGTGCATGGATGGTGGACGGTAACAGCAAGGTACAAGACCTCTGATGCATTCAGGCAGATAGCAGAAGGAGGAAATAAATGGCCTATTTAACGGTAAAGCCGGCCTTGGAACCGGAACTCTGCATTGATGTCTCCGCCGAGCAGGCATCGCTGATGCTGCGCGCGATCGGAGGCGACACGACGCCATATAGGCGCTACAAAGACAGAAAAGAGGACACCAAAGCCGCCATGCGCAAGAATCTGCCGCATGTAAAGTCTCTTGACATCCTCGGCGTCTACCTCGAATTTATCTACGGAGACATGCCGGCTCCTCATGCGCCGCATTTTCCAGAAGACATCCGCGGGCTGGGTTTTACGGATGAAAAAATCCGTGAACTCTTTCCGGACATGGATGATCTCATTCCTGGAAACTGGTCGTCGCACGGTTATACGCACGGCAAGTTCGAATTGGGGCTTTACCTTGAACCGGAAGGCAGCCGCCTTCCGGATTGGTACGGGCCGTATACGTTGCAGATGTTTTTCGCCGATGACGACATTGTCTGCATCAGCGCAAGATGAAAGGAGGACAGAAGTCATGAGTTACGAAACTGATGCCGTAACACTCGGCATCATAGGAAACGAGAAGAGGGTCGCAAAGATCCTCGGAGTAATGGCTGGAACGTCAGAGGGCAGTTCCTTTGCAACGATCAGAAAAATGGTCGTAGGTGAGGCAGCGGCTCAGAAGACCAGGCTGACAGAAGCAGAGATCAAAAACGCCGTATACGCAGTATACAGGCATTGCAAAAAAGGAAAGGATGAACGCTGAACCTCGTAGACGAGGTTGTGTCATAACCAGTACATGACACGTAAAGTTCAATCGAGCGTGTGACAGAGATTTTGCGGTTCGCCTTGCGAGAGCATGATAAGGCTGACGGCCAGCGGTAATAACGCCCGCAGATATAAAGCAGATTGATTGAGTTTCCACATTATGCGGGACGCGTAGTGTGGTAGCGTGAAACACAGCAAACAGGAAGAGGCGGCTGCCAGAGCATTTCTTATGGCGCTTGCCGATCGATTTAAGACAAAAATCGATCCAAAATCATATTATCTTTCGTATTCAGGTGGCCGTGACAGCCACTTTTTATATTGGTTTATAAAAAACTGGCTGAAAGACCCGGACATTGTGGTCGTCGGCGTCAATACCGGAATGGACATCCCGGAGATACGGGACAGGATCCTGAAAAACAGTGATGTTGTCCTTCATCCGATGATGCACAGGGACGATATAAAAGCGGAATATGGCATCCCGTGTTTTTCAAAACAGCATGATGAGTACATATACCGCTACCAGCACGGGAACAGAAGCGAGAATACGATGAAATACATCAACGGAGAAAATCCGGTACTCAACCTCAATAAAAAAGCTCGTGAACTGCTTTTGTCTGACCGGCTCCATCCCATCAGCAATAAATGCTGTACCTACAGCAAGGACAAGCCGATGGAAAAATGGGGAAGGGAAAACGGAAGGAAAGCGATCATGGGCGTCCGGGGAACAGAGAGCCGGACCCGCAAGGCGCAGTATACATCATGCCTGACCGCGACTGCAAAGTTCACTCCTTTGTGGGACTGGACAGACGCCATGATGGAACTGTGTTATAAAGTGTACGACATCGAGACTCCGCCCTGTTATCAGTACCTTAGCCGTACAGGCTGTGCCGGCTGTCCCTATGGAAGGAATACGGAAATGGAACTGGCAATGCTCCCCAGAGTGCAGCAGAAAAGCGTGATAAATTATTTCAGGGAATCTTACGACGTACTTGGAGTAGAGCATCGCGTTATCCAGACACTTATGGGCTACGAGGAAACAGAATGATATAAGGAGGCAGAATGAGGGAAAACCGCCCAAGGGGCAGAAAGGAAGAACACATCTAATCCTCGTGAAACGAGGCTTCTAGGAGGGTAGTATGGGAAAATCCTAGAGTAAGAATCCAAACGAAGTGGCCGTGCCTAATTAAGCACTTAATAATGAATCCAGGCCGCCTATTGTTCGACCGATACACAGGAATGTGTAGTGGTCGATGTGAAACATACAAAAGAAGAACTAAAAGAATTGCAGGGCTACCCGCTGGACATGAAGATCATGCTGACAAAAGACAGGATCCGTGGATTTTATAACGAATTCGGAGGTTATGTATATGTCAGCAGAAGCGGAGGCAAGGACAGTGACGTTCTGGGACATATCGTAAAAGGTATGTACCCGGACGTCCCTCACGTATTTGTCGATACCGGGCTGGAATGGACATCCGTGCAGAAACATGGGCGTGAAGTCGCCGACCGTGTGCTGTATCC
>ERZ1032009.180-NODE-180-length-14541-cov-4.555019_pt1 | contig 14541 bp, 20 predicted proteins | sample MGYA00516700_ERZ1032009 | MGnify/ENA primary metagenome ERZ1032009 (study PRJEB33719, sample SAMN04261292) | wastewater metagenome | biome: rural village; feature: human; material: feces | host: Homo sapiens | place: El Salvador | collected 2013-01-14 ...
ATGTTTATTTATTGGTTAGAATACTAGAAAATTATAAACTTGTGAGTTTAGACGGGGGATTAATCTGGGCTACTTACAACTCTTTAAAAGAATTAGAGATGGACGAAGATGCAAAAATTTGGCTTAAACACTATAGTAAATCGCATTACACATTGAGATTAGAAAAAATCTAATCGACATACAATAAAACAATATGTTATATGATTTTGAAGTCACAGTGTTTGACTACACTATCAAATAAGAGGGCTTATGCCCTTTTATTTTTTATCTACAAAAAAGTAAACAAGAAGTATTTACAAATATAAAAACGTATTGTATTATTAATTTATCAAATAAGAGGAGTGTTTAAAATGAAATTAAAAGTAATGGGTGAACCACTACAAGTGCCTAAAGAGAACGACCTTGTTATGGTGGGTGATATGTTGCATATTGCAAAAGAATTACCGTCTTGCAAAAAAACTTTATTTTGTTTAGAAGGAAGAGATAATAGTTTCTATGGAGAATTCGATACGTATAAAGAGTTAGCGAAGTGGTTTGAAAACACTAATATTCATTTTATAGTTTTCTCTTTAGACGATTATGACATCGAAATAAAATTAAACCCAAAATAATAGCTTAGAGATTTTATTATCTAGTGAATATGATTATGAATTATCTATTGAAGCAAAATAGACAACAAATAAACCAATGTGTTATACTAAGGGAGTAGAAATACTTCCTTTTTAATTTATAGGAGGTTATTAATTGAAAAACAACAGTAAAAGGAGCATGATATTAATGGCTAAACTTAAAGGCAAGACACTTACTAAAACTTATACAGATTCGGAAGGCAATGAATTAAAAATCATCTTCTCCCATCCCGGTGCGCGTAACGCTATCCAAATTCTTCAATCTTCATATACACCGGAAGGAGGAATTGATGTCCTTAAATCATACGATGGATTCATTGATAAGGTAATTAAAAAAGAAGATGGTTCTAAAACAACAGTTGCATTTTGGAACGATTGGGAGGACATTTACGAAGATGTAATGGGTGACGCCCAAAAATTTCTTAAAGGAAAGCTTGCCGAAGAGTCGGAATCCGAATGACCAAGCGAATGTTATATGGAATGCAATAGTCGAAGAAAATCTAGATAGATGGACTTTAATTAGTGCGGAACATTTTAACATCGACTATAAAACAGCTTTTTCTATGAGTGATTTTGAAGTTGCTGAAGCAAATGCAGCCTTGAATTACATACTCAAGAAAAGAAAAGAATCTATGCCTAAAACAAAAGGCAAAAAGAGATAAAGGCACGCCCGTTGTGGTGTGCCTTTTTAGTTTATAATTAAATCAAAGGAGTTGATAATATTGGCGGCACGTGAGACGGATATAATTATGGACTTTATAGTCAATAATAAAGATTTATACGAAACGAATAAAGAAATAAACGAAACTGTCAAGGAAGCTCGCAACGCCGGTAGAGAAGCACGGAAAATGTCTAGTTATTACTCAGATGGTTACGGCGAGTGGAGACAAAAACAGAAACTACTCACTGATGAATCTAGAGCTATGCAACATGAGATGAAGTATGGTTGGATGCAAAACAGCGCAGCTTTTGGGAAAATTTTAAACGACCAAATAAAAGCGAGATACGGATTTTATCAGTTAGCTAAGGCTGGTGCTGACTATGAAGGCACTAATAAACAACTTATGAATGACATATACGCGCAAGGTGCAGCGCTCAAAAAGACTAATGACTTGATGATTAAAAATAATATGCGTATGCGTCAATCGTTCATGGAACAAGCGGGTTTAATGGCTAATATGACGACGCAAGCTCAAAGGATTAGCGAGAACTACTCTCGTATGATGAATCCTTTATTAATGGTTAACAAAGGTCATTTAGCACTAGCTAACTCATTGAACAAGGTTGCCAACAACGGTAACGCTGCAAACTTAGCTCTGCGTATGCTAGGCAAAGGAGCGGATACTAAGCAACTTAATGATATGGTCATGATGATTAATCAAGGTTTAATGCGTTTTAATATGATAGCTTTAGGGTCAGTATTCACAACCTACCTATTTTACGGTGCGTTGCATAAGTTATCCATGGAAAATAAAGCGTATGAAAGTTCTTTCTCAAAAATGACTAACGCTTTATTCCAAGCGTTCAAACCTATGATAACAATTTTCCAACAAGTTGCTATTAGTATTTTTGACTTTGTAACTAAAATAGCTAACATGATATCTAAATTTAATGAAGCTCATCCCACTTTAGCTAAGTTCGTTCAAGGGATTCTATTATTAATCCCGATATTGACATTGTTGCTATCACCTTTAGCTATCGGTATTGGTCTATTTGGAGGATTCCAAGCGGCACTTGCGGGATTGTGGATGTTTATTGGGCCGGTTGTTACAGGTCTAGCTGCTATGAGCGCCACTGTTTGGGTTGTTGCTGCAGCTATTATGGGTGCAGCTATAGCTATTCAGAAATTAGGTGGAGTAGGTCCTACCATAGACTTTGTAAAACAAAAGTTTGATTCTTTTTATCAATCATTAGATAAAACTTTTAATATCAGCGATAAAATAGAATCTTTCAAAACGCAAATTCAAGGCGCATTTTCCGGTATAGGGACTGCTATAAAAGAGATTCTATCAGGCGATTTTAGTTCATTAGCTACTCTTTTTACAACAATGTTACCTTCTATAATAGGTATGGCTGTAGGTGGACTTCCGGGCCTATTCATTTCTATAGGAGCGAGATTGTTACCGGCTTTAGCACAAGGTTTGCAAGGCGGTTCAGGTAGTATAGTTTCTGTGATCAACAATTTATTCACTATGTTGAATACATTTTTAACTACACAATTGCCGTTTTTCTTAACACTAGGTCTGCAAATGATACAGCAACTCGTAATGGGTGTAGTCCAAGCTTTACCTACCCTTATGCAAGGTTTCTTAAGCCTTTTACAAGGTGTTTTAAACGCAATAACAATATTATTGCCGGTTCTTCTACAAGCCGGTTTACAGATAGTTATGGCTATTGCACAAGGTATTTTGCAAACAGTTCCTACTTTAATACCTATATTCTTGCAATTTATTCAGCAACTGATAACAGTAATAACAACTTTATTGCCAATGCTTATAAATGTTGGTATGCAATTAGTCATGATGTTGATTAATGGTATTATACAGATGTTACCGCAAATTATTTCGCTCGGATTACAATTGATCATGATATTAGTCAACGCCATTGTTACCTATCTACCTGTTATTATTTCAACTGGAGTTAAAATAGTCATGATGTTAATACAAGGTATTATACAGATATTACCGCAACTTATTATCATGGGGTTACAAATAATCATGATGTTGGCAACAGCTATCATATCTCACTTACCGCAAATACTAGCAGCCGGTGTAAAAATCATCATGATGTTGATCCAAGGTATTTTGAGTTTGATGGGGCAACTATTAGAAGCAGGATGGTCATTAGTTACAAGTCTCGCAGACAAACTCGGTTCAATAGATTTAGTGAGCATCGGTAAAAATATCATGCAAGGATTCTTAGATGGTATTACATCTATGTGGGATTCCATTAAAAGTACGGTAAGTTCTATAGGTGAGTCTGTAATGGGCGTTATCCGAAAAGTGACTAATACTCACTCTCCGTCGCGTGAAATGTTCGCTTTAGGGGAATATCAATCAGAAGGATATGCTTTAGGTATTCAAGAACGTCAAAAATGGGTAGATAAAGCAGCTTACAACTTAGCGATGGCACCTTTACAAGCGCCGGAAGCGGCAAGTGCGGCAAACACAGTTAACACAACAAACAACAGCAATAACAATTCACTTGTATTTGCGCCAAAAATCACCGTACAAGGCGGAAGTGGAGACGGACAACAAGTGGCTTCTAATGTTCGAGATGAATTAGAAGGTTTGTTTGGCGATATGATGAATAGTTTTAATTTGGGGGCGGTATAATGGCTAAAATAGGAAATATAGAGATATTCAACGAGACGGAAGAGAAACAATCTTCCGTCACCGTTACACAATATGATATAGAGAAAGGCGAACCATTCACAGATCACGTAAGGCGGGATGTGGAAAAGTTCACAGTCACAGGTTATATTCTTACTGATGACTGGAAAACAGTGCAACAACAGCTTGAGAAAGCTATGTATGCAGGAAAAATCATGAAATACGTTGGTAAAATGAGTGCTAGTAACGTAGTTATTACTAGCGTTCGTGTTTCTCAAAGTGAAAAGATAGCAAATGGCGGAGATTTAACCATGAATCTTCAAAAGATTAAAATAACGAAGTCTTCTCACCTTGTAGTTAAAAAGAAAAAATCTATCCCTAAAAGGAAGAAAACATCTAATAGTGGTAAGAAGAAACAGACAGGTAAAAGAAAATCACAAGAAGTGGTTTTGATAATAAAGAAAGGGGATACTTACTGGGGATACAGTCAAAAATATGGTACTCCTATACCTACACTAAGGAAATGGAATGGGTACAAAGATCGTTTTTTGCCGATCGGTGGTAAAATAAGAGTTAAATAAGGAGTTGATATAATGCAATACATTCCGATAGAAAAAACTGAATTACCTAGTGAATTCGCAATAGATTTCGGAGAAGATAATTATATAATGAAGTTCGCCTACGTTGAAGTAGGCGACTTCTTCACTGTTAGTTTGTATGGAGAATCAGATTCAGCGGAATCAGAACCTCTTATACTAGGCGAAAAACTAGTTATCAATAAGCCATTATTTAGTGATTTTACAGATTCGTTTTTACCCGCCCCTCCTATTATCCCTATGGACTTATCGAACTTAGAGACATCTATAACGTGGGATAATTTCGGGAAAACTGTATTTGTTTATGTAGATGACGATAACGGTCCTTTCGGAGGTGAAGATAATGACGATTAAACAAAACTTCATGCGCGTTGTAAAGGTCACGATAGGCTCTTATTCATTCTCTAGTGATAATCTTCACATAGAGTTTGAAAGCCCTTTTGACGACGATTCTGAGCCGAATACAACCACTATAAAAGTATTCAACCTATCAAAAGATACTATTTCTAAATTAAAGCGTGGTCTTACTTGTACACTACAAGCGGGGTATAAAGATGATTTCGGGGTTTTGGCGGTAGGTACCGTTTCTTCCGCATCTACCAAGTGGGATGGAGTAGATAAGATAACTACTATTAAAAGCGTAGACGGAACTGACAAATCCAAAGAATGGGTGAGTGTTAAAAATGCCACTAAATCAACTATCAAAAAGAATAAAGATGGAGAAATATCTAAGAACTCTTTAGCTATTAAATTTGCAAAAGGCTCAAAGGGTCTAGATATGATTAAACGTTTATTATCAGCTTTAAATATGAAAACAGCAGGTCCTATTGATTTAAAAAGAAATAAAGTATATAAAAAGGGGTATACAGTAACCAAAGTAATTATGAACGATTTAGAAACGATTGTGAATGATTGTGGATCCATTATGTATTGGCGTAGAGGAAAGATAGTCATTCGCCAATTAAATCAAGGTCATGATGAGAAGTTTACTATCAATTCAGAAACAGGTCTTATTAGTTCGCCTTCTCAAATAGATGACAATGGAGTCAACGCTATTCAAGTGAAATGTGCACTACAATTCAGAATTACAACGTGTAGTATAATTAATATAGAGAGCCAACATGTCAAAGGTAAGTATAGAGCTTACGAAGGGAAACATGTATGTACTGGTTCTGATTTCTACACAGAGTTTAAGGCGGTGTAATAATGGCTAATTCAATTCAATTCATGAAAGGTTTTGAGGACCGAATAATGTCATCTATCAGAACATTTATGCCGGCACAGATAGTTTCTTTTGATAACGCCAACCAAGAAGCAGATGTGCAGCCTCTATATTTAGAAAATTTATTCGATGAGGATATGCCGGGAAAGATGCCTATGCTTGAAAGTGTCCCTGTTATCTCTTTTAACCTTTACCAAGAAGATTCAGGAGTATCTACTGCAAAAGTTTTTAAACAGTCTTACAGACGCGGTGACGTCGTTTTTATAGCTATATGCGACAGAGATATAGATGAACTTCAAAAGAAACCATTTGCACCCGATTCGAAAAAGAAATTTTCTTTAAAAGACGCAGTTATAATAGGGGGTTGGAATCTATGAAAGCTTTTGCTTTTGATAAGAATAACGATATTATAATATCTGATAGGCAAATACAAATGGTAGAAGGTGACGAACAACTGTCACAAGAATATCAGATCACACTTTCTACCAATAAGGGCGAGTGGTTCTTAAATGAAGAAGAAGGCGTAAATATGGAATCGCTACATGGAAAGCACGTCAATAAAGACGAGGCTCGTCAAGCTATCATCGAAGCTTCCGTTGATTTAAGCGAAGAAATAACTATAGAGGAAATAAACTTCAATCAAAATACATCTACAAGAAGAAGTGACATAACTATCAGAGCACGTAAATCTTCCGATGATGAATCAATAATAAGCGAGGTGTCAATTTAATGGCAATGGAGAATTGGGGTTTGACGAGTAAGGGCTTTAATGGACCTAACCAAGCGGAAATTAGAGAAGAATTAGATACTTCATCGAGAGAAGGTTTTGGCGAAGACATAAACCTGAGTGATAAAAGTCCGAACGGTATATTTAATGGAATCTTATCGGAGTTTTTCGGTGATTTATGGCAACTCGCGCAAGGTGTGTATAATTCTCAACACCCATCTACCGCAACCGGTGTTCAATTGGATTACTTAACACCATTTTATAGAACACAAAGACGACAAGCACAATACGCGTTTGCTACCGTTAAAATAACAGGTACTCCGTATCATGTAGAAGCGTACGGAAAGCAATACCAAACGGAAAGGGGAATATTTTTCACCTTATCCGAATATGTTACTTTAGATTTAAATGGTGAAGGTTACGGTCTTGTATACGCTAATGAAGCAGGGGCACAGGCGAACGTTCCGGCTAATACTATTACAATTCAAGTAGAACCGGATTCAGATGTTATAAGTGTAACTAACCCGGAACCGGCTATTGGTGGTGTGAATCGCGAAGATGATGAAGAATTAAGAAAAAGACTATTAGAATCATCTTCTAATTTAGGTAGCGGCACAGTAAACGCTATTTATTCGCAATTACAAGAACTACCGGGGGTGCGAGCGGTTAGAATCAGTGTCAACGAAGAAGATGTTGTTGTCGATGGTCTTCCGCCACACTCTATAGCAGTTTATGCCTTAGGAGGTATTGGGCAAGATATAGCAGAAAAATTAATGGATAACTATACCGGCATCGAATTTTTTGGAAGCGAATCTTATACAGTTGTAGATGTCGGAGGGTATGAACATGTTATTTCGTTTAGTAGACCGGCAACCACTAATATAATCGCTGATTTAACGATCACTACTGATTCTAATTTTGGCGCCGAGGGCATGAATCAGATTAAGAACAATATCATTTCTCTTATAGGTGGAACGGACACTTCCAACGTTACACATAGCGGATTAAATATGGGGGATGACGTTATTTATTCGCAAGTTTTAGCCGCAATAATGAAAGTTGTAGGAGTTACCGACTGTACTTTAGAAATTGCTAAATCAGGTGATATTACTTCCACAAGTAATATCATCATAGATAGCAACGAGGTTGCGACAATAGATGTTTCTGATATTAGTATCACGCGATTATAAGGAGTTGAGTTTTTTGGACATGAAATTAAAAGATTTATTAGATAAATTAGGTACTAACTTTGCGAAAGAACCAAATACCAATAACTACAAACTTCTGAATATAGCTTATAAACAATTAAAAAAGTTAGAAGAAGAATTTAATAAACAGTTAGCATGGATGGATATAGAAAAAGCGGAAGGCCATGCGCTTGATATGTTAGGTTTGCGAGTGGGGTTGCCAAGGGGCACTATGGATGACGCTAAATATCGCATTAGAATACGTGCGAAAATAGCACAAAACCTTTCAGATGGTACAATTAATACAGTGGTAGAAGCCCTCGCTATGGCGCTTAATACACCAGTTACTAATATTCATATAAACCCTTTATGGGAAGACGGTCAACCTGCAACGGTACGTATAGAAGAAGTTCCTGTTTCTGTTTTAAATACAGCCGGTATGACACAAGATGAACTGATCCAAATAACCAGGAGTATAATAGCTGCAGGTATCAAAGTAGAATCCATCAACTTAAAAGGTACTTTTAAATTCTCACCGATACCGGATCAAGTTGTCGTGAACACTCAAACAGGATTCTCTAATATAGCAATGGATACCGGCGGTAAGTTCGGTTCAATATTAACTTTAGATTAGGAGTGGTAAAATGGCTTTTACATCAACTTTGCCTGTTTGGTTAGCGACAGGATCCAAACCAAACGACGACTTTATAAATAACGGATTTAAACCCAACGATGGTCCACCATCTGAATGGTTTAACTATCAATGGAATAGAACGTACTTAGCTATTCAAGAACTACAACAAAAAGCCGGTGAAATAAAGACCGTCAACGGGCAACAACCGGACTCAAATGGAAATATCACTATTGAAACAGGCGGTGGAACTGCTGCAACTGTTTCTATTGTTGATGCAGGTAATTATTACACTTCTACCAATGTAGAAGGGGCACTTCAAGAAATAGGACAAACTATGAGTTCTATTAGAGGTTCTCTCGTTCAATCTGCACAGGCTTTATTAGGAATGTAGTATAATTAAATAGACAATTGAAAAGTCGTCATTCGTGGCGGCTTTATTTTATAGATTGGAGTGATTTTATGCCTACAATAAATGACGCTATCGTCGTAAGTGGTAGTGGGTATTCAACTGAAGGGAATGGTGGACGGAAGTTAGTGCGGTTGGACGATGGCACTTTAGTCGTTGCAATTAAAAATACAACATCGTCATCGTTTATTTTTTACAAATCCATTAATAATGGTAATACGTGGAGTATTATATATAATACGGGTACGCTTACTAGTATACAAGATGTAGACCTTGTCCCATTCGGTGCAAAAGTATTTTTAATTCAGGCATATAATAATACGATTGTAACCTATCGTTCCATCGATGTTGCAACTGGTGCATCCAACGATGTGGTTGCTATCGACACATCACAAACCGCACTAGGTAACGTATCACTAGCCATCAACGAAGCGAAAACGGAACTACATGCAGCATGGTCTAGTAAAAACTCGACATACCCGAACTGTTTTAACATCCGTTACGCAAAAGGTACTATTAATGCAGACGGAACGGTTACGTGGGGTGCGGTCGAACAAGTCACAACAGATAATGTTACAGGCGTAGACTTTACTAATCCTTCTATTGTCGTCAGCACAAGCAATGTTCCGTTAATATTTCATATTTACAAAAATAGTAATACATCAAGTAAGGTTCTAGTGTCGAGAAAAGAAGCTAGTTGGGTACTACGCGAAGTTTATAACGGCGGTGAATACGCTCAATCCTCCCCTTCTGCAATATTCGTACCACAATCAATCAACGGATTAGCAAACGGACGTATATGGGTTGTGTGGCATGGTCGAACCTCCACTAGTAGCGTGGACAATATTAAGATGTCGTATTCAGATGATAGTGGCGTTTCGTGGTCAAACGTTATAGAAGTTACAACAGGGAGTAATGTTCAACAGTATCCTACAATATCATACAATAAAAGAAATGAAGTTTTTATTGTTTGGCAAGGTTTTGACGCAACGGTTAGTAATTCCTATGTGAATGTAAGAAAAGTTAAGTATGCTAATAGTACACTATCTGCTATTGAAACAGTGACTAATAACGCCACTTCTTCAGCCACTTATCCTAATAGTATACCTAGTGGCGTAGATTTCGACTCACCTTTATTCATTTACACAAATAATCAAACATCTAGTGTAAATTTTTACGGTTCGTGGTCAGTTGAAACTATTTCCCCAACAGTTGGAGAACGTGGAAAAATATTAAATCGACAAAATATATTGACTTACAATATTACATCTGAATCAGCTATAGGAACGGTAACAGAAAAAATCAACGGTGTAGTCGTTGGAACAAAAACACTTACAAGCGGACAAAATACAACGATCAATATTACTCAATCACAATGGGATTCGATTCCTTACGGAAAATACAGAAACAATTCAGCCGGAAGAAACACTATTGAAATTGTTACATCCAAAAACACATTCACATATACTTTCGAAAAATGGTTCGATAATACTTTAGATGTCATAAGCGTTACAAAGGCAGTAAAAGATTCAAAAGATTATTATCTTCCGAGCGCTAAAAAGATTTTAAGCGATGCAATTAATTCTAAAGGCGGATCTACTACGCCTACGGATAGTATAGAGAATATGGCGAAATCCGTTAATTCATCTAGTTCGACGAATTCTAAAACGGGAGTGTCTATTTCATCATCTTCCACTAAGAGCTTTACTACATCAAACGGTGGTACAGGAAATTATTATTATATAAGTATAGATACAAACATTTTAGGATTTATACCGAGTTCTATAGAAGTTACGAAAACTAACAAAACATACGCTTTTATAAATGTATGGAGAAAAGAAAATTTTGTGCAAAATGCAAATGTTATAGCTAATTATAGTAGTTCTGGTGTAGCTTTTAGAATACCGTATAATCAAAACGTTTTAGATTTAGTTGTTGATGGCGTTAGTGCATCTTATGATTGGATAGCTTATGAATAAGGAGGCAATTAAATGGATTCAGGAATGATTATTTTCTATGACAATAAAACAGGCGATATACTAGTTAACACAGGTGAGTGCAAAGACGCGAAAGTTAAGCGTACTATTTCTCAATTAATAGATATATATGAACCGTTAAAACAACGTTCAAGAGATTCATTCGACTATATAGAATTAGATTATGGAGCGCATAGAGAAGAATTCTCAAAAATGACAGGTTACAAAATCAACGTAAAGGATAAAAGCATTATCTTTTCTTATCAAGCTAGTGACGGAACTATCATAGAAAGTGATAAACCGTTGATAGACGAGATTGTGGAATTACAAAAAGAATTAAAATCTACTAAAAAAGAAATTTACGATACTCAGAACGCTATACTAGAACTATCAGACATAATGTTAGGAGAAATGGTATAATGGAGACAGAAAGTAGTAAAGGAGTGGATTATGTGGCACTGGCAACTTTATACGCTTCTCGTATCATCTTAGGTGTTTACGAGTATAAAAATGTACCTGCTATTCTTAAACCTAAAGTCAAACAAGTTTTAGAAGAACAAGGTTTAGGAGAATTAGCAGAATAATTACAAAAGGGGTAGCAAAACGCTATCCCTTATATTCTACATAAATTTAATAAATATACTTGATTTACTATTTTGGTAGTGTTATATTATGTATGTAGTAAATAAAACTTAAAGAAAGAGGTAATAATATGAGTAAAGAAATGACTATTTTTAATTTCGAAGGAAATGAATTACCTGTAATTAAGAAAGATGGGGACGTTTATTTCATAGGTAATTCAGTTGCCGATATCCTAGGATACTCCAATTATCGAGATGCGATAAACAAAAAGGTTGATAAAGAGGATAAGCTGCGTATGCGAATTACATACGCTGGTCAAAAACGAAACGTAACAATGATTAATGAATCAGGTTTATACAGTTTGATTTTTTCTTCTAAATTAGAGAGCGCTAAAAACTTTAAACGTTGGGTAACAAACGAGGTTCTTCCTACTATTCGCAAAACAGGAGCATATATGACGGATGATGTGATTGAAAATCTTTTACAAGATCCGGATGCGTTTGTCAAAATGATTGAACAAGTGCAAAAAGAAAAGAAAAAACGTCGCGAAGTCGAAAACAAATTGAAAGCTATCGAACCTAAAGCGAAATATGCCGAAGAAGTATTAGAATCAAAAGGTTCTCTGAATATAGGGCAAATCGCTAAAGAGTTCGGGATAAGCGCAATGGAATTAAACCTAATTCTTCACAGCCTTAAAATTCAATATAAGACAGGTGGGCAATGGGTTTTATATTCTAAATATCAAGATTTGGGATATGTAGATACTGAAACTATTACTTTCAACAAGAAAGATGGTTCTAAAGGCGCGTCAATGCGCACTAAATGGACACAGAAAGGGCGAGAGTTCATTCATAGTGAATTAGCTAAGATAAACATTAAACCTTTAAAATAAAGCTATTAAATGAGTTTAAGAGAGTGCATTGGCACTCTCTTTTTATTTACTCTCTGAAAATAGTGTAAAATGGTAAATATAGAAAGTTTCATTTTTCTTATAGGAAGTTGGTGATATTTTTGACAGCTACTATTGTTGCTTTAGTCCCGATAGCTGCTTTGTTATTGCAGTACTTCGGAAATAAAAGAGAAAGGGAAAAAGACGTTTCGCAGGACAGCCAACAAAAAACACAATTATTTACCCAACTTGACTACATATCAAAGACACTGGAAGAGTTAAGAGTAGATATAAGAGCGAGCGATAGGCAACGAGAGTCAATGAGTGGTGATATAATTAGATTACAAGAGTTTCAAAGACGTTCTGAATATGCTTTTGAAGAACAAAATAGACGTATCGCTGAATTAGAAAAAATTCACGTGCATAAAAAGGAATAGAAAGGAGTTGATTATGTGAATAAAACTATCAATATTAAAAAGAAATTGCGCAGCAAAACATTTTTAGTTTCTATGTTCTCTGCTGTTCTATTGCTTGTACAGACTATAGGTAATGCGTTTGGAGTCGATTTATCGGTGTTTTCTGATAAAGCTAACGAAATATTCAATGCAGTACTTACAGTGTTGGTGATAGGTGGTATTGTTGTAGATACTGGTATCACCGCCTATGAAAATTCAAAAGATAAGGATGATGAATAATGAATATCAGCGAAAATGGGATTAAATTTATACATTCCTTTGAAGGCTGCAGACTTACTGCTTATAAAGCGGTACCGACAGAAAAATACTGGACTATAGGTTGGGGCCATTACGGGCCTGACGTCAAAAAAGGCATGAAGATCAGCCAAAAAAAAGCGGATGACATGTTTAAAAAGGATATTCAAGCGTATGTCAATCATGTAAAAGCGCTTAATATGAACCTTAACCAAAATGAATTTGACGCCCTAGTTTCGTTCTGCTATAACTGTGGAGCAGGTAACTTAAATCAATTATGCAGCGATCGCAATAAAAATTCTATTCGTAAATGGTTACCTGCTTACAATAAATCAGGCGGAGTTGTGTTAACTGGACTTACTCGTCGTAGAAACGCTGAATTAGCATTGTTTAATACACCAGTAAAAGGCTCTGTAAACGTTTCTAATGAAAAGGACGAATATTTCACTAAAGCTCCTAAAAAAGTCGCTTCTAAGACAGAAATAGGCGTTTATAAAGACGTAGAATTGAAACATCTGGTTGTCCGATACAACAAAGGCACACCATTCACTATCGTAGGATTAGAAAAATCGAAAGCCGGGACACCTCGTTTGAAAACAAAATCAGGATATTATGTTTCAGGTAATAAGAAATATTTTAGAAAAATATAACAAAAAGCTCCTAGTGACTATGCTAGGAGCTTTTTTACGAATATGGAGGTAAACTGTAATGAATACGAGAATTAAACTGTTATGGACTTCTCTAAGATATAGTTATTCACCACGTAAATAACTATAACATATAAGTGATTTACTTGTCAACTACTTTTTGTTTATTTCTTCAAAAACGATTTTTTGCGGAAGCATTTTACTACAAATATAAACACTAGAGAATGGCGGATTTAAAGACGGTTTTTGATCTTCATAATCTTTGAAATAGGAAACTCTTTTGTTTAAGTACATTATTTCGAATTCATTATTCTTAAACATGTTGAATCTTTTTTGACTTTCAAACAAACCAACAACCCCGACCAACATAGCGAACGGTTTAGCGCTATTGAACAACGCTTCAAAAACTTCTGCTTTCATAGAATACGGTGGATTGCTTATAATGTAATCTATTTCTTCTAATCTATTATTCATGTTGATAAGTTCGAAAAAATCTTCTCCATCTTCTATGTGAGAATGAATAATTCTGCAACCTTTTTCTTTTAATTTCTTTACATAATTACTTTTAATTGTGTCAAAAGGACACCAAACAGAGCTGCCGCTTTTAACGTATTTTAATATCGGATCAATCGCATAATCAGGAGTATAAAACTCATCATTCTTACTACTAGCTATTTTATCCATTTTCATCTTATTCACCATTTCTATATATATATCAATTATAAAACATTTTAATTTACTTGTCAATAATAAATTAAAACTCCCTAGCTTATTCCGTTCAGCTAGGGAGAAAAAAGGGAGGAAATTAAAATGAAAAGTAACAAGTCAAACCAAAACTAGAAACCACTGGACACACTTAAAACAAAATCTGAAAGAGGGAACTGTTTTAGAAGAAGCTCAACTTCACATTAAAAATAATTTTAAAATAGAAAAAGGTGGGAAACCTACTCATGGGTTGTAAGAAAGTTTATCATCTCTCTTACATTTATAACTATACTACATAC
>ERZ1032009.181-NODE-181-length-14534-cov-6.389599_pt1 | contig 14534 bp, 9 predicted proteins | sample MGYA00516700_ERZ1032009 | MGnify/ENA primary metagenome ERZ1032009 (study PRJEB33719, sample SAMN04261292) | wastewater metagenome | biome: rural village; feature: human; material: feces | host: Homo sapiens | place: El Salvador | collected 2013-01-14 ...
GTATACCAGACGGCCCATGAACGGGTCAGTAGCGATCTTGAATGCCAGGGCAGATGTCGGCTCGCTCTCCAGCGGCTTGCGGTCTTCCTCCTCGCCAGTGTTGGGGTTCGTACCCACGATGGCCGGTGTGTCCTCCGGTGAGGGCAGGAAGGCGCAGGTGTAGTCGAGCAGCGGCTGCACACCCTTGTTCTTGTAGGAAGAGCCGAGGGTCACCGGGCAGCACTCGAGGCTGACGGTACCCTTGCGGAGGGCAGCGATGATCTCGTCCTCCGTGATGGTGTCGGGATCCTCAAGGTACTTCTCCATGAGCTCGTCGTCGTAGTTGGCAGCGCTCTCGAGGAGCTTGTCGCGCCACTCCTGAGCCTCGTCGGCGAGGTCTGCGGGAATGTCGTCTACCTCATACTCAGCACCCATGGTCTCATCGTGCCAGAGAATAGCCTTCATCTTGATGAGGTCTACCACACCCTTGAAGTTCTCCTCAGCGCCGATAGGAATCTGCACAGGGACAGCATTAGCGCCGAGGATGTCCTTCATCTGCTGCACCGTCTCGAAGAAGTCTGCACCCGAGCGGTCCATCTTGTTCACGTAGCCGATACGCGGCACGTTGTACTTGTCTGCCTGACGCCAAACGGTCTCCGACTGCGGCTGCACGCCGTCAGCAGCGGAATATGTAGCGATAGCACCATCGAGCACACGGAGTGAACGCTCCACCTCAGCGGTAAAGTCAACGTGTCCCGGGGTATCAATCAAGTTGATCTTGTAAGTATTGCCGTTCCAAGTCCAGTTACAGGTTGTAGCAGCGGAGGTGATGGTGATACCGCGCTCCTGCTCCTGAACCATCCAGTCCATTGTGGCTGCACCATCGTGTACCTCACCAATCTTGTGGGTCTTACCTGTGTAGTACAGGATACGCTCAGAGGTCGTAGTCTTACCGGCATCGATGTGAGCCATGATACCGATGTTGCGAGTCAAATGTAAATCTCGATTTGCCATTTTCTTTTTACCTATTAAGATGATATTAGATTAGAAACGGAAGTGTGCGAAAGCACGGTTAGCCTCAGCCATACGGTGCATATCCTCCTTACGCTTGAAGGCACCACCCTGGTTGTTGTAGGCGTCCATGATCTCTGCAGCGAGCTTGTCGGCCATGCTCTTGCCGCCGCGCTTGCGAGCGAAGGCGATCATATTCTTCATGGCTACACTCTCCTTACGGTCGGGACGGATCTCAGTAGGCACCTGGAAGGTAGCACCACCGATACGGCGACTCTTCACCTCCACCTGCGGAGTGATGTTGTCGAGGGCCTGCTTCCAAATCTCCAGAGGAGCCTTCTCCTCCTTGGCCATCTTCTCCTTAACGATGTCGAGGCTCTTGTAGAAGATCTCGTAGGAGATGCTCTTCTTGCCATCATACATCAAGTGGTTCACAAACTTCGACACCTTCTGGTCGTTGAACACCGGATCCGGCAGGATCACGTGCTTTCTGGGTTTTGCTTTTCTCATTTTGTATTAAAAAGATGTATTCTGCGTGGGGCTGTCAATATGTTCTTCAACACTCTCTCCAGAGCATTTACTCAACCTTTATAACTTCTCCAGCAAAACGAATAAATAATTGATTCCTTTCATCAAGGGTAGCCGTGCTTTCTTTAGCAAGTACGACTGTTGCTTTGAGCCCTTGACCAAGGAGCGCTTGCTCCTGGCCCTCGGCTCTCAGCGATAAATGGGTTTTACTTCTTAGCCTTCGGACGCTTAGCACCGTACTTTGAGCGGCGCTGGTTGCGGTTGGCTACGCCAGCGGTATCGAGTGTACCGCGGACGATGTGGTAACGCACACCGGGGAGGTCCTTCACACGACCACCACGGACGAGCACGATGGAGTGCTCCTGGAGGTTGTGGCCCTCACCGGGGATGTAGGAGTTGACCTCCTTCTGGTTGGTCAAACGAACACGAGCCACCTTACGCATGGCTGAATTAGGCTTCTTAGGTGTTGTGGTGTAAACACGGACGCACACGCCACGACGCTGCGGACACTGATCCAGAGCGGGGCTGGCACTCTTGTCTGCCAACACGTTTCTGCCCTTACGTACTAATTGTTGAATAGTAGGCATAATTTTACTTTTTAATTTTTATATGTTATTTTTATTATAATCAACCAATTAGGGCCAATAAGCCCATTTCGGGGTGCAAAGGTACGAAGATTCCCCGAAAATCACCTACTATAATAAAGGCAAAATTGAAGCAGGAATGAAATATTAAGAAAGTTTAACTTTATGCCTTGAACGGTGCGATGGTGTCGCCCATCGTCGGGACCTTCGGCTGCGGGAGTTTGATCTCGCCAAACTCATGCTCGTAGCGGGCGATGTTCTCCTGCAGGGCATAGAGCAGGCGCTTGGCGTGCTCCGGCGCCATGATGACGCGGCTGAAGATCTGCGGTGGCGCGATGGGGAGCATGTGGGCAAAGTCGATGACGAACTCCGAGGAGCTGTGGTTGATCATTGCCAGGTTCGAGTACTCGCCCTGAGCCACCTCGGGCTTGAGCTCTATCTTTACTTCTTGCTTGTTTTGGTTTTCTGCCATGATTTCAATGTTTTATTGTTGAATAGAATATAGTTATGTACGGGCAATGCCGATGGTCTTGATCTGTGCCTCGAAGTCGTCGCGGTTGGCCAGCGCACCGTTCTTCACCTTTGCACGATAGTTGTAGATCGTGTTGACGGAATAGTGCAGGAACTGCGCGATTTTCGAGCTGTCGTCGATGCCCAGACGGATGAGGGCGAAGATGCGGAGGGCGGTGGTCAGCTGCTCTTTGTCGGTGGGCACGATGCGTGCCTCGGGCTTCAGCAGGGCGTTGAAGTCGTCGACGAATGTCGGGAACAGATGGAGGAAGGCGTGGTCAAACTCTGCATAGAACGTCTCCAGGGCGCGGTCCTTACCCTCAGGGTCGTTGGTCAGCGAGCGCAGCCGGTCGAAGTCGCGCGCCTTCAGCAGTCGGCCGACGGTGTGGCGCAGAGCCTCTTGCTCATCAATGTTCTTCGAGCAGAGGCTCATAAAGCGGCCCACATACTCTTCCTTGACGTGGTTGCTGTCCATCAAGTGGTCGTTAGCCTCCTGCAACTGCCCGTTGAGCTGTTGCAGCTGAGTGTTCGCCTCGTGCAGCTGTGCATTGCTGTGTGCCAGAAGGTTCCGCGCTTGCTGCAGTTTTGTCCGCTGGCGATTGCTGTAGTAGTAGAGCATCAGTGCGCAGATGAAGAGCACGCTCACGGCTGCGATGGCCCACAACAGATGAAGGAAGTTCTGTTTGCTCTGTTGCTTATACTTTGCCGCAAGGTCGGAGAGCAGTGGCCCCGTCTGCCACGACCGTTGCCGTGAGCCGAAGCTGTTGGCGCTCTGACTGAGGAAACTGACGTAGCGGTAGGCACGCTCGATGTCGCCACGCAGCATGAGCTGGTTGGCGAGCTCCCACATCGCACCCTGGTCCTTGACGCCCTGTTGCACATCAGCAATGGACGCCTCGGTCACCCACCGCATCATCCGCTCATCGTCCTTGAGATAGTTGTAGCACAGATAACGATAGAGCGCCACGAGGGCATAGCTGCGGTCGGTGCGGCGTTTGTGGCTCATCCACTGATCGTTGAGCTTGAGCGCCGCGCGGAATTGCTTAGCATCGAAGAGCTCCAGCTCGCGTGTCTGGAAGTAGATGTCATCGTCCTTGGGCATATAGGTGAGCATGAGCTGCTCGTAGCGTTGCTTCTCACGGGTGTAGAACGTCTTCGTGCTCGCCATGCAACTATAGAATGCCAGCTCGCCATAGAGCCGGTATCTCGCCTGATAAAGGTAGCGCTTGCCCACCTTGTCGAGTCGCGACTCGTCGATCGTCTGAATGCAGCGCTGCCCCTCGTCGTAATAGCCTGTACCGGCGCAGAAGATGGCCATGCGTGCCCTGCACTCGTCGGCACGCAGCCGGTTGCCCGTCAGCTCCGAGAGGGTGATGCATTGGTTGAGGTAGTAGCATGTGCGCTCCACGCTCAGTGCCGAGCAAACCTCCTGCAGAGAAAAACAGATTTGGTAACGGTCCTCCGCGTCCTTAGTCTGCCGCAACCGCTGTTCCAACGCACGGATGCGCTGCTGCCGTTGGGCTACATAGTCGTCGGCATGCGCAATGGCGTCGTCGAGCACGGCAAAGAGCGAGTCCATCCGGCTGTCGGCCAAGGCTGTGGCGGCACAGCAGAAGCAGAATATAGTAATAAAAAAAACTTTGCGCATGTCCCTAGTTATTGGTGCATGCGCAAAGATAAGGCTTTTTTCGCAACTATCCAAACAGAACGGCGAAAAAGTCTTTACGTGGTGGGGAAGTCCTCCGCAGCTAGCGTATCGTCAGTTGTTACGCATTGCTAATGTCTATTCATGACGGCCGTCGTGCAATTGTCGGACGGTCGTCGTGCAATTGTCGGACGGACGTCGTACAATTGTCGGACGGCCGTCGTACAATTGTTTGACGGACGTCGTGCAATTGTCGGACGGACGTCGTACAATTGTCGGACGGACGTCGGGCAATTACCTGACGACCGTCGGGCAATCAAGAAACGGCTGCACTCTGACCATTATCTCACTGTGAACGTCAGTTTCAGCGGCAGCTGGTCAGAGGCCGTGCCGATGAGTGCCTGATAGCTGTCGGGCTGGAGCACCCACTGCTGGCGCTGGTCATCGTAGTAGCTCAGGTCACGGGCGGCGATGGTGATAGTCGCCGTCGTGGTCTCGCCAGCCTTGAGGAAGACCTTCGTGAAGCCCTTGAGTTCCTTCATGGGGCGCTCGAGGGCCGGCTTGTCCTCATGGACATAGAGCTGGACAACCTCCGCGCCTTCGCGGCGGCCAGTGTTTGTCACTGTGGCGGTGAACGTCAGCGAGTCAGCGGTCTGCCGGGCGAGGCGGGCGTTGGCGACCTTGAAGGTGGTGTAGCTCAGTCCGTGGCCAAAGGCAAAGAGGGGCTTTGTACGGTAGTGGTCGACGCCACGGTAGCCGACATAAAGGCCTTCCTTATACTCCTCATCGATGATCTTCTTGTCCTCGCGCCACGTGCCGTGCCAGGCGTCGAGCTGATGGCAGGGCACATCCTTCAGCGCCACCGGCCACGTGAACGGCAGCTTGCCAGAGGGATTCACCTCACCCGTGAGCACGTCGGCAAGGATGGTGCCCGCCTCCGAGCCGAGGAACCAGCCCTGCACGATGGCAGGCACCTGCTTCACCCACGGCATGGCGACGGCATTGCCGGAGATGTTCACGAAGACCACCTTCTTGTTGGCCTTGACCAGCGCCTCAACAACCTGGTCCTGACCGTAGGGCAACGCATAGTCCAGACGGTCGTGACCCTCACAGTCCTGATGGTCGCTCTTGTTCAGCCCACCGACAAAAATGACGTAGTCCGCGCCTTTGGCCTTCTGCACAGCCTCAGCGATGAGCTCCGCGGAGGAGCGATGGTCGACGAGGTTCTGACCCGTCGTCACACCATTATAATTACCGGTAGTATCACCCACATAGCCGCGGGCATAGTCGACCTCGACATTGAGTCGATGCTGGCAGATGTAGTTCTTCAGACCGTCGAGGGGCGAGATCTCGTACTGCGCCTTCAGCGACGACGAGCCACCACCGACGGTCATCATCTTGATGGCGTTCTCGCCGACGACGAGGACGCGGCGCGCCTTCCCGAGTTGCAGGGGGAGCATCTGGCGATCGTTCTTCAAGAGCACTACACCCTCATGGCCGATCTCGCGTGCCGTGGCATAATGCGCCTCCGAGCAGAGGAAGCCCAGTGCCCGATTGGGAGCCATCGTCGTGCGGTAATAGAGGCGCAGCACGCGGCGCACCTTGTCGTTAAGCTCCTTCGCGGAGAACGTCCCCTGCTGGATGAGGCGCTTATAGGGCAGCGCCATGTAGTAGTTGTCGTAGGCATTGCTGGCACCCATCGTCAGGCCGTTGGTCCATGAGCCAAACTCCATGTCGAGACCGTTGGTTATGGCCTCGGGCGTGTCGTGGGTGCCTCCCCAGTCGCTGACGACGACGCCGTCGAAGCCCCACTCGCCTTTCAGGATTTGGTTGAGCATGATGGCGTTGTGGCAGTTGTGCTGATTCTTGTAGAGGTTATAGGCACCCATGATGGCCCATGCCCCACCCTTCTGCACGGCGGCACGGAAGGCTGGCAGATAGATCTCGCGCAGGGCACGATCGCTGACGACGACATTCACCTGATGGCGATACTCCTCGGAGTTGTTCAGAGCATAGTGCTTCACGCAGGCGCTGACGCCCGTCGACTGCAGACCCTGAACATACGGCACGACCATCACACTGGAGAGCCACGGGTCCTCACCCATATACTCGAAGTTGCGGCCGTTGAGCGGTGAGCGATAGATGTTGACGCCGGGGCCAAGCATCATGTCCTTGCCACGATAGCGGGCCTCCTCACCGAGGGCATGGCCATAGTTCCACGCCACGGCGGGGTTCCACGACGCAGCGAGGCACGTCAGCGCGGGGAAGGCTACACACGAGTCGTTGCTCTGGCCGGCCTGCTCCCACTCGTCCCAGAGCACGTCGGGCCGCACACCGTGAGGACCATCATCGGTCCAGAAGTCGGGGAAGCCCAGGCGCGGCACGCCGCGAGAGGAAAACTTCGACTGTGCATGGATGACGGCGATCTTCTCGTCGAGCGTCATCCTACTGAGAGCATCGTCGATGCGCTGCTCCACCAGCTTCGAAGGGTCAAGGTAGGCGGGCACGGATTGTGCCTGTGCCACCCCGGCCATCGCTGCCAGGCAGAGGGAAAAGAAAAGTTTGGGGAATATATTCATTGCCAAAAGGTTTATCATGTTGAATAACGGTGATGGCTATCGCGGGGAAAAGCAATCACTTCTTCTGGAACACCCGCACATAGTCGACGGACATCGTGGCGGGCAGGCAAGTGTAGTCCACGCCCTGCTGACCACCCCAGTTGCCGCCAAAGGCGAGGTTGAGGATGGGATAGAACGGCACGTCGAAGGGCCACTGGTCCTTGCCGGTGCCATCGTTGACATACTTCAGGATGCACCGTCCATCGACGAAGAACTCCAGATGGTCTGCCGTCCACTCGCAGGCATAGACATGATAGTCGGTCTGCAGCGTGGAGGATGTCGTGGAGCCCTGCTCAATGGTCGTGCCGCTGTTGTTATACTTGCTGCAATGTATGGTGGCGAGCACCTGCGAGGGGTTGAAGCCCACCTCCTCCATGATGTCGATCTCGCCGCAGTGAGGCCAGGGGTTGGCGGTAAAGTCGTTGTCGGCCGGCATCATCCAGAACGCGGGCCATGTGCCCTTACCCTTCGGCAGACGGATGCGTGCCTCAAAATAGCCATACTTCCACCCCGTCTGCGGCTTGGCATAGACACGACCGCTGTAGATCTTCCCATCTGAGGCTTGATAGCAGGTGATACGGAGTTTGCCATGATCGATGCTTGTCACCTTCGAAGAGTTGATGTAGGCCTGGAGCTCGTTGTTCACCCATCCGGCGCCTTGCACCTCATGCGTCCAGTCGCTGCCGAGCCGGTCGCCGCTGCCAAACTCATCGTGCCAGACCAGGGTGTAGCCTGCCGGCGTGGTGACAGTCTCGTCCTCGGGCTCATCCTCGGCGGCCGACTGCTGCTGGGTGACGGTGATGTTCTGCGTCTTTGTCCCCAGCCGCACCTGTATCGTTGCCGTGCGTTCGCCACCATCGAGTTTCTCTGCCGTCACGGTCAGCGTGCCCTGTGCGGTAGAGCCACCGGCGGACGTCACCGTAAGCCACGAGGCAGTGGTATAAGCCGACCAGCCGCCACGCGTAGCCTTCACAGCCACCGTGGCCGTACCACCAGCACCATTAAACTCCAGCGTCGTCGGATTGAGCGTCAGCCCGTCGACGGCATCGTCGGAGTCGGAATTAGACGAGCCACCACACGCCGTAGCCACAAAAGGCAAGAACAGGAACAGCAAGAGCGACAATAATTGATTTCGGTTCATTTTAGTAAGCTTTATAACGTTTTGAGCGTGATTTGATGAACGATAATGGCCAGGCAATGCCTGATATTGCCCGACCATTACTGTTTAACTTGTTTTACTCGCGATGCTTCTGGAAGATGATCTCAGAAACGGTGATCTCGGTATTGTCGGGATTGGTACCGAAGTCGAAGACGATCTTCAGGTTCTGCGGGTTGGCGTCGCCGCTGAACTGTGCCTTAGCAATCTGGAACTTATAGTCGGCGCCAGCGCTCACCTTGAACGGTGCGTCCGTACCGCCGAGGAAAAGGCCATCATTGGAGCCATCGACGAGCTTTGCCGTGACGGTGCTCAGGTCGTTGTTGGAGTGGATGGTCACGCTGAAGTCGTAGTCGGTGTTGAGCTCGGCGGAGAGCGTGGTGTTCATCACGCACTGTGCCTGCCAACGGTCGAAGGTTGCTGCGGGGAGCTTGAAGGTGTACTCACCAGATGCGGAGCCCTTGAACTCCGGGTCAGCGATCTGTGCCCAGTTGGGTGCATAGTAGTAGCTCATGGCGTAGGCCTGGTCCTTGTCGATGGGCAGCCAGAGGTTGGTAGCAGCATCGTAGGCGAAGTCGGCAGCGGCGGTCTTCGGCAGCACGGTGCCATCATCATACTGGTGATCCTTGATAACGAAGTTCTCCACCGTCACATCGGTGCCGGCAGCGCAACCACCAAAGTCGAGGATGAGCTCGAGGTCGTTGACATCGGCGGGGCACTCAACGTCACTGAAGTAGACGCAGAGCGGCTCGTTGGCCTTCAGCTTCACGCTGGGGTTATAGTAGAGGACAAAGTCGCCATTGCTCTTCGAGCCAATCTTCACGGTGACATGCGGGTGATCCTGCGACGCGGTGAAGATGCATGAGAAGTCGTAGTGGGTGCCAGCCTTCAGGGCGATGTTCGTCGGGAAGAAGGCCTGTGCCTGCCACTGGTCGGTCGTTGCCTCGGGGAACTTCAGACTGATGGAGCCATTGGCCACGGTGCACGACGGGTCAGCGATCTGTGCCCATCCCGGAGCATACCAGAATGTCGGGGTATCCCACGTAGCGCCCTTGAAGAGGTTGTGCTCGAAGTCCTCCTGGAAGCCGGCGAAGCCACTCATCTTCGTCTTCTCAACGGTGAAGGTCTTCACGATGGAGTCGGTGGAGATACCGTTCTTGTTCTGCACCTTGCAGACGACTTGGTAGTCGCCCTTCTTGCGATAGTATTTCTTCGTAGAGAAATCGGTGTTGCAGCTGCCGTCAATGATCCAGACGGGCGTGACGCCCTCAGCAGACTGGAAGTTGAAGTTGGCATTGTTTGTCTCCTGGTCTACGGTGACGGTGAAGTTGTCAGCGTAGTTGGCAGCAGTGGGCAGTGCGTTAGCGTCGGGTCCGCTATAGTCATCGGGTGAGCAGGAAACCAGCGCACTGCCTGCGATGAACGCTGCGCATATCGTATTGAATATCTTGTTCATAGTTGTCTTTATGCTTTAGTTCTATGCTACTTGGAATAGTCATCGTTCTGCTTCAGGCCACCCTCGGCAGAGCTGATTTCGAGATAAGAGATAGGAATGTACTTCTTGTTGGCGGTCCAGTTGTTGGTGCGGCCGGGGTCGCCAGCGTCGTTCACCTTGTCCACATCAGCCTTGAGCAGGTTGGAGGCGTTCTGCGTGCAACCGCTCACGCCCTCCATGCGGACGAGGTCCCAGTAGCGCTTGCCCTCACCGAGGAACTCCAGACGGCGCTCCTGAATGATGTTGTCGAGCGTGGGATCGACAGCCGAACCCAGACCGGCACGATTACGCACGAGACTGAGGTACTTCTTGGCCTGTGTCTGATCGCCATTGGTGCGAACGAGGAGCTCGGCGGCGTTGAGCAGGGTCTCGGCAAAACGATAAACGCGGAGATTGTCACCGTACTTCATATCGCCGGAACCACCGGTGTCGCTGGTGGTATGCGAGGTACGGGCGACATACTTACCACAGAACATGCCCTGATCCTGATAGCGCTTGGTGTAGCCAGCAGAAGGTACATAGCAGGACACGTCACGACGGGTGTCGTTGGCAGCGAACTGCTCGTAAGCGGTCTTGCGAGGGATGAAGGTGCCCCAGCCATCGTCGACACCGTCGGCAGCAACACCACCCTGCGGACCGAGCACACGGGGAAGGATGGTTCCGCCAAGGACATAGTTGCCACTCTTGTAAGGATCACCACCATCAGGATAGGAGCGGCCAGAGGTAGGACCATTGATGTAGTTCACCTCGAAGATGCTCTCTGAGCCAAACTCGCCTTCGGGTGACCACAGATGAGCATAGTCACTGTCGAGAGCGTACTCGCCGCTGTTGATGATCTCCTGCATATACTTCAGGGCGGTTTGGAAACGTGCCTGGTCGTTCTGGTACATCACCATCTCGGCGTAGATCATGTAGGCCAGTGCCTTCGTGGCACGGCCGTAGTTCTCCTCCTTGCTCTGACGCAGGGGCAGCGCGTTCAGGGCAATGGCACCCTCCAGGTCAGTGATGATGGCCTCGTAGGCTGCGTCGTGGTCGAGCTGCTCGATGCGGTCGGTACCACCGAGGACGTTAGTATAATAAGGAATGTTGCCGTACCACTTCCACAGCTGCATATAGTAGAACGCACGCATCACACGGGCTTCCTCCTCAGAGGTGTTGAGGAACGACGGAGAGAAGGTCTCTTTGTTCTGCTCACAGTAGGTGATAGCCTGATTGGCAGCGCGCACGCCGTCGTAGCTGTTGTCCCAAATGGCCCACACGTCGTTGACGGCAGAGAGGTTATAGTTTGCGGCGAGGTGCCACACCTCCTGGTCGGTAGGACCAGAGGCACCCACGAGCATGTCGTCGCCCATGACATCAGCGAAGACGAGTGGGCAGTACATTGCCTGATTGGTGCTGTTGACATAATAGTCGTACACACGGATGGGGGAATAGCAAGCATTCACTGCCTCCTGCACGTGCTCCTCGGTGGAGAAATACTCCTCGAGGGTTGCCTTGGTCTGGGGCTCCTGCTCCAGGAACGAGTCCTTGCAGCTGGTGGTCAGCACCATGGATGCTGTGAGCAGGCCGATAGACAATATATGATATGTTTTCATTATTTTACTTTTTATGAACTTGATAAACTTGATGAACTAAAATCCAAGGTTGAAGCCCACAGTCCAGGTGCGTGCCTGCGGGTAGACACCGTAGTCGACACCCAGTGAGGTACCACCCGAGGAGATCTCCGGATCGTAGCCATGATACTTGGTGAAGGTCAGCAGGTTCTCGGCCATGACGTAGACGCGCAGACGGTTGACGAAGAACTTACGCGTGATGTTCTGCGGGATGGTGTAACCCAGCGTGATGTTCTTCAGACGCAGGTAGCTGGCATCGTTGACATAGAGGTCGGACGAGATGAGGTTCGTCGTGTTGCCGATGACGAAGCGAGGCACAGAGTTGCTGGTGCCGGCGCCCGTCCAACGGTCGAGCATCCATGAGGGGAGGTTCAGGCCCTGACGGTCCACACGCATCGTTGCGTCGTAGATGTCGTTGCCGGCGGTACCCTGCCAGAACATGTTGAAGTCGAAGCCACGCCACTCGGCGTTGAAGTTCAAACCGAAAGTCCAGTCGGGCTGGCCCTTACCAATCTTGGTCTGGTCGTTGTCGTCGATCACACCGTCGCCATTAATGTCCACCCAGCGGAAGTCACCGGGCTTGGCATTCGGCTGCAGCAGGTCACCATTGGCATTCTTATAGTTCTGCACCTCTTCCTCACTCTGGAAGATGCCATCGGTCTTACGGCCGTAGAAATAGGGGAACGGCTGTCCGTTCTCGGCGCGAGTGATGATGCCGATGCCCTGCATGTTGTCGTAGTCGCGGATACCAGTCTCGTTGCCAAGGTTGGTGAGCTCGTTGTGCAGATAAGAAAGGTTGCCCTTGACATGGAACTTGGCTTCGGCAATGTTAAACTTATATCCAGCCTCAAACTCTAAACCAGAGTTCTTCATCTCACCAACGTTGCCAATAGGCTTGACATTGGAGACGTAGGCAGGAACGGGGACGTCCATCAGCATGCCATTGGTTTTCTTCATGAAGTAATCGACGGTGAACGTCAGGGCACTGTTGAAGAAGCCGAAGTCGAGACCGAGGTCGGTCTGTTCGCTCTCCTCCCACTTCAGGTCGGGGTTAGCCAAGCCACCGGCAAGTGTACCGATGTTCTTGTTACCGGCACCAGGACCGAAGCTAGCGTCATTGCCTGTATGGGTGTAGACGGCGTAGCGGAAGTTACCGATGTTCTCATTACCATTCTTACCCCACGAGAAGCGTACCTTCAGGTTGTTGAGCCAAGAGCTCGTTGCCTTCATGAACGACTCGTTAGTGACATTCCATCCGAGAGAGAACGAAGGGAAGGTTGCATAATGGTGGTTGCTACCGAAGCGGGAGCTACCATCGCGGCGCACGGTGACCTGTGCCATGTAGCGCTCGTCGTAGTTGTAGCTGGCACGACCGAAGAGTGAGGCCAGCGTATTGGTGTCGTTGGGACCGCCATAGACGCTCAGGTCGCCCTCGAGGTGTCCGGTGGCATAATCAATGTAAGGCTTGTTGGGATCAACAAGATAGTTTCTCGAGCCACCGAGATACCAGCCCGTAGACTTCTTGGCCGACTGACCAAGGACCACGTTCACAGCGTGCTTGCCAAACTCCTTGTCCCAGGTGAGGACATTCTCAATCTGCCATGTGGTGCCACGGTTGCTGGAGGCATTGGCGCCCGACTTCGAGGCACGCATGGAGCCATTGAGATAATAAGGAATGGTGTAGCCACGGTCAACGCCATTGTAGTTGACGTCGGCACCATAGCTCACGCGATATTTGAAGCCATAGCCCAGCTGCAGGTCAGCTGCGAAGTTGGCCACATACTTGTGGGTCCAGCCCCAAGCACCGGGCAGCGCGAGATAAGCCACAGGGTTGTACTGGGTGTCGTACTCGTGGCCGGGGATGGTATAGAGGTTGCCATTGGCATCATACTGAGGCACATAACCATCATAGTTGGCCTGATAGTCGGCCAGTGCTGCCGTGGCGGCGTCGCCAGAGAGCGTCGGTGTGAGCAGTGGAGAGAGGGTCAGCGTGGAGCCAAGGACGCCATTGGCCCAACCATTCTCAGAGAAGCCAATGCTCTTGATGCGTGAATAAGCAAGGTTGACCGTGATGTCGAGCTTGTTAACCCAGTCGCGGTCCTTCGTGTCGTCGAAGAGGGTGTACTTCGTGTTGCTGCGGAGCGACAGACGACGATAGTTGGAGCGGTCCTTGTCGCCACCAACGATACCGTCCTGGCCGTAGTAGCCCAGTGACAGGTAATAGTTAATCTTCTCGCTGGCGCCGCTGACGCTCACCTCGTGGTTCATCACGGGTGCATTGTCGTTGAGCACCTCGTCCTGCCAGTCGGTGCCCTCGCCGTAGCTGTAGGGATCGGCATACTTCGGTGCCATACCGGCATTGCGGTAGCCTTCGTTCATCATCGTGGCATACTCAGTAGCGTTGAGCACGTCGCGCTTGCGCCACTTCGACTGCCAGCCGTAGGAGAAGTTGTAGTTGACCTGCACCTTACCCTTCGTACCGCTCTTCGTGGTGACGAGGATCACACCATTGGCAGCACGGGCACCATAGACGGCACCAGAGGCAGCATCCTTCAGCACCTCGATGGACTCAATGTCGGAGGGGTTCAGGTAGTCGATGCCGCCCTCAATAGGCATGCCGTCGACAATATAAAGAGGAGAGGCATTGTTGATGGTACCCACACCACGCACCTGCACCTTCGAGCCAGAGCCTGGCGCACCAGAGGCTGAGGTGACGGTGACACCGGCGGCGAGACCCTTCAGGGCGTTATCCACACGGACGGGAGCCTTATTGGCGAGGTCCTCTGCATCCACCTTGGCGATGGAGGCAGTGACGACGCTCTTCTTCTGGACACCGTAACCGATGACGACCACATCTTTCAGGGTCTGCTGGTTGTCCTTGAGCGTGATGCTCATGTGGTCACTAGCGGAGAGGGTCTGCGGAAGCATACCTATATAAGACACTTCCAACTTTGTTCCGGGGTCTACAGAGATGCTGAAGTTACCATCAATGTCGGTAACGGTGGCAATCTGTGTGCCGGGAACTTTTACTGTAGCACCGATGACGGGCTCACCATTGCTGTCGAGCACAGTGCCAGAGAATTTCTTCTGCTGGGCAAAGGCCGCGGTGGAGAGCAAGACGGCGACTGATAGAATCAAAAACCTACGTTGCTTCATGATTGTACTGGTTAGAGATTTTATACTTGTTATTGTTTAAGAATGATTTCCAATTACAAAAGTATTAAAAAAGATTATTGATTGCGGGGGTAGGGGTGGAAAAAGTGGACGAAGTGGAACGTGCTCGTGACGTGGATGTTTGATAATCAAAAGTTTATGATTTTTAAAGTTTATTGGGAAAGTGGATGGAATATTCAGAGAGATAATTAGTAACTTTGCCAAACATAGTAAAGATTAGG
>ERZ1032009.183-NODE-183-length-14512-cov-5.702290_pt1 | contig 14512 bp, 6 predicted proteins | sample MGYA00516700_ERZ1032009 | MGnify/ENA primary metagenome ERZ1032009 (study PRJEB33719, sample SAMN04261292) | wastewater metagenome | biome: rural village; feature: human; material: feces | host: Homo sapiens | place: El Salvador | collected 2013-01-14 ...
ATCGAGTAATTTAAGTTAAATTACCGAGTAATTTAAGTTAAATTACTAAGTAATTTAAGTTAAATTGCAAAGTAATTTAAGTTAAATTACCAGATGACTACAGTGCAATGACCAGATCACCGCGCTACGATGGCCACATCGCCAAAGTGCTGGTGAGGGGTTACCTGAAGGAACAACACTTTAAACCTTTATTTCGTTGAGAACGTCTCGAACTTATTCTGACGGTCGCGCATGATGAGCTCATCGTTGCTGACGGCATGGAGCGTCTTCGTCGCGCCACCGTCGGTGAAGGTGAACGTCACGTCATACTTCAGCTGCAGCAGGTCGCGGTCCTTGTCGCCCCACGCCTTCTTCGCGCCGGCCTCTGTCCAGGTGCCACTGCCGCTAACGGTGCATCCCGGTGTGTCCGTGCTGATGGAGCACTTATCCGAGCCGTCGAAGGAGAGGATGAGGTTCACGTTGAACGTCTTGCTCGCGCCGCCAACCGTTGCCGTGTATGTCACGGGGTAGGACACCTTCTGCAAGGAGAGCGACGAGAGGTAACGCAGGTCGTACTTCTCGACATACTCTGCGTCGCGCTTGACGGTTGTCGTCGTGCCGTCGACGGTGAGCTCGTCGGTGCCATGGCTGAGCCAGCAGCCGTCGTACTTGTTCTTATACTTCACCGCGTAGAGGATATAGCTCTTGCTCGCGAGGATGGAGTCGTCGGCGGAGACGATGCGCAGCGGCAGCACATAGTGCACGGTGAGCGCCTTCGGGTCGGCGAAGAACGCGTCAGTGAGGTCGACGGTGACGCCGCCACGGACGTCACCCTTCTTGATGACGATGTCGTTGCTCTCCAGGGAGTAGTAGCTTGCGGGCAGCGGCGTGACGGCTGTGCCATTGCTGAACTGCAGTCCGTCGCAGAGCGAGTTGTCCACGGCTACCTTGATATGCCGGTCCTGACGGTTCTTCCATACGCCGCCGACGGTCGCCTTGACCTGGAACTTATGCTGGTTGTCCAGCTCCGTGCTATAGACATCCGTTCCGAGGGTGATGGTACGGATGGGCGTCTGCTGGGCGAAGTAGACCGTCTGGTAGTCGTAGTCGTCGAACTCCTTGTCACCATTTTCGCAGGAGGCGAGGAGGATCATTGCCAAGCAGCCTATAAAGAATAGATATTTAGTTTTCATTGTTGTTGACTGTTGATTGTTGATGGTTGATTTTACCAGCCCTTGTTCTGCTTGAGGTTCGAGAACTTCAGGACCTCGCTGTAGGGAATCGGGCCGTAGCACTGGTAGTCGCTGAACTGTCGTGCCTCGACGTCGATGGTCTTCATCGTCTTGTTCGCGGTGCTGATCTCGATGCCACGGGCGGTGTCGGTGAGCGGTGAGAGCCAGCGGCGGAGGTCCCAGAAACGGAAGCCCTCGAAAGAGAGCTCGATGCGGCGCTCATTACGGATGAGGTTGCGCATCAGTTCCTTGTTGTCCTTGATGCTCTCAAGATAGGCGTCACCATTGTCAGCACCCACGCCGGCACGACTGCGGATGGCCTTGATGACGTCGTAGGCCGAGTATCCATGCGAGCCCTTGCCCGTGGGTCCGTAGGCCTCGTTCGCTGCCTCGGCATAGTCGAGGAACAGCTCCGTATAGCGCAGGCGCGGCGTGTAGTGGTACTGCTTTGAGTTCACCGTCGGGTCGAGGTTGATGTCCTGGCGGAGGAGCTTGCGGAGATAATAGCCTGTGCGCGTGCTGGATCCCGTGACATTGTTCAGTGCGTCACGCGTCTCGCCGTCGGCAGCGGTGATAATCTCCTTGTCGTTCACGCCGACCTTTGAGCCGTTGTAGACCACGTAGGCCGCCAGACGCGGGTCACGAGCGGCGTAGGGATCGTTGCTGTTGTATCCGCTGGCCTTGTCGGCGATGGGATAGCCGTTCGCCATCGGGAAGGCGTCGACGAAGTTCTGCGTCGGGTTGATGCGTCCCTTGCCATAGAGCGATGGCGGATAGTTGTCCGTCTCCCAGTCGTTGTTCTGACTCTTCTCACCACGCCAGAGGATCTCTGCAGGGTTCGCGCCATTGGCCAGACCGTCGATCTCGCTGTTGTTGCAGTACCATGTCCATCCCTTGGGGTCCATGCCGCTGACACCGCCGATGCGGCTGAGCACTGTCGCTGCCGCGTCAGCCGCCTGCTGATAGGTCACGCCAGAGGCGCCGTTGTAGGCCGGGCTGGCCGCGAGGAGCAGTGCTTTCGCACGGAACGCCTCGACGATGGCACCGTCCATACGCCCGTTGAACTTCGCGCCGAATACACGGTTGTACTGGCTCGCCGTAGCGCCCGTGCTACGATAGTTGGCGGGCACGTCCGCATCCGTGGCGATATCCGTGTAGCGTGTGGGCAGTAGCGCCAGGGCACGGTCGCAGTCGGCCGTGATGGCGTCGATGCACTCCTGGAACGTGTTACGTGGGCGGTTGAAGTCCGTCGACGCATCCTCGGGCTCGGTGACGATGGGCACACCCATGAGGTTGCCATCCGTGTCGTAGCCCGCATGCGCGCGGAGCAGATAGTAAAGGTACATCGCACGCATACCGTAGGCCTCGCCCTTCTCGCGGTCGCAGTAGAGATGCTTTGCTATGGAGTCGTTGGCCCACTCCACGCGGTCGGCGCGACTGAGGAAGAGGTTGATGTACATGATGGCTGAGTTGCAGTTACGCCAGGTCTCGGTGGGGTTGTTGTCGGCCGTCCATGACCCAGCCGCCATCTTTCGCCACGAGTTGTCGGCGTCGTTGCTCACGGCATCGTCCGTGGCCACCTCACTGAAGGGGAACGAACCACACGGGATACGCGTGTAGGCATTGCCCAGCACGCCCTCAGCGTAGGATGCGTTGTTGTACATATAGTCCACGCCGAGGTTGTTCTCCTTGGCGGGCTCGAAGAAGTCGTCGCAGGAGGTGAAGGCCAGAGCGGCCAGCGCCAGGAGAGATATCTTTGTTGTTTTCATTGCTGTCATTGGTTTAGAAGTTCACTTTAGCACCCAGTGTGTAGCTGCGCGTCTGCGGCGCTGAGCCGACGTTGGTCTCCATATACTTCCGCTCGCCGGCGATAGTCAGCAGACTGTTGCCATTGACGTAGAGTGAGAGGCCCTTCACCCACTGTCCCTCGTGGAAGAGGCTGGAGGGCAGGTCGTAGGTGAGCTGCACGCGTGCGAGGTCGAAGCGGTCGGTGTTGTAGGTCCAGAAGTCACTGGTGACGAAGTTGAGGTCGCCGCCCTGCGCGGTGAGTCGGGGATAGGTAGCCGTCTGGGCAGTCTCCGGCGTCCAGCGTCCGAGGACGATGTCGGAGTACTTCCGGTCACCGTATACCCATGTGGCCTGATTGTTCTTGATGCCCATGCCACCAAAGTTGCCGGTGCCCATGACGAAGAGCGTGAAGCCCTTATACTTCGCCGTGAAGTGGAGTCCGAGGTAGAAGTCCGGTGTCCAGTGCCCGAGCACCACCTGGTCCTTCCCGTCGATCTTGCCGTCGCCGTTCATGTCCTGGTACTTCAGGTCACCAGGCTTGGTGTTGCTGTTGATGACGGCAGAGCTCTTCACGTCGTCCTCGCTGGCGAAGAAGCCCAGGCACTTATAGCCGCGGAGGGCATCGATGCGTGCACCCGTGCTGCGCAGCCAGTCGTACTCGACATTCTCGCTGATGCGGAGGTTCTTGCAGGAGAACTGCATCCCCGTGGCGCCGAGTTCGAGGTCTACGTCGCCGAAGTGCTTGTGGAGATCAAGGGTGACGTCCCATCCGGCACGCTTCTGCTTGTTATAGTTCATGTAGGGCAGGAATGTCGACACGGGCCAGTAGGTCTGGAAGTACATCGGGTAGATCGTTGCCGGCGTGGTGAGCAGTCCGTCCATGTGCGTGTTGAAGACGTTCGCGTCGATGGTGACGAAGCCATGGAAGAGGCTTGCCGTCAGTCCTGCGCGCAGCTCCTTCCGCTTCACGAAGCCGAGGTTGGGGTTACCACCGCGCTGCGAGTCGGAGGTCTGCATGGAGTTCGCGCTCTCACTCCATCCCCACCATGTACCTGTAGCGGTGAAGATGTCGTCGTACATAAAGTACTTCTCGATGTCGAGATCCTGGTTGACGACGCCGTAGGACGCGGTCAGCTTCAGGTCGTCGAGCCAGCCCTTCGTGCCCTGCATCCAGCGCTCGTTGCTGATGCGCCAGCCGAGGGTGCCCACCGGCGAGACAGCCTCCCGGTGCCCACTGGCAAGCTTTGCCGAGTGGATAGCCGCCATGGAGAAGTCAGCGTAGTAGGTCTTGTTGTAGTTATAGCCCAGCTGCAGAGCAAGGTTCGCGTTCGACGTACGGTGATACTCACCCGTGATGGTGCGCTGATAGCCGTGCGCGAGCAGCGTGGCGTTGACATTATGCAGGCCGAAGGAGCGTTCGTAATCGAACTGTGCAGAGAAGAAGAGCGTCTGGTTGTTGACCGATCCGCTGACGTTCTGCGTGCCGGTGTGCTTGTCGGTGCCGTACTTCGTCAGTCCGACGATCTCGTCCTTGCCGTTGACGTTGCTCCACTGCGGCTCATAGACGGAGTAGTTGTCATTGATGGACGTGTTGTAGCTGGAGGCGTAGTCCACGGCAAAGTGTGTGGAGAACGACAGACCCTTCAGCACACTGGCGAGGTCCATGCGTACGCCTGCGTCGAACTGCAGCTGGCGGGAGGTGTACTTGTTGTGTCCTGCCGCATACATCGCTGCGAAGGGGTTCGTCTGCATGCTCTGCGTGCCGCCCAGGAGGTAACGTCCGTCGATGATGTGCGACGCGTTGCCGATGAGCTTCTGTGCCGCAAGGATGTCGGGGTTCACCATGTCGATGGGGATGAGCGGCGTGAGCGGATACTGCGACGTCGGCCGCAGCTTTGCCGTCTGCTCCCAGTATGAGCTCAGGTCGCCGCGTGCGTCATAGAATGTCGCGTTGGCATCAACGAAGGCCGTAATCCAGTCGTTCAGCCGGAGGTCGATGTTGCCGCGGAGGTTCAGGCGCGTGGTGCGGTTGTCCTTACCCTCACCGAAGTTCATCAGGTCGCCGGTGTTGCTCAGTCCGATGTTGGCATAGAAGTGGGCAAAGCGTCCGCCGCCCTCAAACTCTGCCGTACCGTCGTAGCGCATGTAGTGGTCCTTGATATAGTCAGAGGAGAACATGTCGATGTCCGGATAGCGGTAGGGATTCATGCCCGAGGCATAGTGATAGATGTCCGCATCGCTGTAGACGGGACTCTGGCCATCGTTGGCGAGCGCCTCGTTGTAGAGCGTCATATACTGTGCTGCGCCGAGATACGTCGGATAGCGCTTTGGCGTGAACAGCTGCGCGTTGCCCCGCACGCTGACGTTCAGGCCATCGTTGTGTCCACGCTTCGTGGTGATGAGGATGGCACCCTTGGCGGCGCGTGAGCCGTAGAGCACCACGGCCGATGCTGCCTTGAGGAACGTGATCTGCTCAATCTCCGTGGGCAGGATGTTCGTCGCCTCACGTGGCACGCCGTCGACGAGGACGAGGGCGTCGCCCTGGTTCCACAGCTGGCCTGTGAAGCCACCCGCGAAGGCCTGCATGTTGTCCAGACTATAGGTGGAATAGCTCTTCTCGGTGAGGCTCTTCACGTCCACCGCGTTGACGCCACCGAGGAGGTCGCGCTCATCGACGGTGTGGAAGGCCACCTTCACCTGCTTGGCCGTGTCGGTCGTCTCTGCAACCTCCTGTGCCTGTGCAGGCACGGCGAAGGGCAGCGTGGCGAGCGCCAGGGCACTGAAGAGATGTTGATATGTTGTTTTCATTTATTGTAGCTTTTTGAAACTTATAACTCGTAACTTGTAACTCGTAACTCCCTTACCATCCTGGGTTCTGTGCAAACTCGAGGTAGAGGCTGGTATCGCTCTTCTTCAGTGGGAGCCAGTAGTGCTTCTCGGAGAAGTCGCGTGTGAGGATGGTCTTCTCGGTGAAGCCACTCACCTCGTTGTTGGACGGGTCGGCCTGGTCGTTGCTGACGCGTTTGAACTCCTGCGAGGTCTTCACGTTGTAGGGAGCCTTGTCGAGGAGCAGCCAGCGGCGCAGGTCGTTGAAGCGATGACCCTCGTAGGAGAGTTCCACGGCGCGCTCACGGCGCAGCTCCGGCATGAAGGCGTCCAGCGAGCCGGTGAACTTCGCAGCGACGTCAGGCACGCTGGCGCGCTTGCGGATCTTATTCACCGCGTCGACGGCCGTCAGCGAGCAGTTCGAGCTCTTGCCTGTGGCGGAGCCTGTGGCCTCAGCAGCAGCCTCAGCATACATCAGATAGACATCCGCCAGGCGCATATAGGGCAGGTGCATGTTGAAGTGGTGGCTCCAACCGTGACCGTCGTCAAACTTGTTGCACGTGATGTCGACGAGCTTGCGGAGGAAGTAGCCTGTGCGCGAACCGCGGATGACGCCACGGTAGAGGCCGTCGGTCTGCAGGTCAGCATAGCGCCACTTCTCGTTGTCGGCGTTGAGGGTACCCTTGACGAGCTTCACGCCATCGTAGACGATGTCCTTATAGAAGCGCGGGTCACGGCCCTTCCAGGGGTGCGTCTTGTCGAAGCCGCTCTCGGGGTCGGTGAGAGGCAGACCGTTGGCCATGCCGTAGTAGTTGACATAGTTGGCGGTCGGGAGGTTGAGCACGCCGGCGTCGTTGATGTCCGAACCGAAGTAGCACTTGCTCTGTCCCCAGTTGGAATCGTTCCAGCCGTAGTCCGGTCCGCGGAAGATGGCCTCGGTGATGGTGTTGTCCTTCGTCTCGCCGGGGATCTTACCGTTCTCGTCGATGGTGTAGAAGTTCTCCGACACTTCCTTCCACGGCAGCAGACCAAACTGTGTCGAGCCACCCTCGACGAGGTTGAGCAGTTCGCCAAAGGCGTCAGCGGCGCGGCGGCAGTAATCCTTATTGTAAGAGGCATCGCCGTTGTCGGTCTTGTTCATCAGCGGCGAGCCCGCATAGAGCAGGTCCTTGCCGAGGTAGCCCAGTGCGGCAACCTTCGTCACGCGCAGCTGGTTCTTGCCGGCGGTGTTGCGTCCGACGGTGGTCTTGTCCCAGTCGACGGGCAGCAGGTCGGCAGCCTTGCGGAAGTCCTCCGCAGCCTTGTCGGCGCACTCATGATACTTCAGTCGCGGCAGCGTCAGCGTCTCGCCGGCGGGGAGCACATGGTCGATGTAGGGCAGTCCGCCAAAGAACTGCATCAGTTCGAAGTGGAACCATCCGCGGAAGAAGTAGAGCTGTCCCGCGATGAGATTCTTCTCCTCGTCGGTGCCCACAAACTTGTCGAGGTTGGCCAGTCCAAGGTTGGCCTTGCGGATGCCATACCAGCATCCCTTCCAGAGACTGTGGTTGAAGCGGTCTTTGCCGGTGTCGAACGCGTTGCGGTCCATCCATCCGCTCTGCCAGCCGTCGTGCTCGGTCTGCCAGCCCCAGAAGTCGCCCTGGTCAATCTTGTAGCACATGTGGTAGTCGATGCCGACATTCATGATCTCGTCCTCGCCCCAGTTCCAGGAGTTGGTCCAGTAGCCCTTCTCGAACGAGGGAACACAGTTGTAGAGCTCCTCGGTGAAGCCTTGGAAGTTTGTCCAGTCCTTGAAGGCATCGATGTCGGAGATGTCCGAGTCGGGTGCCTTGTCGAGGTAGTCGGTGCAGGCGGCTAATGGTAAAAGGGTAAGAAGGTAAAAGGGTAGAAAGGCCATAGCCTTGAGCTTGCCCGATACCTTATTATATATTGTTGTTTTCATTGTTATGGCTTTAGAGATTAATTTTAACACCCAGGTTGAAACGTCTCACCGTAGGATAGGCGCCCTGCGTTGCGAGACCCGTACCGGCGAAGTTCGACTCGCGGTCGTCGGGCATGTGGCTGTACACCCAGAGGTTGTTGCCATTGAGGAAGACGCGCATGCTCTGCAGTCCGAGCTTAGACACCCATCCACCGACGAAGGTATAGGCGATCTCGGCATTCTTCAGACGGATGTAGGAGCCATCGTAGTGGAAGCGCGTGCCATCATAATAACTAGGTGTGGAGTTCCATCGTGGCATCGGCGCGTCGGCACTGGTGTTGTCCTTTGTCCAGAACGAGCCCTCGTCGAAGACCGTGTCGAGGTTGCCGTTGAGGGAGTTGAAGCCGACGTAGCGGTTCACGTCACGGACGCCATAGAACTGTACGTAGACGCTCCATCCCTTCCAGTCCCAGCCAAGCGTGGCGTTGTAGGTATACTCCGGTGTGCCGGTGTAGCCGTAGGGCGCACTGTCGTTGGTGTCGATGACGCCGTCAGCGTTGTAGTCGATGACGTCGTACTGCCCGGGCAGCTTCTGGTTGTCGTTGGTGTTGTACGGTGTCATGCCGATGACGTCGTCCCACGTGTTGGCAAAGCCGGTGGTGAGATTCGCATGGTCCTGACCGATGGCGTAGCCCGTCGACTTCTGATAAGCCGGCAGCAGCACGGGGTCATCAAACTTGAGGACCTTGTTCTTCGCATGCGTCATGTTGAACTTTCCCCAGAGGCGCATCTGGTTGGCGAGCACCTTGTTGACGCGCATCTCCAGCTCGTAGCCCGTCGTGCGGACACGTCCGAGGTTCGCCGTCTGCGCGGTCACACCGAAATAGGACGGTACTGAGCGGCTACCTCCCGTGACGAGGATGTCACGGCGCTTCTCGTGGAAGAACTCGAGGTTACCGGCGATGAGTCCGCCAAAGAACGAGTAGTCGATACCGAGGTTCTGCTTGATGGCTTTCTCCCAGTGCACGTCGGGGTTGCCGACGCTGGCTTCCTTATACCAGGTGTAGGGGCTGGAGTCCTCGTTCAGGCCCTGGTGGATGGTGCCGCCGTAGGCCCACTGTGTGGCATAGAGCCAGCGTGCGGGGACAAAGTCGTCGCCGACCTCGCCGTAGGAATAGCGGATCTTCAGCATATCGACATACTTGCGGATGGGCTGGAAGAACTTCTCCTCGCTGACCATCCAGCCGATGGCGCCGGAGTTGAAGAACGCGAAGCGGTTGTCCTTGGAGAACTGCTCCGAACCGTTGTAGGCACCGTTATACTCGAAGAAGTAGCGGTCGGCATAGTTATAGGTTGTACGGAACGCCCAGTCCTCACGGTAGTGGGTGAACTCCGATCCAGTCGACGTCTCATTGCGGTTGAAGACGCCCATGGCGGTGATGTCGTGGAGGCCGAACTTCCGGCCCCAGTAGACCTGTCCCTGATAGAAGAGGTGGCGATAGGTGGCGTTGTTGTTCATCGATCCACCCGATGTCGACCACTTGATGCCTTCCTGGAAGTCGAAGTTGGTGTTGCCCTCGATGGACTGCTTGTAGACGGCCTCGCCCGTGTCGGGGTTGATCCATTTGAACTGCGTGTCATGGTAGAGATCGTTGATGCCTCGTCCCGTCTCGATGAAGACGTTGTCCCAGGAGACCGTTGCCATGGCCTTCAGACCCTTCGTGATGAAGCTCAGGTCCTGCTCCAGGGTGAAGTCGGTGTTGATGCGGGTGGTGGTGGCCTTCTCCACACCAGCGATGGCGAGGTTCACGATGGAGTTTGGCGCACCCTGCGTGTCGGCGGGATAGTAGCCCCATGTGCCGTCGCTGTAGCGGGGCAGGAACGCGTCGCGTGGCGCACTATAGGCTGCCTGCCAGAGCTGTGTGGCTGCAAAGGAGTTGTCAGCGACGTTCCACGGGCCCTGCTTCTCACCACGCGAGCCGAAGAGGTTGGCCTTGAGCTTCGTGGTCTTCGACAGCGTGAAGTCGAGGTTCGAACGCATGTTGATGCGGTTGAAGCCGTAGCCAGCCTTGTAGCCACGGTTGTTGCCCCACTGCCGGAAGAGGTCGCCCTCATGGAGGAAGTCTACGGAGGCGAAGTAGTTGACAAACTTCGTACCGCCGGAGATGTTCACCGCGGGGTTGTAGGACATGGCCGACTTGCGGAACACCTCGTCCTGCCAGTCGACATCGGGATAGCGCTCAGACTCCTCCAGCGAGGCGGGGTTGCGATATTTCTCGAGGATGGCCGCGGGCGTGATCTTCGCCCACGAGTCCGGCGAGAGGCCGAGCTCATGCTCGATGGCCTGGTTGCGGACGTAGAGGGCATCGGCGGAATGGAGCGTGCCGGGGAGCTTCGAGACGACCTTCATCGACATGTTCACCGTGGCCTCGATCTTGGCCTTGCCTTCTGTACCTCTCTTAGTAGTAATGAGGATGACGCCATTGGCACCACGCACACCATAGACGGCGGTGGCGGAGGCATCCTTATAAAAAAAAGGCGTCAAAGTAGCACGCTTTAAACAATTATTGGTACATTTGCAAATGGAAATAAAACTAAATTTATGAGATCATTCTGCTTAAGCCTACTACTCCTTCTCACCCTCAGCGTCCATGCACAGATGGGCGTCATCTACGATGCTGACCATTTTCTGCCCAGCAGTTGTGTGTCGAGCATCTATCAGGACCGTGATGGCTATATCTGGATAGCCACCCGCGACGGCGTCTGCCGCTTCGATGGCTACCAGTTTCAGACGTTCAACAGTCAGACGACGCCCGACCTGCATCTCGACAACAACTACGTGAACCACATCATGCAGACCCGCAGCGGACGGATATACCTCTCTGAGAACAATGGCCTGCAATACTATGACGGCGGCACGTTCCACACCGTGACGCTGCAGGACCGTCATGGCCGCACCTTCGGCACCTACGTCACACAGGTCCTCGAGCGCCGCAACGGCGACATCCTCGCCAGCACGTCGGGCTACGGACTGCTGCGTGTGCAGGGCGATGGCCGCGCCGTGCGCCTGGAAGAGGGCATCTACCGCAACATCAACTTCATCACGCGCATCGCCGAGGACGCCCAGCAACGGCTGTGGATCCTCACCGAGGACCAGGGGCTGCTCTGCGTCAGCGGCGGCCACGTGCAGAGGTTCTTCAAGGACCAGGGGCGCAGCGCCAGCGTGCGCAGCATCGTCTTCGACCGCGAGGGCAACGCCTACGTCACCGTGCGCCAGCAGGGACTGTTTGTCCTCCGGAGGGGCAGCCGCCAGTTTGAGCACGTCGATGCAGTGACGATCCCGAACATGGAGATCCTCTCCCTCGGCCGCAACGGACAGCTCTACATCGGTACCGATGGCCATGGCGCCTGCGTCTACAACCCCCGGACGACGGAGGTGCACTACAACCCGTTCATCTGCATGGGCATGGACCTGACGAAGAGCAAGGTGAACGAGATTCTCGAAGACCGCAACGGCAACCTCTGGATGGCGATCTTCCAGAAGGGGGTCTTCATGCAGCGCGCCCATCAGCTGCCCTTCGGCTATCTGGGCTATCGGATGGGTGGTGCGAATGTCATTGGCAGCAACAGCGTATCGGCCGTTCGCTACGATAGGCAGGGACGTCTATGGGTGGGCACGGACAGGGACGGCGTCTACCTCCTCGACGCCCATCACCAGCTCATCCGACACTTCTACGACGGGGTGCCCACGACCGTCTTGCAGTTCCATGAGGACCAGCAGGGACGGATGTGGGTAGGCTCCTACGCCGAGGGCGTGGGCTACTTCGACGCAGCACTCACGTGGCACCGGGTGACGACAGGGGTATCACCCAACTGCAACGTCTTCGCCATGACCGCCGACCGGCAGGGCAATATGTGGATCGGCACCATGGGCGAAGGTCTTGTGAGCATCCATCCCGACGGATCGTTCACCCGCTATCGCATGTGCCAGGGCGCGGAGAACGACCGGAAGAAGGACTGTCTGGTCAACGACTATATCTCTGCCCTATGCCTCTCGCCCGACGGACGGCGTCTCTACATCTCCACAACTGTGGGCCAGGCATGCCTGAACCTCCGCACGGGGAGCTTCACCGACGTGTTCCACACCAACTGCGTCAACCACGGCTTCATGGCCCACTGCGCCATCGAGGACGCACGCGGCACCGTCTGGATAGGCACCGACCACGGACTGCTGGGCTACAACCCCACCACACGACAGCAGCGGCGTTTCACGATGAAAGACGGACTGTCCAACAACAATGTCTCGGCCCTGGTCTTCGACCGTCACGGCACGCTGTGGGCTACGACGGTGCACGGTCTCAACCAGGTCAACACCCAGACAGGACACATCAACTGCTACTTTGCCAACAACGGCCTGCAAAGCAATGAGTTCAGCGTCAACGCCATCACCGCCAACCAGCAGGGACAGATCGCCATGGGCGGCACGGGCGGCGTGAGCTTCTTCCAGCCGGACCGCTTCCAGGCGACACACCCGTGGAAGGCGCGCGTGCGCATCTCCAGCATCGTGCTGAACAACCGTGAACTGCAGGACTCGCTCATCGCCGACAAACGGAAGCTGAGCATCGCCTACAACGACAACGCCATCATCCGCCTGTCCACACTGACCTACGAGGACTCGTGGAACATCACCTTTCTCTATAGCATCAATGGCGACGAGTGGCTGCGTCTGCAGCCCGGCCACAACGAGATCAGCTTCGCCCACCTCGCGCCAGGCACCTATCATCTCAGGGTGAAGGCGGCCCACGACCGTCAGGAGACGCCCGTGGAGGAGTTCACCATCCACGTCGCGGCACCATGGTATGCCTCTCCCCTAGCCTACGCCATCTACATCCTGCTCCTCATCGCCGCCGCATGGACCTATCTGCGTCACCGCAAGGCGAAGGAGCGCGAGCGACTGGAGCTGCAGGAGCACATCCATGCCGAGGAGATGGGCGAGGCGAAGGTGAAGTTCTTCATGAACATGAGCCACGAGATCCGCACGCCTATGACGCTCATCGTCGCGCCACTGCTGCAGCTGCTGCGTGAGGACGGCGACGTCCACCGGCAGGGCATCTACCGCACGATGCGCCGCAACGCCGAGCGCATCCTGAACCTCATCAATCAGATGATGGACCTCCGGAAGATTGAGAAGGGACAGATGCCCATCCGCATGCGGGAGACGAATCTCACGGCGTTCACGCGGGATGTTTACACGCTCTTTGAGCAGCAGGCGCAGCATCGCCATATCGACCTCACGCTGCAGAGCGACGCCGACCCGCTGATAGTCTGGATCGACCGCACCCTCTTCGACAAGGTGCTGGTGAACCTCCTCTCGAACGCCTTCAAATACACGCCGTCGGGCGGACACATCGCTGTCGCCATCACGCACGACGACAAGGAGGTGCACATCACCGTCAGCGACGACGGCGAGCAGATTCCCACGGACAAACTCGAGACGATCTTCGACCGGTTCTACGAGGGCACGACGAAGACGGCGGATAGCTCACTGGGTACAGGCATCGGTCTGGACCTCACCCGCTCCATCGTCGAGCTGCACTATGGCGTCATCCGCGCACGCAACCTCGACGAGGGCTGTGCCTTCATTGTCACGCTGCCGCTGGGCAACGCCCATCTGAAGCCCTCGGAGATGATCATCGGCGAGGAGAATGACGACAACGCCAACGAGGCACAGTCGCTCCTCGACGACCTCGCCGGAGGCGCCAACGGCAGCCTTGCCGGGGACGCCAGCGCCACGCTCAAAGACAGCAGCGCCGCCGTGACGGACGGCCAAGGTAGTTCAGCGGATGCGATAGCCATCACCGTTCCCCCGGTAGCCGCCGACAGCATCCCCCTGGACAACCGCCGCATCGTCGTCGCGGAGGACGACGACGAGATCGCCCAGTACCTCAAGCAGCAGCTCTCTCCGGAGTTTGACGTCGACGTCTACCCCAACGGCAAGGAGGCGCTACAGGCCATCCTCCAGCGGGTGCCCGCACTGGTCATCAGCGACGTGATGATGCCGGTCATGGATGGCAACCAGCTCTGCAGCCGAATGAAGGCGAACGTGTTGACGAACCACGTGCCGGTCATCCTCCTCACGGCGAAGAACAGTGACGACGCGGAGCTCGAGGGTCTGGAGAGCGGCGCCGACCGCTACATCGTCAAGCCGTTCAACATGGACATCCTCCACCGCACCATCGTCAACCTGCTGCGCGAGCGCGCCGTGCTCCGCAACAAATACACCGGTGCGGAGTCGCAGGACGACAAGGTGACGCAGATCGAACTCGACTCGCCGGACAAGAAGCTCATGGACCGCATCATGCGCGCCATCAACGACAACCTCACCAACAGCGACCTCAGCGTGGACCAGATCGCGCAGCTGGCGGGCATCAGTCGCGTGCACCTCTATCGAAAGATGAAGGAGCTCACGAACCAGACGCCGCACGGCTTCATCCGCAACCTGCGCGTGAAGCAGGCCGCCCGTCTGCTGGAGGACTCCCACCAGAGCATCACCGAGGTGATGTACGCCTGCGGCTTCTCCAACCCCGCGAGCTTCTCCACAACCTTCAAGAGCGTCTATGGCCTCTCGCCACGCGACTACCAGAAACAGCACAGGGCATGACGCCCTCTTTGTTTTCTTGATCTCAGGAAACCATGCAACAACCAAGCTATCCTGCATATTTCATACCCTCAGCAAAAAGCCTCTTGTAGATGAGTGGCATGCTCC
>ERZ1032009.191-NODE-191-length-13971-cov-5.544984_pt1 | contig 13971 bp, 11 predicted proteins | sample MGYA00516700_ERZ1032009 | MGnify/ENA primary metagenome ERZ1032009 (study PRJEB33719, sample SAMN04261292) | wastewater metagenome | biome: rural village; feature: human; material: feces | host: Homo sapiens | place: El Salvador | collected 2013-01-14 ...
GTTAAATTACAAAGTAATTTAGGTTAAATTACTGAGTAATTTAAGTTAAATTACCAGATGACTTCGGTGCCTTGCAAACTATTGTGAACCGCTGAAGCAAATTGCAAACTTATTGTAAACCGAAACCTTTGCGCCTTTCCCAGAAATTGCCTAACTTTGCAGCAGAGATCTATATATAATAAGGTGTAATCAAAAAACAAGCAATCATGAACAACATCAAACGAATGGCGCTGATGCTCCTCCTGGGGCTCTTCGTCATCAGCGCGCAGGCGCAACTGCTCTACCGCATCAGCGGCAAGGACCTCAAGCAACCGTCCTACATCATTGGTACATACCACTTTGCCAACGTCCACTTCGTCGACAGCATCCCCGGTCTGAAGGACGCCATGGCCACGACGCAGCAGGTCTATGGCGAGCTGGACATGCAGGACATGCTGTCGCAGGAGAACATCGTGAAGTATATGGCCGCGATGATGCTCCCTGAGGGCAAGTCGCTCAAGGATGTCCTCAGCGCCGAGCAGCTGGCAAAACTCAACGCCTTTCTGACGACAAACCTTGGCGCGGATCTCACGAACCCGATGGTGGAACAGCAGATGGGCCGCTTCACGCCGATAGCACTGGAGACGCAGCTGGAGGTCGTCAGCATCTTCAAGGCCCATCCCGGCGACTTCGATCCGCAGAACGGACTGGACGAATACTTCCAGAAGGAGGCACGGCAGGCCGGCAAGACCGTCGGCGGACTGGAGACGCTCGACTTCCAGATCAAGACGCTCTTCACCTCGCAGCCCCTGGAGCGGCAGGTGGAAGGACTGATGTGCTTCATCGATCACAACGACCAGCAGACGGCGCAGGTGGAGGATGTCATCAAGGCCTACTATGCCCAGGACCTGAAGAAGGTAGGCGAAGCCATGGACGAGAAGTTCAACAACGAGTGCGACGCCACCGAGGAGGAGAAGGCCACGATGATCTATAACCGCAATGCCGACTGGCTGACGAAGCTCCCCGCCATCATGACGGCAAAGCCAACGCTCGTCGTCGTTGGCGCCGGGCACCTGCCGGTCGACAAGGGTGTCCTCGAGGGGCTGCGCAAGCAGGGCTACACCGTCGATGGAGTGAAATAAGCCCTTGACCGAGGCGAAAATATCAAATTGCGGGACACGGACGTCCCCGAGTTTCAGAAAAATGTGTTACCTTTGTAGCGGTCCCCTCGTGGGACAGCTACAAAGGTATTTTTGCTTATGAAGATCTTTGCCATCGGCATGAACTACGCCCTGCACAATAAAGAGCTGCACGGCACGTTAAAGAAACCAGAGGAGCCCGTCATCTTCCTGAAGGCCGACTCCTCACTGCTGAAGGACCACAAGCCGTTCTTCATCCCCGACCACCTCGGACGCATCGAGTACGAGACGGAGATGGTCGTGCGCATCTGCCGCCTGGGCAAGAGCATCCCCGTGCGCTTCGCCCCACGCTACTACGACGCGGTGACCGTCGGCATCGACTTTACCGCCCGTGAGCTGCAGCGACGCCTCTCGCAGAACGGACAGCCGTGGGACCTGGCGAAGGGCTTCGACGGCGCTGCCTGCCTCGGAGAGTGGGTGGAGAAAGAGAAATTCCTCGACATCCAGCGCCTCCGCTTCCACCTCGACATCAACGGACGGACGGTGCAGGAGGGCTGCACGGCGGACATGCTCTACTCCGTGGACGAGATTATCGCCTACATCAGCCAGTACTTCACCCTGAAGACGGGCGACATCCTCTTCACCGGCACACCTGCGGGCGTGGGACCCGTCAACATCGACGACCACCTCACAGGTTACCTCGAGGACCGCAAGGTGCTGGAATTCAACTGCAAGTGACCCCCACCCAGCGGACAGGGTATTTACGCCACCGCTCTCCGGCTTTTTACGCCGGAGCCAAAAAGACAACAAACATGGCGAAGCGCCTTTTCATAACACTCACGCTGCTCTGCCTCGGCCTGACCGCCACGGCGCAGCGTTTCTTCAACCTCACCTCCGACGAGGTGACGGTCGACACGGTGTTGCCGCGCTTCACCTACAGCGTACCGCTCACGGGTGCCTTCCAAGACTCCGTCTACGCCTCCACCATCCTCTATCCAGAGTTCATCGACATGACGCCGACGGACCTGGCCAACTATCGCCGCCTCTCCACCGACTCCCTGCCCACACTGCCAACCATCACGCAGCAGCTGGTCCTCAGCCGGAAGGCAGGGGAGCTGAACGTCTCGTTCTGCCCTCTGGTCTGGCGTGACGGCCACTATCAGATCCTCGTCAGCTTCATGCTCCGTGTCGACAGCCGTCCACTGAGCCGCAGCGCACGCCGTCAGGCCGCACTGACACGAGCCACCGCGAAGGCCAGCCGCTATGTCGATCACTCCGTGCTCGCCACAGGACAGTGGGCGAAGATCAGCGTGCCGTCGACAGGCGTCTACGAGCTTACGCCCGCACTCATCCGCCAGGCAGGGTTCACGAATATAAATAAGGTGAAGGTCTACGGCTACGGTGGCAACCTTCAGAACGAGACGCTCACTGCAGAGGACCTACAACGCCTGGACGACCTGCAGGAGGTGCCGACGTGCACCGTCGGCGGTCACCGCCTGTTCTATGCCCGTGGACCCGTGAGCTGGACCGACAGCACCGCCACACGCCGCACGCGCAACCCCTACTCTACCGTCGGCTGTTATTTCATCACGGAGAGCGACGCTGAGCCGGCTGTGCTCGACTCCGCCTCGTTCCTCGCCTCGTTCTATCCTGCGGCCGACGACTATCATGCGCTCTACGAGGTCGACGGCTACAGCTGGTACCACGGCGGACGCAACCTCTTCGACACTGAGGCCATCAGCAACGGCAGCACGAAGACCGTCGTCCTGCCCAACCGCAGCGTGGCCACAACCGCTACCGCCCACCGCGCCATCACCGTGAACGTCTCTGCCGGCACGGCAAGCTCCGTGGAGGTACTGGTCAACGGCACTGTCGTCGGTGACCTACAAATCTCCCTAGGCGACTACGACAAGGGCAACGAGAGCGGCAACACCTACGACATCGACGGCACGCCTGTCGCTGCCGACACCGTCACCATCCGTTGCACCGCAGGCGGCCCCGTCCGGTTGGACTATGTCGCTGCGACGTGGGGCACCCCAGCGCCAGCGCCGACGCTCACGGCGACATTCCCCGAGCCCACCTACGTCTACAACATCACCAACCAGGACCACCACGCCGACGGCGCTGCGGACATGGTGATCATCATCCCCACCTCGCAGAAACTGCTGGCGCAGGCGCAGCGCCTGGCGGCCTTCCATGAGCAGCACGACTCGCTGCGTGTGCGCATCGTACCCGCCGACGAGCTCTACAACGAGTTCTCCAGTGGCACGCCCGACGCCAACGCCTACCGCCGCTACCTGAAGATGCTCTACGACCGTGCGGAGACCGACGCCGACATGCCCCGCTATCTGCTGCTCTTCGGCGACTGCGTCTGGGACAACCGCATGCTGACCAGCGCCTGCCGCAACCTCAATGCCGACGACTATCTGCTCTGCTTCGAGAGCGAGAACTCGTTCAACGAGGTGACGTGCTACGTTGACGACGGCTGGTTCTGCCTCCTCGACGATGGCGAGGGCGCCAATCCCCAGACCGCCGACAAGCTCGACATGGCCGTGGGACGCTTCCCCGTGGTGACGGCTGACGAGGCGAAGGTGATGGTGGACAAGACCATCGCCTACGTCGAAAACCAGAATGCCGGCGCCTGGCAGAACACCTTGATGTTCCTCGGTGACGACGGCAACCAGAACACACACATGCGGGACGTAAACGCCACGGCGGACGACATCGCTGCGCGCTACCCCGGCTACCTCATCAAGAAGGTGATGTGGGACGCCTACACAGGTGAGACATCCTCCACGGGCAACAGCTACCCTGAGGTCAGCAGCATCATCCGCCAGCAGCAGGCGGCGGGGGCGCTCGTCATCGACTATGCCGGCCACGGACGCGAGGACCAAATCTCCCACGAGACGGTGTTGAAGCTCAAGGACTTTGAGGGCTTCACCAACAAGAATCTGCCGCTGTGGGTCACCGCCTCGTGCGACATCATGCCCTTCGACAACAACTCATCGACCATCGGTGAGGCGGCCGTCCTCAACGCCAATGGTGGCGCGGTGGCATTCTTCGGCACCACGCGGACGGTGTACTCCAATTATAACAAGGTGATCAACCAGGCCTTCATGCGCTACGTGCTCAGCATGGACAACGGCAGGCCGATGACGCTCGGCGAGGCGCAGCGGCAGGCAAAGAACTACATGATCACCTCGGGGCAGGACCGCACGACAAACAAGCTGCAATACGCCCTGCTCGGCGACCCGGCCATCAGCCTCAACCTCCCGACGCTCTCGGTCGTCATCGACTCCATCAATGGACAGAGCCTCACCGACGCCAACGCCACGGAGCCCACGCTGAAGGCGGGCAGCACGGCGCGCTTCGCGGGGCACATCGTCGGCCAGCCGGCCTTCCGGGGCACGATGACCGCCACCGTGCGCGACACGCGGGAGCTCATCACCTGCAAGCTCAACGCCAGCGCCACCATCAACGACGATGCTTGGACGACGACCACACCGTTCACGTTCTACGACCGCACGAAGACGCTCTTCAGCGGCACGGACAGCGTGCAGCAGGGGAAGTTCAGCTTCTCGTTCACCGTGCCGATGGACATCAACTATGCCGATGCCAGCGGACAGATCACCATCCACGCCGTGAGCAGCGACAAGCAGCTGGCAGCGCATGGTGAGGCGGACGACTTCCTCGTCGGTGGATCGGCCATCAACGCCACGGACACCGTGGGGCCGAAGATCTACTGTTACCTCAACACGCCCGAGTTCCAGAATGGCGGCGAGGTGAACGTCACGCCCTACTTCGTCGCGCAGCTCAGCGACGCCAGTGGCATCAACGCCACAGGCAACGGCATCGGCCACGACATGCAGCTCATCATCGACGGCGACGCCACCCGGACCTACACCCTCAACGACAACTTCCAGTACGACTTCGGCACGTCGACCAGCGGCTCCACCTATTATAATATACCCACGTTGGAGCCCGGGCGGCACTCGCTGCTCTTCCGTGCGTGGGACGTGCTGAACAATGCCTCCACGGCGGTGCTCGACTTCACGGTCGTGAAGAGTCTTGAACCGACCATCTTCAGCATCGGCGTGTCGCAGAATCCTGCCACGACGTCAACGACATTCATCGTCAACCAGAGCTTCGCGGGGAGCAATGTCGACGTCATCGTCGATGTCTTCGACATGAGCGGACGACTGCTCTGGAGCCGCAACGAGACGGCAACGTCCGGCTCCGGAGTCATCACCATCGACTGGGATCTCTGCCTGGACAACGGTGGACGACTGGGCACCGGCGTCTATCTCTACCGGGTGCGCGTGGCCAGCGACGGCAGCGCGCAGGCGTCGAAGGCTAAGAAACTGGTCATCATCAACAATAATTGACCCGAGGCATCGTTTACAATAGAGATAACAAGAACAAGCTCATGCACAATAACTTCACCCGTTTCATCATTGCCGGGGTGCTCGCCCTGACCGCCACCACCGTGACGGCGCAGGAGAAAGCGGATATGTTCAACCCCGAGCACTACGCAGTGACGTCGCAGGCCATTGCCCCCGACGCCCGCGCCGCCGGCCTGGGCGATGTGGGTGCGGCGACGGACCCCGACGTCAACTCCCAGTACTGGAACCCCGCGAAGTATCCCTTCAACATCAGTCGCGCCGGCGTGGCACTGAACTACACGCCATGGCTGCGACAGCTCGTCAACGACATCGACCTCGCCACCGTCGCCGGCTACTACCGCATCGGCGACTACTCGGCCGTATCCGCATCGTTGCGCTACTTTTCCTTGGGCGAGGTGATGTACGATGAGAGCATGAGTGGCGACAACACCCTCACCATCAACCCCTACGAGATGTCGCTCGACGTGGCCTATTCACTGATGCTCAGTGAGCACTTCTCGCTGGCCGCTGCCGTGCGATGGATCTATTCCGACCTGACTTATGACTATAATGAAGAGACGGCACCCGCGTCGGCTTTTGCCGCCGACCTGGCGTGCTACTATCAGACCTACCCCACCATTGGCAGTCGCGAGTGCCAACTGGGACTGGGACTGAACATATCCAACATCGGTTCGAAGATCTCCATCAGCGGCGACAAGTACAGCCAGTTCATCCCGACGAACATGCGCCTCGGTGCTTCGCTGATGGTGCCCATCGACGAATACAACCGCTTCACCATCGCCGCCGACGCGAACAAGCTCCTCGTGCCCACCTATCCCAAGCGGAAGACGGGGGAGTCGACGGAGGAATATCAGGACCGCATGGAGAAGGACTACTGGGATGTGTCGAGCATCTCGGGCATCTTCAAGAGTTTCAGCGACGCCCCCGGTGGCTTCAAGGAGGAGCTGGAAGAGGTGCGATGGAGCATCGGCGGGGAATACGTCTACCACGACCAGTTTGCGCTGCGTGCCGGCTATCACCACGAGAGCGAGAGCAAGGGCAACCAGAAGTACTTCACCGTGGGTGCAGGCTTCAAGATGAGCGTGTTCTCCCTCGACGCGGGCTACGTCATCGCCACAGCGAAGAGCAACCCCCTCGACCAGACGCTGCGCTTCACGCTGACGTTCGACATGGACGGAATCAAGGACTTGTTCAATAGAAGATAATGATAAGAGTTGGTATGGGCTACGACGTTCACAAGTTGGTGGAAGGTCGTGACCTCATTCTAGGCGGCATCAAGATACCGCATACGATGGGACTCCTCGGACACAGTGATGCCGACGTCCTCATCCACGCCATCTGCGACGCGCTGTTGGGCGCAGCCAACATGCGCGACATCGGCTACCACTTCCCCGACACCAGCGACGAGACGCTGGGCATGGACAGCAAAATCATCCTCCGGAAGACCATCGAACTGATAGCGACAAAGGGCTATCAGCTGGGGAACATCGACGCCACGGTGTGTGCCGAGCGGCCAAAGATCAACCCTCATGTGCCAGCGATGAAGGCCTGTCTGGCCAACGTCATCGGCTGCGACGAGGACCAGATCAGCATCAAGGCCACCACGACGGAGCACCTCGGCTTCACCGGCCGTGAGGAAGGCATCTCGGCGTATGCCGTCTGCCTGATTACAAAGTAAACGTGAAGCACAGTCCGCCCGTGGGATTGTTCTCCACCGTGATGTCACCATCGTGGGCCAGGACGGCGTTCTTCACAATGGCAAGGCCCAGACCCGTGCCACCCATCTTCCGGCTACGGCCTTTGTCCACACGGTAGAACCGCTCGAAGAGGCGCGGCAGATGCTGCGGCGGCACGCCGACGCCATTGTCGCTGAAGCGGAAACGATAGGTGGGCACGTCGGGATTCGGCGTCTTATTGGCAGAGAACGACGACGATGTAGGCGGCTCCAGCGGCTCACAACTCAGCGTAATCGTCGTGCCCTCGCCGGCGTAGGCAATGGCATTGTCCGTGAGATTGCGGAAAATGCTGTAGACAAGCGACTGGTTGCCATTGACGATGACGCCCGTGGGCAACTGGTTATCGAACGTCATGTGGCGGTCCTTCAGTGCCAGGGCGGTCTCATTGATGATGTTCTCCACAATCTCACTGACGTTGATGTCGACAAACTGGATGTTCGTGATGCCGTCGTCCATGCGGTTCAGCGTGGAGATGTCGTTGACCAGTGCCGACATCCGGTGGCTCTGGGCATAGCACCGTTCCAGGAAGCGCTGCCGCGTCTCCTCACTCATGTCCTTGTTGGTGAGAATCGTCTCCAGGTAGCCCTCGATGCTGGCGATAGGCGTCTTCAGCTCATGGGCTGCGTTCTGCGTGAGCTGTCGCTTGAGGACATTCTGCTCATTCTTCGTCTTCTGCAGACGGATGTATAGCTTGATGATGTGCTCAGAGATCTCACCAAGCTCATCGTTGGGGAAGCCGGCGAGGTCGTCGAAGTCGAGGGGCTCGTTGTTGTCGGCCTTACGGGCAAAGAGCCGCAGCTGCGTGACGTTACGACTCAGACTGCGCACAAAGCGATAGAGCAACAATGAGATACCGATGAGGGCGATGAAGGAGATGATCATGAACATCTTGTCGGCGATGATGCTCTGGCTGAGGTTGTACTCGAAAGGCAGCGCCGAGCGGATGATGATCTGTCGTTTGGAGAAATAGGTGGCAGAATAGAAGAACCGCCCGCCAACGGTGCTGCTCGCCCGACTGATGTCATAACCACGGCCATGACGGAGGGCATCGCGGATCTCCTTGCGGTTCTTATGGTTCTGCACCTGGCTGACATCCTTGAGCTTGCTGTCGTAGACCACTGTGCCATCAGGGCGGATGAGCGTCACACGCAGGTTCCGCATGGGGTGCTCCTTGATATAGGTGTCCACCTGCTGCGGTGTGGCGGGCACACCATCCCCTGCCTCCGCCTCCAGGACTTCGTTCATGCGGTCGTTATAGTCCTGTAGCCGGAGGTTGATGCTCTGGATCTGCGTCTCATGGTCACGCTCGAGGTTGAGAAAGACGAACGAGAGAATGATGAGCACCAAGAGTGACATCGTCAGGGCGAACATGTGGCGCCCCACAGAATGCTTGTTCAATTGGCTTGTACTTTTTTAAATCACTCTTCAAAATAGTAGCCGTAGCCCAGGCGCGTGACGATGCAGGAGGCATACGGACCGATCTTCTTCCGCAGGCGAGTGATGTTCACGTCCACCGTACGGTCGAGGACCAGAACATCACGCGGCCACACCTTATTAATAAGGTCCTGCCGACTGAAGACATGTCCGCGGTCGGAGAGCAGGATGTGGAGGAGCTCAAACTCCGTCTTCGTCAGCTGCACATCCTCGTCGTCGATGGTGACCGTCTTGCTGTCAAGATTCACCACCAGCGTCTTGTAGCGCAGCTCCGTGCCCTTCGCCTCGTCCTTGCCGAGCTTCGTGCGGCGCAGCACGGCCTTCACGCGCATCATCACCTCTCGGATGGAGAACGGCTTGGCGATATAGTCGTCGGCGCCGAGGCCCAGACCCGTCAGCGTGTCATTCTCCGTGTCACGAGCGGTAAGGAAGATGATGGGGATGTCCTTCAACTCCGGGTCCTGCTTCATGCGGCGGGCCATGGCGAAGCCACTGATCTCGCCCATCATCACATCGAGGAGCAACAGGTCGTATTGCTTGAGGTCCATGGTAAGAGCCTCCTCAGCACTGTTGGCCGTGTCGACAGTGAAACCTTCATTCTCCAGATTAAACTGCAGGATTTCACAGAGGTCCTGTTCATCGTCAACGACGAGAATCTTGTCTTTTTCCATTGCGGCGTAGTTTCTTTGTTTACACTGCAAAAGTAATGATTTCGTCGCAAGCAAACAAGAAAATGTAACGGGTTTTTCGACATGTAACGAAATTGTAACGAGCACAGGGGCTCCCTTCGCTAATTTCCCCCATCCGATTCCTCGCTTTGATGGAAAATGCGTACCTTTGCAACAACTAACAACCAACAGTATGGAAAAACGAGAATGGAAAACCATCGAAGGCTTCGACTTCAAGGAGATCCTCTTCGAAGAGTACAACCACATTGCCAAGATCACCATCAACCGGCCACGCTATCGCAACGCTTTCACACCGCTGACGGTGAAAGAGATGAGCGACGCGTTCCACTATTGCCGCGAGTGTCTGGACATCCGCGTCGTCATCCTCACGGGCGCTGGCGACAAGGCGTTCTGCTCCGGCGGTGACATGCACGTCAAGGGCCGTGGCGGATATGTCGGCGGCGACGGTGTGCCACGACTGAACGTCCTCGACGTGCAGATGCAGATCCGTCGCTTGCCGAAGCCCGTCATCGCCATGGTCAACGGCTATGCTATCGGCGGCGGACACGTGCTGCATGTGGTCTGCGACCTCACCATCGCCTCGGAGAATGCTATCTTCGGGCAGACGGGGCCGAAGGTCGGCTCGTTCGACGCCGGTTTGGGCGCCTCGTACCTTGCACGCATCGTCGGACAGAAGAAAGCCCGCGAAATATGGTACATGTGCCGACAGTATAGCGCCGAGGAGGCCGAGCGCATGGGACTAGTCAACAAGGTGGTGCCCTTCGACCAGCTCGAGGACGAGACCGTAGCGTGGGCCGAGACGATGATGGAGCGCTCGCCGCTGGCCCTGCGCATGATGAAGGCCGGCTTCAATGCCGAGCTGGACGGCCAGGCCGGCATCCAGGAGCTTGCCGGAGACGCGACGATGCTCTACTATACCCTCGACGAGGCGCAGGAGGGCGGCCGGGCCTTCCTCGAGAAGCGCAAGCCTGACTTCGACAAATACCCGCAGTTTCCATAAGGACTTTCTTTCCGCCCATGACCCTTCAAGACTTCCTTTCCGAGTGGCACGCCCCCGGCGACACCGTCCTCGTCCACACCTCTGGCTCGACGGGTAGGCCGAAGCCCATGCAGGTGGAGAAGCAGCGCATGCTGAACTCCGCGCGCATCACCTGCGACTTCCTGGACCTCAAGCCCGGTGACACCGCCCTGCTCTGCATGCCGCTGGACTACATCGCCGGGAAGATGGTCGTCGTCCGAGCCATCGAGCGTCACCTGCGCCTCATCAGCGTGAAGCCCAGTGGGCATCCACTGGCAGAGGTGAAGGGTCCTCTCCGCTTCGCCGCCATGGTGCCATTGCAGGTCTATAACTCTCTGCAGGTTGAAGACGAACGTCAGCGTCTGATGGCCATTGGTGACCTGATCATCGGCGGTGGCGCCATCGACGATAGCCTGCAGCAGGCGCTGAAGGACTTTCCCCACCGTGTGTGGAGCACATACGGCATGACGGAGACACTCTCGCACATCGCCCTCCGCCGTCTCAACGGCCCGGAGGCGAGCCTCTGGTACACGCCATTCCCTTCGGTGACGGTGAGCCTCAACAGAGACGGCTGCCTCGTCATCGACGCACCACTCGTCTATGACGGCCCGCTCGAAACCCACGACCGCGCGGAGATCCGCCAAGGGCAGTTTCGCATCCTCGGCCGCATCGATAACGTCATCGACTCCGGAGGCATCAAGATACAGATAGAAGAGGTGGAACGGCTGCTGAAGCCGCACCTGAAGGCACCGTTCCTCATCACCAAGCGTAACGATCCGCGCCTGGGCGAAGCCGTGGTGCTGCTCACGGAAGATGCTGACCTCGGGAAGGTGCAGCAGACCTGCGAAAGCATCCTGCCACACTATTGGCGACCTCGCACGTACAAGCACGTGAGTTCCTTGCCCATGACAGAAACGGGAAAGCCCGCCCGCCATGAGGCAGAATTACTGGCAGAAACGCTATAAGATAAAGGGATGAGGTGAGGCAGAGACAAAAAAAATACGCTAATACTCATCAACGAGCACCAGCGTATAGCCTATGTTTAACTAAAAATCCTTTTCATTGTTTGAATGAAAATCTCGCGATTTCCACCGAAATCCGTTAAACAATCTATCAAATCTACCTTAAACCTAATAACTAAAAACCTAAATCTATTACTACTAACCTAAACAATCTATTAACCTTTTGACATTGCAAAGATACGACGAAAATCGGATGCCTGCAACACTTTTGCAGTCTTTTAGTGTAAAAAAGCCTATTTACTTGATTTAAATCAAGCGTTGTGGCCGCACACATCATGTTTTTCGTCAAAAGGAGGCGATTTCCTTTGCCGTGTCTGACTTTTCTGTTACCTTTGCCAGTAGAACAAAACCTGAAGACATGCGTGTATTGATCGTAAACACCAGCGAGAAGGATGGTGGCGCCGCAGTGGCGTCGAACCGTTTGATGGACGCGCTGAACAACAACGGCGTGAAGGCAAAGATGCTCGTCCGCGACAAGGTGACCGACGAGATCACCGTCGTGGGACTGGACCACCCCATGCGGCAGCGGTGGCATTTCCTGTGGGAGCGGTGGTGCATCTTCTGGCGTCTGCACTTCCAGCGCGAGCACCTCTTCGACCTTGACATTGCCAACATCGGCACGGACATCACCCGTCTGCCGGAGTTCAAGGAGGCGGACATCATCCATCTGGCGTGGATCAACCAAGGCATGCTCTCGCTCTCGGGCATCCAGAAGATTCTCAAGAGTGGCAAGCCCATCGTCTGGACCATGCACGACATTTGGCCAGCAACCGGCATCTGTCATACAGCCCTTGGTTGCAACACGTTTAAGACGGGATGCAGAGACTGCAAATACCTCCCCAGCGGAGGATCAACTAACGATCTCTCTACCAAACTTTTTGCCAGGAAGCGGAAGCTCTACCAACACAGTGGCATTCACTTCGTCACTTGCAGCAAGTGGCTAGGGGATCAAGCCCGGCAGAGCGCTCTGCTCACAGGCATGAACATCTTCACTATCCCAAACCCCATTGACACCCATATATATAAGAAAGGTGACCAACGGCAGGCACGCCTGCATGCCGGCCTTCCTGCTGAGGGAAACATTATCCTCTTCGTCTCGCAGCGGGTGACATTGGAGCGTAAGGGCATGAACTATTTCATTAAAGGATTAGAAAAACTCCTTGAACAGCACCCGGAGATGAAAGACGACACTAGTATCGCCATTTTGGGCGGCCATTCCGAGGAACTCGCTCCGATGCTCCCCCTCCGTTCATATTCGTTGGGGTACATCAATGATGACCGGAAGATAGTCGATGTGTATAACTCCGCTAATGTCTATGTTCTGCCATCATTGGACGACAACCTGCCAAACACCATCATGGAGGCGATGGCGTGCGGCGTGCCGTGCGTGGGCTTCAAGGTTGGCGGCATCCCGGAGATGATCGACCACGAGAAGAACGGCTATGTGGCTCGGTTCAAGGACACGGCCGATCTAGCAGAGGGTATTCACTGGGTGCTCCGTGAGGCTGACCATGAGGCGCTGAGCCAGGCGGCTGTCGCGAAGGTGACGGCGAGCTACTCCCAGCGCGCAGTAGCGATGCAATATATAGAGGTGTACAATCAGGCCATGGCGTTCAAAAACTACAGAATAGGGTAAAAACGATGACTTTTAGTATAGTTACCTGCACATTCAACGCAGAACACGAGATACAACGAACCCTCGACAGCGTGCGCGAGCAGACCCATCCGGATGTGGAGCACCTCATCCTTGACGGCTTGTCGAAGGACCGCACCGTCGCCTTGGCCGAGGACTACAAGCGCCGCTCCGAGGAGGACGAGACGGGCCACACCGTCATCATCGTCTCGGAGAAGGACGGCGGCCTCTACGACGCGATGAACAAAGGCATCCACCGCGCCACGGGCGACTACATCCTCTTCCTCAATGCCGGCGACGTCTTCCCCTCGGCAGAGACCCTGGAGCACATCGCCGCCAGCGTGGGCGACGGCGAGGCGCTGCCTGGTGTGCTTTATGGCGACACCGACATCGTCGACGACAACGGCCACTTTCTGCGCCACCGCCGCCTGCAACCACCATCACGGCTGACATGGCGCTCTTTCCGCCACGGCATGGTCGTCTGCCATCAGGCGTTCTATGCCTGCACCGACCTGGCCAAGGCCAACCCCTACAACCTCGACTATCGCTACTCCGCCGATGTCGACTGGTGCATCCGCGTGATGAAGGATGCCGCCCGCAAGCACCTCGCACTGAAGAATGTCCATGAGGTGGTGGTCAACTACCTCGACGGCGGCATGTCCATCAAGAACCACCGTGCCTCCCTGCAGGAACGCTTCCACGTCATGCGGACACACTACGGCCTCATCGTCACCGTCGCGATGCACCTGTGGTTTGTGCTTCGGTCGGTCATCAAGAAATAACATCAGGGAGTCGCGACCGTCTGTCAAGCAAAACGACGGCACGGCTTTCATTCAAATGTTAATCTTTTATAAAAGATACCCATCGTATCTTATCCCTCACCCCCCATCTCATTAAAAATGAGTACCTTTGCACTCC
>ERZ1032009.194-NODE-194-length-13870-cov-8.962939_pt1 | contig 13870 bp, 10 predicted proteins | sample MGYA00516700_ERZ1032009 | MGnify/ENA primary metagenome ERZ1032009 (study PRJEB33719, sample SAMN04261292) | wastewater metagenome | biome: rural village; feature: human; material: feces | host: Homo sapiens | place: El Salvador | collected 2013-01-14 ...
GGGCATCGTCACGACGAGGCGCAGATGTGCCTGGTCGCCGATGAGGATGACCACGGAGTCCACGGTCTGCTCCACCACGATCTGTGCACTGGCTTTCAGGCCCATGCACACGAGCAAGATGAAGGTGCTCAGCAGGATTCTGATTTGATGTTTCATTCTTTATTCTAATAAATTACGACCGCTGCTTGAAGAGCATCATCAGCGACTTGGTGAAGTCCTCGTTCGTGGCGATGGACGTCCAGTCGACGCGGCTCTTGGAGAATGTGTGGCGCAGGGCATCCTCGTGGTCCATCCAGTAGCGGGTGTGGGCGCGGCGGAGCTTACTGCTCGACGTGTCGATGATCATCTCGTGGCCGGTCTCGGCGTCGCGCACCTTCATCAGCCCTATATCGGGCAACTGTTTTGCCCGTGGGTCATAGACCTGAATGGCGATGACGTCGTGCTTGCGGTTGGCAATCTCCATCTCCTTGGTGAAGTCCTTTCGGTCGTAGAAGTCACTGAGGATGAACGAGGTGCAACGGCGTTTCATTACACGGGTGAGGTAGGCCGTCGCCATGGCGATGTCCGTCCGCTGGCTCTCCGGATGGAAGTCGAGCATCTCGCGGATGATGTAGAGGATATGCCGGCGACCCTTTTTCGGTGGGATATATTTCTCGATGCGGTCAGAGAAGAAGATGACGCCAATCTTGTCGTTGTTCTGAATGGCCGAATAAGCCAGCGTCGCGGCAATCTCCGTCACCATGTCGCGCTTCATCTGCGCCGTGGTGCCGAAGTCGAGCGAGCCGGAGACATCGATGAGGAGCATCACCGTCAGCTCACGCTCCTCCTCGAAGACTTTCACATTGGGCCGATGAAAGCGCGCCGTGACGTTCCAGTCGATGTCGCGTACATCGTCGCCATACTGATACTCCCTCACCTCGGAGAAAGCCATACCACGACCTTTGAAGGCAGAGTGGTACTGTCCGGCGAAGATGTTTTGACTCAACCCGCGGGTCTTGATCTCGATCTTCCTGACCTTTTTAAAGATATCGGTTGTATTCATTCTTTACTTTGAAATTAAAGTTCAAAGTTCAATGTTCAAAGTTTACGGTACCTCAATCTTGTTGACGATCTTGCTGACGATCTCCTCGCTGGAGACGTTGCTGGCCTCAGCCTCATAGCTCAGGCCGATGCGGTGGCGCAGCACGTCGTGAGCCACGGCACGCACATCCTCGGGCACCACATAGCCACGGTGCTTGATGAACGCGTAGGCACGGGCAGCCTTGGCGAGATTGATGCTCGCACGCGGAGAACCACCGAAGGTGATGAGGTCCTTCAGCTCGCCGAGGCCATAGCGGTCGGGATAACGGCTGGCAAAGACGATGTCGGCGATATACTTCTCGATCTTCTCGTCGATGTACACCTGGTTGACGACCTCGCGGGCCTTGATGATCTCCTGGGCGTTGGTGACCGGCGTGACGGTGGGCAGCGACGGGGTGAGGTTCTCGCGGATGATGGCCTTCTCCTCGTCGAGCGTCGGATAGTCGATGATGACCTTCAGCATGAAACGGTCCACCTGTGCCTCAGGCAACTGATAGGTGCCCTCCTGCTCGATGGGGTTTTGCGTGGCAAGGACGAGGAACGGCTTCGGCAGCTGGAACGTCTGCTCGCCGATGGTCACCTGATGCTCCTGCATGGCCTCGAGCAATGCGCTCTGCACCTTGGCGGGAGCACGGTTGATCTCGTCGGCGAGGACAAAGTTGGCGAAGACGGGACCCTTCTTCACGTGGAAGGCCTCGTCTTTCTGCGAATAGATCTGCGTGCCGATGACGTCGGCTGGCAGCAGGTCGGGGGTAAACTGTATGCGGCTGAAGTCGGCGTCGACGAGCCTTGCCAATGTCTTGATGGCGAGCGTCTTCGCCAGTCCGGGCACACCTTCGAGGAGGATATGTCCATCGCTCAGCAAGGAGATGATGAGTGAGTCGATGAGATGCTTCTGTCCGACGATGACCTGGTTCATTCCGGCGGTGAGATTCGTTACAAAAGCACTCTGCTGCTCTATCAGGATGTTCAGTTCTCTAATGTCTACTGATTCTGCCATAATCGTTAAAATATTGCTGTTGTTTATTTTAACGGCAAAAGTACGACATTATCTATAGAACAGAGAATCTGCGGTTCTAAATAATATTAAAAATGTTTCAGAAACGCTATAATTTAAGAACTTTTAGGGCCAGCAACAGTTGTTGTAACTATTCAGCGATAGGGCATGACAAGTTTTCAAGCCTCAAATAAGGCTTGAATTGCATTGAATGGAGTCTTGTTGTGTTTCTTTGCAGTTTCAACGATTGAATGTAATTCGAGAAATGCGTCAGCTCCAAAATCAGAACGGAATGTGCAGGAGTTCTTCAACTTGATTTTCAACTTACGTATTCCACGCTCACTTCCGTTATTGTCAGATGGTATCATTGGGTCTTCGAGGAAATTGAAGATGTAGTCACGGCATTTTATCAGACCCTTTTTGAGTGTCTCAAACTTCTTGCCAAAATTGCAGATATTCAGTTTGAGCAGGTTGTCTAAGCGTTCCAACCACGATGCTTTGGGTATTATCGCAGATGGGTTCGAGTTTCTCTCATGTATGGCTTCACGGAACAAGTCGGTTATCTTGTCTGACCAATTCTGCTTGGTATTCAGTTCCGACATATATTGCAACTCTCGCAGCAGATGAGCAAGGCAAACTTGATGATTGAGGAAATGAAGTGCAAAGTATGCGCTATGGCGGTCTGTCACGGCTGTCATTCGTTCCAGACTGTCGCCGAACTTGTCCGTCAATACTTTTGAGCTTCTGCCGTCAGCACGGAAGAGTAAGGTGTAATAAACTGTCTGCGCTATCCATGCCCAGTCAAGACGCTTGTTGCAATAACATCCGCTCTCGTCGAAACCGACGACACTTGACGACATGATATATTCCTGGATTTTCTCAATGGCAGGTTGTGCGTTTCTTTTGGCTTCCTTCACCCAGTTTACAAGCGAACCTTCACTCGGAGCAAGCCCGAACACCTCACGCAAGAAACTTGCTATACGCCCATACGGAAGAAACTGCACGACACTGAGATACACGACAAGCGATTTCACGCTTGCATCATAAATAACATCATTAGACTTGCGTCTTGGTGCAGTGCGTACACGCTCACCACACTTCTTGCAAATCATCACATAGTGACGTATCTCCTTGATTACTGGTTTAAGTTCCGGAATTGATACTACTTGCGTTACATAGTCAAGCACACGCTCTGCGTCTGCGAGCGTTTCACCGCAATTAGTGCAATAGTTAGGCATGTCATCAATTATCTCGTCCGGCGATGGAGAGCAGGATAGTTTGTGACCGTCATGCCCCGCCTGTCCGCCTGGTTTCTTTCCGCTTGGTTTGCGAAGACTTTTTGTCCTTCTGACAATCTCGTCTTTCATACTCTCCTTGCTCGGCGGAGTGCTGCTGTTGCCGGAATTCTTCTTAGGCTTCTCGTATTTAGACAGACGTTCTGTCAACATGGTGATTGTCTCGTCCTTCTTGCGTATTTGATGATTAAGAGCTTCTATGTTACGGTTAAGTTTGGTTATCTCAGCATATTGCTGATTGATGGTTTCACGCATCAACCTCATCTCTACTGTCATGTCTTGCAGCACATTTGATATGTCCGTAACTTGCTCTTTCATAGGTATAAAGGTACGAAAAATATCTCACATACGCAAGAAATATAGACACTTTATTTTGTCTTTTTATAGGTCGTTTTGCAGTATATTTCAATTGTGGATTAAGGGTGCAGTGCTATCGCTGAATAGTTACCAGTTGTTGCCAGCCCCACATAATCGTATTTTGAAAGATGACTACTTGGCCAAGTCGAAGCCCAGACGCACGCCGTCGTAGTTCTTGCTGATGTCGCTGATGGTCGAGAGCGTCGTGTTGCCACTGATGGCCGAGAGCGTCTGAAGCAGCGAGATGAGCTTCTTCGACTCAAAGAGCAGACTGATGCCAGAGCCGTTGCGGGTGGCATAGCCGTTGATGGAGAGCAACAGTCCCTGCAACTTCAGCGCGCCCGTGGAGGCATTGTAGGTGTAGTTGCCCGAGAGCGACTTGCTGTCGACCTTGCCGGTGAACGTGCCGTCCTTCGAGAAGGTGATATAGGTGTTGCCCCGCGAGAAGCCCAGCTTGCTGTACTGCGCTTTGAGCTTCTGCTCAATCTGCGTGGCGACGACCTCTCCGCCAGCCTTTGCCAGAGCGTTATCTGATGTGAAGGCGCAGCCCGGACCATCATATTTCCACGTTCCGTAGAGGCTCTCCTGCGTGAGTTTGTCGGCGCCGATAACGCTGGCAAGGATGTTGCCGAGCGTTTCGCCATTGGTAGCCGCACCGATGACACCGCTCAGGATGTCGCCGGCGGTAGTGCCGGTCGTCGTTCCAGTAGTACCTGTTCCGGCACCAATCGTTCCGCAACTTGTTGCCAGCAGGCAAGCAGCAGCGGTAAGCATCACATTGATCTTTTTCACAACTTTCTAATTGTTAGTTTAAAATGATTACGCTAAAATATCAATTCCTTGTCGTTTCATGGCCGTCCGCGCCATTCGCTCATAGACCAGTCCGAGGTCGGCAAAGCGCAACACGGCATTCATCGCGGCGTGCTTCACACCTGCTGAGGCGGAGAGCATCGCCACAGCCGCCTGGTCGAGAAACTCGTTGATGCCGCGCTCGTTAGGCTCCTGGCCATTCATGAACAGTCGACCAATGATGTCGTAGCCACAGATCTGGTAGACATCCTCATCGCTGGCTATCCACTGGTAGGCGATCTCCGGGGCATAGCTGACATACTGATAGAGGTTGAACGCCTGCATCTCCGCCATCTCCTGCGTCCGCGTCTGCTCCATCCAGATCTCCGCGACCTCCATGGGCATCTGCTCGGCGGGCATCACCAGCGTGGCAAGGATCTTGCACTCGCGGATGTCTTCTTTCCACAAGGCGATAGCGAGGTCGTAGTCCTTACCGAGATCCTTGGCCATACGCCGAAGCTCCATGAAGGGCACGCCCCAGTTGAGCTTATAGTCCACGCCCTTCTCCCGCATCGACTGCGACGCGGAACCGTTCATCATCAAGCGGAACGACTGCTTGATCTGCTTTACTTTATCGTTTATTGAAGAGTTTGTCAAGTTTGTCAGGTTTATCAAGTTTATCAAGAAGTGTAAAGTTTGTAAGTCTATCAAGAAGACTAAAGTTTAGCAAGTATTACAAGTTTCCTAGTTACAAGAATTTTTAAAGGATAGAGTTAAAGGTCCATTTTAACTTTATACTCTATTACTTTCAACTTCTTGACAAACCTGAAAAACTTGATGAACTTGATAAACTACTGTACCGCAGCATCTGATGCTCGTAGGTTTCTGTATAGTCGAGTGCTATATCTGTGATGTGGCCATCGGCATCCGTGACCGGCTTCATCCAGGGATTGATGAATCCCTTGTAGGGCGCGATGTCCAGCTTTTGATAGCGTTCCAGCACCTCCGCATGGAGTTCCGGGTCCACCTTCACGCCATAGTCTTCCACCAGTCGGCGAGCTGCCTCGTAGTCGCCCTCGCTCTTGATGCGTTGCACCTCGGCGAGCAGCTGGGCAAAGAGCTCCCGCAACTGCTGATAGTCGTTGATTCTGACGTAGGTCTTTCCATTTTGTTTAACGAGCTCGATGGTATTTTCACCATTTTTATGACACCAATGGGCGATCAGTGCCCGGTTGCGCATGTGCGCCTCCTCAATCTGATGGGCGGCCTTGATGCCCACCAGCTGGGTCATCAAGCCATTCATGATATAGGTATAGTATTGGCTTTTATAGGCCTCCGCATCGGGCACGAGCCCCAGATCGATGAGTTTCGGGTCAGCGATATAATAGAGTCCGAAGAGGTCCGCGCGCGCTTCCTCATTGGTGCTAGCGTAGGCCTTCAGCGCATCGGGCGACACGCCAGGCAAGAGCTGTCCGCTGCCATGGCCGAGACACTCGTGGAGGTCGGTGTGGAGATCGTCACAACGGTCACCATAACGGTCTATCAGCGAGCGTGTTTCCTCGTCGATGACAAACTCTTCCATGAAGCCATTGCCGTGGGCGGTTTTGTTGTAGGCATCGGTGAGATTGCCAATGGTCACGCTTTTCGAGCCATACTCCGCCCGAATCCAGTCGGCATTGGGCAGGTTGATGCCGATGGCCGTCGAGGGATACTCGTCGCCACCGAGCATCGCTGCGCAGATGACCTTCGCCGAGACGCCCTTGACGTGGGGCTTCTTGAAGCGTGGGGCGACGGGCGAATGGTCCTCAAACCACTGTGCGTTCTGGCTGATGGTCTGCGTGCGGCGTGTGGACTCGTGGTCCTTATACTCCACGATGCCCTCCCACGAGCCTTTCAGTCCGAGGGGATCGCCATAGACTTCGATGAAGCCGTTGATGAAGTCAATGTCGCCCTCCTGCTCCTGGAGCCATTCAATGGAATAGCGGTCGAAGAGCGTGAGGTCGCCGGTGCGGTAGTATTCGATGAGTGTCGAGATAACCTGTTGCTGCTGGGCGTTCTCCGCCACATCACGGGCCTTCGTGAGCCAATGGATGATCTGCCGGATGAGGGTACCATAACGGCCATCGGCGCAATAACGCTCCTCTCGCAGCTGGCCATCTATCTTCACCAGTCGGGAGTTGAGGCCCCACGAGGGCTGGCGGTCACCACGTTTTGGATCACGCTGGCGGGCGTAGAATTCCTCGGCCTCCTGCTGGGTCACGCCCTCGTAGAAGTTGCACGCGGAGGTCTGCACGAGGTCCTCGCCATCGGTCTGGTTGACGCGCTTCGGCTGCACCGTCGGGTCAAAGATGACCGGGCAGACGGCGTCGAGCAAGGCGTCAACCGTAGCATAGCCGCTGAGACCTGCCTTGGTCTTCAGCGCCGCAGCCACCGCCGCAGAGCATTGGCGGACAGCCTCTCGGAACCATTGCTCAGAAAACTCCGGAACAAACTTCTCGCAACCGTAATGGTGATGGATGCCGTTGGAGAACCACACCCGCTTCAGATAGACCGCCATCGCCTGGAAATCAGCACTCTCGCGGTCGCCGTCAAAGTGCTCGTAGAGGGTCTCCAACAGGGAACGGATGGCGAGGTTGTATTTACCAAACTGGTCGGTTGTGATGTCACGACCGACCAGCGCAGCCTTTGCCAGATAGTAGATATACATCTTCTGACGAAGGCTCAAAGACTCAAAGCCGACGAGACGGTAGCGTAACAACTGAAGGTCCGCAAACCGCTCGTCGGTGTATTCGAATGATGTTTCTGCCATAAATGAATAGCTTCCGCTTATGCTTTCTCGCTTCCGTTCTTTGGCTTACGTCCACGACGCTTCGGGTGTTCGAGGAGTGAGGGGTGCTGAGCGAGGTGCTGCAGCTTGTACTCACGCGGCGTCATGCCGTTGATCTTGTAGAACGAAGCATAGAACGACTGACGGTTGGAGAAGCCAACCATATCGGAGATGTCCTCCATGTTGAGGTCCTGGTAGCGGCGGTCCACGAGCAGCGACATGGCCTCGCGGATGCGATACTGGTTGACGAAGGAGGTATAGTTCATGTGGAACCGGACATTCACCACAGCGGAGATGTAGCGGGTGTTAGTGTTCAGGTCATCAGCCAGTGCTTTAGCTGAATAACCCTTGTCCTTATATTTCTTTTGGATGATGATGATATTGTTGATTTTTTCCTCCAATTCATCCATCAGACGTGGGCTAACTAAAGAACGATAGGCAGCCTCTTTTTCCTTTTTCTCAGTGATATTATACTTTGCCATAACTTTGTTATATTTAAAATTTTGCTACAAAGTTAATAAATATAATCATACATGCAACATTTTGGCGTTATTTTTTATATATTTTTTTATTGTACCATTATTTACGTCCAATCTGCGGGCCTTTCGAATCTTTTCATTAGATGAACTTTTCCTTTTTATTTGAGATATTTTATTGTGCGGCATCGAAAATTGTCATTTTTCTCTCACAATCGCTATCTATCTCATTTTTTTTGTGTAAGTTTGCCGTGTGAACACCTATACCATACGTATCTATAGACGCGGAGACACGTTGCCCACGATGAGCAGTGACAACTTCTTCCATAGTCCGGAGCTGTTCCACATCGTGGAGGTTTCGCCCGGACAGGCGCCGTATATGGTGGTGGCGACCAATGAGCAAGGCGTCGTCAAGGCGCATCTGCTAGCGATCCTGCGACGACGGACGTCGTGGGTGCCGCCCTATCTGTTCACGCAGTGCCGCATCTATGGCGAAGGCGAATATGACGACGATGCGCCGAAGACGGAGATCTTTGCCCAGATGCTGGCAAAGCTCACTCGACGGCTGCGCCACAAATTGTGCCTCTACACGGAGTTCAGCGACATCTCTCAAAAGATGTTTGGCTATGGACTGTTCAGAAAGAATGGCTACTTCCCCATCCGATGGCAGGAGGTGCACAACTCGCTCCACTCGCTACCTCCGACCGAACGCCTGTCGCCACGGATGCAGCATCGCATCAACAAGGCGTATGCCCTCGGCGTGAAGACGGTCGAGGCCACGACAGAGGAAGAGGTTCACCAGTTCTACAAGTTGCTCAAGAGCTTCTACCGCTTCAAGTTCCGGCGTCTCATCCCGCCGGAGAACCAGGTCATGACGCTCTTCCATAGTCGCAACGGCAGCATCCTGCTCACCACTTATCACGACCGGATGATCGGCGGCTGCATCTGCGTGTTCTCGGAGAGCAACGCCTATCTGTGGTATCTGGTTGCGAAGCGGAAGAGCTACGCCCCACTCCACCCAAACATGATGACCGTCTGGCATGCCATCGACTGGTCGTGGCGGCACAACTACGCCCACATCTTCTTCCTCGATGTGGGTCTGCCGACGCCCAATAATCCCACACGGCGGTTCATCCTGAGTTTCGGCGGAAAGCCGGTATCCAAATATCGGTGGTTCCACTTCTATCTGGGATGGCTCAATCGCTTGCTGTCGTGGTTTTATCGGGAGTGATGCCACAATATTGAAAAGATTGAATCGTTATCTATAGCATGAAGATCAGATTATTCTTGCTGGCAATCTTTTCAGCATGCTCCATAGCCCTGTCGGCACAGACGTTCACCCTTCGAGGGCGCGTCATCGACCAGAACGGCTCACCCATCGAGCTGGCCTCGGTGGCGTGTGTGGCTCAGGGCAAGGCCACGGTGACCTCCCGCAAAGGCGAATACAAGTTGTTGTTACTCTCCGCCGACTCGGTGGTCATCCGGTTCTCGATGCTCGGCTATAAGGCCAAGACGCGTGTGCTGCGCCATCCCCATGGGCCACAGAGTCTGCAGGTGGTGCTCTACGATGAGGCGAGCACCCTCGGTGAGGTAAATGTGCAGGGACAGAAGATTCAGACTACGCAGACGCAGGAGCTCAGCACCAAGGACCTCCGCACGACGCCAACGACGACGGGCAACGCGGTTGAAGAGCTCATCCAGAGTCAGGCGGGCGTATCGACGCACTCGGAACTGTCTTCGCAATACAATGTCCGCGGCGGAGCATTCGACGAGAACTCGGTATATATAAATAATGTGGAGGTCTATCGGCCATTCCTCGTACGCAGCGGACAGCAGGAGGGGCTCTCCATCATCAACCCAGACATGGTGGAGAAGATCGGCTTCTCGACGGGTGGCTTTGAGGCAAAGTATGGCGACAAGATGTCGTCAGCCCTCGACATCATCTATCGACAGCCGAAACATCTGGAGGCCAACGTCACCGCGTCGTTGCTCGGCGCCAACGCCTACGTCGGAATGGGCAACAAAAAGTTCTCGTGGAGCAACGGACTGAGATACAAGACCACCCGCAACCTACTCAGTTCGCTGGAGACGAATGGAGAATACCGCCCCGACTTCCTCGACTATCAGACCTACCTCACCTATCGGCCAAACATCCGGTGGAGCATCAGCCTCATCGGCAACATCTCGGACAACCACTACACCTTCCGGCCGAAGGACCGAGAGACGAAGTTCGGAACGTTGGAGGATGTGAAGGCTTTCCGGGTCTATTTTGACGGTCAGGAGAAGGATCTTTTCCGCACCTTCTTCGGCACCGTGGGCATCACGCGCCATTTCTCCGACTCTACTTCGTTGTCCATTCTCGGCTCTGCATTCCACACCCGTGAGAATGAGCGCTACGACATCCAGGGACAGTACTGGCTCGACCAGACGGAGACATCGGAGAACCTCGGTGTGGGCACCTATTTTGAACACGCCCGCAACTATCTCAAGGCGCATGTGGAGAGCATCAAACTGCTCTTCCGCCACCGGGCACGGCAGCATAACATCGAGGCAGGCATGACCTACCGCATGGAGCACATCGAGGAAAACTCCGTAGAATATGAGATGCGCGACTCGGCAGGATACAGCATTCCGCACACCGGCAAGGATCTCCAAATGATCTATTCGCTCCGTGCCAAGAACAGGCTGGATGCCAACCGACTGGAGACTTACGTTCAGGACACATGGTGCTTTACGTCTCCCGGTGAGCATACGTTCTTCACCTTGAACTATGGCCTGCGTTTTGCCCACTGGAACTTCAATCAGGAGTCCATCCTCTCGCCACGCGTCTCGCTAGGCATCATCCCTGCTTTCAACCACGACGTTACGTTCCGACTGGCGACAGGACTCTACTATCAGGCGCCGTTCTATAAGGAGCTCCGCGATACCAACACGGTTAATGGGGTCACCTATGCCACGCTCAACCGCAACATCAAGAGCCAACGGTCCATCCACTTCATCGGAGGTATGGACTATCGTTTCCGCTCGGCAGGCAGGCCGTTTAAGTTTACGGCAGAGGTCTACTACAAGGTGCTCAGCAATCTTGTGCCCTACTCTATTAATAATGTGAAGGTGGTCTACTATGGCAACAATGAGGCCGATGGCCACGCCGCCGGCATCGACTTGAAACTCTTCGGGGAGTTTGTACCGGGAACGGACTCGTGGGTGTCGTTGTCGGTGATGGATACGAAGATGAAGCTCCATGGAGTGTCACTGCCGCTGCCCACGGATCAGCGCTACGCACTGAACCTTTTCTTCACGGACTACTTCCCTGGCACCGACCGTTGGAAGATGAGTCTGAAGCTCGCTTACGCCGACGGACTGCCGTTCTCTGCCCCACATCGTGAGCTGGAGAAAGCCAGCTTCCGGGCACCGGCTTACAAGCGTGCGGACATCGGTATGGGATACCGACTGCTGAAAAATGACGACCGAAGCAGTAGGAGCATCTTCCGCAACATCTGGCTGGGACTGGACTGCCTCAACCTCTTTGGCATCAGCAATGTGAACTCCTACTATTGGGTCACCGATGTCAATAGTCATCAGTATGCGGTGCCAAACTATCTGACGGGCAGGCAACTCAACTTCCGCGTGCAGTTTGAGTTCTAAAGGCATTCCTCCAACATTTGTATACCCTTAGGCGTGCAGAAGCCGCGAATGAAGAGCATGGTGACATTGGTGAAGAGATCGCCCATGTCGTAGTCTTCATAAAGCTTGTTCTTCATGATATACTCCATACAGGCATTGCCCAACTGGTTGATCAACTTGTAGTTCACATCCGAACGGAAGAGCCCTTCGGCTACACCTTTTTGGAAAAAAAGCATGCTGCGGTCCTCAACGCTTCGATGCTGGCCGGCAAGCCATTTCACGACTTTGGGATATTTGTGAACCTCTACAAAATAGATAGGATTGATTGTCGGGGTCAGCACCAACTGCCAACGATAAAACTCCTTCAGCGTATCGATGACATTGTGGTCACCATTTGAGCGGTATGCCTCCATGTGCTCATCAGTCTGCCGATGGCGCTCTTGTACACAGGCCATCAGCAACTGCTCTTTATTCTCATAGATCTCATACAGGGTGCGCTTGGAGATAGACAACTTGCTGGCAATGTCGTCCATCTTCACGGCCTTGATGCCTTCACGCATAAATTCCTTCGAGGCAGCCTCAAGAATGCGACTTTTCAGTTGCTGCCGATAGGCTGTAGGAGATTCTGTTTTGTTTATAACCATGCCAGATTTATTAATTCGTGGACAAAGATACAAAAAAACATGAAAACTTCTTTGTTTTACACCGTTTTTTATTAATTTTGCAAACAATGAGGGGAGAGAAAGTATAAAAGTCAAATTCATACAACTATGGTCAAAATCACAAAAGAGGCCGCACTGGAATATCATCACAACGGCCGACCAGGAAAGATTGAGGTAAAGCCTACGAAGCCTTACCGTACGCAGACCGATCTGAGCCTTGCCTATTCACCCGGTGTTGCATTCCCTTGCCTTGAGATTCAGAAGAGTCCCGATGATGTCTATAAGTATACTGATAAGGGAAACCTTGTCGCTGTGATCTCGAATGGTACAGCCGTCCTCGGCTTGGGCGACATCGGTGCCATGAGCGGAAAACCGGTCATGGAGGGAAAAGGACTGCTCTTCAAGATCTATGGTGGCATCGATGTGTTCGATATTGAGGTGGCCGAGAAGGACCCGGAGAAGTTCTGCGAAGCCGTAGAGAAGATTGCGCCAACGTTTGGCGGTATCAACCTCGAGGACATCAAGGCACCGGAGTGCTTCTATATTGAGAACCGGCTGAAGAAAACGCTCGACATCCCCGTGATGCACGACGACCAGCACGGTACGGCAATCATCTCGGCTGCTGGTCTGCTCAATGCGCTCGAGGTGGCTGGAAAGAAGATTGAGGACGCAAAGATCGTCGTCAATGGTGCTGGTGCCGCCGCCATCAGTTGTACGAAGCTCTACGTCTCCCTCGGTGCACAGGTGAAGAACATCGTCATGCTCGACTCTCGTGGTGTGATCTATAAGGGACGCGACCATGTCAATGAGCAGAAGGCTATATTCGCTACCGACCGCACGGATGTCCACACGCTGGAGGAGGCTGTCAAGGGTGCAGACGTATTTGTCGGACTGTCGAAGGGCAACATTCTCTCGCAGGACATGATTCGCTCCATGGCCGAGAACCCCATCGTATTCGCACTCGCCAACCCCATCCCGGAGATCTCCTACGAGGATGCCATGGCAGCACGCCCTGATGTGTTAATGTCTACTGGCCGTTCGGACTATCCCAACCAGATCAACAATGTCATCGGATTCCCCTACATCTTCCGCGGTGCACTTGACGTACATGCCAAGGCCATCAACGAGGAGATGAAGCTGGCAGCAGTAAAGGCTATTGCCAACCTGGCAAAGCAGCCCGTGCCCGACATCGTGAACGAGGTTTACCATGTGAACGACCTCAACTTCGGACCGAAATACTTCATCCCGAAGCCTGTTGATCCACGACTCATCACGGAGGTGAGTGCGGCAGTGGCGAAGGCGGCTATTGACAGCGGCGTGGCCCGCACGACCATCACCGACTGGGTAGGCTACAAGGAACACCTCCGCGAGCTGCTCGGTCAGGAGACGAAACTCACCCGTACGCTGCATGCCACGGCCGCTATGCATCCACAGCGTGTCGTCTTCGCTGAGGGTGGACACCCCACAATGATGAAGGCGGCTGTGCAGGCACGCCAGGAGGGCATCTGCCAGCCGATCCTGCTTGGCAACCCCGACCGTCTGAACCGCATCGCCAACCGTCTGAAACTCGACCTTACCGGTGTGGAAATCGTCGACATGCGTGCCGATAAGGAACAGGGACGTCGTGCCACTTACGCTAAACACCTCTCGGAGAAGCGAGCTCGCGAGGGCTACACCTTCGAGGAGGCCTACGATAAGATGTACGAGCGCAACTACTTTGGCATGTCGATGGTGGAGCAAGGCGATGCCGATGCTTTCATCAC
>ERZ1032009.195-NODE-195-length-13803-cov-5.683590_pt1 | contig 13803 bp, 9 predicted proteins | sample MGYA00516700_ERZ1032009 | MGnify/ENA primary metagenome ERZ1032009 (study PRJEB33719, sample SAMN04261292) | wastewater metagenome | biome: rural village; feature: human; material: feces | host: Homo sapiens | place: El Salvador | collected 2013-01-14 ...
AGGAAATCATCACGGCGCTGAACGAGATGGGTGTGGCAAAAGTCAGAATAGAAAAAGGCAAGATTGTGTTGCTTTAAGCCATGACCTTGCCTATATTAGTTTTCATTCAATACTATTTCTGAAAGGGGCGATATATAATAGTGAAATTACATCTTTTCAAGAATTCAAGGCCACACACGATTACTGTATCAGCCTTGTCTCCCACAATATCATTGTTTTGATATTTTGCAATGGTGTCTATATTATAGACCTCAAACACTGCAGAATCTTTATTGATATTATCTTGACTATCATAAAACGAGAAAGATTGCCCGGGGGATAATTTGGGAAGACCCATAACAAAACTTCGGTGAATCTGATAGGGATACCTCCCTATACCATGAAGAAGATATATTGTTGATTTCGATTTGTTTACAAAACAGACATCAGTTTCAGTACCGTCATCGAAATTTTCAGGGCATGCCTGTAAGATAAAACAGACGAATATTATTACGGGGATATATAATATTTGTTTTAATTTCATACCAATCAATTTATATCGTGATTCGTAGTATGTCAAGCATCGAATGTGCCATAGTATAGTTTCTGAAATCTCAGACGCGTGACGTGCGTCACGCTCAGTGTAGATTTATGCTCTCGTGGAGCTCCGTTGCCAGCCTATAGGGGCGGGCTCCTGTGACCATTGAATCACGTTGCAAATATAGGAAACTATCCTGTAAATTCCAACTTTTTCGGCAACTATTTTCATTCCCTTGGCGTTTTTTTTAACATTGCAAGCGCACACAGGTGGGGTAAGCCGTCTGATTACACCTTATTATATATAGGGGGCATCACTCAACAGATAAATATTTGTGTTACGCAGAAAGGTTGCAGACCGACGCTGTAACCCGATGCCCACTGCTAGAAAAATCGGCAAAGAAAAGAAAAAATATTGTGTGAAAAGTTGGAGAATGTCAATATTTTGCGTAACTTTGCAAACGCATAGAATATACGGCATTGGCCACGCACAACTTAGTTGTCCACACGTTGTCCACACACCGTATTTTTCAAAGGCATAAAACGTTGTATTTCAACAAGGTACAGCATCTCGGGGTTGACTGGATTTGACAGCGGGATGAAATGGTACGTAAGCACGCGGAGCCTCGTTGGCTAGCTCCTTAATCTGAGTGAACAAAAAATTAATTGGCGAAAACAACTACGCTCTCGCTGCCTAATCGAAGTACAGTAGATTACTGGCTCAATCCCGTCATTAGATGACAGGACGAGACATCGCTCCAAGGATGTTGTTCCGAATCTGAGGGTCAAGCGGTGCAGGTAAATCGGAAATAGTCAGGGTGGGCCTCGACGCCGTGATGAAGTTTTAGAGGATAAGGGCATAGTTGGTGGTCCGGGTCTTGCTATGTCACGAAAACGGAGTCCGGAATAAACGTGTAGAAAGCGTATGGTTTCCCTGTTTGGACGAGGGTTCGAATCCCTCCAGCTCCACGAGGACATAGAGAGAGAAGCCGTTAAGTAAAAGCTACTTAGCGGCTTTTTCTGATTAGTTTTTTTTATGTTTGCAATGTTATGAAACGACAGTCCCTGATACTTATCTTGTTGGCCTCGGTGCTCGCCATGGTTGCTGAGCCCGCTGCCAAGCCCCGCAAGGCGCAACGGCTGAAAGTTGGCCTCGTCCTCGGTGGCGGCGGTGCAAAGGGTGCCGCAGAGGTGGGTGTACTGAAGGTCATCGAGGAGACGGGTATTCCCATCGACTACATTGCCGGCACAAGCATTGGCTCCATCGTCGGTGGTCTCTATTCGTGTGGCTACCGTTCGGCGCAGCTCGACTCGATGTTCTGCACCCAGGAGTGGATGTCGCTGCTCACCGACCGCAACGACTCCCTCGCCGGCCGCGTCATCCAGAAGCGCGACGGCGTGACGTACATCCTCGGCTTCCCCATCAAGCGGAAGAAGAGCCACGAAGGTGTCTACGACGACTATAACAAGGGTGGTGGCACACTTGTCGGCGACAGCATCGTTGCCCTCCTCGACCGGATGACGGGCCGCCCGGGCAGCATCTCGTTCGACCAGTTGCCCATCCCCTTCCGCTGTGTCGCCACGGACGTGAACCACATGAAGGAGGTGGTGCTCAGCGACGGCCGGTTGTCGGTGGCGATGCGCTCGAGCATGGCCATCCCCGGAGCGTTCAAGCCCATCAGGCGTGACAGCATGCTGCTCGTCGACGGTGGCACGATCAACAACCTCCCGGTGGACGTCGTCCGCCGCATGGGTGCGGACGTGGTCATCGCCGTGGACCTCACCCAGAACAAGCGTTCCGCGCGCAACAAGAAGATGCGGAAGCTCAAGGGCTTGGTGCCGAACCTTATCCAGTGGGCCAATAAACGTCCGGACCTGCAGAAATACAACACCAACCGCGTCAACTGCGAGGTGTACATCAATCCCGATCTGAAGGGTTACTCCGCCGCCGACTTCAAGACGGACAAGATCCGCACGATGATCCAGCGAGGCGAGGAGGCCGGTGAGGCTGCCCGCGAACAGATCCTTGCGCTGAAGAAGCAGATATATACCGGAAAGAAATAGTGGGAAGGGTTATTTCAGAAAACCTGGAAAACAAAAGAAAACAAGAGGGCAATGCAAAATGTTTTCTTTTGTTTTCTCTGTTTTCTGAGATTATCTCTTATTTTTTTATTACCTTTGCCTTACGAAGTTATTGAAAACTTATATAAAAGAAAAGAAATATGAATCGTACACAACTCATTGCTGCCGTCGCTGAACGTGCAGAGATTACGAAGGCTGACGCAGCCAAGTATGTAAACAGTGTGCTCGGTGTCATCGCCGACAACCTCGCTGATGGCGACCACGACATCGCTATCCCCGACTTCGGACACTTCTTCATCAAGCATGTGCCAGAGCGCCAGGGCATCAATCCCGCTACGAAGGAGCCCATCACCATCGAGGCGAAGGACAAGGTCGTCTTCAAGGCTTCCGACAACCTCAGCATCTTCTCGAGAAAGCATCAGTAAAACGATAATCGGGCTGTCCTTTGGGGCAGCCCGATTACGTTTACATGATGTCGTCGTCGTCAAGTTGATCAACAAACGAGCCCTTCAGCGTCTGGTTGGTGAGGGTGATGCCCAATGCTGCGAGTATCGCCGTGAGGATGGCGACGATCGCGGTACCTTTTAAAATATTCTTCCACATAACTCTTTTACTTTTATTATTTTCAACATTCCCTCCTTCGGAGGGGCTTGGGGAGGATTTTTATTTATCACTCCAATCCCTCAATCATTCCGTCCTTGACATAGATCTTCTCCGCCTGCGGGTGGAGGGGCAGTCCCGGCATGCGCATGATGTTGCCGGCGATGGCAACAATCATCTCCGCCCCAGCGTTGACGACGAGGTCGCGGATGGTGATGTCGAAGTCGCGCAGCGCCGAGAGGTTCGTCGGGTCGTCACTGAGCGAATACTGTGTCTTGGCAATGCACACGGGGAATGAGCTGTAGCCCATGGCCTGAAACTGCTCGAGCTTCGTCCGTGCGGCAGGCATATAGCGCACCGCCTTTGCACCGTAGATCTCACGGCAGACCTTCTCAATCTTCTTCTCGATGGTGTCGTGGCTGGAGTACATCCGGTGCAACGGATGCGACGGACAGCGGTCGATGGTCTCCACGACGAGGCGTGCGAGCTCCTCAGCGCCCTTGCCGCCCTCCGTGAAGCTATAGATTGGCGCGAAGCCCACGCCGAGGTCCTTGCAGTGCTGGCGCACAGCCTCCACCTCCTCGTCGCTGTCGGTACCAAAGTAGTTGTAGCACACAACGACCTCCTGTCCGAACTTCCGCATGTTGGTGATGTGGCGGTCCATATTGGGGAACCCCGCCTTGACGCCGTCGACGTTCGGCACCTTGATGTCCTTGATGTCGATGCCCCCGTGCATTTTCAGCGCCTGCGCGGAGACGACGATGACCGTGAGGTCTGGCGAAAGTCCGCTCTTCTTGCACTTGATGTCAAGGAACTTCTCCGCGCCAAGGTCCGCCCCAAAGCCAGCCTCAGTGATGCAGTAGTCGCCGAAGGTCAAGGCCATCTTTGTGGCGATGATGCTGTTGCAGCCGTGAGCAATGTTGGCAAACGGTCCGCCATGGATGAAGGCCGGCGTATTCTCCGTCGTCTGCACGAGGTTCGGATTGATGGCGTCGTGGAGCAGTGCACAGATGGAGCCTCCGGCGCCGAGGTCAGCGACGGTGAACGGCTTGCCGTCGAGGGTGATGCCCAGCAGGATGTTGTTGATGCGTCGCTGCAGGTCGTCCTCGTCGGTGGCGAGGCAGAGGATGGCCATGATCTCCGAGGCTGCCGTGATGTCGAAGCCCGTCTGTGCGGGGATGCCGTCGGTGGCGTTGCCCAGACCGGTGACGATGTGCCGCAGGTTACGGTCGTTGACGTCCATGACGCGCTTCCACAGCACCTCCCGCATGCCGAAGCCCTCGCGGCGGTGCTGATAGATGTAGTTGTCGAGTAGCGCGGCAATGGTGTTGTTGGCTGCAGTGATGGCATGGAAGTCGCCCGTAAAGTGGAGGTTGATCTTGTCCATCGGCAGCACCTGTGCATAGCCACCGCCGGCAGCGCCACCCTTCATGCCGAAACACGGGCCCAGCGATGGCTCGCGGAGGGCGAGGACGGCATTCTTGCCAATGCGCTGCATGCCCAGGGAGAGGCCCACGCTGACCGTCGTCTTTCCGGCACCAGCCTTCGTTGGCGTCATCGCGGTGACAAGGATGAGGTGCGACCGGCGCACGCGCTCCTCGTCAATGAGGGTGTAGGGCACCTTCGCGATGTACTTTCCATAGGGCTCCAACTGATCCACGGGGATGCCGCAGCGGTGTGCAATCTCTGTGATGGGTTCCTTGTGAGCCTCTTGTGCTATTTCGTAATCTGTCTTCATAATCAATCGTTCTTTTTGCAAAAGTAGGTCTTTATTTCGAAAAATCAATGATTTCAAGATAAAAAGACTGTTAAGGAGTTGCATCGAAAGCAAAAAAAGTGCTATATTTGCCAAATAAAAACGTGGCCTCTCGTCGTCACGGCCTATTATTCACAAAAACCTAACAACTATGGCACAACGGTTACACCTTATTATGTATACGGCCCTCGCCTTGGCCGCAGCACCCCGTGTGACTCATGCGCAGACCGCCATCCCCGCAGACTCCATCCCGAAGATAAATCCCCAGGCCATCCTCGGTGGCTCGGCAGCACAGCTCGGCGAGCAGCAGATGAACAAAGGCTTGGTGCAGAACGCCCTTGAGGCCATCTCCGGCAAGGTCGGCGGCGTGAACGTCGGCTCCAGCGGCTCGGACCGTGTGGCGATGCTCAACAGCGTCCGTGTGCGTGGTACGACGTCGCTCACCGGTGGCAACGACCCGCTGGTGATCATCGACGGCGTCTACAGTGACCTCGCCACGCTGTCGACCGTCTACCCCGCCGACATCGAGAGCGTCGCCATCATGAAGAATGCCTCCGAGACGGCACAGTTTGGCTCACGTGGTGCCTCCGGCGTCATCGATGTGAAGACGAAGCGTGGCAAGGGCGGAAAGTTCAACATCTCCTACGACGCGAACATGGCAGCAGAGGTGCGCTATAAATACCTCGACATGCTCGACGCAGCGGGCTACACTGCTGCGGCACGGCAGTGGGGCCTCACCCATCGCGATGACGGCTACGACACCGACTTCCAGCGGGAGATGACGCGCACAGGACAGGTGCAGAACCACCACATCGCCTTCAGCGGTGGCACGGAGAAGGCCAACTACCGTGGATCGCTGGCCCTTCAGGACCACCAGACCATCGTACGGCAGAAGAACCGTAACAACTTCGCGGCCAAGCTCGACATCTCGCAGCTTGCCTTCGATGATCAGTTGCAGATCGACTTCGGCATCTTTGGCTCGTCGGCAAAGGACAATGGCATCTTCGACACGCAGCTCCTCGCTTACTCCGCTGCGGCGATGAACCCCACCCTACCCTACAACATGGTGAACGGTGGCTGGCAGCGCAACAGCAGTGCCACACAGATCACTCCACCCGCAGCACTCCTCCATGAGCGCAGCGACACGAAGGACCTCACCTTCAACACCCACCTGCAGCTCACGTGGACACCCGTGAAGGACCTGACAGTGACGGCCATCGGCGGCTATGCCTATACCTCTGCTGAGAACGCGAAGAGCACGCCGACATGGGTGTGGGCACAAGGACTGGCCTACCGTGGCGAGACGAAGACCGAGGAGATGCTCTCTCACCTCGATGCCAACTGGCACCACCAGTGGGACATCCATCGGCTGAACGTCACCGTGGGCACTGAGTACCAGCGCAACAAGGTCAACGCCTTCTGGACACAGGTGAAGGGCTTCACCAGTCCACAGCTTTACTATTACAATCTCGGGGCTGCGTCGATGGTGCCAACAGGTTACACCGGCAGCAGCTATCAGGACCCGTCGCTGACGTCGTTCATGGCCACGACATCCTATACCCTCATGGACCGCTACACCGTCGACGCCTCGGTGCGTGCCGACGGCTCGTCGATGCTCAGCAGTGACAACCGCTGGGGATGGTTCCCGTCGATATCACTGTCGTGGGACGCAAAGAAGGAGGCATTTCTCCGTGATGTGGAGCCCATCTCGATGATGAAGTTCCGCATGGGCTACGGCTTGACAGGTAACCTCGGCGCCATCACGAGCTATATCACGATGAACAGCTATGAGCCCACAGGACTGGTCTATGTCAACGGTACGCCGACCATCACCATGGGCCGGAAGAAGAACAGCAACCCCGACGTGAAATGGGAGAAGCGCTCAACATTCAACATCGGTGCCGACATCGGGCTGTTCCAGAACCGCCTGCTCCTCACCGCGGAATACTACTACAGCAAGACGACGGACATGCTCTACGAATACGACATGCCGGTGCCTAACTATGCCTTCGACAAGCTCCTGGCAAACATTGGTGAAATGTCCAACAGCGGCTTCGAGATTGGACTGGGCTTCACGCCAATCAGCAAGCGTGACATGGAGCTGAACGTCAACGTCAACATGTCGTGGCAGAAAAACAAACTGATCTCCCTCAGTGGCAACTACAACGGTCACCACATGTCGGCATCGGACATCACCGCCATCGGACGGCTCTACGGCGCCGGCATGCATGGTGGCGATGCGGACATTCTCTATCAGATCGTCGGACAGTCGCTCGGCGTGTTCTATCTGCCTCACTGCAAGGGCATCATCGACAATGGCAACGGACACAAGAAATACGACATCGCCGACCTGAACAACGACGGCGTCATCGACCTCAGCACAAACAGCGAGGACCGCTACATCGCCGGACAGGCTACGCCGAAGATGACGCTCGGATCGAACATCAGCTTCCGCTACCTCAACTACGACATCACCGTGCAGATGAACGGTGCCTTCGGACATAAGATCTACAACGGCACATACCTCAGCTACACCAACATGTCCTCCTTCCCCATCTACAACGTCCTCGCTGACGCACCAGCCAAGGACATCGTCGACCAGAACGTCACCGACTACTGGCTGGAGAAAGGCGACTATCTCAACATCGACTATGTCACCCTCGGATGGAACGTGCCGCTCAAGAGCCAGAAGGTCATCAGCGCCCTGCGCCTGTCGCTCAGCGTGAACAACCTCGCGACGATCACCGGCTACAGCGGCCTCACGCCGATGGTGAACAGCTACGTCGTCAACAGCACCCTCGGCATCGACGACAAGCGCTGCTATCCCCTCTACCGCACTTTCTCGCTGGGAGTGAACCTTCAGTTCTGATGCGGTGCTAGCCATCTCATGTTCTGATGCGGCGCTAGCCATCACCGTTACAATAAACAAAAGCAACAATGAAGAAGTCAACCATATTCATCATCCTAAGCTCTGCCCTCGTCCTCACCTCCTGCCTCGACGAGACTGCAAAGGACCGCCTCTCCGAGGACCAGGCCTATAGCTCAGCGTCGAGCCTCTACATCAACGCCGTCGCATCGCTCTACAACTACATCGGTGGTGACGAGGAGAGCGAAGGACTGCAGGGCACCTACCGCGGCGTCTACGACTACAACGAGATCACCACCGACGAGGCTATCATCCCCATCCGTGGTGGCGACTGGTACGACGGCGGCTACTGGCAGAACCTCTACACTCACAACTGGGACGCCAGCAACGAGTCGCTCTATAACACGTGGAAGTACCTCTACAAGGTCGTCGTCCTCTGCAACGAGTCGCTGGAGGCGCTCAGCAGCCACGGCATGCTCCTCACCACCGAACAGTATCAGGCCTACTGCGCGGAGGTGCGGGCGCTGCGAGCCATCTACTACTATTACATCATGGACCTCTGGGGCAATGTCCCAATGGCGGCGGAGACGGCAAAGGGCACGCCGGCCCAGCAATATTCACGGTCGAAGATGTTCGCCTTCATCTGGGACGAGTTGCAGGAGTGCGCTCCACTGCTGCCTGACGCCAACAGCAATCAAAAGAACGAGTACTATGGCCGTGTGACGCGTCCCGTGGCTTACTTCGTCCTGGCAAAGCTCGCGCTGAACGCGGAGGTCTACACCGACGACAACTGGACGGACGGCACCCGACCCAGCGGGAAGGACATCGTCCTCAGCGTCGGCGGCACGATGATGAACGCCTGGGACGCCTGCATCACCTACTGTGACAAGATCTCCACCGAGGGCTACACGCTCGCCACGGACTATTCAGCCAACTTCGCCATCCTCAACGAGAGCTCGCCGGAGAACATCTGGACCATACCCATGGACAAGACCAACGACACACGACAGTTCAAGTACCTCTTCCGCTCGCGCCACTATGCTCATGGCGGCTACCTCTCGTCGGCATCGGAGAACGGCACCTGTGCCACCATCTATGCCTGCCACATCTATGGCTACGGCACTGACTCGGTGGACACCCGCTGGGCAAAAAACTTCTATTCCGACACCTTGAAGATCAACGGCAACGTCGTGCCACAGGAGGATGGCACACCACTCATCTACTATCCACTGGCCGTGGAGGTGAACCTCACCTATAGCCCGTACATCCTTACTGCAGGCGCCCGTATGAACAAATACGAGACCGACTTCACCGCCTACAACGATGGCAACGACGTGGACAACGACATCGTCCTCTTCCGCTACGCCGACGTGCTGCTGATGAAGGCCGAGGCGGAGGTGCGCAACGGCGGCAATGGTGACAAGGAGCTGAACCTCGTACGCCGTAGGGCCGGCATGCCGGCACGCACGGCCACCCTCAACAACATCCTTCAGGAACGGCTCCTCGAGCTCTGCTGGGAGGGCTGGCGCCGACAGGACATGATCCGCTTCGACCGCTACCACGTGAGCTACGACCTCCGCACGGCACCTGCCGAGGAAGCCGACCGCCACACCATCGTCTTCCCCATACCCCAGCGGGCACTGGACCTGAACACCTCCCTGAAGCAGAACAGCGGATACAAATAGAAATTGTGAGGACAGCGGAAGTAAATAAGAATGTTTAAAAACCTTAAATAATACCCGCCCCGTGGCACATTGTCGGCTAAAGATGTTACCTTTGCACTCGCAAAAGCAAAAAGGGTAGTTTCCAGAGTGGCCAAATGGGGCAGACTGTAAATCTGCTGTCTCTGACTTCGGTGGTTCGAATCCATCACTACCCACGGAAAAGCCTCGCCATTCATGGCGAGGCTTTTCCGTTCTTCTTTGGTCCGTGGCGGCTTGATAAGCCGCCATATCTGACAGCGAACAGCCTTAGACCATCATCCATCAACCCTTCTTGCGGTAGGCGCTGGGCGACACGCCGTACTTCTTCTTGAACGCCTTGCTCATTGCGGCAAGCTCACCATAGCCACTCTCGTAGGCAATCTGGCTAAGGGAGAGATCGGGACTGCGCAACAAATGCTGGCAATAGTCCAGCCGTTGGTCGCTTACCCAAGCGGTGAAGGTGAGGCCTTGCAAGTCGTAGACATAGTGGGACAGTTCCTCACGGCTGATGCCCGTGCTGCTGACGATGTCGTTCATGGTCAGGCCCTTCTGCAGGGGGAATGGCTTTGTGCGCAACCACTGTCGCAGGGCTCGGTGCGTTTCGGACAGTTCACCACTAGGCACGCCATTACTTTCTGCCTGGATGGCCTTGACGAGGTAGACAGTACCATAGACGTCCACCGCAGTGATGGCCACCGACACCGCAATCTGGTATGCGTGGAGGTTGACAAACTGTCCCACGATAAGGATCAGACTGAGAATGTTCCAACTGGCGATCAGGGCACGGCTACCATGTCGGTCATCGTGAGGTATCTCCTCGCTTTGTAGTGCGGCCTCGTAGTGCCGTTCTGCACGCTTGACAGTCACCATCAACTGCAACAAGGCAATGGTCAGACTGATGATGATCACGCCACGAGTGAAGAAGGTGAGGTAATGTTTCTGATAACTCACGTAATAGTCCGCCCACGAGAAGAACGCATCGCGGAAGCCCATGACGAAGTTGACGTATAGATACAAAGCGACGAGGAATACGATCATGTGGTTATAGAACAGCAGCACCGTGGGCTTGCGGTAGTCTTTGTTGCCGTAGCGCTTCAAAAGGGCGAAGCACACGGTCTCCAGATAGAAGTAGAGGGTGACCATCGACAGCGTGTTCAGGATCTGGACATGGTCGGTGGTGAAGCGCGGGAAGGCAAACACCTGATAGACAACCAGCGCATAGGTCGTCGTCTGAATGGCATGTCGTTGCCGCCTGAACTTGGGATCGTCGACATGCCGGCCGAGCACTGCATTGAGGACGCAGCAAATCAGGCTGACGAGCATGGCAAAGACCACTGAGAGCTTTAAAGCAATAACCACTTCTCTGAGAATTCTATATATATCATGCAAAGGTAAGGCTTTTTGTTGGTTTTCGACCTAAATTTCCAAGAATTGTTGTAATTTTGCATCTATGATTTGTTTGATCGATAACAACCGCAGCCTTTTGCGACGCCTCGCACTTGGCCTGATGCTCATGTTCACGGCCATGACCGGCCGTGGGCAGGCGCTGCCCACCGACGGGCCACTGACCATCGACCCCAGTCTGCAGAAGCTTGCCGAGCGTCTGTTGCAGAACAAGCAAGGCAGCATCGTCGCCATAGACCCTGCAACGGGTGGCATCCTTGCCCTGGCGAGCCATGACCGTGTGTCCGACGGCACCTTCCGAGCCATAGGAGCAGCCTATAGCCCCGGCTCGACCTTCAAGGCGGCACAGACGCTGGAGATGGTCAGTGAGGGTACGCTGACGCCGGGGACAAGCTATTCCTGCCACAAGGGGTTCTACTTCAACAAGATCCACATCGGCTGCCACGAGCATAAGTCACCATTGACGCTGGTGCAGGCCATCGGACAGTCGTGCAACTCCTATTTCTGCAAGGCATTCCAGGAGATGATCGACAACCGTGAGCACTACCTTACTAAATATAAGGCCATCAACCGGTGGGCGAAGTATATGCACAGCTTCGGCCTTGGACGGCCGCTGGGCATCGACATGCCAGGCGAAGTGGGTGGCTGCATACCCGACTCGGCCTACCTGAACCTCACCCACCGCGCCTGGAACGGCACCACCATCATGTGGGTGGGCATGGGACAGGGCGAGGTGAAGTGCACACCACTGCAGCTCTGCAACCTCGCGGCGATGATTGCCAACCGCGGATACTTCTACACCCCACACATCCATCAAGGCACGGCGGAGCGGCCACTGGACTCGCTCTACCTCGTCCGTCACCAGGCGCTGACCACGCCGGAGGCCATGGACCTCGTCATCGAGGGCATGCACGCCTGCACCGTCAACGGCACGGCAGCCTCCATCCACAACAAGCAATACCGCTTCTGCGGCAAGACCGGTACGGCGGAGAACACTGGTGACGACCACTCCATCTTCATCGGCTTCGCGCCAATGGACACCCCGGTCATCGCCGTGAGCGTCTATGTGGAGAATGGTGGCTTCGGCGCCGACCTTGCTGCACCCCTCGCCGCGCTGATGATGGAGCAGAAGCTCAACTGCCGCCTCTCCGCAGCATCGGAGGCTCGTGCCCGCAAATGGGGCAACAAAACGGTGAAAGTCACTCCAGTAGAAATACCAATCAACTTTGACGATCTATAAAGCCCTTATGATTATCTTTGATTTGGCACAACTTTTGTTTTGAAGATTTGTATGGAAATGAAAACAACTCCCGTCCTCCTGCTCACGGGATATCTGGGCAGTGGAAAGACAACATTATTAAATCGTATCCTCGCCAACGAGAAGGGCATTAAGTTTGCCGTCATCGTCAACGACATCGGTGAGGTGAACATCGACGCAAGCCTCATCCAGCAGGGTGGCGTCGTCGGACAAGGCGACGACAGCCTCGTGGCACTGTCCAACGGCTGCATCTGCTGCACGCTGAAGATGGACCTGGTGAAGCAGCTCAACGACATTATTAATATGCGCCGCTTCGACTACATCGTCATTGAGGCCAGCGGCATCTGTGAGCCGGCGCCCATCGCGCAGACCATCTCCACCTATCCGCAGATGATTGCGCCCGAGGCACTGAAGAATGGTGCCGCACGCCTGGACAGCATCGTCACCGTCGTCGACGCACTCCGCATGCGTGACGAGTTTGGTTTGGGCGACGACCTGTCAAAGGAACATGGTGAGGAGGACCTTGCCAGCCTTGTCATCCAACAGATCGAGTTCTGCAACATCATCATCCTCAACAAGGCATCAGAGATCTCACCCGAGGAGCTCAAGCACCTCGAGGCCGTCGTACGTGCCATCCAGCCGAAGGCGAAAATCCTCACCGCCGACTATGGCAACGTGCCGTTGGAGGAGATCATCAACACCCACCTCTTCGACTTTGAGAAGGTCGCCACCAGCGCACGGTGGATCGAAGCGATGGAGGATGACGACGATGAACTGGAGAATGAGGAGAGCGGTGAGGCATTGGAGTATGGCATAGAGACGTTCGTCTACTATCGTCGCCCCGCAATGAACCTCAGTCGCTTTGATGAATTTGTGTCGACGAAGTGGCCGCGCAGCGTCATCCGTGCCAAGGGCATGTGCTACTTCCGCGACGAGCCAGAGACATGCTACCTCTTTGAGCAGAGCGGCAAGCAGTTCAACATCACCAACGCAGGGCAGTGGTACGCCACGATGCCCGCGGACGAGCTCGCGGACTTCATGGAGAAGACCCCCGGCGTGAAGAAGGACTGGGACGAAAACTATGGTGACCGCATGCAGAAGATCGTTTTCATCGGTCAGAACATGGACCGCAAGGCCATCGAAGCAGAGCTGGATGCCTGCCTCGAAGACTAACAAAAGGTTAAAATAAAATGCGCTAGCCATCACCGTTGCCGTGGGTACAATCCAGACAGCAGTGATGGCTAGCGCTTTATTGTGGCATCCGAGTGCGCGTTACATCACGACCTCCACCGTGTGCTCCCCGGCCGTTGCAGGGACAACGTTGCCCTCGATGGCCTTGCCGTCGACGGTGATAGCGCGGACACCACGCTCATGGCCGTCGGGGTTCAGGATGTGGATGGTATAGGTCGCGCCACGGAACTTCCGCTTCACGGTGTAGTCGCGGGCGGTCGATGGCAGACACGGGTCGATGCGCAGGCCCTCATAATCCGGCTTGATGCCAAGGATATACTCGCTCACTGTGAGCCACATCCATGCGGCGGTACCTGTGAGCCATGAGTTCTTTCCTTCGCCGGGCCGTGCAGAGTCCTTGCCGGCCACCATTTGGCAGTTGACATAC
>ERZ1032009.197-NODE-197-length-13768-cov-5.940130_pt1 | contig 13768 bp, 14 predicted proteins | sample MGYA00516700_ERZ1032009 | MGnify/ENA primary metagenome ERZ1032009 (study PRJEB33719, sample SAMN04261292) | wastewater metagenome | biome: rural village; feature: human; material: feces | host: Homo sapiens | place: El Salvador | collected 2013-01-14 ...
ACGTTTCAGGTGCGTGTGTTTCACGACGTGCAGGTTCGAGTCCTGTTCTGGGCACAATTTTATTCAGAATGCTTTACATGCTGGAGGGGTGGCGGAATTGGTAGACGCGCTACTTTGAGGGGGTAGTGACAATTGTGTCGTGGGAGTTCGAGTCTCCTCCTCTTCACTTGTAAAATTCTTATTTATCAGTGCGGCAATAGCTCAGTTGGTAGAGCGCGACCTTGCCAAGGTCGAGGTCGCGGGTCCGAGTCCCGTTTGCCGCTCTTTTTTATTCGAGAAACATCACATTCAATGAATTTATACTTAAGATACTTCGATCGGGAAATCCTTGTTTCCACGGTTGATGAAGCTATAGACTTCTTGCTTTCCATCCCCGAAATCAACGTAACTCCAGAGATGGAGGCCGATATCCGCGACTATGCTGATAGCGATGTGTTCTATCCCAAGCGCTACAAAGTCCGTGCACATGTCTATTTCATCATTATCAAGACGCTGGCAGAGAACATGAACGACTTCAAGCAGAAGAAGGCCCTGCGCTCCAACGTCCAGCCGGGTATGGATCGTCATGCGATGGCCGACAATGTGCTCATGCAGCTCAACGAGGAGCACCCTGGTTGGTACGAGGGCGAACTTGACTTCAAGCGTGTCGTGATGATTCCCGCATCTGGCAAGCACGAGTATCGTGACACGAAGTTTGTGGCCCGCTGCAAGGCCAATTCAGGTATTGACTGTTACAACCGCATCGTGGATTACCTCCGTGACCGTGTCGACTCCCGTAGCCAGTTCCCATCTGCTAAGGGCAAGAACTTCCATTTCTCGTTCTTGGGAATGTGGAAGTAGTACAGCAATAAGTTTAAATTCTGAGGCACTATGAACAAAGTTATGCTGATAGGCAATGTGGGCAAAGACCCGGATGTGCGCTACTATGATGCCGACCAAGCCGTGGCGCGTGTCTCCCTGGCCACGACGGAGCGGGGGTATACTCTGAAAAACGGCACGCAGGTACCTGAACGTACTGACTGGCATAACCTGCTGTTCTATCATCAGTTGGCAAAGATCGTCGACCAGTATGTCCATAAGGGCGATAAACTGTATGTCGAAGGCCGCCTGCGCTATAGCACCTACGATGACCCGCAGGGCCGCCGTCGCTATGTGACGGAGATCCTTGTGGAGAACATGGAGATGCTCACTCCGAAGGCAAAGCCTGCTGAGACGAATAATGCATAATACTTCTGATTTTGGATATCGCAACGATACTTCTAGACGCTAGCTTGGTGACGCTTCATCCAGTGTCAGCAGGCGTCATCATAGCAGCCGTTTTGGCTGCTTTCTTGCTTTTGTTGTCTGGCTTTGCCAGTGGCTCCGAGATAGCATTCTTCAGTCTCACCCCCCAGGATCTGGACGATCTGCACCCGGAGAAGAGCACTGCCGATGCACAGGTGGAGATGCTGCGGGGCGACTCCGAGCGTACCCTTGCCACCATCCTGATCACCAACAACCTCGTGAATGTGACCATCACCATGCTGGGCAACTATGTCTTTGGCTCCTTGGTCAGCTTCAATGCCGAGTGGTTGGAGTTCCTTTGCATCACCGTCATCCTTACTTTCCTGCTGTTGCTTTTTGGCGAAATCATGCCCAAACTCTACTGCCGCCAACATCCGTTGGCTTTTTGCCGCAGTGCAGCAAGAGGTATCCTGCTGTTGCGTACCCTGTTCTGGCCCTTGGAGACCATCCTCATGAAGAGTGGCGTCATCGCCGAGAAAGCCATGCCGAAGGAGAAGCGGCAACTGAGCGTCGATGATCTTGAGCAAGCGTTGGAGCTGACGGATAAGGAAGACATCAAGGACGAACAGAGTATGTTGCAGGGCATTATCCGTTTTGGCGACGAGACGGCGAAGGAGGTGATGACCAGTCGGCAGGATATTGTCGACATCGACATCCGCAGTGGTTTCAAAGAGGTGCTGCAGAGCATCGTGGAGAACAACTATAGTCGTATACCCATCTATCAGGACAATGAGGACAACATCCGTGGCATACTGTATATCAAAGACCTGCTCCCATATCTGGGCAAACCTGCTACATTCCGTTGGCAGAGCCTGATCCGGCCACCTTATTTTGTTCCGGAAACGAAGAAGATTGATGACCTTCTGCGTGAGTTCCAGGAGAACCGCGTGCACATGGCCATCGTCGTCGATGAGTTTGGTGGTACGAGTGGCTTGGTGACCCTTGAGGATATCTTGGAGGAAATCGTTGGCGAAATCAATGATGAATATGACGAGGAGGAGAAGTCCTACTCCAAACTTAACTACAACACCTATCTCTTTGAAGGCAAGACGCTGTTGAGTGACTTCTGCAAGATCCTGCAGATCGATGACGAAGAGTTTGATGATGTGGCCGGCGACGCAGATACATTGGCAGGATTGCTGCTGGAGATTAAGGGCGACTTCTTGAGTATGCACGAGCGTATTGACTACAAGCGCTATACCTTTGAGGTAATGGCCGTGGAGGACCGCCGCATCAGCCAGGTGAAGGTCACCGTTCACGAGCAGAAGAAGGACATCGAGGAAAAGAAGTGATAGCCCATGCCGCTGGTAAGGATTGACACGATAGGCCGTGATGCCCAGTTGGGACTGTGGCAGATGACGGAGGCGGTGGACGACTATGTCCGCCCCGACCATGTGGACCTCACCGCGTTCCACACCTCTTTTCGATTGCAGGAAAAACTGATGGAATACTCCCTGCTTCGTGCGATGACAGGCCGCAATGACATGGTGGTGCACCATGAAGCATCAGGAAAGCCTGTGCTCGATGGATGGAACATTAGCATCAGTCATACGAGAGGGTGGGGAGCTGTGGCATTGTCGCCCTCACAAGGCGTGGCTGTCGACATAGAATACTACTCCGATCGTGTCCGGAAGGTGGTGCCACGGTTCATTCGTCCTGATGAAATGGTCACCTCCCTCGATGCACAACTGATCAATTGGAGTGCGAAAGAGACGGCCTATAAATTGCTGTCGGAGGAGGACCTTCAATATTTTGAGATGCGGCTACAACCGTTCGAGGCAGCTGATCATGGCCTGGTAGTTGTTGAAGATCTGAAGCATACGAAGCTGTTGACCGTCCACTATGAGATCAATCCCAACTATGTTTTGACCTGGGCAACAGAAAAATAAAGTGGCTTCCCTGTCTGAGGAACCACTTCTTTTTATTTGATACTGACGCGCAATGGATGCTCTTCCTGTCTCTTCCATTTCTTCAGGAAAGCAAACCAGTCCTTGGCGGAGTGGAATCCAAAGTCCTCGTTGTCACTGCAGTAGGCAAGATCATAATGGATCTTTCTGTTAGCCGACTTCACAACGAAGCCATAATTGTCTTTATTGGCAGGCAGTTCGGCAGAAAGGTAAGCCTTTGGAATGTAGATGCCAAGCCCTACGGTCTCTCGTTTCCAGTTGATGGTGTCGCTGGCGGGCCAGTCTGTGCCCCAGCAGCCGCGGAGCCCTTTGTGGTCGGAATATTCGCTCGACCCTTTCACATTGATGACTCCCGTTGAAAACTGCTGACTGTCCATCGGGTGGTTGAATGTCACGTCGACATCAAAATCCCTGTGGCCAGCATAGAGCGTATAGCGCAGCGTCATGTTAACGGGCTCCATGCCGGGGGCGATGGTCCAGCCGTTGTCCTCCATCTCTACGACAGTCCGCACGGGTCCTTGCGCCAGGATGCGTTGCGAGCGGCGCTCTACGTCATCGAGCATCTTCGGCGACTCGCCGTCCCAACCGCGCAGGGCGCCCAGACCAAAGGTGTTGCCCACCCAGAGTATGTCGTCGCCATAGCCCTGCGCCTTCTGCTCCTTCGACGTATAGAATTGCGTCTCTTTCAGTTCCAGTCCCTTGTGAAACTTGCCGTAGAGGTCTATGGTCTGCCGCTTGTCCATGTAGATGCGCATGGCGATGAGCTCGTTCTCGAAGGCTACGCCATGGTGGTGAAGCACGTGATAGGGGTCCTTTGTTGTTTTGTCGATGGTGATGTTTAAGAGGTAGATCCCTTGTCGATTCTTCTGTTTGTTGCCATCACGAAGCACGATCTCAGCATAGGTGCGGGCTGGAAAAGCTGTTGGCTGGTTCTCTGGGTTAAGCACGACTACTGCCTGCTGCTTACCTTTCTTATTAAAAGAGGTGAGAAAACACAGCTCATCCATCCGTCCATCCTTGTCAAGATCATCCAGCTGGCAGGGCACTTCCTTGCCGTCGATGGTCACCGAGGCCGTCTTCACCGTTCCATATTTTTGGAGGTTCATGACTATGGGGGCATCCTCCTGTGCGATGTCTGATGCAATGGTCACGGACAATTGTGTCTGCGCCTGGCCCGCCACGCACAACGCGAGGCCTATCAGCGATGAGATTATTCGTTTCATCCGATTTGTTTTGTTTTAGTTGTCTATCGGCAAAGTTACTAAAACTTTCATTGATAGCAAGAATCTATCCCCTTTGAGTGTCCGAATTTTCAATAAAATAAAGTTAATTTGCCTATTTTTGAACAAAATATTTAAGTTTTTTAGCTTAATATTTGGAATTAAAAATGTTTTTTAGTACTTTTGCAATGGTAATGGTACGAAAGACATCATACATACTGTTCCTATTGTTGCTTCTCTGTACAGCTTGTGAATTTAAGCTCAAGCCCAACGAGAATGACACCGACGAAGGGCCCATCAAGGTGGAGCGCTACGACCGGTTGGAGAGCCGTTACCTGACGACGGGTGACTTCTCCGCGCTGCAGCAGATGAATACGGAGTATCCGATAGAGACGCGTACCTTGGTTGAAAAGTTGCTCCAGATTGGCGAGGTGAGCGACCATGACATCAACGAAAAGTTCCTCCGGTTCTACCAGGACTCCACGTTGCAGGCCATTATCAGTGACGCTGAGTCGGAGTATGCCAACATGGAAGACATCAATGTCCAGTTCAACAAAGCCTTCGACAAGCTTGCCGAGTGGCTCCCAGACATCCCCAAGCCACGGGTATACGCACAGATTGGTGCGCTGGATCAGAGCGTGGTGATCGGTGAAAAGATCATTGGCATTTCGTTGGACAAGTATATGGGTGCCAAGTATCCCATATATCAGCGCTACAACTATAGTAACGAGCAGTTGCAGTCCATGGGCCGCAACTTCATAGTTCCTGATTGCCTGAGTTTCTATCTCCTGAGTCTTTATCCCATGAAGGGCTACGACTCCCGCACACAGTTGGAGAAGGATCTCCACATGGGTAAGGTGATGTGGGTCGTCAACAAGGCTATGGGTACGCATCTCTTTGATACCGAGTTTGTTGATGCCATCGATCGATATATGCATCATCACCCTTCTGTGACGGTGGAGCAGCTCATGAAGAGCGACACGTACAAGGGTTTCAAGTAAGGCCTTATGCACATTTCTGTGTCGCTATCTCCTCTTTTCTAAGCGATCATCTTCCCATCTCAATGTGGTCAACTGGTAATTTAACTTAAATTACTAGATCGCGACGCCCTGTAGGGAAGATAAAGTCAATGTCGAGCCTGTTTCATCTTGCTGTTGAGCAAGTTAGCAAACTCATAGTTCTTCAGTCCCCAATGTGGTGCAAGCACCCATTCGGGGTTGCTCTGGCTCACGAAGCGCTCCAGCACGAGGTCCTTTCTTAATAAAGAGATGTAGTGGATGACGAGGTCTACGTATTCGTCGACAGTATAGACATGGAAGGGATGGGCAAGATATTCCTCAGCCAGACGAGTGCCTTTGATGACCTGCAGCTGGTGGATCTTCAGGATGTCGAGGGGTAGGGCAGAGATGATGGGCGCCTGCCGGAGACTCTCCGCGGCATCCTCCCCCGGCAGTCCGAGGATGACATGCCCACCGGTGATGATGCCACGCTCGTGCGTCCGGATGATCATCTGCTGGCTTTGGTCAAAAGTATGCCCGCGGTTGATGCGCCGCAGCGTCTCGTCATTGACGCTCTCGATGCCATACTCCACGATGAGGAATGTCCGATGGGAGAGTTCCGTCAGATAGGCGAGCAGTTCATCGCTCACGCAGTCGGGGCGTGTACCGATGACGATGCCCACGACATCCGGTACGCTCAGCGCTTCTTCATACATCTGTCGGAGTTGCTCTAGTGGGGCGTATGTGTTGGTAAACGCCTGAAAATATGCTAGATATTTCATCGTCGGGTACTTTCGTGCAAAGAAACGCTTGCCCTTCTCCAACTGCTCGCTTATCGATTTTGTGGCGTCGCAATAGGAAGGATTGAACGTCCGGTTGTCACAGAAGGAGCATCCACCCGTGCTGATGCGCCCATCACGGTTGGGACAGGTGAAACCTGCATTGATGGTGATCTTCTGCACCCTGAAGGGGAACTGGCAGCGTATCCATGTGCCAAAGTCGAGATATTCCATATTGTTTATTGCCTTTATCCTTGCAAAAGTACTGAAAAAACACTATCTTTGCAACAAATCTGCAACTTTTGCAATTAAAACGACAAACAAAAACATAATCCAGGATGAATAAACTAATCATCATGTGCGCAGCTATTCTGATGGCTTCGTCAACCGTTATGGCCAGCGACCGTATTAATTTGAAGGCACTGACCTCTGGCGAATTTACTGCCCAGCGTATCAGTGGTATCAATCCCCTGCAGGGCACCGACCAGTATGCACAGATCTCACAGGACGGAAAGAAGATCGTGCAGTATTCCTTCAAGACCGGTAAGCAAACTGCCGTTCTCTTTGATGTTGCTCATACTCAAGGCGAAACTATCGATTCGTTCGATGGTTACATCATGTCGCCGGACGGCAAGCATATCCTCATCCGCACAGAGACGCAGATGATCTACCGTCGGTCCTACAAGGCTGTGTTCTACATCTATACGGTGCAGAGCCGCAAGCTTGAGCGCCTCTCCGATGGCGGCCCACAGGAGATGCCCATTTGGAGTCCTGATGGCACGAAGGTAGCGTTCATGCGTGACAACAACATCTTCCTCGTGCAGCTGCTCTATGGTAATGCCGAGAGCCAGGTGACGAAGGATGGCAAGTTCAACGAGGTGATCAATGGCGTGCCCGACTGGGTCAACGAGGAGGAGTTCTCGTTCAACACGGCCATGACGTTCAATGCTGATGGCACGATGATCTGCTGGATACGCTATGATGAGTCGGCCGTGAAGCAATACTCCCTCCAGCTTTTCAGAGGCTCTCATCCGTCGAAAGACGAATATGCCACTTATCCTGGTGCCTATAGCTATAAGTATCCGAAGGCTGGTGAAGTTAACTCCAAGGTTACCGCGTGGAGCTACGACGTCAAGAGCCACCGTATTCAGCAGTTGCAGGTGCCCCTCGATGCTGATGGCTATATGCCTCGCATCCGCCCAACTGACGACCCCAACAAGGTGGTGCTCTATACCATGAACCGTCATCAGGATGTCCTTAACCTCTACGATGTCAACCCGCGGAGTACAGTGGCACAGCTGCTCATCAAGGAGAGCGTGCCAAAGTATATCAAGGAAGAGTCGATGGAGAGCATCCTCATGGGCAAGGACTACATCCTTATGCCCAGCGACCGCGATGGATATATACACCTTTACCTCTACAATCAAAATGGCAAATTGGTGAGGAAGATTGGCGTCGGCAACTACGACATCACGGCTGTCTATGGCTATGATGAGGCTACGGGCGATGTCTATTATCAGGCAGCAGGACTCAACCCTCATGACCGGCAGATCTATGTCGCCCATAAGAATGGCAAGACGGAACGCCTGACGAACCAGGAGGGTTGGAACTCTGCCATCTTCTCTGGCGACTACAAGTACTTCATCAATACCTGGAGCGACTACAACACGCCCTACGTCTATACCACTCGCAGCAACACTGGAAAGGTGATTGCTACGAATCTGGACAACAAAGAGTTAAAGAACAAAATAGCACAGTATGGCTGGACGAAGAAGGAGATCTTCTCGTTCACTACTAGCGAGGGTGTGAAGCTCGACGGCTGGATGGTGAAGCCCGCCGACTTTGATGCGTCGAAGCGCTATCCGGTCATTATGTTCCAATACAGTGGTCCGGGTAATCAGCAGGTGGTGAACTCGTGGGATGCCGGATCGATGGGGCAGGGTGGAGCTTTCGATATGTATCTGGCTCAGCAGGGTTTCATCGTCGTCTGTGTTGATGGCCGTGGCACGGGTGGCCGTGGCGCGGACTTTGAGAAGTGCACCTATCTCAACCTGGGCGCTCTTGAGTCGAAGGATCAGGTGGAGACGGCTATCTATCTTGGCACGCTGCCATACGTTGACAAAGACAACATTGGCATCTGGGGTTGGTCGTATGGCGGTTTCTGCACGCTGATGAGCCTCAGTGAGGGCCGTGGTGTCTTCAAGGCTGGCGTCTCCGTGGCACCGCCCACCGACTATCGTTTCTACGACACCGTCTATACCGAGCGGTACATGCGCACCCCGCAGGAGAACCCCGATGGCTATAACGACAATGCAATTACACGCGCACCGAAGCTGCATGGCTCGCTGCTCATCTGTCATGGCGTGGCCGACGATAATGTGCATCCGCAGAACACTTTTGAGTATGCTGAGGCGCTGGTGCAAGCCGATAAGGACTTCAAGGAGAACTACTATACCAACCGCAACCACGGCATCTTTGGTGGGAACACCCGAAACCATCTCCTCCGTCAGATCGCGAATTGGTTTGAGGAGCATCTGAAGTAGTAATCACCACTATGTTCATGAAATCATTACTCTTATTGCTCGCTCTCCTTCCGCTTCCTCTCCTGGCAGAAGACGTGACCATCACGGTGACAAACCTTGAGAAGATGCAGCGGCAGGAGCTCATCGAGGTGGATGTCAACACAGTGCGGCAACGGCTGGGCATTGGCAACGATAATCCGTTCGTGGTGAAGAATGCCAGTCGACAGCAGGTCGACTACCAGATTACTCACGACGATAAACTGCTCATCGACGCACCGGTGAAGCCCTGTGGCACAACGGTCTACACCATCCAAAAAGGTATGCCAGAGCCCATGCACCAGTGGGTGAAAGGTAAGATGTACCCCATCCGCAAGGACGACATAGGATGGGAAAACGATCGTGGCGCTTACCGTCTCTATGGTCCGGCACTGCAGAAGACGGGCGAGCGCTCTTTTGGCATCGACGTCTGGACCAAGAATACGCGCGACCTGGACATGTCCGACCGCTACTATAAAGACTACGAGGGTAACGTGACAGGCTGGGCCAATGAGAAAAACGGCAAGAAGGATGACGACATCAATCTCCACACCTCTTTTCACCTCGACCATGGCAATGGCCTCGACTGCTATCAGGTGGGGCCGACGTTGGGCTGTGGCACGCCGGCGCTGATGGACAAGGGCAACCTGGTGCTGCCTTATTGCTATCGGACGTACCGCATACTGGACAATGGCCCGTTGCGCTTCACCGTGGAGCTGACCTATAATCCTGTTAAGATTGGTAAGGATACTGCCGTTGTGGAGCACCGTGTCATCAGTCTGGACAAGGGTTCGCACTTCAATAAGATGACGGTGTGGTATGAAGGACTGTCGAAGCCACGTGATCTGGCGGCCGGAATTGTTGTCCACCAAGGACCGGCTGCTAGCTACAGCATCGGTCAAGACTATGTGGAGCATGCTGATCCGACGGATCAGCCGGACAACTATGGCTATCAGCTCTATGTGGCATGTCTCTTCCCCAATGGCGCGGAGACGAAGTTTCTGGAAATGAAGAAACCCGAGGCCAACGCCTTGGGCCATGCCATCGGCATCAAGAAGGGACTGAAGGCTGGCGAACACTACACCTACTACTTCGGTAGCGCATGGAGTTGCTACGATGTTCGTACGGAGGAAGAGTGGGAGCTACGCATCCATCAGTTCCTTAAGGGGCTTTATGCACCTCTTGAAGTCGTCTTGAAATAGCTATTCAATGATACCAGCATCTTGCCATTGCTTCACGAGAGTAGTGGCATCTTTTTTTGCCGTGGTATCATCCACTTCATAGTTATCCGTGAGGATCTTCGTGAGGTCGTCCACCGTAAAGTCCTTTCCTTGGATGGATTTCCACAGCAGTGCTGAGCTCTCGTTCATACTGATGATGTTGCTGAAGTCGATGTTTTCCTTGCCTTCAGCGACGATGATGTTTTGTCCGCAGATGTCGCGCAGATTGAATCCTTTCTTGGCTCTCATTTTTTATCCTTTCCAAGCCCTCCCAAAGGGAGGGATGTTTATTACATTTATATATTCCGAAGTTAATAAGTCTGATGTACTTCTCCCTTAGATGGGTCCGAAGATGGGTATCCACAGTCGGCGGTAGACGCCCAGCAGATAACGGCGGATAGGGAAGAGGTGCGTCCACCACCAGGAGTAGACCTTCCATTTCCGGCCGTCGGTGCGGTCGAGCGATGTTCGCCCTTTGCGGTAGAAGCCGATGACAGCGCCACGGACATTCTCCAGTGTGCAGTGCTCTGTGCCCAGATTGCCATCGCCACGGAGGATGACGTCGTTGCCTGTGATGCTGATGATGCGGTGGAGCACGAAACGTCCGTCATCGACGATGGCCAGCACGGGGTCTCCCACCTGGGGATTGACGACCTTCCTCAGCAGTGCCTTGTCGCGATCGTCCTCCAGGAAGGGGCGCATGGAGAAGCCCTTCAAGCGTAGCGTCACGGTGTGGCCCTCGTCTATCAGCCGACAAATCTCCGGCAGCAGGACGTTGTTGGGTATGGTAACGTTCATGGTTTCCTTCTCGTTCTCCTTCAAGGTTATTGTTTCACATTGATGGCTCGGTTGCACACCTCTGCTGCTTCCCGATTGGGCAGGCAGTGGAGCACATAGATACCCGTGGTCTCCACCAGTCGGGTGATGATGTCGCAGATCTTGTTGAAAATATCAGTATCCCACTTCATCGATGAGCATGCGGGCAGCAGCGATGCAAAGGCCTCGATGGGCAGCAGGCGTTCCACGCTGTTGGCAGTGGCTCGGTCGATGCGCGTGATGGCTCCCAGTGGTGCTTTCACGTTGCGGTAGCAGGGCGTCTTGCCGCTCCAGGGACCACCATATATATAAGGTCTACCATCGATGATGCGGACGATAGGGTTGTCGTCGTTCATCAGGTCGCAGCCCGGCAGGTATCTGAGCCACATGCTCCCCTGTGTCGACTTGCCTGTACCACTCTTGGCAATGAAAGCGTAGCCATAGCCATCTTGACGGACGAGCGAGGCATGGATGAGCACTGTCTGATGGTGGGCACCGGCAAAGGCAAAGATGAGCATCAGAGCATTGTTGAGGCCGAAGGACCGCATGTTGTAGTTGCCATTGAGGGCACAGTGGCAGTCGCTGAACGTCTTGTTGGTCTGCAGCAGACAGCAGTCGTGGCCTTCCACATTCTTGATGATATATTGGTAGCTGCCATCCAGGAGCAGGTCGACGATGGTGTCGCCATTGCCTGTGTCGAAGGTGCGTATGCGTTCCCGCTCTTCCTTCGGCCGTGGCGGGAGCGTGTCGTCGACGGTGAGCCGAAAGAAGAGGTCGTCATCGCCTAAGCTGTCCACGCAGAACGGCGCAAACGACGGCAACAGGTGCATGCCATTGAGTCCCGGGTTGCGAAAGACAATCTCGATGCCCAAGTCAGCGATGCGGAAACAGTGGCGCTCTGTGGTTACCATAATAGCTGCAATGCTCTATTCTCCTTCCTTGGGTACCGGGATAGCGTCAAACTTGAAGTCGCTGATGTCCAACATCTTGATGTCAAACTGTGCGCCTTTGAGGTACTTCTTCCTTAGCTTGAAGTACTTCTTCTCCGCATCCTTCTGTGTGAAGGCGAAGGACGTGATGCATGTGGCATGCTTCATGCCGTGGGCATCCAGATAGTCACGCAGCTGATAGGAATAGTTCTCACGGCTGTAGAGAAACTTCGTTTTCGAGTCAATGTAGGCGGAGTCGAGTTTCTGAATGCCGGTGAAGTAGATGGTGGAATCGTTGAACGATGCCGCGAAGCCATAGACATAGATGGTCTTAGGCTCGTACTTGGCGCTGGCGGTGAGGCTCACGAAGAGCAAAAGTGCCAGAAGGTATCTTTTCAATGTCATAGTTCTGATGTTGATGCTGCAAAGGTACACAAAAAAAGTAACAATGCTTGTGGCTAGGCCAAAAAAAACCGGGACTTTCCCAACTTATTTTTAGGGAAGCCCCGGTTGCATATTACTATATAGAATTAGTTCTCACCCACCATGATGGCCTTGTAGTCGGTCTTGCCCGATGGCCACATACCCTTGATGTAGAGCACGGGATCCTTGCTGGTCGATGCGCTCTTGATGACCTCCTGCAGGTCGGCGATGGTCTTCATCGGCTTGTCGTTGGCCGAGATGATGATGAAGCCGTTGCTCACACCGCCATCCTTCAGAGCGCCGCTCTTCACATCCTTCACCTGCAGACCATAGCTGATGCCCAGCTGCTTCTTCAGCTCCTCGCCCACGGGGATCACCTTTGCGCCGAGCACGTCGAGGCTTGCAGTCTTCACCACCTTGGTGTTGCCCTGCTGGTTCTTGATGGTCACGGTCTTCGACATCTTCTTGCCGTTGCGCATCCATTCCACGGTCACCTTGTCGCCCGGACGCTTGTCGTTGATGATCTCCTGCAGCTCCGACATCTTGGTCACGGTCTTGCCGTCGATGCCAGTGATGACATCATCCTTCTGCACGCCAGCCTCCTTGGCAGCGCCATTGTCCTCTACCTCAGCAACATAGACACCACTGTTGGTACCGAAGTTAGGTACATCTTTGCCCTGCTCCTTCTGACTGTTGACATAGTCGAGCAGGTTGCCACCACGGATGCCAAGGTAAGCACGCTGCACGGTGCCATACTGCTTCAGGTCGGCCACCACCTTGTTCATGATGGTTGTAGGAATAGCGAATCCATAGCCCGCATAGCTGCGAGTGGGACTGTAGAGCATGGCGTTGATACCTACCAGCTCACCCTTGGTGTTGACCAGTGCGCCACCCGAGTTGCCAGGGTTGATGGCAGCGTCTGTCTGGATGAAGCTGGCGATGCTGGGGCCGTCGCCCTCACCACTCATGCCACGCGCCTTGGCGCTGACGATGCCGGCGGTGACGGTAGAGGAGAGGTTGTAGGGGTTACCTACGGCGATGACCCACTCGCCAACCTTCAGTTTGTCGGAGTCGCCGATAGGCAGGGTGGGAAGGTTCTTGCCGTCGATCTTGATGAGTGCCAGGTCGGTGGTAGGATCGGTACCGATGATGCGAGCATTGAACTCACGGTTGTCGTTGAGCGTCACGGTGAGCTCGTCGGCACCATTGACGACGTGGTTGTTGGTTACGATGTAACCATCGCTGCTGATGATGACACCTGAGCCGGTAGCCTCCTGCTTCGGGGTCTGCACCTTGCGCTTCTGTGTGCCGCCATTACCCTGGTTCGGGTTGCCGAAGAATCCGAATGGATCGCTGAAGAAGTCGGAGAACGGATCGCTCTGTACCTCTACTTCCTGCACCTTTGAGTTCTGTACATACTTGATATGCACCACAGCAGGCAGTGCCTTCTCGGCAGCGTAGGTGAGGTCGACGGGTTTTCCGGCCTGTGCCACCTCATTGTTGGCAGCCTTCACTTCCATGAATGAGCCGGCAGAGAAAGCGAGCGAGACGACGCAGAGTCCGGCGACGAGATAATTGGAATACTTTTTCATTTCTTGCTATGTTTTTTGTTGTTTCTGTTTCTATTGTGTCAG
>ERZ1032009.198-NODE-198-length-13766-cov-6.200423_pt1 | contig 13766 bp, 8 predicted proteins | sample MGYA00516700_ERZ1032009 | MGnify/ENA primary metagenome ERZ1032009 (study PRJEB33719, sample SAMN04261292) | wastewater metagenome | biome: rural village; feature: human; material: feces | host: Homo sapiens | place: El Salvador | collected 2013-01-14 ...
GGCAAATGTCCGCTCATGCTCAATAGGTATGGTAGATAACCTTATCTTAGCCACGCCTTTTTTCAACAACTCAAATTGTTGTGGACTTATCTTGAATTGAGCTGTAGAACTGATTTCTGTCACTGGAAGGACTATATTGCCAGAAACAATACCTGCCGTTTCAGAGCCGCTACCAATCTGAGAACCATAAAGTTTAATAACTTCACCATCGAATGTTTTTAACAACATGGTTGATTCTTTCAAGAAATTCAGTCGGTCAGACTTTACGGTTGCGATAATGTAATATGCCGTATCTTGCTTTGCAACGCTATATTTCATATTGCATCCCTCGGCAGCCAAAGGTCGATATGTATATCCAACCGTTTGTGCATTTATATTGATACTGCACATAGTCAGTACAATAGACAAAATGATTTGTATTCCAATATTGCTTTTCATAATTATGCTATAAAATCGAAATGTCCTTATTTTATTGTTATTACTCTGCTTCGTCCAACAACTTGTCAAGTTGCGCTTGCAGTTCTTCACGCTTTGGCAAATAGAGTTGGTAACGTGCCACAAACAATTGATTGGTTATACCCTCCAAGGCATACTCCATCAGAAGTTCGTCTTTTCTTGCTCCCAAGACTATGCCAATGGTTGGATTATCGTCAGGTTGACATACTTCTGTTTTGAAATAGTTAAGGTAGAGATTCATCTGCCCGACGTCACCATGCTTTATCTCTGCTCGCTTTAGGTCAATCAGCACATAGCATTTCAAAATACAATGGTAGAATACCAAATCCACCTTGAACTGTCGGCTTCCTATCTGCATGGAGTATTGTCTGCCCACAAATGCAAAACCACGTCCCATTTCCAAAAGGAACTGCTCCATGTGGTCTTTAAGAGCCTTTTCCAAGTCACTCTCCTTATAGCGTTTCTGTTTGGGAAGTCCAGCAAATTCAAGCACGAATGGATCACGGATAATATCTTGTGGAGTTTGTACTTGATGCCCCTCGTTAGCCAAAGCAAGAACTCCTGCCTTGTCTGTACTTAGTGCAAGTCGCTGAAACAGACAACTTTTCATCTGTCTTTTCAGTTCTCGAACTTTCCAGCCTTCCTTGATGGATTCCTTATAATAGAACTGCATTTCAAGCGAGTTGTCACACTTCAATAGTTCAAAATAATGGCTCCATGTCAATTTGTGAGACACTGTCTCACAAATTGGAAAAGCAAGGTAAAACTTACGCATATAGACAAGATTAGATCGGCTAAAGCCTTTTCCGTTTCTTTAATGGCCTAGGGAATAGTGACATCTGTCATTGCCTGAGTGAGCCCGGCAAAGTAGACGGTGTGCTGGTCCACATCTTTCACGGTGAAAGTCATGCCGATACCATTGCCTGTCTCTGGTGAAATCTTATCACCTACGATAATCGCTTGGCAAGGGATGTCAGCAGCCAATAATAATACGATAAATAATAATGCTTGTCTTATCTTGATGTAATATAAGGTAATTTCCCATACCATGGGCCACGCGGGTTATCGGCCACGGCCACGCCGATAGCCGGGGAGAGAGGCTACTTCTCCTTCCATGCCGAGCCATCGCTCCACACGGTGTTGCGATAGTCGGGCTTCTGCTTTATCGGTTCTTTTTCAGTCGTCCGTCGCAGCGGATGGCATGAGCAGGCGCACATAGTAGACGCCACCGGCGGTGCTGCCGGTCTTGGCCACGAAGCACACCTTGATGGTCTCCTTGCCAGTGAGCAGACTGTCGGGGATGGGATATTCCACGTTGATGAATTCGTTCTTGCCGCCCGTGAGCGTCACCGTGGCGATGCGCTTTCCGTCGACATTGATGTAGAACTCACGGCCGCTGTCGCCACCCCAGTAGCGCACCCAGAGCGTGACGTCCTTAGTATGGCCCTTGGTCGACATCTGATACTCGAAGTACCCCGTGGCGTCGCGCCAGTATTCGCCCTGGTAGCTGCCCTTGTTGGAGCTCGACTGCTTCATGTAGTGGTCGCTCTCGCTCTGCTGCGTGCCGGTCTCCACATAGTCGATGGTACGGTCGGCCAGGAGGTTGAGCGAGTCCTCGCGGGCTTTGAGCTCGTTCTGGATGGCCGCCCACTTCTCGCCGTCGACGTTCATCCAGTACATCATGTAGCGTGCCTCGTGGATGGTGCTGAACGGCTGGAGCACGAGGTCGGCAAACTGCTCGTCGTTGTAGTATCCATTGATCTTGAAGTAGAGCGAGTCGGCATTCGTCATCTGCACGGCGTCGGCAAGGCTCTCGCGGTCGCCGATGAGCAGCGGAGCACTGTAGAGGTTCTTCTGTTGTCCGTGGGCGATGTGTCCCATACGGCTATCGTCGGCAAAGAGACCGTCGAGGTTGTCGGTACCGGTCTTTGCGCCGAGGAGAATCGGACCATATTTGAAGGCGACATAGTCAGTATAGTTCTGCAGGGGCTGGACGCTGACCTTCATCGGCAGGGCGATCTCTACCTTGTCACCTTTCTTCCACTTGCGGCTGATGCAGGCATAGCCCTCGACAGTGGTGCCCTCCACGTCCTTGCCGTTCACCGTCACCTTGAAACCGTCGGCCCACGACGGCTGGCGGATAGCCATGGTGAATGTGCCACCCTTGGTAATATCGATCTCGCTCTTCTGCTCGTAGGGGAACGTGGTCTTCTGCTCCAGTGTGACCTTCTTCTCCTTCCAGCTCAGCGTGGTCGGCACGAAGAGGTTCACGAAGAGAGAGTCGTCCTTGTGGGCATAGACAAACTCAGCGTACTTGCCATGGTTCTCCATGCCGGTGCCTACGCAGCACCACATCGCCTCGTTCACCTGCGAGTAGACACGATAGTGCTGGGGCCGGGCGGGGGTGAAGTAGACATAGCCACCGGTGCGTGGGTTCTGCGACGAGAGGATATGGTTGTACATCGTGCCCTCGAAGAAGTCGGCAAAGCGAGAGTTGTGGTCGTCGGCGAAGAGGTCCTCGGAGAGCTTGAGCATGTTGTTGGAGTTGCAGGTCTCCACACCCTCGGGCGAGGTGGTGAAGTTGCCATACTCCGACGGTGCGGGGAACCACTCGTTGATGGAGTTGCCGCCCACGGCGATGGTGCGGTTGGTGACCACCTCGTTCCAGAAGTTCAGGGCTGCCGTGTGGTATTTGTTCGTGCCTTTCACCTGATAGTAGCGCTCGAAGCCAATGACCTTCGGCACCTGCGTGTTCGCGTGTACATTATTTAATATAGAGGTATTGTTGGCAGCCATGCCGTTCCAGAGCCACTTGTGGGTATACTTCCGTGCAGCTGTGAGGTACTTCGCCTCGCCGGTCATCTGGTAGGCATCGGCAAACATCTCGTTGATGCCGCCGTGCTCATTGCCCAGCACGTTGTCCATCTGTGTCTGGTTGAGCTTGCTGACGAGTTGGCAGCCCCAGTCGCAGAACTTCAGAAAGACCTCTTTTGCCGTTTCACTGCCACCATACACCCACGCGTCACGAAGGCCGGCATAGCTCTTGTGGAGGTTATAGAGTGGCACCCACGACTTCCAGTATTCAGCGAAGTTGCCCTTCGCAAACGTTGTCCAGACGTCGCGGCTGTGGGGCACGCCGCCGCAGTAGCCGTGCATGAGCGTATCGGCGTCAGCGTCCCAGGCGTCCTGCACGTCCTTCAGTCGGTTGACGAAGCGGTCCATGCGCTCCTTGAGCTCCGCCTTCCGAGTGGCATCGAGGCAGGAGGCATAGCTGATGGCCAGGGCGGAGAGATAGTGACCGCCCACATGGCCGTCGAGACCGCGGTCGCCGCACCAGTTGACGAACGGCTTGCCGCTCTCCTTTAGGCCTGCCTCGTGCTCGTAGGGCTGCATCAGTCGCCCCTCGTCATACTCCAGCAGGATGGAGTCGTTGAGCGTCTGTGCATGGAGAAACGGCCCGCCGGTGAGCTGCACGTCCTGGAGGTCGAAGAGTTGGGGATAGAGTTTGCTTTGTGCCTGAGCACCCGTAGCTCCTATGGCTATGGCTATGGCAAGGGTAGCGAGTTGCCGTTTCATATTGTTAATGTTTATTGGTTACAATCTATGGTGCAAAGATAGACAAAACAAAGCAAAACGTCGAGACTCTATGTTCCAAAGACTTGTTATTTCGTTTCAAAAGGAAATTATCGTTCCCAAGAGCCTTGGAAGGTGCCACTCTTGGCGTCACCACTAGTAATGCCTTTTTCCTCGTCGGTGTCCCACACGCTGAACGATGACTGCTCTTTGGCATCGCCCGAAGTGATGCCCTGGTCCTTGGTGCTGCCACCAATCGTCATTGAACGATAAGTGCTAAGGTCTACAGCATTCAAAACCACCCAAACGATGAATAAACAAAAGCCTCCTGCATCTTTCCATTCAGAAAGAATGCAGGAGGCTTTTAATGTTTATCGGGGAAGGCTTAAAGCTTCACGGTGACCTTCTTGCCCTTATAGGCTACCGTCTTCGTTTTGCCATCAAGCGTCTTGACGAAGAACGTGCGTCGCTGGAGCATCCCGGGATAGGTGCCTCGGCGAGCAGCGATGGTCAGCTGACGGGCGCGGTCATTCCATTGGAAGGTGATGGTGGAGTACTGGCCCTTCTCGTAGTTGTACGTGTCGCCCTCGTCCTCATAGAGCGTGAACGTTGCGTCCTGTCCTGGGAAGACCTTCATCGTCAGGGAGTCGCTGGAGAGTTGGTCGCTCCACTCCATGTCACGGCCTACGGGGATGATGCTGCCCTCACGCACGAAGAGCGGGATGGTGGAGAGGTGCGTGCGGAGCGTAATGGTCTGTCCGCCATCGAAGGTCTCACCCGTCCAGTAGTTCGTCCAGCGCGTGCCCTTCGGCAGATAGACGTCGTGCGTCTTCTCCTCGGTCCACGGGTCAATCTTCAGGCCGCTGTTGTCACCACCTTTCTTCTTGTCCCAACCACTCATCGGGTCTACGGCAACGGTCTTCTCGGGCGTGTACTGCGCATTGACGATGGGCGCCACGAGGAGCGACTTACCGAACATATACTCATGGCCCATATTCCAAACTGCCTTATCCTCGGGGAAGTCGCTCACCAAGGCGCGCATGTAGCTGCCGTTGTTCTTCGTCACATCCCATGCCATGCTATATATATAAGGTAGCATGCGGTAGCGCATCCGTACGGCGTCGACCAGTGCGTCGTAGACTGGCTCACCAGCCTTGCCATACTTATAGAACTCGCGGCTGACCTCCGTGCCATGGCTTCGCATGATGGGGTTGAAGAGTCCGAACTGCATCCAGCGGACATAGAGCTCCTGATAGAGCGGATTCTTCGTGCCGGTGTCGTCGAGATAGCCTTTATTATAAGCGCCAGCAAAGAAACCGCCGATGTCGCTGTTGAAGTTGGGATTGGCGGTCATGGAGAAATTCAGGCCACAGGGCAACTGCGTACGCAGCGTCTGCCACGAGGAGCCCACGTCACCGCTCCAGGTGTTCGCTCCCGTTCGCTGCTGTCCGGCGAAGGCGCAGCGGGTGAGGATCATCACGCGCTTCCGGTCGGTGTATTTCCGCTGATGGTCGTAGACGCCCTCCACAGCCATCAAGGGGTAGAGGTTGCGCACGCTGCGCCAGGAGCCCATAGCAGTCTTCGTGATATCGAGGTCGGAGCCTTTGAAGGCGGCATGGTCGGGCTCGGTAGAATCCATCCACCACGAGTCGATGCCATAGTCGTAGAGGCGCGAAAGGTACTTCCAATAGATGTCGCGGGCCGCGGGGTTATAGACATCGTAGGGTCGGACGCCCGATGGATAGTCCATGCGCGGCGGCCAGAAGTCAGTGAGTCCGCTCTGCGGCCACGTCTGTATGCTGTCGAACATCATGCCCTTGGGCTGCATCTCGCGATACTGCTCCGTCTGCGGACCGAAGCTCTCCCAGACGGTGATGAGCACCTTCGCGTGGTTGTTGTGCAGGTAGTCGATGTTCTCCTTCGGGTTGGCAAAGTCGGCTGTGAGGAAGTCCATGGCGTTCCAGAGGTAATGCGTGCCCCAGTATTGCCAGTCCTGGACGATGCAGTCGAGGGGGATATGAAGCTCGCGATATTTGTCGACGACGCCTTTCACCTCCGCCCAACTCTTATAGCGCTCCTTGCTCTGGAAGAAGCCATAGCTCCAGCGTGGGAGCATCGGCACCTCACCCGTGAGCTGGCGCATGCGGGCGTTGGTGCCGTCGATGCTGCCGCCGAGCATAAAGTAGTAGTCCTCTGTCTGACCCACCTCCGAGGAGAACGTCATGCCGTTCTGGTTGTCGTTGAAGTTGGTCGGTGAGGCATTGTCCCAGTAGAGTCCCCAGCCCTTGAGGCTCTGGATGAACGGCACATAGTCCTCGGTGTTAGCCTGGAGCATGTATCGCGACGTGCCGCGCTTGCTGAGCTTGTCCTCCTGCAGGATGCCGAGGCCATAGATGGGCTCGTCGGCATCGAGGGTATAGGTCTGGCTGATGGTGTAGGCACCTTTGTCAGGGCCACTGGTGCGCTGCGTGAAGGCATTCGTCTTCTCGCGGAGGAGTTCCTTGCCGAGTGCATCGGTGTAGGTGATGGTGCCGGCCTGCTTGTCAACGGTGATGGTGATGGCCGAGGAAGCAAGCACTACGGTGCCGCCCGTCTCGTTGACCTTCACCGCCGTCTTCTGCGGCTGCATGGTCACGACGACCGACTTAGGGGTTGTCATTGTTGTTGTGGGCGACTTCAGGATGCGTGCGATCTCCGGAGAGAGGAACTGCACCTCCGTCTGTCGACCGTTGGCGGTGAGGCGGATGCCCTGCGGCAGGCGTTCCACGGTCTGTGCAGCTAGCGCCAAGGTAGAGGCAGCGAAGGCTGCGAGGATAAAGGTTCTTTTCATTGCTATGTTGAGTTATTTGAGTTCTTGTTTGTTGAGGAAAAACAAACAGCGGTGGCGGAGCGCACCACTATTTGCGGTCTGTCTGGAGGTCAAAGCTGTCGACGTCGACGTAGCCGCCCGTCTGGCGAGTGGCATAGTTGAAGATGGCATAGCGGGAGCCCATGAACATCTGACGGTAGTTGAACACCGTCTTCACCGGCTGGCCGATGGAGTGGAACGTCTTGCCGTCGGTGCTGTAAGCGAACGTTGCGAGGTCATGGCCATGGCGGAAGTCTGCATGGCAACGGAGCCAGACGTACTGGTGAAGAGAAGCGTGCTGGGTGCTTACTGTTGAAAGGTCTAGCGGCACCTCTGCGAGCACCGTGCGATGATTGCCGGCGATGGCATGTCCGGGCTCCTTGAACAACGCTGTGTCGGCGACCTGCTGGAGCATGTAGCCAGTCGCCGTGCGAAGGATGGCAAGCTCTCCACTAAGACCGTTGAACGCCGCCAGGCCACAGACGTCGCCGTCCCGCATGTTGCTCACATCGAGCTTCACCGTGCCTGTGCTCGCCGGTCCGGGCATGCGCTCGGAGATGGTGTTCGGTGCCACAAAGAGATTTGGCACCACACGGGCGGTCTTCAGGCGTAGGAAGCCGCGGCGCTCGGTGAGGCTCCATGCCTCGTCAATGGGGTTGTGGTTCCACTGCCAATAGAGCTTCAGCTTCTTAGAAGAGAAATCATCACTGCCGCAGATGCCACTCATGTCCTGATAGGGCACCGAGAGGTCGTTGGGTACCTTGCCATTTGCGTCGCCGCACATCGGCCAGCCGTCCTTCCACGTCATGGGCATGAGGCACGGCACACGGCCTACACCGCCACGGTCCTGGAAGATGACCGCCCACCACTCGCCGCCATCGCCGGGCACGAGGCAGCCCTGCCCCACTCCACCGAACTCCTCGAAGGGTGTCTCGAGGATGATATGCTTCTCATAGGGGCCAGTGATCTTATCAGCACGGTAGCACACCTCACGGCGCACACGGCCGGGGATGCTCCAGTCCATGGAGATCATGCAGAGGTAGTATTTGCCATTGTGCTTGATGACGCTGCTGCCCTCCAAGAGTCCTTGCTCGTCCTTGTCGCGCTCAAAGATCTGCTGGTCGATGCCCCCTTTCTTAACCCCTTGCAGGTCGGGGGTGAGCTCCGTCAGATGACCCGTGCCGTGGAACATATACACGCGGTCGTCATCGTCGAAGAAGAGTGAGCCATCGTGGAAATGGGGCGGGCGCGCCACGAGTGTCCAGGGACCTTCTGCCTTCTTCGCGGTATAGATAAATCCTTTATAAGGAGATCCATTGGCGGTGAACCACACGTAGAACCGCCCTTTATGGTAGCGGATGCTGGATGCCCACTGCCCTTGTCCGTAGGCGGTGCTGTCGATGAGGCTATATCGCCCGGCATCGTCGATGCGCGGGAACACATAGCTCACCGTCTGCCACGTCTTCAAGTCCTTGCTGCGCATAACGGGGCAGCCGGGCATGAGGTGCATGGTGGTCGATACCATATAATAGTACTTGCCCACATGCACCAACGACACGTCGGGCACATCGGCATAAAGGATGGGGTTACGATAGCCCGTCGCCTGCCGGCCATCAGCCATTGTGGCAATGCTGACCAGCAGGAGCATGGCAAGAGAGAGGATACGGTTCAAGATTTTTTTCATATTTTTGGGTTTCTGTTATGACTAGCTTTTCACCCTCGGTGAACGATGATGCAAAGATAATCATATTATCAAGAAAACAGCAACACTCTTTGTACCCAATCGTTTGCTATTTGTTTCAAATGACAGAGCAACGAACATGGAAAACAGATTTGGGGACAAATGGATAAGCAATAGATACACTAGCAAATGTTTATAAGGCATAATAGTCGTACCTTTGCCACAAAAATAATTAAAAGCTATATGAGAAAACTGATATCTATTTGCATGCTCGGTGCCGTTGCCCTCGCGGCAAGCGCACAGACCGCACATTTCGACCATTTCACCTACACGGGCAATGAGCCTCGTTTTCAAAAGAACATTGACCCGAAGACAGAGTACCTGAACCCCATCCTCGCCGGATTCTATCCCGACCCGAGTCTCTGCCGAAAGGGCGACACCTATTACCTCGTCAACTCCTCGTTCACGTTCTATCCCGGCGTGCCACTGTTCACCAGCAAGGACCTCGTCAACTGGCATCAGCAACGCTACGTCCTCGACCGTCCGTCACAGTTGCCGCTGAAAGGTCAGAATGTCTCTGGCGGCATCTTCGCGCCGGCCATCAGCTATAATGCGAAGAACAAGACGTTCTACATGATCACCACCAACGTTGGCGCCGGCAACTTCTACGTGAAGTCGAAGGACCCGTCGAAGGGTTGGAGCGACCCTATATACCTACGGAAGATTGACGGCATAGACCCATCGTTCTTCTTCGATAAGGATGGCCGGGGATATATCGTGCACAATGCACCGGTCATGGGCGGCGACGACTATGAGGGTCAGCGTGCCATCCGCCTGCTGCGCTTCGACGTGAAGGGCGACAGCATCATTGGCGACCCCATCGAGATCCTGCGTGGGGGAACGCATGTGCAGAAGAACCCGATCTGGATTGAAGGGCCGCACCTCTTCCGCGAAGGGAAATACTATTACCTGATGTGCGCCGAGGGTGGCACGGGTGCCTGGCACAGCGAGGTGATCCTCCGGGCCAAGAAACCGGAAGGACCGTGGGAGGAATGTCCTCACAACCCGATCCTCACACAGCGCACAGGCCTCGACCCTCAGCGTCCGGACATCGTCACGAGTGCCGGCCATGCCGATCTGGTAAAGACGCCCGACGGCAAATGGTACGCCGTATTCCTGGCCTGCCGTCCCTACGAGGATGACTTCTACAACACCGGCCGCGACACCTATCTGCTCCCCGTGACGTGGAAGGATGGCTGGCCAACGATTCTCGAGCAGGGGAAAGTGGTGCCCACGGTGGTGAAGAAGGAAGGATTGCAACCCGGCACGGGCAACAAGTACCTGACCGGTAACTTCACCTATACCGACCGCTTCGACGCCGGAAGCCTTGACAGCTGTCGCTGGATGCGGCTGCGCAACCCGTCAGCCTTCTACCGACTCCCCGGCACGGGCATCGACATCATGGCAAAGACCGCAAAGATCAGTGAGAAGGAGTCGCCCGCAGCCATCTTTGCACGTCAGCAGCACACCGACTTCACCGCCGAGACCAGCGTGGCTTTCACACCTACCTCTGATAAAGCGCTCGCAGGCATGGTGCTCTTGCAGAACGAGCAATACAACTTTGTCTTCGGCAAGACGCTGCTGGGTGGCAAGCCTGCCATCACACTCACCCGCTCGGAGAAGAACACCGTCACCGTGGGCTCCGCCGTGCTCTCCGATGCCGATGCAGCCCAGCCTGTGGGGCTTCGCATCGTCGGACATGGCCGCTACTACGACTTCTACTACCGCCCCGCTTCAACCACCGACTGGCAACTGCTCGCACGCGGCGTGGATGCCGTGAACCTCTCCACCCACTATAGCGGAGGCTTCATCGGTGCCTGCATCGGACTATATGCGACTAAATAATTAGTGTGATATCCTTTGTGACATCCTTTGTACATCACCTTTGAATGCAGGGTGTATCGGGATGTTTGCAGCTGTGGGAGCTTCAGCATCAGGGATGGTGGCCTTGATGCTGAAGTCGGTGACTTCCCATGTGCCAGCAGCATCAGTAGTAGAGACATAAAACAAAACATGGGCAAAGTCTTGCGGCTATCGGGGAAAAACCATAACTTTGCACAATATAATATTGTCAGCATGAACAAGACATTGCAGGCATGAATAAATATTGTAAGCATGAACAAACTGGCCCTCTTCCTCGCTTTCCTCATGATGTCCCTGCACCTTCCTGCCGTGGCAGCGCCTGCCGCGCTAGCCATCACCGTTGACTCCCCCACCCTACCCGCCACCGCTCCCGGCGTGAGCCACGCCCTCGCCGTCGACCGTGCTGCCCGCCTGAGCAACATCACCTACCGCCTGGGCTTCACCATACCCACGGTAAAGGCGGAGCCGGTGACGTTCAACGACACCATCACCTTCACGCTGAAAGGAAACACCTCAACAGGCAAGGCCAAACGGCCTCCCCTCGCCGACCTCGTTCTGGATTTCCGCCCCGCCACGCCTGCTGCCATTCCCACCACAGCCCTCGTCAACGGCCGCCGCCATAGCGTCACCTGTCGTGACGAGCACCTCGTCATCCCCGCTGCCCTTCTCCGCGCCGGCCGGAACACCGTCGTCCTCTCGGGCCAGAGCGACGACAAGACGCTCAACCGCCACGACGACTACCTCTACACGCTCTTCGTGCCCGCCAATGCCCGCTCGGTCTTCCCGTGCTTTGACCAGCCCGACCTGAAGGCGCGCTTCCACGTCACCCTCCGTCTGCCCGACGGCTGGACGTCGATCAACAGCGTGGAGGGCGAGCCGCTGCCGACGTACCTCTTCTCGTTCACTGCGGGCCGCTTCTTCCGTCAGGAGGCGCAGCCCGACGGCCGCACCATCACCGCCCTCTACCGTGAGACGGACCCGAAGAAGGTCGCGCAACTCGAGACGGTCTTCGACGAGGTGGCGCTGTCGCTGCGCTGGATGGAGCGCTACACGGGCATACGGATGCCGTTCAGCCGCTATGGTTTCGTCGTCCTGCCCGGCTATCAGTTTGGTGGCATGGAGCACCCCGGCGCCATACAGTTCATCGACCGCGAGATCTTCCTCGGCGACCATCCCACGCCCGATGAGGAGCTCACCCGTCTGAACCTCCTCGCCCACGAGACGGCGCACCTCTGGTTTGGCGACATGGTGACGATGCGGTGGTTCAATGATGTCTGGACGAAGGAGGTCTTCGCCAACCTCATGGCGTCGAAGATCGCGCGGGAGCAGTTTCCCGGGATCAACCACGACCTCAACTTCCTTCACTCCTACTATATGCGGGCGATGTCGACCGACCGCACCGACGGCACGCACCCCATCCAGCAGGACCTCGCGAACCTCAACCAGGCCGGACTGCTCTATGGCAACATCATCTATGAGAAGGCGCCGATCATGATGCAGAAGCTTGAGGAGCTCATGGGCAGCGACGCCTTCCAGCGCGGCCTGCAGCAGTACCTCCGCCGCTTCGCCTACAGCAACGCCACCTGGGACGACCTCGTCGCAATCCTGGACAGCACGGCGGCCGCCGCCCAGCCAGTTAACGGCGATAGCCATCACTGTTCCGCTTCGTCCCTCTCTCCTGGCGCAGTGAAGGCGTTCAGCGACGTCTGGGTGAAGCAGAAGGGCATGCCGACGATCGTCACCACCTACGACAGCGCCACGCAGACGCTCACCATCCGCCAGCACGACCCCTTTGGCCGTGGCCTCGTCTGGCCGCAGCGCGTCCGCTTCCGCCAGTATTTCGAGATCCCCAATGAGAAAGTCGACCATCAGGACTTTGACTTCGACCTCACCGACTCGGTGCAGATGGTCCACTTCAAAGAGCCCGTCCTGCGCATCGAGGCGAACGTCGACGGCAAGGGCTACGGCCGCTTCGTCAGTCCTCAACAGCTGATCACCGACCTCATGGACAGCACCTTGACGGACGTCGACCGCTACGCCCGTGCGCTGAACGCCATCGCGGGAGCACTGCCGAACGTGCAGCCGGATAGCTCTACCTCCGACGCCGTCCGCCAGGCTTTTGGCTTCGCGTTGCAGCGGTTGCCGGTGGAGCAGAACGAGCTTGTTGCCTCGCGTCTGCGGTCTACCATCACCCTCACGCTCGGAGGCGCCTACCTCGACACGGAGGCTACAAAGTTTGCGGAAGCAATGCTCTGGTATCCGTGCATCGCCATGAAGACGAACGTCCTCAGCAGCACGCGGAAGGCGATGCTGCAATGGCTCGGCACACACGCCTCGAACATCGCCATCGTCGACAGCGTCTTCCACGTCTGGCGCGACGCCCGTGAGCCGCTTCTTGACCGCACGGACTATACCCGCATCGCCTATCATCTCGCCCTGACGGCGGCGGCACTGCGGGGCGACACATCGTTCCGTGTCGGTGCCGCGCTGCCGCTGACGTGGGGAGAAATCCTCGTCACCCAGCGCCAGCGCCTGACGAATGCCGACGAGCTTGCCGCCTTCGACTTTATCTCCCGCGCCTGCACGCCGGACACTGATGCGCAGGACTACCTCTTCGAGAGCCTTACGAAAAAGGAAAACCGCCGTGTGGAACCGTGGGTCTCCTCTCTCCTCGCCCTGCTCAACGACCCGGCGCGGGAGGGCGCGCAAGGAGGCAACAGCGCCAACGGCGTCAGCAGCAACCGTTTCATCCTTCCCGCCCTCGACCTGCTGGAGGATATCCAGCAGACGGGCGACATCTTCTTCCCCGCCAACTGGCTCTCCGCGCTCCTCGCCGGCCACCACAGTCCCGAGGCCGCTGCCCTCGTCAACGACTGGCTTACCCGTCATCCCGACTATTTCCCGCCCCTGCGCCGTAAGGTCCTCGAGGCCTCGTTCCTCCTGCGGCAGCAGTGACGGTCTCCCAGCCTCTCCCGACATCACCGATAGGAAGGCCTCCACTCCGCCCAAAGCCAGCATCCGGACAATCCGCTGAAAGACAATTCCAGCTGAAACCTTGCATAATTGAGGGAAATCAACTATCTTTGCCGCAAATATATACTGCGATGAAATATCCAATAGGAATACAGAACTTTGAGAGCCTGATCAGTGACGGCTATGTCTATGTCGACAAAACTGCGCTGATATACAAACTCGCCAGTGAGGGCCGCTATTATTTCCTCAGCCGTCCACGTCGCTTTGGCAAGAGCCTGCTTATCTCCACCCTGGAAGCATTCTTCCAGGGAA
>ERZ1032009.200-NODE-200-length-13602-cov-6.750277_pt1 | contig 13602 bp, 7 predicted proteins | sample MGYA00516700_ERZ1032009 | MGnify/ENA primary metagenome ERZ1032009 (study PRJEB33719, sample SAMN04261292) | wastewater metagenome | biome: rural village; feature: human; material: feces | host: Homo sapiens | place: El Salvador | collected 2013-01-14 ...
AGGTTTGCCACGCCGAGCAGCTGACAGGTGGGCCGTGACGGGTTGACGATCGGGCCGAGGAGGTTGAAGAATGTCGGGAACGGCAGTGCCTTACGCGTCGGACCGACGAACTTCATCGCCTTGGCGAAGAGCTGCGCATGGAGGTAGACGATGCCGCACTCGTTGATGGAGCGGTTGAGCTTGTCCATGTCGTCGGTGAAGACCACGCCGTGGTTCTTGATGACGTTGCTGGCTCCGCTGACCGATGTCGCTGCGAAGTTGCCGTGCTTGGCGACCTTGTATCCCGCTCCCGCGATGACGAAGCACGCCGTCGTAGAGATGTTGAACGTGTTCTTACGGTCGCCACCGGTGCCTACGACGTCGATGTAGCGGTCGCAGTCGAGTGGCACGGGCACGCCCGTCTCGAGGATGCCGTCGCGGAAGCCGAGCAGCTCGTCGACGGTGATGCCTCGCATCTGTATGGCGGTGAGCAGCGCGGAGAGCTCCGCATCGTTGAAGACACCCTGGGTGATGCCAATCAGAATCTCTTTCGTTTCCTCCCTTTTCAGCTCCTCATGGTTGAGGAGACGGTTGAACAAACTTGTTACGTCCATAATCTGTGTTTTATATTGTTGATTTTCTATTCCTTTTTGATCGTTGCGGGTATCATAAAAAAGAGGCCTGTCGTAAGAACGGCAGGCCTCTCTATGGTATCTCTCTCAATAATAAGTATCCACATGGCTACGCGACTCACGACTATTTCAATCTTGAGCAACGCCACCACCAATATGTAGATACATGATTCATCATACTTTTGTATTCTTTGTTATTCTGTTGCAAAGGTAGTCAATCTTGTTATAAAATGCAAGCAGAATGCGAACTTTTTGACGAAAACGTCACGATTTAACATTTCCACCTTATATATATAAAGGGGCCTCGCCCTTGGAAGGGCGCGCACAGAACTACTCCCCTACCGCTCCATCTCGAGGCTGGCCCAGATGAACGGTCCGATGCCCTTGGCGTCGTTGTCGCGGATGGGCTCGGACATATAATAGGCGAACGAGCCGTCGCGCTTGAAGTTCGGCTTCGTCACATACGGGCCGGGCGCTGGGCCGAGGCCGCTGACGCTGCAGCAGTCGGTGAGGGAGATGGTCTTGTCGGCATTGACGCGGATGAAGCGGCTGACGATGCCGTTGTAGGCCTTCACGCCCGCATCATGGAACGCCTTGGCGAGATAGCCGAGGCGATAGCCCTTCAGGAGACAGTAGGCGAACATCGACGAGCAGGTCGACTCGAGATAGTTGCGCGGGTCCTGGACGTCCATAACGTCGTACCACACGCCGGTCTTCTTGTCCTGGTGCTTCACCACCTGCGTCATCGCCTTGCGGAAGAGGTCGATGACCTCGTCCCGACGGGCATAGTCCTCGGGCAGCGCGTCGAGCACCTCCAGCATCGCCATGGCGTACCATCCGAGCGCCCTACCCCACGTGTGCTGGCTCTGGCCCGTCTCCTTGTTGGCCCAGAACGCGGTGTGCGTCTCGTCCCAGGCATGCTTCCACAGGCCCGTCTCCGCGTCGTAGGTGCGGCGGCCGGTCTTCAGGATCTGATCCACGGCATCCGGCCAGTATTTCTTCGTAGCCTTCTTCACCCCTTTCAGCTCCGGGGCGGCAAGGGTGTAATAAGGCAGTCCCATGAAGATGCCGTCGAGCCACACCTGGTTGGCGTAGATGGCCTTATGCCAGTAGACCCCCTCCTTCGTCCTCGGCTGGTTCTCGAGCTGCTTGAACAGCGTGCGTAGCGCGATGCCGAGGTTCTTCTGCGGCTCGAGCAGGTTCATGCGATAGATGAACTTCGCTGTGCGGACATTGTCGAGGTTGAAGTCCTTATAGGTATAGCCCGTGATGTTACCCTTCCCGTCGATCATCTTTGCGGGGTAGGCCTTGAGATAGTCCAGAACGCCGGGCGTCTGGTAACGCTGCCAGACGTCGAGCATGCTCTCCAGTTCGATGCCCATGACATAGCTCCACTTCGGCTTCTTCGAGAAGTCGAGGAGGTAGCTCTCCGGCACGCGTTTCATCTCCGAGGCCACCATCCACTCAGAGAGATGCTTATAGGGACGGTCGGCCTCGTTGAGAACCATCGAGCCATTGATGAAGATGTTGTCGAACCGGATGTCGCGCGTCTTCCCCGTGATGCTCACGGGCTTCTTCGTCACACCGTTGAAGCGGCAGTTGCGGAGCGTGACGTCATAGACATTCTCGATGTTGTCCAGGCCGTTGACGAGCAGACCATACTGGCTCTTCTCGCAGGTGACGTTCTCCATATACACCTTCCGCACCGTTGGCTCGAAGCCCCGGTAGCAGTCCTCCTTCGGCTCATAGTTGAGGTTGATGCGGGCGACGGCCTCGCGGCACTGTCCGACCTTCACGTTGCGCATGTTGATGTTCTCGATGAGTCCGCCGCGACAGTTGTTCGTCTTGATGCGCAGCACACGGTCGAGGTTCGGCGAGTCCATATAGCAGTTCTCCGCGAAGACGTTGCGGCAGCCGCCGGAGATCTCCGAGCCGACGACGACGCCACCGTGTCCGTCCTCCATCTTACAGTTGCGGATGATAATGTTCTGCGACGGCTTGTTCCACAACCGGCCGTCGTTGTTGCGTCCGCTCTTGATGGCGATGCAGTCGTCACCCGTGTGGAACGTACAGTTCTGGATCAGTACGCCGTCGCATGCCTCCGGGTCGCAGCCGTCGCCGTTGGGTCCTTCGTTATAGATGTAGACGCTGTCGACGGTGATGTTCTTCGACAGCAAGGGATGGATCACCCAGAACGGGGAGTTCATCAGCTTCACGCCGTGGATGAGGATGCCGTCGCACTCATTGAAGTTGATGAGCTGCGGCCGTAGCCCCTGTCCCATGCCGAAGCGTCGCTCGTCGATGGGTACGTCGTTCTCCGCATATTTCAGCAGACGGGCGCGTGCGCCGAGGCACTGTGCCTCCTTCGTCACGCCCTTCTTGAAGCCGAAGGTGTCCTTGCCGCACATCGGCCACCATGTGTCGTTGCTGCCGTTGCCGTCGATGGTGCCGCGGCCGGTGATGGCGACGTCCGTGGCCTGGTAGGCATAGATGCAGGGCGAATAGTTCCAGCATCCGAGGCCCTCCCACGACGTCTTCACGAGGGGATAGAGGCGTGGCTCGAAGGCGAAGCGCAGCGTGGCGCCCTCGGAGACGACGAGGTTCACATGGCTCTGCATGCGTATCGCGCCCGTGAGCCACTCGCCCGCGGGGATGATGACGCGTCCGCCGCCCTTCTTCGAGCAAGCGAGGATGGCCGCGTTGATGGCCTTCTGGTTCTTTGCCGCCGTGGCCTTCGGAGAGGCACCGTAGCGGGTGATGACGTAGTCGCGATTGGCAAACTGTGGCTGGCGTATGCTCCGCTCGATCTGGTCATACTGAGCCTGGTCCCATGCCTGTGCCTGCGCCACGAGGGGCAAGAGCAGCATCGCGATGATGAGTTGTAGGTATTTCATTGGTTCGAAATGAATTGATTGATTATATTTTAATAGACTAATTCTCCGTCGAGACATAAAAGCAGACCTCCTATCTTCCCAGACAAGGTCTGCCAGTATTACTACTAAACATGTCTAAGAGGCTAACGCCTCATTGTCGACAAAGATACGCCAAAATCCCGAGAAGGCCAAAGGAAATGTTAAATATTTCATTTTCCTTGTGAAATATTTGCTTTTATCAGAAAATGCGCCTATATTTGCCTACGGTTTTTAGTTTCGTTGGTTCAATAGAACACGAAACAGTTTTCGAGGTTGGTAGCGTCCTGCACCAACCTCTTTTGTGTGCCTGCAACGCAGAGAAGAAACAAATATTGTGCTAAAAGTTTGGCAAAGCAAAATAAATTCTATAAATTTGCATCCATAAACTGATGATTCAATAACAAAAGCTGTTGCCTATAGATCAACATTTACTTCAAAATCAAAACATTAAGAAGAATGAAGAATCTTGCAGAGATGACCGACGAAGAGTTGGCGCTATGCTACATGGATGGCAACAACCATGCCTTTGATTTGTTATTGAGTCATAACCAATCGAGGATTTTCAATTATATCCACTACATCGTCCACGACGACGACAAGGCGAACGACATCTTCCAGGACACGTTCATCAAGATCATCGTGCGCCTGAAGCACCGCCAGTACTCCCCCACAGGGAAGTTCTCCGCGTGGTGCATGCGCATCGCCCACAACAAGATCATGGACTGGTACCGTGAGCAGAAGACAAAGCACATCGTCGAGCCCACGGAGGACAACGACCTGTCGAACCTCCACACGGTGAGCGTCATGGACCGCTGCATCGAGGACCAGTATGTCAACGAGCAGGTGCTCACGGACGTGAAGCGGATGATGAACCTCCTGCCGGCGCCGCAGCGCGAGGTGATGTACATGCGGTTCTATCAGCAGATGTCGTTCAAGGAGATTGCCGAGACGACGAATGTGAGCATCAACACCGCGCTGGGCCGCATGCGCTATGCCGTCCTCAACATGCGGAGGATGGCGAAGGAGCACCATGTGCAGCTGCGGTTAGCCTAACCATCCAATCCTTACCAAGCCTTCCCCAAGGGAAGGGATTTAAGCTCGTGTATCCTTTCTACGGGATCCTCCGCCTTGAAGACGTAGGAGCCGCTGACGAGGACGTCGACGCCGGCCTCCACACAGCGGGGCGCCGTCAGTCCGTTCACGCCGCCGTCGACCTCGATGAGGGCGTGGGAGCCCGTCCGCTGGATGAGCTCGCGCAGGCGGCGTGCCTTCACGAGCGTGTTCTCGATGAACTTCTGTCCGCCGAAGCCCGGGTTGACACTCATCAGCAGCACGAGCTCCACATCCTGGATGACCTCCTCGAGCATGCTGACCGGCGTCGACGGATTCAGCGTCACGCCCGCCTTCATACCCGCGTCGTGGATCTCCTGGATGGTGCGGTTGAGGTGCGTGCAGGCCTCATAGTGGACGTTCATCAGCTCGCAGCCGATGCGCGCCGTCTCACGGATATACCGCTCAGGGTGCACAATCATGAAGTGGACGTCGAGGGGCTTCTGGCAGATGCCGCGCACCGCCTCGAGCACGGGGAAGCCGAACGAGATGTTCGGCACGAAGACGCCGTCCATGATGTCCATGTGGAGCCAGTCGGCCTCACTGCGGTTGATCATCTCTATGTCTGCCTTCAGGTTGGTGAAGTCTGCTGCCAACAGCGAAGGGGATACCATTGTTTTCATTGCTACGAAAGTGTTGATAAGCCGTTAGTTCAAACACAGCGGCATCGTCTTGCCATTGGCCATCACGCGGTAGGTGTAGGCGACCTGCCGGATGATGTGCAGCGAAGCCTCAGAGGGCTTCAAGTCTTCGGGTGTAAAATACTTCATAGGCAACCGTGCGCTTAGTGTTACTGCTCGGGCAGTCTGCCCCAGCTTTTTTATATTCAACGCAGCGGGTCGTACCTTTATTACATCCTCGACGAATTAAATTTCCCCGCGGCCGGCCGCCACGGTTACACCTCATTATATACATAGAGGTTGTGCAGGAGAAATGATACGTGATTTTTGATTTATTAACATTGCTTTTTGCTATGTTTCGCGAATAAACCTTAAATTTGCAGCAAGGAATGGGGTTACGCCCTTCTGCTGAAACAAACTAAAGCTTAAAACAAACTAACAAGATTATTCTAATCTATTAATAACTAATAATATGTCTGTTTATTTGAAGCACATTCGATTCGCGCTGCTCGCCCTCATGCTGTGTGTGGTGGGTGCTGTGCAGGCGCAGACTGTCAAAGGTAACGTAAAGGACGCTACAGGTGAACCGATCATCGGTGCCACGATCATGGAACAAGGCGTGACGGGCAACGGTACGGTGACCGACATCGACGGTAACTTTACGCTGCAGTTGAAAGGCAAATCAAAAAAAGTAACTGTATCTTACGTGGGTATGACCTCACAGACCCTTGCCGCAACGGAAGGTAAGGCACTGGATGTCACCCTGAAGGACAATGCCACGAACCTCAACGACGTCGTCGTCATCGGCTACGGCTCGGTGAAGAAGAAGGACTTGACCGGATCAGTGGCAACGGTGGACTCCAAGACGCTGGCCAAGGTGCCTGTAGCCTCTGCCTCTGAGGCCCTGCAGGGTAAGATGGCCGGTGTGCAGGTGAGCGCCACTGAGGGTTCGCCCGATGCCACGGTGAAGATCCGTGTGCGTGGTGGTGGCTCTATCACCCAGAGCAACGACCCGCTCTTCATCGTCGACGGCTTCCCCGTGGACGACATCAGCAACATCCCCGCATCGGAGATCGAGGACATGACCGTGCTGAAGGATGCCTCCTCCACCGCTATCTACGGTAGCCGTGGTGCCAACGGTGTTATCCTCATCACCACCAAGAGCGGTCAGGCAGGCAAGACCTCGGTCAGCTACAATGCTTACTACAGCTGGAAGAAGAATGCCAAGACCTTCGACGTCCTCACGCCCGGTGACTATGCCAAATGGCAATACGAGCTGGCCATGCTTGGTGACAAGCTCGACAAGTATACCCAGGTGTTTGGTAACTATCAGGACCTCGACCTCTACAACAATGCTAAGGCCAACGACTGGCAGGAGATGACCTACGGCCGTACGGGCCACACCTTCAACCACGACCTCAGTGTCAGCGGTGGCTCGGAGCAGCTGCGTTACAACTTCTCCTACGCCCACATGAACGACAAGGCCATCATGGTTGGCTCGGCGTTCAAGCGCGATAACTTCGGCCTCAAGCTCAATGCCAAGCCGACCAAGAACACGACGCTTGAGTTCCAGGCTCGCTACAGCGAGACTGACGTGCGCGGTGGTGGTGCCAACGATGCTACAGGTGCTTACAACACCGACAAGCGTCTGAAGGATGCCGTCATCTATCCGCCGATCCCCCTGAAGGGCCTTGCTACGGAGAATGCCTCGTTCGACGATGACGAACTGAACATCTACGACCCGCTCACCTCTGCCGCTGACAACGACCGCAAGAAGGAGCGCACACAGCTCAACCTCAATGGTGGCTTCGGCTGGGAGATCATCAAGAACCTCAAGCTGAAGACCGAGTTTGGCTACGACAGCTATCGCCAGTACGACAAGCGCTACTGGGGTACGACGACCTACTATGTGAAGAACGTGCCGGCCAAGGAGAACCAGAATCTGCCTGCCATCCGCTTCACCGATACCAACCGTCATCGTTTCCGCAACACCAATACGGCAAACTTCGACTTCAAGAACATCATTAAGAATAAGGACCACTCGCTGAACCTGCTCGCTGGTGAGGAGTACATCGTCACCAAGCGGCGTGAGAACATCGACGAGGCGCACGGCTTCCCCACCGACTACGATGCCAACACGGCCTGGAAGCTCTCCACCGTCGGCAAGCCCTACACCATTGGCGACAACTATTCTGCTGACGACAAGCTGTTCTCACTCTTCGGCCGTGTGAACTATGGCTACATGGACAAGTACCTCCTCTCAGTGACGTTCCGTGCCGACGAGAGCTCTAAGTTCGCTGAGGGCAACCGCTGGGGTTACTTCCCATCAGCTGCTGTGGCATGGCGTATCTCTTCGGAGAAGTTCATGGCCGGCACAAAGAAGTGGCTCGACGACCTGAAGCTCCGCTTCAGCTATGGTACCGCTGGTAACAACAATATCCCCACCGGACAGCTCATCCAGAGCTATGAGCGCAAGGCAACGACGTGGATCCATGGCGTGGACAGCTACTGGGCACCCTCGAAGATCATGGCCAACCCCGACCTGAAGTGGGAGACGACCATCACGCGTAACCTCGGTCTCGACTTCACCCTCTTCGGCGGAGCGTTCAATGGTAGCGTCGAGGCGTACAAGAACACCACCAAGGACCTGCTCATCGAATTCCCCGTCAGCGGTACGGGTTACGACACACAGTATCGCAACATGGGTAAGACACAGAACACCGGTTTCGAGTTCACCGGCACCTGGCACGCCATCAACAAGAAGAACTACGGCCTTGACCTGACGGGCAACATTGGCTTCAACAAGACGAAGATCAATAGCCTCGGACAGATGAACGACTTCGGTTATAACTCTCGCTGGGCATCCACCGAGATTGGTAAGGACTACCTCATCGCCGTTGGCGGTCGTGTAGGCGTCATTCAGGGCTATCAGCTCGAGGGCAATGGCCGCTATGAGGTGAGCGATTTCGAAGGCTACGACGCCACAACTAAGACATGGAAGCTGAAAGAAGGTCAGCCTAACGATGCCGGCATCATCGGCACCATCCGTCCGGGTTCGCTCAAGCTGAAGGATGTGGATGGCAACGGCACTGTTGGTGACGAGGATATCCGCGAGATTGGCGATGTGAACCCCGATGCCTTCGGTGGTTTCACGCTCAGCGCACGCGCATACGGCTTCGACCTCACGGCTATGTTCAACTTCAGCATTGGCAACCAGGTCTACAACGCCAACAAGATTGAGTACACCTCTACGGGTAAGTACATCTATCGTAACATGATCGACATCATGGCCGACGGTAAGCGCTGGACGAACATTAACCCCGCCACTGGCGAGCTGGTCAACGATCCTACCATGTTGGCTGAGCTCAATGCCAACACTACGATGTGGAGCCCCTACATGAGCAAGATGGTGCTCACCGACTGGGCCATCGAGGATGCTTCCTTCCTCCGTCTGAACACCCTCTCACTGGGCTATACCATTCCGCAGACACTCACCCGCAAGTGGGGCATCAACACGCTGCGCTTCTATGTGACCGCCTACAACGTGTTCACCATCACGGGCTACAGCGGCCTTGATCCTGAGGCTGACTGTATCAAGAACACTGCCCTCACGCCGAATGTCGACTACTCTGGTTATCCCCGCAGCCGCTCGTTCCTCGTGGGTCTGAATCTCAATTTCTAAGACATCATAACAAGCATACAACAATGAAACAATATATCAAATTGTCAATATTGGCGCTCTCGGTGACGGCTTTCATGGCCTCCTGCGACATGGACACCCCAGAGAAGTCAACACTGGATGCATCAGGAGTGTTCTCCATCTACTCGGCTGCTGAGGCTGAGGTGATGTCCATCCACCAGTCGTTTGGTGAGACCAACTCTTACCGTGGACGTTTCCTGCCCTACTATGGCATCAACACTGACGTAGAGGTGGGTAGTAGCACCACACCATCGTTCGCGAAGAAGGAGGACGACAAGATGTCGCTGATGAACTACAACACGCTGGCCAACAACGGACAGATGAACACCGACAACAATGCCTACGCAAAGTTCTACGAAGGCATCGAGCGCGCCAACCTTGCCATCCAGAACCTTCGCATCTACGGCAACGTAGAGCAGAACAAGGACATGGCACAGCTCCTCGGAGAGGCGCTGACACTGCGTGCCCTCATCTACACCGACCTCTGCAAGGCATGGGGTGACGTGCCCGCACGTTTCACGCCCAACGGCCAGGACAACATCTATATGCCGCGTACCAATCGCGACTCTATCTACAAGGTGCTCCTCAATGACCTCAAGGAGGCTGAAGACTACTGCTATTGGCCCAACGAGAACAAGATCACACAGTCGACCGAGCGTGTGAGCAAGAGCTTCGTTAAGGGTCTGCGCGCCCGCATCGCCCTCTACGCTTGTGGCTACGGTCTGCGTGGCGACGGCTATCGTCGCAGCAAGGACGCAGACCTCTCGCAGGACAAGATGATGCAGATTGTCAAGGAGGAGTGCGAGGATGTCATCAACAGCGGCCGCAACAAGCTCGGCAGCTTCAAGGACAACTTCGTAAAACTCTGTGAGGACAATGTCACCGCCGGCGGCGAGAGCATCTGGGAGATCCCGTTCAGCGATGGCCGTGGCCGTGTGCTCTACACTTGGGGTATCAAGCACAATGCCAAGGACCAGTACACCCAGCAGGCACAGGGCGGCGTCAACGGTCCCGCTCCTACGCTCTACTACGCTTACGACCCGCAGGACGTGCGTCGTGACATCACCTGCGTGCCCTACGACTGGAGCAAGCTGGTCGACGGCAAGGCACAGGTGCAGCTCCGCAGCATCAACAAGTGGTGCTTTGGCAAGCTCCGCTACGAGTGGATGAAGCGTACCGTGACCTCCACCAACGACGATGGTATCAACTTCCAGTACATGCGTCTGGCCGACATCTACCTGATGGCTGCTGAGGCTGAGAACTACCTCAGTGGTCCGCAGGCTGCATGGCCCTACATGAAGCCGATCCTTGACCGTGCCCTGCCCGCCGCTAAGGTAGCTGAGCTGCAGGCGAAGTACTGTGCATCGAAAGACGCCTTCTTCAATGGTCTCGTCGAGCAGCGTGGTCTTGAGTTCGCCGGTGAGCAGCTGCGTAAGGCCGACCTCGTCCGCTGGGGAATCATCGACGAGAAGATGGCTGAGTTCAAGGCTAACCTCCAGGCACTGGCCAACCGCACGGGTCAGTATGAGGGTCTGCCCGACAAGGTGTACATCAATGGCACCACTGATAAAGACAAGATTGAATATTACGGTTTGAATAAGGGTGAGGATGATCCCGCAAAGATCTCCGAACTCGAGAAAGCTGGATGGACATCGAAGAACTGGTTCGTCAGCAGTGGTGTGAACACCCTCACCGACGACTACATCAACGGCATCTATGTCGTGCAGCCCAGCACCCACTGCCTCTGGCCGATCTGGCAGAACTTCATCGACAGCAGCAATGGCATGCTTAACAATGACGGCAACTTAGGTCAGCTCTCTGACTAAGCAAGCTCTCTCAAACTAATAAACAAGCAAAACAATGAAAAAGATAAATATTATCGCAACCGCACTGTTGGGCCTCACGCTGGGCCTGACCTCCTGCGGTGACGTCATGGACGAGATTGAGAGCCTTGTCCTCGACCGCAACATGTCGCCGGTGGAGCTCACCGCCAAGGTGCGCAACCGGACGAACGTGGAGCTCTCCTGGAACGCTTCTTCTGGCGCCAACCTCTATAAGATTGAATGCTACGCTAACGATAGTCTGAACTTCGAAGGTGTCACACCCACGGAGACGGTGACCACCGAGAACACTACCTATACCTTCACGGGCCTTGAGGGTGAGACGGACTATTCGTTCCGTGTGCAGGCACTCACTGATGGTGATACTAGCCGCGACTCGAAGTGGAGTGCTGCCTATGCACAGACCTCCGCTGAGCAGATCTTCAACGAAGTGGCCAGCGCTGACCTGAAGGCTCGTCAGGTGACCATCACCTGGCCTAAGGGCGAGGCGGCCAAGAACATCGTCGTGAGCCACAATGGTGAGGTGGTCGTTGACCACGCCCTCACGGCCGACGAGATTGCAGCAGGTAGCGTGACGATCACGGGCCTGGAGCCTGAGACGACCTACACCGCCATCATGTACCGTGCCAGCGGCAAGCAGCGCGGTAAGGTGACATTCAAGACCGCCATCGAGCTTCTCGATAACGACATCCTCGTAGAGACTGGTGCCGACCTTGCTTCCATCGTAGCTGGTGCTGCTGATGGCTCGCGCCTTGTCATCATGCCGGGTACCTATGTCATCCCGTCAGATGCTGATGGCGTTGACGCTGGCGCACTCGACATCGACAAGGACATCACCTTCAAGGGCCTCCGTGCCAACGATCATCCCGTCATCAACGGTCGCTTCACCGTCAGCGGTGGCAAGAAGCTCGCCTTTGAGCAGGTGACACTCGACGGTAAGGGCACATCCGGCGACCAGGGCGTGAACTTCAAGGAGGCTGGTGACTACGACGAGCTGAGCTTCAACAACTGCGAGATCAAGAACTACACCAAGGGCGCTATCTATGTCAACGTCGCTGCCGACATCAAGAACATCACCATCGACAACTGTATCTACTCGAACATCGAGTGCGACGGCGGTGATATGTTCGACTGCCGTAAGGGCGTCGTGGAGAACTTCTCGATGACGAACACCACGATCTACAACAGCTGCGCTAGCCGCGACCTCCTCCGCTTCGACGACTCGTCCAAGTCGTTCGCCGGCAAGAAGAGCGTCGTCCTCATCGACCACTGTACCCTCGACGGCATCGAGAAGGAAGCTCCGCAGAAGGGTATCCTCTATGTCCGCTTCGGTGGCACGAAGGGTAACGTCATCACCTTCACCAACAACCTCGTCACCAACTCTGTGAAGGGTAAGATGGCTGGCGACAAGAAGGTGTCGACGCCGACCTATAAGGGCAACCACTACTTCAACTGCAGCGAGGATATGTTCAAGGTCGACACCGCAGCAGGCACGTTCTGTGGCGACACCGATGCCTCTAACGGTGCTGACCCGCAGTACAAGGATGCTGCTAAAGGCAACTTCACCGTGGGCAACCTCGACGTCACGGTTGGTGACCCGCGCTGGCAGGCTGCACAGTAATTTTCAACATCAAGGCTATTGGCCACCGCGCCAATAGCCTTGGCACACCAATAATAATCCCGGAGACTCTCTCGTGAGTCCCCGGGGTCGTTGTTTTTGGCTGATTCAACTTTTCTTTGTACGACGGTCTGCTGGCGAAGGAGGGCTCCAAGAACAGCCCGATATACACGCTGCGATAGCCTGCCGCATGGCCCGTCAGAGGTCTGCGCCAGGAAGTTCTCAAGACCGATATTTCCAACCGAAACCCTTGCATAATTGAGGGAATTCCCTTATCTTTGCCAAAAATATATACTGCGATGAAATATCCAATAGGAATACAGAACTTTGAGAAGCTGCGCACAGACGGTTTTACCTATGTCGACAAGACTGCATTGGTGTACAAACTCATCAATGAGGGAACCTATTATTTTCTCAGCCGTCCGCGCCGCTTTGGCAAGAGCCTGCTCATCTCCACCTTGGAAGCTTTTTTCCAGGGCAAGCGCGAGTTGTTCAAGGGATTGACCATCGACCAGCTGGAGACGGAATGGATCGAGCATCCCATCCTCCATCTCGACCTGAACTCCGACCACTACGACTCTCCGGAGGTGCTGCGTCAGCGGCTCAACCTCGCCCTGTCGCAATGGGAGAGGCTTTATGGCCGTGATGAGAACGAGGCCACACTCTCGCAGCGTTTCGAGGGCGTCATCAGCCGGGCACACGAGCAGACCGGTCAGCGGGCGGTGATCCTAGTGGACGAATACGACAAGCCCATGCTTCAGGCATTGGAAGACCAGACGCTGAAGAACCAATTCGTCGGCATACTCAAGGCCTTTTATGGCGTGGTGAAGAGTAAGGACCGCGACATCTGCTTCGCGCTGTTCACGGGCGTGACGAAGTTCAGCAAGGTCAGCGTCTTCAGTGACCTGAACAACCTGATAGACCTATCACTCGACGAGCAATACCAGTCCATCTGCGGCATCACGGAGAAAGAACTGCACACGTACTTTGGCGAGAGCATCAGCGCGCTTGCCAAGGCTTACAAGACCACCGACGAGGATATGGCTGAGCGTCTGCGCCGCCGCTACGATGGCTACCACTTCGTCGAGGATGGCATCGGCATCTACAATCCCTTCAGTCTGCTCAACACGTTCCGCAAGAACAAGCTCGGCTCCTACTGGTTCGAGACCGGCACACCCACCTATCTCGTC
>ERZ1032009.203-NODE-203-length-13507-cov-5.970934_pt1 | contig 13507 bp, 7 predicted proteins | sample MGYA00516700_ERZ1032009 | MGnify/ENA primary metagenome ERZ1032009 (study PRJEB33719, sample SAMN04261292) | wastewater metagenome | biome: rural village; feature: human; material: feces | host: Homo sapiens | place: El Salvador | collected 2013-01-14 ...
CTTGCCCGCCAGCTCGCTGGGGGTGACGGTCTTGCCGTCCAGAGTGTAGTTTTTTCCCTTTTCATCATCCATTTTGCTATATGGCGGAGTGGCGGAAGTGGCGGAGTTGGCCCCCGACCGATACAGAGCCACTCCCGCATCCTGCGCCTTTTTGTACTATCTCCTGCCAGCCCTCGCCCTGTACTTCATAGGCGTGAAAGAAAACAGCTCCATCGTGTGCTCAATGATGTCAAAGCCCTCCACGCCACTGATCTACTTGGTCAGGAAGTCTGTGGCAAGGGCCGCGGCACGATAGACGTTCTGCGAGAAGCCGTGGTCGAAGGCATCCAGCAGGTGCCACTCGCTGTCCTTCCACAACTGATGGAACCGCTCGCCGTAGGTATAGGGCACCACACGGTCGCCGGTGCCGTGGATGATGCAGGCGCTGCCGGTGTAGTGGGCAGCGGTCTCATAGATGGGCAGGGCGAACGCAGTCTTGATGTAGTTGCGGCCCAGGGCATGACCGGGAAAGAGGGGCACGGAGTCGGGCGGGTCGAGGGGGTCATACGACTTGCCGAACGTATTGCCACGGATGGCATCATCGCGGAGCACGGCGGCAGGAGCCAGCAGGGCGACCTTCTTCACCTTCTCGGCACCGAGCTCACCGGCGGTCATCGCGGCCACCACTCCACCCTGGGAGTGGCCCGTAAGGTAGATGTCACCGGCAAAGGGCAGAGCACGGACATAGTTGTATACTGCCTTGGCATCCTCGATCTCGTTGGGCACGGTCATATCACTGAACTGGCCCTCGCTCTTGCCATGGCCATTGAAGTCGAAACGGACGCTGGCCACACCACGACGCTGCAAGCTGTCAGCGATGAGGGTGAGGAGCTTCGACTCTTTGTTGCCGCCGAAGCCATGCATGATGATGGCCACGGGGCAGCGCTGGCCCGCCTTCAGCTCGGGCTGCTGCAACACGCAGGCCAGACGGCCATGGTCGCCCTGGACGGTGAAGTCGGTCTTGCAGCCCTCGAGCGGGGCGTTGTCGGCAAAGAGCTCCGTGAGCGTGCGCTCCATCTTGTCGGAGAGGACGGTGGAGAACTGGACCTTCCCGTCCTTGCCGATGAGCACCATCGACGGGATCCACTTCACGCCATAGAGGCGGGCGATGTCCGTGTCGTGGAACTTCTTCAGTTCGCTGGCCTGCGGATACTGCATCCCCACCTTATCGATATACGCCTTCCACTTCCCGGCGTCGGTGTCCATGGAAATACCCACCACCTGCAGGCCCTTGGGATGGAACTCATCGTAGATGCGCAGCACGTTGGGCACATCCCGGCGGCAGTCGGGGCACCACGAGGCCCAGAAGTCGAGCAGGACGTACTGGCCCTTGAACTGTTTGAGCTGGAGGGTCTTGCCCTCCGGGGTCTTCATCTTGAAGGCTGGTGCCACCGTGCCGGGCTTCACCAGTTCGGTGGCGTACTTGCTGTCTGCATCCTGAGGCATAGGCTGCGCCATGCACAATGCCGACGGCATCAACAGAATGGCAAAGAGATAAAAGAATAAAGTCTTGTTCATGTCTATTTTATTGTCAAATCGTTCGGTGATTTATCGTTAATTCGTTCGGTCGATGTATCCTTCTTTCCATAATGCTTCGTGTCTAATTCCAATGAATATTATGTCTGTCATACTTCGTTTGCTTCTTCACCGCCGCCAGCATCGTGTCGGTGGCCCTTCTTCTCAGCGATGACTGTGCCGCTGGGGATACCGCTATAGTAAATGCGTTACTGTTGCAAACTTACATAAAATTATCGAGATTATACGCCAGTGGAATAAAAAAGTTGAGACCACAACGCAAATCGATAGCTCAGAACAACGTGCATCTCGCACTTTTTTGTTAACTTTAAACATGAATAATTAATGTACCGATTGATGATAATTAGCGTTGATAAGAGAAGAGGAACGCAAATTCCGCCAATTAGCACGCTAATGATTTAACGTGCAGATTAATGGCAATTAGCGTTAAAAGGAAGGTGAACGCAAGGTAAAGCATGTCGTTTCCCAGTGCCATGGTCATTGTACGGCAGTTGCCCGCAGCATTGCGGGCAGACGCCATCCGTGTTGCGGGCAGTCGCCCTCCGCATTGCGGGCAGCTGCCGTACAATGAGCGTTGCAGTTACAAAGGTAATGAATAAGGCTGGAATGAGCAACACTTATCGGTACGTTTGCAGTCCCTTGATGGTCACCTCGCTGCGTGATGGGTCTTTGCGCTTGACGGTGATCTGCAGCGGAATGCGCTCCTGCAGCTGTTCCACATGGCTGATGATGCCCACGCGGCGGCCGCCACTGATGTCGTGGAGACGCTCCAGGGTGTCCATGACGGTGTTCAGGCAGTTGCTGTCGAGCGTGCCGAAGCCCTCGTCGATGAAGAGGATGTCAACGTTCTCACCCTTCATGTTGATGTCACTCAGCGCCAGGGCCAACGACAGCGAGACCATGAAACTCTCGCCACCGGAGAGGATGTTCGTCGACTGCGGCATGGCACCGGAGTAGTGGTCCTTCACCAGGATGGTCAGCGAGCCGGGGTTGCAGATTAGCTGATAGCGGTCGGAGAACCGCTCCAGATAGACATTGGCCGCGTCGAGGAGATAGCGGAGGATGAAGCTCTGCGCAATGCCGCGGAACTTCTTGCCCTCCTTGTCGCCGAAGCGCCGGCAGAACGCATCCCATCGGTAATAGTCCTCACGAGCCTGGTCCACCACCTGCTGCTGCTGTTGGTTAGCAGCCTTGGCTTCATCGTCCAACTTGAGCCGTGAGCGGTGGAAGCTGAGCTTCTCCTGTCGCTCTTGCTGCTCCCTCTGCAAGGTCTCGATGCGGAGGGGCAGTGACGCTTCCGTGTCGTCAGTGGTAAGCTCGGGTTGCGATGCCTCATGCTCCCGAATCTGGCGGATAGCCATCGTCAGCTGTCCTTCCGCTTGCTGCTGTTGTGCTCTGAGTTGCGCATGACGACCTTTGATGGCGTCGATGCCGTTCCTCTGGTAAGCCATCAGTACGTCAAGCTGCGCCTCATCAATGGTCGGGTGAGCGCCATAGAAAGCTGTCAGCGCCTGTCGCTGCTCCTCCTGCTGCCGCGTGAGGTCTTGCTGCCGGGTGATGGTCTCCTTGAGACGGTCGTAGAGACCGTCCATCCGTCTTTCCGCCTCCTCGCCGCTGATGGCTTCCGCAGCTACGCCAGGCGTCACGGTTGCCCAGTCGGCTGCCAATGCCATGATTTTGTTGGTTGTCAGCGTCACGTTCTTGGCATGCGTGTCGTCCATCGACCACATTCGCTGATCATCCTGCCACTGTCGTCGCAGCGCCTTGTAGTCGTTCGACTCCTTGATGAAGCGGGCAATGAACCCCGTCGACGATTGCTGCCAGCTTTGCTGCCAATCGGGATAGCTGATGAGTGTCTTCAGCTCCTCCTTCAGACGCTGCATCTGTTGCTGTTCGGCAGTGACGTCTCTTTCAAGCCTTGTGATGGCATTGGTGATGTTGGTCAGTGCCTGTTGCTTCTCCGTCTTCACTTCCGTGAGTCGGCGGAGCATGTTGTCCTCCCGATCCTTGGCTGCCTGTTTCGTGTTGATCAAGCTGTTCAGATTGCGCAATGTGGCCTCCTTCTGTTCTATTTCTGCCAGGCGTCGGGCATTGTCGCGCTCAGCGTCAGCAAGCTGTTCCTCCCAGGCGGCGTCACCCACGAGTGCTGCCGTTTTTACCAGCCGTTGGATGGCAAGCTGCTGCTGTTGCAACCGCCGCTGTGCCTCGGCAGCAGCCTCCCGCTGCCGTTGCTCCATCCTCCGCTGTGAAGCAATGCTCACCCTCAGGCTGTTGGTCATGACCTCGGCACGATTCCTGTCCTCCGAGGCCTCATCATATTTCTTCCGGATGGGGTCGAGGGCGGAGACGAAATGCGCATCATCGAGCAGGGTCGTAACCTTCTGTCCACAGACGGGGCAGGTGTCGCCCACCTTCAGCTTTTGTCGCACCTCACGGGCATAGTCGCTCACCGACTCACGCATCTTGTCGTAGAGGAGCTTCATCTCCAGCTCCCTCTCCCGGAGCATCTCCACCGCTTTCTCTTGCTCCGCCAGTTGGCTCGCCTTGTCTGCGATGTCCTTCGTAGTGTCGGCCAAGGCCTTGACGGCCAGGTCGGTCGTCTCTTGGCGCGACTGGAGCATTGTTTGTGCCTGTCGGATGGCGTGATAGTGTGTCTGCCGCTGCTCCTCACGTTTGCGCTCTGCCGCGATGCCATTGGGGTCCAGCGCCTCGCGTTGCTGCCGGAGCTGATTGATCTCCTGCTGCATGGTGGTGCACAGCGAGCGCTGTTTGTCTTCCGTCTGCTGCGCCTGGTGCAGGGCAGCCTCCATCTGCGGCAATGCTTGTCGCTGGACAGAGAGTTGCTGCTGGTTGCCGGCAATCGTCTCCTCTGTGGCCTTCAGCTGCCGGAGGTTGACGACGATAGCGCCACTGTTGTCGTACATTGCCGCATGGTCCTTCTGCGCCTCCAGACTGCTGGCTTCCTGTGCTATTTTGTCTTTCAGTTGCTGATGCTTGGTAAGGAAGGCGTCGACTCCACCACAGAGTGTCGCATACTGGTTCCTGAGCGTCTGCTGCAAGACGCGTTCTTGGTTGGCCTTGGCGCTAGCCTCCAGCAGCTGCCGGCGGGCATGGCGTGCTTCGGCAGCTTGCTCGAAGTCGGTCACCAGTTGCTCCTCCTGTTGGAAGCGGTCGGTAGTGAGCACCTGCTTGATGCGTTCCAGCGTCTCTTTGGCACGTTGTTCCTCCTCACTGCGCTCCCGTCGCGTCTTGAGCCATTGCAGCTTGGTGGCCATCCTGTCCCCTTCCTGTTTCTTCTCATTGATGAGCTGCAGCAGACTCCCGCAGCGTGTCTCCAGCACATGGCGCTCTTCAGGGCTCATCGGCTGCCGGTCCTGCAACCGTTCCTTCTCCCGTTCGTAGACCGCCTTCTTCTCCTCCGTCAGCTCATAGATCTTTGCACCGACCTTGCTGAAGTCTTCCTTGCCCGTAATCTTCTCCAAGATGCTGCTCTTGTCCTCGGGCTTACATTGCAGGAAACGGGTGAATTCGCCCTGTGCCAGCAACGTCGTACGGCAGAACTGATCGTAGGTCAGGCCGATCCGCTCTGCTACCACCTTGCTGCATTCTGCGCCCTTGGCTATAACTCGCTCACCTTGCGACAGGGTGTGGACGGCCGTCTTCAGATTGCCATCAACCTTCTTCTTTGAACGTGCACAGCTCCAGCTGGCCACATACTCTAGGGAGTCATTGCCCAGGAACGTCAGCCTCGCCTCACAGCTGACGCTGCCACGCCGCATGAGCTGCCGTGAGTCGTTCACGCCGATGGTCTTGGCGTCCTCTTGCTGGTCGACGGCATACTTTTCTGTCGACGACACCCGCTTCAGGCGGGGCGCGGTGCCGAACAGTGCCAGACAGATGGCGTCAAGGATGGTCGACTTTCCACTGCCGGTGTTGCCGTTGATGAGGAACACATGGCTCTGTGCCAATGCCCCATTACCGAAATCGATATCTGCCTTCTCGATACTGGCGATATTGCTGATATGTAGTTGCTTGATCTTCACCTCTTTTCCTTTTTTACATTCGTTCTTCTTTTTGGATAGCGTCCAGCGTCTTGCTCATCAGCGCCCTGTAGCTTGCCTTGTCGGCATCACTGATGCCCGTCTCAGCCATATAGAGGTCGGCCACCTCCATGGGACCTTTGTGAAGGAACTCGTCAAGGCTCGACCGCGACTGCACCCAGCTGCGATGATGTTCCCGCGAATGATTGGGCACGGAGATGACGAAGGTGCAGAACTGGCACGCCTTGTTCTCTGCTGCCTGAGCCGCACGGGCATTGCAGTCGGAAGGCAGGCCGTTGGACGACAGGATGTTCAGGCGGATGTAGCTCGGGTCATCGTCCGGGAAATTCTCCAGCGTCTGGATGGCTTCTTCGAAGGTGACTGGCTCAGCTGGAATGGTCATCAGAGGATGGATATTGCGGATGGGCACCTTTGTGACAACTGGTCGCTGGCCATGCTCCACCTCGACAATGCTGACAGAGTGTAGCTGCTCGCCCCCGACTTTGTGGCTATAGTCCTCGTCAAACGACACCTCTATTGGCGTACCACTGTAGCGGATGCGACCGTCGGTGTTACGGATGGTCTGCGGGCGATGGATATGTCCCAGGGCCAGATAGTCGTAGCCCTCGCCAAAAGTGTCGATGGGCAGGAGTTCCATGGTGCCGATGTCGCTGTCCGCATCGCGGTGCCCGGTACCATCCATGCTCTGCACGGCCAGGTGGGCCATCAGCACCACGGGTAGTCCATCGGTGTCCCGACTGTTGACCTCGTGCATCACGCTGTGGAAGAATGCCGCCTCGCGCGAGACGCTCTCCTCATCGGGCACGGCTGGATAGTTCGCGTGGTAGATATGCGGGATGGCCACGATGATGCCCTTGCCCGGCAGGGTGATGACGTGGTCGTCGAGGTTGACACGGCCATTGGCGTCGCGGTGCAGCGTGCCCAACACATGCACGCCGGCAAGCTTCCACAGCTGACTGTCAATCTCCAATCGGGAGGCACTGTCGTGGTTGCCACCCGTCACGACGATCTGCATCCTGCGGCAGGCGTCGTGGATGCGGAGGATGCCGTCGGTGAGCAACTGCTGTGCGGCGATGGATGGCGTGGAGGTGTGGAAGATGTCGCCGCTGACAACCATGGCATCGGGCTGCTCTTTGCTGGCGATGTCAGCAATCTGCCTGAGGAAGCTGTCCTGTTCCTCCGCCCGGTTGTTTCCGTAAAGCTCATGGCCCAAATGCCAGTCGCTGGTATGGAGTATCTTCATCTTTGCTATTGTTATAAAGTTATTGATTAGAGATTGTTGGCTCTGATACCTCCACCAACAGGCCGCTGACGGGATAGTAGATCATGCGGTGGGTGACGGTCTCACCGGCAGACGTCATAGCGGCGGCATAGGCGTCGAGCACATCGGTATCCATGAGGCATGGCTGTGCCTCATTCAGCCCTCGATAGACTGTCCCGGAGTATTCAGGAGAAAATAGAATGTTCATAGTTATTGGTTTTAGACAATTGCAAACTTACATAAAATCTTCGAGATTATACGCCAGTGGAATAAAAAAGTTGAGACCACAACGCAAATCGATAGCTCAGAACAACGTGCATCTCGCACTTTTTTGTTAACTTTAAAGCGGAGTTTATCTCCAATAGTGTTAATGAACGGGCTTGGTGTCCCACAGTTTAACTTTAGTCCATGAGACTAAATAGGGAAAGTCGTTTTTTATTAGCGTCCCCTGTGACGCACATGGTCTTTTGATATCTCTAGTGCTCAGGAGTACTACTTTTTTACCATTTGCACTCGTTCTAGAGGCTTTCAAGCGCCGACATCCACAGGATCAGGCATGCAAGTACTTGGGGCTTTGATTAGAGGTCCCTGGCGAAAAACGAATATGAGAAGGTATGATGCCCTGTTATGCAGCTTGCTGTTTCTCGAGCACTCTGTTGGCTAGTGCCACCAGGTTGGCCGCATGGATGCCGAAGAATATCTGGTAGTGGATGTTGCCGTTGAGTTGCTCCATCAGCATCGGTGCGGATAGCTTGGTGTACATCATCAAAAAAGCCAAGGCAATCTTGCTTGACCATGGGTCGGAGGAATTTTTCTTTCTCGATACAAAGTTGCAAAATTATCAACTATTTGACGAACAGATAGTTACAAACAATATTAATATTTAGATACACGCCCTATTTATTGCGTGCAAAGTTACAGCTTTGTTTATTACATTCCTGTTATGCCTCTGTTTCGATTTTATAAAGAATAGTACGGCCTCATTGAGCGTTTGCGCTGTAAGTTGCTAAGATGTTTTGCAGGTCTGCATGGCTTTAACTTCCAATAAGCATCGTTTTCACTTCCAATAAGCGCCAGATGATGTAGTAATTTAACTTAAATTACTGAGTAATTTAACTTAAATTACTGAGTAAACTAACTTAAATTACCGAGTAATTTAACTTAAATTACAAGATGATTAAATGCATATCGTGAGTTCATCTGCTGCAGATCGCGAGTTTATCTGCTGCAGATCGCGAGTTTATCTGCTGCAGATTGACCGACCGAAACGGGCCAAAAGGTGAGGCAGTTGCAAGAGAAATGGTTAGAAAGATATGGTTCGGAGCAATATTTGCATATTGCGCCATACGCGATATTAATTGCTGAGTCCACTTTAATAAATAGGTAAAATCATGCGGCTGGGATGATTTGGAGCTCCAAAAACCTCCGTTGCTCGCCGCTAAAAATATAAGGAAGTTTGAACAGAGATTCTCTGAACACTGCCAGATGGCTCTGCCAACGCCTCCATAGAGCCCTGAAAAGGGCAAAAAGAGTGCTTTGACTTGTTGTAGTCTGGAAAATCACCAGCCTGATGAAGTTCCACATGCATCTTGAGCATGCCCACATGACGTGCTTGACAAGTATGGCCGTCAGGACGTCGAGATATGGCCGTAATGACGACGCGAAATGGCCCACTTCGCGATGGAAAAGAGCCACTTTCGCGATGGAAATGGGGCACTTTTGCGGAGAGGCGGTAGGTCAGCGGTCGAAATACTCGCGGAGGGAGTCGGCGGCGGAGGCGTCCGTGTTCGGCAGGTCCTCGATGATGTGGCCACTCTCCATCAGGGCGATGCGTGAGGAGATCTCCACGGTGTGCTGGAGGTTGTGGCTGGAGATGAGGATGGTCGCGCCGGACTCCTCGTGATAGGAGAGGAGGAGGTGCTTGAGGATGTTCTGTCCGGAGGGGTCGAGGAAGTTGAACGGTTCGTCAAGGATGACGAGTTCCGGGCGGGTGAAGAGCGCGGAGATGATGCCCACCTTCTGCTTGTTGCCGGCCGAGAGGTCGCGGATGAGCTTCTTCTGTCCGAAGACCTCGCCACCGGTGAAGGGGATGAACGGCGCGATGACGGAGGAGGCAGGGTTGGACCACTCGATGGCGGGGAGGTTGTTGACGCGGGCGATGAAGTCCAGATACTCCTCGGGGGTGAGGAAGTCGATGAGGAAGCTGTCGTCGATGAAGGCACCGGTGAGGGACTTCCAGTCCTCGCTCTGGGCAGGGTCGATGGAGGCTCCGCCGTGTACGGTGGAGAACAGAACCCCACCGTCGTCGGCGCGGAGCAGGTCGAGGAGGAGACGGAAGAGGGTGGTCTTTCCGGCGCCGTTGTTGCCCACGAGACCTAGGATGGTGCCGTGGTCGATGGTGAATGACGGGATGTCTACGGCAACCTTGTCACCGAAGAGCTTGCGAAGATTATTAAGGGTAATTTGCATAAGAAAATGATATTGGTTTTGAGTTATCTCAGAAAACCATGCAAAAACCACAAGAAAACATTTTTTTATTATTAATTGTTTTCTCGTGGTTTTCTCGTGGTTTTCTGAAATGATCCTCAGATAACTCGTGGCTTTCTGAAATGATCCTCAGATAACTCGTGGTTTTCTGAAATGATCCTCAGATAACGATGATGTTTCTTCTGTTCTGGGGGTTACCGCAGGCCGCGGCCGTGGCAGTTCTTGAACTTCTTGCCGGAGCCACAGGGACAGGGGTCGTTGGGACGCGGCATCTTCTCGCGGATGACCGGCATGCGGTGAGGCTGCTGGACGCCTTCGCGCGTGTCCTGGCTGGCAGCTGCTCGCTGTGCGGCCTCGTTCTCGCTCATGGCCTGCTGCTGACGGAGCGCCTGCTGGATGGCCTGTGGATTCATGCCCTGTCGGCGCATGGCCTCCTGCTGCATGGCTGCTCGGCGCATGGCCTCCTGGCGGATGGCTTCGGCCTGGTCATCGAGGTCCACCTTCTGCTCGTTGTAGCGCTGGGCGTGCTGCTCGGCACCTGCCTCACGGACATCCTGCGGCTGTTGCATCGGGATCTGACCACGCATGAGGAAGGAGGCGATGCGGTTGTTCATGTCGTTGATCATGTTGTCCCAGAGCTTTGCACTCTCGAGCTTATAGATCAGGAGCGGGTCCTTCTGCTCGTAGCTGGCGTTCTGCACACTGTGGCGGAGCTCGTCGAGCTGTCGGAGGTTCTCCTTCCAGTCGTCATCGAGGATGTGGAGGACAACCGTCTTCTCAAACTCCTTGACGATGTTCTTTCCCTCGGTCTCGTAAGCCTCCTTGAGGTTCACGCGGAGCTGGACGACCTGTCGGCCATCGGTGATCGGCACGAGGATGAACTGATAGACATCGCCCTGCGTCTCGTAGACCTGCTTGATGACGGGCGCGGAGTCGCTCTGTATGCGGTCAGTCTTGCGCTTGAAGGCCGCGATGGCCTCCTGGAAGGCGCGCTCGGCCAGTTCGTTCTTGTCACTATTCTCAAACTCCTCCTCGGTGAACGGCACCTCCATGGAGAGCACCTTGAGGAATCCCTCCTTGCAGCCGACGAAGTCGTTGGTGGTGATGATGTTGATCACGCGGTCCCAGATGATGTTGGAGATGTCCATGCCGATGCGCTCACCCATGAGGGCGTGGCGGCGCTTCTCGTAGATCACCGTACGCTGCTTGTTCATCACATCATCATATTCGAGCAGATGCTTACGGATACCGAAGTTGTTCTCCTCGACCTTCTTCTGTGCGCGCTCCACGGAGCTGGAGATCATCGGGCTCTCGATGCGCTCGCCCTCCTCGAAGCCGAGGCGGTCCATGACCTTTGCGATGCGCTCCGAACCGAACTTCCGCATCAATTCGTCTTCCAGTGACACATAGAACACTGACGATCCCGGGTCACCTTGACGTCCGGCACGACCACGCAGCTGGCGGTCCACACGGCGCGACTCATGACGGGTGGTGCCGATGATGGCGAGACCACCGGCCTCCTTTACCTCAGGCGTCAGCTTGATATCCGTACCACGACCAGCCATGTTCGTTGCGATGGTCACGGCACCGAGCATCCGCTCTTCGTTCTTCAGCAAAGAAGCAGCATCCTGCACACCTGCCAACTCCATGTCGGCACCCTTCTTCCCCTCGTCAGCCGCCTTGATCAGTCGCTGCTCATAGCGCTGTGCGGAAGCCTTGTCGGTGAATGCCTTGCCGTCGGTGGCGATGAACACCATGCCCATCGTACTCTTACCCGCCTCAGCAACGATCTGCGCCTCCTTCTGGTGGAGCTTGGCGTTGAGGACCTGGTGCGGAATCTTGCGCATGTTGAGCATCTTCGAGAGGAGCTCACTGATCTCCACCGACGTCGTACCGACGAGGCAGGGACGGCCATTGACACGCATTTCCTCCACCTCCTCGATGACAGCGGCATACTTCTCGCGGGCAGTCTTATAGAGCCGGTCGTCCATATCGTCGCGGATGACCGGGCGGTTGGTCGGAATCTCGACGACATCCAGCTTATAGATGTCCCAGAACTCGCCCGCCTCCGTCGATGCGGTACCGGTCATACCGGCCAGCTTGTGGTACATACGGAAGTAGTTCTGCAGGGTAATCGTGGCGAACGTCTGTGTGGCAGCCTCCACCTTCACGTGCTCCTTCGCCTCGATGGCCTGATGGAGACCATCGCTCCAGCGGCGACCCTCCATGATACGTCCTGTCTGCTCGTCGACGATCTTCACCTCACCATCCATGACGACATACTCATCATCCTTATTAAACATGGTGTAGGCCTTGAGCAGCTGCTGCAAGGTGTGGACGCGGTCGCTCTGTACGGCGTAGTGGTTCAGGAGGTCGTCCTTGCGGTCGAGACGGTCCTGGTCGGAGAGCGACTTGTCAGCCTCCAGCTCCGAGAGCTGCGACGCGATGTCGGGGAGCACGAAGAGGTCCTTGTTGTTCACCTGACGGGAGAGCCATTCGACACCCTTATCCGTGAGGTCGGCCGAGTTAAGCTTCTCATCGACAACGAAGTAGAGCGGCTCGACAGCCTCCGGCATGCGGCGGTTGTTGTTCTCCATATAGATTTCCTCCGTCTTCTGCATCCCACTCTTGATGCCCTCCTCGGAGAGATACTTTGTCAGCGCCTTGTTCTTCGGCAATGCCTTGAAGGAGCGGTAGAGCGAGAGGAAGCCCTCGTCCTGCAGCTTTTGACCCTCATCCTTCTTGCCCTCCTCGGAGAGACGACGGCCCTCCGTAATCTTCTTGCGGGCATCGGCGAGGAACTCCGTGGCCTGCTTGCGCTGGACGTCGTAGAGACGCTCCACCAGCGGCTGATACTCCTCATACATCTGATCCTCACCCTTCGGAATAGGACCGGAGATGATGAGCGGCGTACGAGCGTCATCGATGAGCACCGAGTCTACCTCATCGACGATGGCGTAGTTGTGACGGCGCTGCACAAGGTCGGCAGGGGAGAGTGCCATGTTGTCACGCAGATAATCGAAGCCAAACTCATTATTTGTTCCGAAGGTGATGTCGGCCTGGTAAGCCTTGCGGCGCTCGGGCGAGTTCGGCTGGTGCTTGTCGATGCAGTCGACGGAGAGTCCGTGGAACTCATAGAGCGGCCCCATCCACTCGGAGTCACGCTTGGCCAGATAGTCGTTGACGGTGACCATGTGTACGCCGTTGCCTGTGAGGGCATTGAGGAACACCGGGAGCGTACCGACGAGCGTCTTACCCTCACCGGTAGCCATCTCGGAGATCTTGCCCTGATGGAGGACGATACCGCCGATGATCTGCACATCATAGTGGACCATGTCCCACTTGATCTTGTTGCCACCGGCCGTCCATTCATTATGGTATATAGCCTTGTCGCCGTCGATGGTGATGAAGTCGTTCTTCGGGTTGGCAGCGAGCTCACGGTCGAAGTCGGTCGCCGTGACGACGGTCTCCTCATTCTCCTTGAAGCGGCGTGCGGTGTCCTTGACGATGCTGAAGGCTACCGGCATGACGTCGTTGAGGGCCTTCTCCAGTGCCTCGAGCATCTCCTTGTCCTGCTTGTCGATCTCATTGAAGATCGGCTCACGGTCGTCGATGGGGGTGTCCTCAATCTTCGCGCGGAGCTCGTCCATCTTCTCTTTGTAGGGCTTCGCTGCGTCCTGGACATACTGCTGTATCTCCTTCGACTTGGCGCGGAGCTCGTCGTTGGTGAGTTTCTCAATCTCGGGGTATGCCGCCTTGACCTTCTCCAGGAGCGGGCGGATGTTCTTCATATCACGCGATGACTTATCACCGAACAGTGACTTTAAAATCTTGTTGAAGTTCATATCTATTTTTGTTTTTATTCGTTTGATGAAGGGCCATAAAGCCCTACAGTTTGCAAAATTACAAAATATTTTCCGGAGAACATCAGAAAACCACGAGAAAACCAAACTAAAACAACATTATTGTTTTCTTGTGGTTTTTACATGGTTCTCTGAGATATCTTCCTACCCTTTTTAGAAAAGCGGGGCTGCCGAGCAGGCGTTTGGTGCGCGGATGCGGATGGCCTTCGACAGCGTTGGCGCAATATGGTCAACGGTGACAGGCAGCGAGACATGCTGGG
>ERZ1032009.205-NODE-205-length-13479-cov-4.315778_pt1 | contig 13479 bp, 12 predicted proteins | sample MGYA00516700_ERZ1032009 | MGnify/ENA primary metagenome ERZ1032009 (study PRJEB33719, sample SAMN04261292) | wastewater metagenome | biome: rural village; feature: human; material: feces | host: Homo sapiens | place: El Salvador | collected 2013-01-14 ...
AATGGTCACGTCGCCATGCGTCGCGGCGGCGGCGATCATCAGCGTGCCGGTTTCAATCTGATCCGGAATAACCGCATAGGGGCGGCGGGCGCGAAGCTCCTTCACGCCGCGGATACGGATCACATCCGTACCGGCGCCCTTGACCTTGCAGCCCATGGAGTTGAGGAAGTTTGCGGTATCGACAATATGCGGTTCCTTGGCGGCGTTATAGATGGTGGTGTTGCCGCTGGCAGTGGCGGCGGCCAGCATCACGTTGATCGTGCCGCCGACGGTTACCATGTCCATGAAGACGTCTCCGCCGGTAAGGCCGTCCTTCGCGCGGGCGACGACGGTGCCGCCGGGCGTATCCACCTCGGCGCCAATCATGCGCATGCCCTTGATATGCTGGTCAATCGGGCGGCGGCCGATGTTGCAGCCGCCGGGCAGCGGCACGCTCGCCTCGCCAAAGCGGGCCAGCAGCGCGCCGATATAATAGGAAGAGGCGCGCATTCTGCTGCACAGTTCCAGCGGCACATCCGTGCGGTGGATGGTGCTGGAATCGACCTCCATGATGCCTATAGGGGTCTTTCTTGGCTCCGTTTTTCTCCGCCCAGTTAAGGGCGGCGGTCAGGAACTCTGCGGGATAATGGTATTTGAACCAGCCGGTGATATATGCAATCACCGCGTACCCTGCCGCGTGGGATTTATTGAAACAGTATTTGGCAAAATCCATCATGTGGTCAAACAGGATGTTTGCCTTCTCTGTATCAATATGATTCCCCCCGCATCCGGGATGCGTCTCGTCACCAAAGATGAATGTTTCCCGCTCTTTTTCAAGAACCTTCATCTTCTTCTTTGACATGGCTCGGCGGACAATATCCGCGTCACCCAGCGTGTACCCGGCGAGGTCCTGGAAAATTTTCATGATCTGCTCTTGATACACGATTCCGCCATATGTCTCCTTAAGGATCGGCTCCAGCTGCGGGACCAGGAATTCCATCTCCTTCTTGCCGTTTTTGACGTCAAGGACACTGTCGATGTACTGCAGCGGTCCCGGGCGGTACATGGCAACCAGGATGATCAGGTCTTCCAGGGTTTTAGGGTTGGCCCGTTTTAACATGCTCTTCATGCCGCCGGACTCAAACTGGAAGATGCTGTCTGTCTTTCCTGTAGCGAAAATCTTTTCAAATACCTCTTTAACATCGAATGGGATGTTGTCGAGGTCAACACGGATGCCTTTCCTGTAGAGTATCCACAGGCATTCCGTTATAATATCGAGTGTCTTGAGGCCAAGGAAATCGAATTTCAACATCCCTTTTTCTTCAACCTCGACCATCGTACACTGAACGGCATAAAGCCCGAGAGAGGCGTTCCATCGCAGCGGGATGATCTCCCTTACGGGCGTCCCGTCCGTGATTACGATGCCGGCTGCATGCGCGCCGTAGGAATACAGGCATCCCTCGATGGTCCTTGCCCATACGAGGATCTCCAGCGCATTCTCATCCTCGCAGAACTCTTCACAGAGCTTCCCGTAAAGGTTAGAGTCCCCTATGCCGGTATCAAATGAAATACCGACCTCTTCAGGGATCTTCTTTTTGATCTTGTCCCCAAGGGAAAGGAATGCTTTTGAACTGTCCTTTCCGTCACGGAACCTGTAAAGGCCGTATGCTTTCGCCGCATAGCTCACTGCGCTTCTTGGCGAGAGTTTCTGCTGCGTCATGATACCGCACACACAATCCTCTCCGTATACGCGCTTTACGTATTCGATCGCACGCACCCTTACCTTGCGGCTAATGTCCGAATCAATATCGGGCATCGAAACACGCTGTTCGTTCAGGAACCGTTCAAAGAGCAGGTCGAACTTTATGGGGTCGATCTTGGTGATACCCAGCAGGTAACACACAAGGGAACCTCCTGCCGAGCCACGACCGACACCTGTAGACATTCCGACGTCTTCGGTGTAGCCCCGCTCTTTTTTCCACTTGATCAGTTCCTCCCTGTCTATAGGAGCATTGTCGATCTCCTCCGGAGGGATGCCGTCGTAGAGCCTTGCGTAATCAAGAAAATCATAAACAACCAGATGGTAGTCTATAAATCCCATTTTTTCGATCACGCGGATCTCGTATTCCAGCCGTTTGCGGTATTTCTCCGTAAACTTCTTTCCGGGAAAGAGCTTCTTTATCCCCTTCCTGATCAGTTTCATGAACAGCTCTTTCGAGCTTTCACCCGAATTTCTTTTGATCTTCGGATAATGCTGGACGACTTCGAATTCGACATTACACCGGTTAACGATCTCCGGGATGTTGCCCATAGCCTCGTCAACGATGTCTTCCGGAAGGATCTTCAGGAGCCATTCCCTCATCTCCGCATCGGTCTTGATGTAGAGCTGGTCGTCGCCCGGCATGTCATCCTGCCATTTCTCAAAACGGAAGGAACGCAGGATCCTGCGCTTTAACAGTTCTTCCTTTGAGTTTGTCAGGGTATGGACATCGTTTGACGCCACGACAGGGCAGCCGACTTTCTTTGCCAGCCGGGCGATCCACGGATAAAGCTTTGCTTCCGCTTCTATCCCGTGATACTGAACTTCTGCAAAAAAATTTCCTTCTCCGAAGAGATCCATGAAATAGTGAAATTCTATCTCCGCTCTCCGTTCAAGTTCTTCCTCCGGCAGAAGTGACTTTTCCAGCTGGGTGATCCGTTCGGCGTATACTCTTCCTTTTTCGATAAAAGCCTGCGCACGTTTCGCGGCTTTGCCGTTTTCAGAAAGACGCCTTTTGAGCAGCTTGATCTGCTCTTTTATGACGGGCATGGCATTTGCTGCCTCTCCAGCAGCTTTTTTGTCTGCTTCCAGCTGGGCAAATGCCTCTTTGGCTGCTTCACCCTCCATCTTCCGGATCATCTTTTCTCTCTGCTTGAACTTCACTCCGGCGATAGTCTTGAGCCGTTCCAGTTCTTCATTCGCCCTCTGAAGTTCTTCCTCGATAGACTTGCCTTCACGGCTGGCCATTTCGAGATAATCGTCTCCGGGAAGGTTTTTCAGGGCTTTCTGCCTCTGGGATGCGACCTTTCCCATCTCTTTCTCAATCTCTTCATTCTCACGGAGCACTGTCGCGATCACGCCGCTGATACATGCGCTCGTCGCGATGACATGTCCGTGCCCTTCCTGTCCATTGCCGAAATACTGTTCCAGGATGTCCGGGGTCATATACGCATATCCGTTTTCATCCTGTCCAGCCGTTATGGCCTGACACAGGGCCTTCCAGCCCGTGTCATCCTTTGCCAGCATGAGAAGATGCCTTGTCTTCTCACTTTGCGGGCTACGATAATATGCCTCGATCCCCGGTATGAACTTAAGTCCATAAGCGGCAGCGGCTTTGCGGAAACTCTCCACCTGTGACGCTATACCGTGCTGGGTAAGGCATACAGCCATAGCGCCCATTTCCTTTAATATGCGACACGCTTTATAGGGATCGTTGTCCGCGTCCCATTTATCGTCACTATGGAAATGTATGTCGGCTGTCTTTAACGGCATATCGGCTGTATTCATTTTTCCATTCTGTCCTCCTTTCTTATTCGCTTCCGTATTTCAGTTACATCTGTATCAATAACATGTACGAAAGCAAAAATTATAAAAATGCCGGATGCTGGAAACCGGCATCCGGCCGTAGAGGATTCTTATGACAGCCAGCCGTTAGTCTCTTGCACGCTGGTCTATAGCACGGGAAAGCAGGTAAGTATCGATTTCAAGACCGCGATCTTTTACTGCAGATATTACTGCTTTGTTCGTCATGTCGTGTATACTTATGACTTCCTCGGCCCTGCTTATATCCATCGCGGGCTCTGCATACAGTTCCATGCTGTCGACCGTCGACACAAGACTGCGAATGTCGATCATTCTCTTTTCGGGAGAGCGGGCTTCCCACCCGTCGCCCCGCGTATCTTTGCCCCACTTCCGCTCCATATATGCAGCCGGAGCTTTATCCGGACCGTCTTTCGCCTTGTCGTAATCAGTATACACCGTTATGCTGTTCTCTCTGGGGTTGAATATCACTGCGGCGCTGTAGTTTTTATCCATCAGTTCGTTATAAAGCGGGCTGTCTTTCCCAAGGGCAGAAAGCGCCTGCCCATGGGAAATATCTTCCATGATGACAGGTTCCTCAGTTATAAAAGCTCTTACGTGTTTCGTTTCACAGATGAGGCCGTCATCCTTGTGGGTTTTGAAATCTATCAGTTTCCCGCGCTCATTGTACTCATAATACCGTTTTTCGATGCCTTCGGCATTGCGCTCGGAACACATGTAGCAGGAGCCGTTACGGCTGATGGAGTAAGATCTCTCGTCTTCGCTCAGTGCCGAAGGAAATGTTCGCAATGTCATTTCGCTGTCTTTCGCTGCTTTTAAATCTGCAAAATATCCCATAAGAATCCCTTCCTTAACAATAAATACCTATGTATCCTATGTTCTGTTTCCACAGCAGGCTCCGGAAGCCCTGTCAGTCGCCATCCAGCGCAGGGGCATCTTTCGCATTTACAGGATGTAGTGCGTCGATACAGAGCCCACGGTCTATTGCCGCCCCCCCTGGAACCTCTGCCTCGAATGTCTCTTCTGTGACTTCCAGCGACAGGTTATCCTCGATTCTGCCGGGTATAAACCGAATACTGTTTCTGAAGGCATAATTACTATTCAGCAGTTCGTCTATAACAGTCATATACGTCCCCCCTTTTTCCGCAGGATACTGCTGCGGAGCAGTTAGATATTTTTTAGTTGCGTTTTTGATTTATACTTGTGCGAAACCGAAAAAAATAAAAAATCACCAAACCCGTTTTACGGATCTGGTGATCTTTGATCGTCCGAAGGATCGAGGAACCATGACGGGTTTTCGTTGATCGCCTGCATGAGTATTTTTTCTTCCTCTTCCATTCCGGCGTCATCCCATCGCCATGTATTTGCTACAGTTACTTTTTCGGCCTTCCCCCCCTGATTAAGGATCCTGGCCTTCATCCTGTTGTGGGTGCGCTTTAATTCCTGGTGTGCCGAATTGACCATTCGGGCAACAATGTCTTCTGTCAGCGACGGGTCATTCTGGAGCATGACCGCTGCGACATCTTTTACGTTCGGCATGTCTCCGTACTGCCGTATATATTCGTGCTCAATGTCTATAATGAGCTGGCTGCTTTTTGACAGGGACTTTTTGAGCCGTTCAAACTGCTCTGACTGCTCTTTTGCGTACAGCGCCCTTTCCGGGCTCAGCGACTCGTCAGGGCTTTCAAGGAAGGGGTTGGTATCAGCCGTCACGATTTTGAAATTCATGGCCCGGCATCGCGCGATCGTAGCAAGGGAAATCTCTTTCTCCGGACAATGAACCGACAGGTATTTGTAAATCTGATAGTCGTTCGGATTGGGGTTCCCCTGTATTTCCAGTTCCGTAACTGCCCTTGAAATCGCAGCCATCCTGTTCTGGCTGTAATGGGTCAGGTGGGCACCGCTCTCTTTTTTTTTCGTTTCCTGAAAGATGGCGACGTGCCATGGCTTGATCCATGTAATAGGTGTGAACTTCGGATTGTAATTTTTGAGCATCTGAAAGATGGCGACATACAGGTCGTTCATGAAATCGTCGATCTCGGGTTTCTTTGCATTATTCTGGTATTTCTTCGCTTCTTTTGCAAAGAAAGGGCGCACGATATAAAAGGCAAGGACCGAGGCGAGGCCGTAGAGTTCTTTGTCGCCGCTGTGTGCCGCAAGATAGATCTCCATATTCCACTTCCCGCCGGAAGCAGGCTGCTCGTCCTGCTCAGAGGCAGCATTTTCGGCATCCTGCGGCACATTAGTTTCCGCTTCTGCATCAATCTCGGCAGCCTTCTTTCTCCCGGTTTTCCGGTTAGGCTTCCTGATACTGCCTGTTTCTTCGATGTGGAATATTTCCTGCTGGATCCTTTCCTTGAGATCAGTAATCTCTTCTTCTGTCAGGTGTACATTTTCTGCAGTTTCCATCGTCTTATCCTTTGTTCTGTCACTTTACGGCTCAGCCGTAGGTCATTACGTGCAGGTGCAGAGTCTCCCATCCTGCATCTTCGTGTACAACAGCAAAGAGCACTTTTCCTCCCTGCGGTTCTACAGACTCATCCAGGTCGCTTATGATTTTTGAAATACCTGCCGCCTGCCCGTCATCTTCTCTTCCATGGTACATTTCGTACTGATACGAATGCAGGACGCTGCAGTCCGCATTGAGCCGCTCAAGGAAATCTTGGACCCTGCCGGCTATGGCACCGCGGTCTTCTGCTGTGTCTCCGAACAAAAGAGCCAGTCCGTCAACGAGCAGTTTGTTGTTCCGCGTGTTTGGATTTGTCCATTCCTGTCCGCTGCCCGTCCTGAAGAGATAATCCAGATAGTGGCTGAGGTGGTCGTCGTTTTCGAATTCAACACGCCTGACATTAAAAGACATCTTTGATCTTCCTTTCAGTTTTACAGAGGGCAGTCTTTATTCCTTATATGCGGCCGAGGCTGTCCATTATGTCGTCGAGAATCTGCCCGTCCGTGTTCCGCAGTACCGACGCTGCGTGTACTACCGGCGCAGCATCTTCGGTTCTGATGATCTGCAGAATTCCGGAGCCATTGACAGCTTCCGGCAGTGACAGGCCCTTGTCCTTTAAAAGTTCCATAAGCTTTAAATAACGACTGGTATCAGGCATGGCTTGGCTCCTCCTTATGTATATTATATATTATTATATACATACTTGTAAAGCCGTCATGCCCGTGCAGTACACAGCGAGGCGTGCTGTTTTTACGTCCTTGCCATCGCTTCCACCCGGTCGTGATCTTTTAATATGGCCAGCGCATTGTCCGGCGAATTAACGATCTGGTCCTTTATATATCTGCGTTCTTCCTCATCTATCTCCGGATAAACATCGATCAGGTCAAACATCTCGTCATGGTCTTCCAGCTTCTCCATATCCACAAGCCTGAGCGAGCGGCGGAGCGCCCTCTTTTTATCTTCCTTTGTGAAATACACCCTCTTTTTCTCGTTGGCTTTCGGGGCGCGGTTGCCGGGCACGAACGAATATCCGGAATCAAACAGCGGCGCAAAGCCCGTGATCTCCAGGGTCTCGACATTCCGTATGAACCCGAAATTGCCAAGATGCCGGTCTTCGTTCCCCAACAGATGGTCGACTACGATCATCTTATCGATGTAATCCCGTGCCCCTTCGATCCGGAACTTCTTGCACATCCTTAAAAGGCACTGATAGATCGTTTCATCCTGATATCTCTTACCTTGGAAATATATATGGGAAGCCGGCACGAACTCGGTATTTTCTGTTACAAAATTCCGGCATTTTGAGCACAGCCTCATCCCCTCGACGACGAGTTCATATTCAACATACGGGAGTATCTTGAGTTTGCGGAGCATGATAGAGGCAAGGACTTCCGAGATCGGCTCCTGCCTCAGGGCACGGCTGCCGGCTTTGATCATGTACGATGTCCCGTCAGCATCGCGCGTCCATCTCTTGCGCAGAAGGCCGTTGGTCGTAAGGTCCGGCGATTCACGAAATGCGTGGTCAGCCGGAAATGCCCATGGAGTAAAAAAAGCTTTCCCAATGTCCTCGGAATATGGATTAAGGAAATAATTGCCCTTCTCCCATGTCTGCGAGGAGTCAAACTGGAACCAGTATTGGTCGGTCAGCGAGAACATGCAGTTGGGAGGGTCTGATTCCGGGTATTTGCCGAAATACCGGAACCTGTTGGAAACTTCAGGAAAACCCTCCCTGTCACGGGGCAGCCGCCGTTTCTCGATCCAGTTGTTAAGGGAATCTGTATCAAAGCCCTTCTGCAGCAGGACCGGTACGTATTCGCGGTTCAGGACGCTGACGATATTCGTGACCTTTCCATGTTCCATCTCAACTTTTGCGACAGGTTTTTTCCTGTTGTACATTACGGCCTGCATAGATTTACCTGTCTGCTTTCACATAATATGGTCTCAGGGTATCATCTTTCATCCAGCTGGCAGAAATCAGCCAGTCCTCGCCATTGACGTTCATGTGCGTATAGCCGTCATTGCTCTTATGCGCTATATCAAATGTTCCGTCCGGATGCTCGGCAAGCACGAGGACCGAGGCAAGGCCGGTTTTCTTGTGGTTTACAAACGCCGTGGGGAACAGATGGATATAGGTGTCGCCTTCCCGTTCGATAATATGTCCCTTGGCCGTTATCTTCTTCTCTGTCTGGGACAGCTCTGTTCCGTCTTTTATATACCCTGAGGGAAGCGAACAGCGCACGCTGTATACGCCGTTATCGTTTGTTGCGGTCAGGGTGAGCGGATAGCCCTCGTAGTCACATTCGACAGATGACGTTCCCGGCGAAGACACGAATGGCGCGCCATTATTATTAGACAGCATTAATAATCCCATAAAACGGATATTCCCGTCCTTTTCCTCGACCGGGGTGGTAAGTATTGCCGTCTGTTTGGTATCCCCGTTAAAAGCCACTATTTTTATGTTCAGGAGGGAATAGGTAAAGTCCGATTTGCGGAACATTCGCTGTTCTTTATATCTGGGGGTCCCGGCATGAACTTCTTTATCTGCGGGGGAAGAGGCAGACAGCATGGCAGCGTCTTGGGACGTTTGATCCCTCGGGGGGACGGGCTTTTCTGCAGGCTCCTGCGAAGGCGCCGTAATAGCTGCTTCAGGAGAACTCTGCGCGTCGGCGTCCGCCTTTTCCGTTGCCTCATCCGTTTTAGAAACAGAGCTGTGGCTTATCCCATCTTTTCCCATTTGGCGGTTCGGCTGTTTTTCCGACCCTTTCCTGGCATTCTCACGAAAAAAACCGGCTCGTTCCTTGAGCCTTTCCATCCTGTTTTTTATCCTGCTATCCGGGAAAGCGTCCGCTCGCGGAGCAGCATCCTCCTCATCCTTTTTTGCGGGTTTTTCTTCTGCAGAATCGTCTGTACGGGGCTTTTGATCTCCGCTGCCATCTTCCGTTTCCGGGGACGCAGGAGCCGGATCAGCCTTTTCGTTTCCTGTACCGTTTTTATCTGATGACGTTGCTGAAGGACTGTCGCTGCTCTCCTGCAGGCTGTCGGAGGGCTGGCTGTTATTTTCTCCCTCATTATCATCTTTTTTTGCGGGCAACGGGTCCTGCTCCTGTATAGGTACAGGTTCGCTGGCGACAGCGGCCGGAACGGCGGCGTCTTCCGCAGCGGGGTCAGGGTCCTTCAAACTTCTACTGTTTTCCTCGGCTGTATCATTTTCATTTAATGGGACCGTTACATCTGCTCCCCAGTCATCATAGTGGCCGTTTTCCGCGCGGTCATCCGCCCGGCCGATGTTTTCGGGCGTCAGGGCGTCCTCTCCCCGATTTTCTTCTTCCTCTTCATTCCCTGCTCCCGAGCCAAGCCTTTCTATCAGGTCGTCCGCGCTGATGATCTCCGTCGAGTCGATGTCGTCGTCCTCAGGAGCGGAGACCTCTTCCTTACGCCCGCGGACAGGTTCAGAAAAGCCTCCTCCCATATACTGGATCAGGTCAACGATCTTTGTGTCGCTCCAGCCATCCAGCCTCAGGAAATCTGTCATTCTGGCAATAGCTTTAATTCCCATTTTTCCCTCCTATGCTATTCTTAATGAGCCGTATAAACCTCTGCGGAAGCGTCCTTTTCGGGTTCTCTTTGCAGAATGCTTCGTACAGGGGGTAGGTTCCCCTTATAGTGATCTGCTCTTCTACTTTTTCGGGCGGCCACCATTCGGTATGGAGCAGCACCGCCCACTGGTGTCCGCAGTCTTCGCAGTATGCGTTTTTTACGGGAACAATGAAGCCCGGCCACACGCGCACAAGTTCCCCGTTGGCGAGGGATTCCCGGATCATGTAGGTGGTATCCTCTTCTGTCAGGGGCCGCGGCACATAACGTCCTGTCCTTTTGCTTTCACACACGGGGCATTCGGGTACATAACAATACATTTTCGGGATCCTGGGTATCTTCATATAAGGTCATCCTCCGCAATTTCAAATCTTTTTCTGCTTAACAAAAACCTCGTGCTCATCACATTGATGATAAAGCCGTGGTTTCTTCCGATCCTCCCAAGGCTCTTGAAATCCACCAGCAAGGGAGCCCACCCCGTCTCTTTCCTGCCCCATTTTTCGTATTCCCGAAGGTCTGTAAAAGCAACATAATAGTAATCTTTGTCTTTTTCTGATGCAGATTCCTTATTGTACACCGTCAGGTAAACAGCCCTTACGGTCGGGTGGTTTGTTATGTTTATGGGGACTATGAACATGTCCTCCCTGAGAGCCCGCAGGTAGGCGGGGTCTTTTGTGGATATATAACGGGAAATGTTCGCGGCGGCGTTACCGTTGTAAAAACGGAGCCGGAGCTTTTCCTCCTGTATGCGGGATTTTCTGCCGTCTTGGTTCTCTTTTTTTATATATGCGAACACAGCACCGGCAGAATAACAGTCCGAAAATATGTCCTTTGCACCACGCGTATCTTCATATATGTACAAGTCCGTATTTCCCCAAATGCATTTCTGCGCATCGTCATGGGTTTCAAATATCATGACCTGGCGCTCTGCATCGATATATGGGGCTTTTGTGCGTTTACTGTAGATAAGGAACATGCAGTCCAACTCCTTCTGAAGCGGGGACGCAGTCATCCCCCTGTATTTGTCTCCCTATTATGAATATGCAAGAAAAGGCGCCGATTTAGCGTATTTTAACGTCGGCGAGGACCATGTTTTTGAGCCATGCCGGGTAATCTGCGTAAAAATACCCCCGGTTGCCCGGAGGTATCCATACGTGCCTGCAGCGGTCATTCCTGACCTTTATCAGACGCCATCTCACTTTTATGATTCTCGAAATATTCGCTCAGCGCCATCTCGACGACTCTCGTTTCATAACGCCCTGTCATGCGGCTGAACTGCTTGAGCAAATTGAGCAGTTTCCTGTCAATGTTATAGGAAACCTTTACTGCGTCACGACTCTTTGTCCGTGCCATGTATCGTCCCTCCTTTAACGGATCACGCCTCTTTGCCCGTGATCTTTGGGGAAACCGCAAAATTCGGTTGAAAACAGGTTCTGTAACAAAACTTCAAAAATAAATTGTGCATTTTCTGGTTGAAAGATACCGAAAATGCACTTTTCTTTTGTGCAAAAAATGGTTGAAAAACATCTTCCACATCGCTTTTGAACAGATAAATTTTTGTGCAAAAATTGGTTGAAGGTTCTTTCGCTTGGAATGGGCGTTATTTTTAGATATAATGAATGCGGCCATTCATTCATCCCTATCACGGTGGTGCAGGTCTTATCATTGCATATATATTCATCTCTTTATAGAAAGGTTCTTATGTTCACCACGTCCGAGCTCAAATCCCTCCGATCCCTTACTGACGGGAAATACGTCATACTCATAGCAAACGCTCACGATATCACTATCAGCAGTCTGCTGACAGGACACGAATGGATCATCGTGTCTGATTACGGGAACACTTCATGCAGCATACGACATCGACATTCGCGCGTGTGCCCGTTCCATCGGCAGCGCGGTATATACCCGTCCATGAAGGCCGCTTTGGATTACATCGAAGAACACGACCGGTTCTTCGCATCGAAGCAGGCAGGACGTCGTGTCCCGCCTGCTCATCATTCCGTATAAAACTCTTTCAGCACGGACGCAAGTCGATCCGCCTTGTCTCTGTCCATATTGCCGTCCTGAGGGCTTGGATATATGGCTTGAATAGCCTTTTGCAGATGTTCCGCAAGTTCGTTTGGAACTCTCATGGTAGTTGCGCCGCTCGGGAATCTTTGCGGCCGTCCTCCCTTTGGAGTCGGCGCTATCCCCTTCTTCTTTTTCTCCCTGCGGGGGCGTGAGATATCTTCAGAAACAGTGTTTGTTTCTTTTACAGGTTTTATCGGCGCCGGCTTTACCGTTTCTGCCTTCCGCGGCTTTGGCGCCTTCACTTTACGTTTCTTTACTGTCAGCTCAGCGATTACGGCGTCATCTTGTGCGGTGTCTTCTTTCCCGAGGTTATCGTAGAAATCCTTTACGACAGGGTCCACAACAAGATTCCATGGCTCGATATCGTTCTCAAGATATATACCGTCGATCGTCCTGACCCTTGAAAGGGACACGTACAGTTGTCCCGCGTTCCGGCAGTAAGGATCGATATTAGCAGCCTCATAAGTTTGTCCCTGGCTCTTATGTATTGTTGCAGCGTAAGCAGGACGGAGTGGGACCTGGCTGTATCTTCCCAGTTCCGTACGCCGTATCACGCCGTCATCAGCTGTATACTGGTAAACGGGATAAGACTGTCTGTAAAAGTACAGAAGCGGGCCGTTATCAAGCTTTACTACGACATAATCGGAAGATGGATCATCATATTGACCAAGGTCCATCACTGTCCCAAGGGAACCGTTGTAGAACTTCCCGTCATCCTTTTTGTAAGGGACACGGCTTCCGGGAGACGACACAAGTTCCGTGTACACATTGCTGGTGTCATTGGTTGTGATCATCACGCGAGCGCCGCATTTAAGGATAACCTGTTTAGGAACATCCTTCATATCATATCTGTCTAAATCTTCATCAAAGACCGTGTTAAAGATATAGTTGCTGCCTTCGATATCATCCAGGCTGCGAAGGTTCTCCGCGTCAACATCCCTGTTAGTGCTGTAGAGATGCACTGCACCCGGAATAGAAGCCTTTCTACAGTGTTCGTTGAAATAAGGGATACACTCCATATCCCCTGTCCTTGCGAGATTGAGGTTTCTTATGAATTCCGTATCTCCCTGACGGACAACTTCTGTCAGAACAACAGGAGTAAATCCCGCATTCCTCCATTCGTTCCCAAGAAACGCATATGGCGTCTCGATCTGCCGTTTATAAAAGGTCTCTATCAGCCTTCTCTCTCCGTGTGTGTTCCTCAGTATAGGAGGAAGCTGACAGAAGTCACCTACGGCAATGACCTGTATGTGCTTTCCGGCTTTTGATCCCGCCTTACGGACTGAAGCTATTATTGAGTCGAACAGGTCCATCCTGACCATAGAAACTTCATCTATCACAACGGCGTCTGCTGTGGACAGGGGTTTTGACACGCGCACCTTAGATGTCATGGTCTTCTCATTAATGCATACGGTTGCAGGCAGACCAAACCCCCTGTGTATAGTAACTCCTCCAACGGCGGATGCGGCTACTCCCGTAGGAGCAACTACCATGACATTCTTCCCTCTGTCCTGCATGGCGGACACGAACGCTTTTGTCAGGTATGTCTTTCCTGTGCCTGCGCCGCCTGTTATGAAACAATTGACACCGCTCATCACGGTGTCAAATGCCTTTTGCTGTTCATTATTCAAGACGAAATCGCTCATGTGTCATTCATTCTCCGATGCATATGTATCGTCTTCATAATCGTCAACATCTTCAAATATCTCACCTGTTTCCGGGTCAAAATCGACGCCGGGGGACGCTGGCGCTGCTGCTGGCGGCCTTTTCCACCGGCAGCCCCGTGTTCCTGGCCGGCGCGGCG
>ERZ1032009.206-NODE-206-length-13405-cov-5.182097_pt1 | contig 13405 bp, 10 predicted proteins | sample MGYA00516700_ERZ1032009 | MGnify/ENA primary metagenome ERZ1032009 (study PRJEB33719, sample SAMN04261292) | wastewater metagenome | biome: rural village; feature: human; material: feces | host: Homo sapiens | place: El Salvador | collected 2013-01-14 ...
ACCTGCGACCACCTGGTCCCAAACCAGGAGCGCTACCGGACTGCGCTACACCCCGCAAGGCAACTCGTTTCTCCCGAATTGCGGGTGCAAAGGTACAAGAAATAATTCATTCTGCCAAACAAATACAAAAAATATTTGGTTTTCTTATTCCGTGTCGAGAATAAGTAGTACCTTTGTCGCGATTTAAATAAAACTAGTTTGTATCATGGTTAAAATCACTTTCCCGGACGGATCTGTTCGTGAGTATGAGCAGGGCGTCACTGGACTTCAAATCGCAGAGAGCATCTCTCCGGCTCTCGCCCGCGACGTTGTATCTTGCGGGGTTAATGGGGAGACAACCGAGCTCAACCGTCCCATCAACGAGGATGCCACCGTGCAGCTCTATAAGTTTGATGATGAGGAGGGTAAGCACACCTTCTGGCACACCTCTGCCCACCTCTTGGCTGAGGCGCTGAAGGAGCTCTATCCCGGCATCCAGTTCGGTTTCGGACCGGCCATCGAGAATGGCTTCTTCTACGACGTGATGCCCGCTGAAGGTCAGGTCATCTCCGAGAACGACTTCCCGAAGATTGAGGAGAAGATGCGCGAGCTGGCGAAGAAGAACGAGCCGGTCGTGCGCCGCGAAGTACCTAAGGCTGAGGCCATTGAGGAGTTCAAGGCTGACGGACAGACCTACAAGGTGGAGCACATCGAGCAGGACCTCGAGGACGGCACCATCTCCACATACACCCAGGGCAGCTTCACCGACCTCTGCCGTGGCCCGCACCTCGTCTCGACGGGTGCCATCAAGGCCATCAAGATCACCAGCGTCGCCGGTGCCTTCTGGCGTGGTGATGCGAAGCGTGACCAGATGACGCGTATCTATGGCATCACGTTCCCGAAGAAGAAGATGCTCGACGAGTATCTCGTCATGCTCGAGGAGGCCAAGAAGCGCGACCACCGCAAGATCGGTAAGGAGATGGAGCTCTTCATGTTCTCCGACCGTGTAGGCCGCGGTCTGCCCATCTGGCTGCCGAAGGGCACACAGCTCCGCCTGCGCCTGCAGGAACTGTTGCGCCGTGTGCTGAAGCCATATAACTATCAGGAGGTTATCACGCCGGGCATCGGCTCGAAGAATCTCTACATCACTTCCGGCCACTGGGCTCACTATGGCAAGGATGCCTTCCAGCCCATCCATACGCCTGAGGAGGACGAGGAGTACATGCTCAAGCCGATGAACTGCCCTCACCACTGTGAGGTCTATGCCCGTAAGCCCCGCTCCTACAAGGATCTGCCGCTGCGCATCGCTGAGTTCGGTACGGTGTTCCGCTATGAGAAGAGCGGTGAGCTCCACGGACTCACGCGCGTGCGTACCTTTACACAGGACGATGCCCACATCTTCGTGCGCCCCGACCAGGTGAAGGCCGAGTTCGAGGTCGTTATCGACATCATCCAGAAGGTGTTCCGCACGTTCGGCTTCGACAACTATGAGGCTCAGATCTCCCTCCGTGACCCGAAGGATACCGAGAAGTATATCGGCTCCGACGAGATCTGGGAGGAGAGTCAGAACGCCATTCGCGAGGCTTGTCGCGAGAAGGGCATCAACGCCAAGGAGGTAGAGGGCGAGGCTGCGTTCTACGGTCCTAAGCTCGACTTCATGGTCAAGGACGCTATCGGCCGTCGCTGGCAGCTGGGCACCATCCAGGTGGACTACAACCTGCCGGAGCGCTTCAAGCTGGAGTATACCGCTGAGGATAACTCCAAGAAGACGCCGGTGATGATCCACCGTGCACCGTTCGGCTCGCTCGAGCGCTTCACCGCCGTGCTCATCGAGCACACCGCTGGCCACTTCCCCTTGTGGCTCACGCCCGACCAGGTGGCCATCCTGCCGATCTCGGAGAAGTATAACGACTATGCCGAGAAGGTGAAAAAGTTCCTCGACACGAAGGATGTGCGCGCCTACATCGACGACCGCAACGAGAAGATCGGCCGCAAGATCCGCGACAACGAGCTCAAGCGCGTGCCTTACATGATCGTCGTCGGTGAGAAGGAGGCTGCCGAAGGCCTCGTGGCCATGCGTAAGCAGGGTGGCGGCGAGCAGGCTTCCCTGCCGATGGAGGAGTTTGCTAAGCGCATCAACGACGAGGTGGCTGAGCAGCTCAAGGACATTTAATTGACGCTATGGGTTGATGGCTTGTGGTTGAATAAACCATTAGCCATCAATTTTTTCTCATAAAATATTTGTGAGATCAAAATAAACATTGTACCTTTGCACCCCGAAATGGGTATACTGTACCCTGTCGACAAATAAAAGAACATTAAAATAGTTGGATGAAGAGAAACGACAACAGTAGAAACAAGGACCAGTATCGCGTCAATGGACAGATCCATGTGCGTGAGGTTCGTGTAGTGAGTGAGGGCGGCTCAGAGGTGATGCCCACCCGGCATGCGCTGGACTTGGCTCGCCAGCAGGGCGTAGACCTCGTGGAGATTTCACCGAATGCGCAGCCGCCTGTATGCCGTCTCATCGACTATAGCAAGTTCCTCTACCAGCAGAAGAAGCGGCAGAAGGAGATGAAGCAGAAGCAGGTGAAGGTCGAGGTCAAGGAGATCCGCTTCGGACCGCAGACCGACGACCACGACTATCAGTTCAAGCTCAAGCACGCACGGGAGTTCCTCGAGGAGGGCAACAAGGTGCGGGCCTACGTCTTCTTCCGCGGACGCAGCATCCTGTTCAAGGAGCAGGGTGAGGTGTTGCTCCTTCGCTTCGCCAACGACCTCGAGGAGGTGGGCAAGGTGGAGCAACTGCCGAAGCTCGAGGGCAAGAAGATGTTCCTCTATCTCGCCCCGAAGAAGGCGGGCGTGGCCAAGCAGAGCCAGCAGAAGCGCGACCGTCTGGCTGCCGAGGCCGCTGCCAAGGAAGAGGCCAAGAAGGCTGCTGGGACACAGGCTGAGAAGACCGGCCTCCTGGCCAATGCCAAGGGCGGCGAGGCCTTGAAAGCCCTTCTCGGTGAGGACGGTAAGGCTGAATAAAGGAAGTTCGCTGTTAGACCGCCCGGCTTATCAAGCCGGGCACCAAAAAGATAACAAAGGTGCGTAACGCCTGGTATATGCGTTGCCATCGACTATAATAACAATTTAAATTAAAAACAAAAATGCCAAAAGTAAAGACGAACTCCGGTGCTAAGAAGAGATTCACATTCACTGGTACGGGTAAGATCAAGCGTCATCACGCTTACCACAGTCACATTCTGACTAAGAAGACCAAGAAGCAGAAGCGTAATCTGGACCACCAGGCTATCGTGGACCAGAGCAACATGAAGCAGGTACGCGACCTGCTCTGCCTCCGCTAAACGAGAACCACAGTAACACTTTTTAGTCGAACGAATTAAAGAAACAAAATTATGCCAAGATCAGTAAATCATGTTGCCTCTAAGGCAAAAAGAACTAGAATCCTGAAGCTCACGAAGGGTTACTATGGCGCACGCAAGAATGTTTGGACGGTTGCCAAGAACACCTGGGAGAAGGGTCTCACCTACGCTTATCGCGACCGCCGCAACAAAAAGCGCAACTTCCGCGCGCTCTGGATTCAGCGTATCAACGCTGCCGCTCGTCTGCAGGACATGAGCTACAGCCAGCTCATGGGCGCGCTCCACAAGGCAGGCATCGAGATCAACCGCAAGGTCCTCGCTGACCTCGCCATGAACAACCCCGAGGCGTTCAAGGCCATCGTGGACAAGGTGAAGTAAAAAAATACTTAAGATACACTGAAAAGGACAGTCCCACTTGGGGCTGTCTTTTTTTTTTAGTACCTTTGCAATAAAATTGCAAGATAGATGATTTCAGTAGAAAACCTGAAGGTTGAGTTCGGCGTCAAGCCGCTGTTCCACGACGTCAGCTTCGTCGTGAACGACCACGACCGCATTGCCCTCGTGGGAAAGAACGGCGCCGGAAAGTCGACCATGCTCAAGATACTCTGTGGACTCCAAAAGCCCACAGCCGGCAACGTCGCCATACCCACCGACACCACCATCGGCTACCTGCCGCAGGTGATGCGCCTCAGCGACGACACCACAGTCCGAGAGGAGACGCGCAAGGCTTTCAGCGACACCACACGGGTGAAGGACCAGCTGGCCAAGATGGAGCAGGAGATGGCCGACCGCACCGACTACGAGAGTGAGAGCTACTTGCAGCTCGTGGAGCGCTTCACGCAGGAGCATGAGTGCTACATGATGATGGGTGGCGACAACTATGAGGCGGAGATGGAGCGAACGCTCATCGGTCTGGGCTTCGAACGCACTGACTTCGACCGCCCCACGCGTGAGTTCTCGGGCGGCTGGCGCATGCGCATCGAGCTGGCGAAGATCCTCCTCCGCAAGCCTGACGTGCTCCTCCTTGACGAGCCGACGAACCACCTCGACATCGAGTCCATCCAGTGGCTGGAGCAGTTTCTCGCTCAGAGCGCGAAGGCCGTCGTCCTCGTCAGCCACGACCGCGCGTTCATCAACAATGTCACCAACCGCACGCTGGAGATCACTTGTGGACATGTGGAGGACTATAAGGTCAAATACGACGAATACCTCGTCCTGCGCCAGGAGCGCCGTGAGCAGCAGCTCCGCGCCTATGAGAACCAGCAGAAGGAGATTGCCGACACGAAGGCGTTCATCGAGCGCTTCCGCTATCAGGCCACGAAGGCCGTGCAGGTGCAGCAGCGCATTCGCCAACTGGAGAAGATCGTGCCCATCGAGGTCGACGAGGTGGACAACAAGGTGATGCACCTGAAGTTTCCGCCTTGTCTCCGCAGTGGTGACTATCCTGTCATCTGCGACGATGTGCGGAAGGACTATGGTCAGCACACCATCTTCGACCACGTCGACATGACCATCAAGCGCGGCGAGAAGGTCGCCTTCGTGGGAAAGAACGGCGAGGGAAAGTCCACGCTGGTGAAGTGCATCATGGGCGAGATACCGTTTACGGGCAAGCTGAAGATTGGCCACAACGTGCAGATCGGCTACTTTGCACAGAACCAGGCACAGCTCCTCGACGAGTCCATCTCCATCTACGACACCATCGACCAGGTCGCTACGGGCGAGATGCGTCTTAAGATCAACGACCTCCTCGGCGCGTTCATGTTCGGCGGCGAGACGTCGGAGAAGATGGTGAAGGTGCTCTCGGGTGGCGAACGCTCCCGTCTGGCCATGATCCGCCTGCTCCTTGAGCCGGTCAACCTCCTCATCCTCGACGAGCCGACTAACCATCTCGACATCCCCTCGAAGGAGGTGCTGAAGGAGGCCATTCGGGCCTTCGATGGCACAGCGATCATCGTCAGCCACGACCGTGAGTTCCTCGATGGCTTGGTCTCGAAGGTCTACGAGTTTGGTGGCGGCAAGGTCCGTGAGCACATCGGCGGCATCTACGACTATCTCCGTGCCCACAACGCCGAGAGCATTCATGAGGCACTGGAAACTTCGCCCTCTATTGCACCCAAAGAGGTAAAGCAAGACATATCAATCCCCTCCCCGCATAGGGGAGGGGCAAGCGAGCCGCAGGCTCGCGCGGGTGGGGCTACTTCCTATGCCGAGCACAAGGAGCAGCAGAAGCGCATACGCAAGGCCCAGCGCCTCGTGGAGGAGAGCGAGAAGAAGATCGCCGGCATGGAGGCTCGTCTGAAAGAGCTCGACACCCTCCTCATGGACCCGAAGAACGCTTCCGACATGAAGCTCGTCACCGAGTACACCACCACCCACGACGCTCTCGACAAGGAGAACGACCGATGGATGGAGCTCTCTGAGCAGCTGGAGCAGCTCCAGTAACGTTTGCCCCCTTTGGTATCCGCGTACCGTTAATATAGATCGGCAAGTTATACTTGCCGAATGCCCAGACAACAACATAACAAAAAAATAAGCAACAATGACAATGAAACAATTTCTTCCCCTGGCCCTGCTCTTTGCCGCCCCCGTCATGGGTGTGGAGGCTCAGAACCAGTCAGGTCTCGACTTGACCAACCTCGATCGCGCCGCCAAGCCGCAAGACGATTTCTATCAGTTTGCCACCGGTGGCTGGCAGAAGCTCAACCCCCTGCCTGCTGCCTACAGCCGCTTTGGCTCGTTCGACATGCTGCAGGAGAATGTCAACAAACAGGTCAACACCATCCTCGGCTCGCTGACGAAGAAGACCTTCAAGGCGGGTACCACCGAGCGTAAGCTTGCCGACTTCTACAAGATGGCTCTGGACACCGCTCGTCGCAACCGCGAGGGTATCGCGCCCGTGAAGCCGCTGCTCAGTGAGATTGAGGGTGCCAAGGATATCGCGGCCCTCCACCAGCTGCAGCTGAAGTACGCCAAGGTGGGCCTCGGACAGCCTTTCGGCTCTTATTTCGGTGCCGATGACAAGAATGTCACAATGAACATCCTAAGCCTCTCGCAGGGCGGACTGACGCTCGGGCAGAAGGACTGGTATGTGAACAACGATAAGGCTACCGTCGACATCCGTGAGGCTTATAAGAAGCACATCGTCAAGATGTTCCGGCTCTATGGCTTCACCGAGGCGCAGGCCGTGGCAAAGGCGCAGCAGGTGTTCCGCTTTGAGACGGAGCTCGCCCTGATCTCGAAGAGTAATGTGGAGCTTCGTGACCCGCAGGCCAACTACAATAAGATGACGCTCAAGGAGTTCCAAAGCAACTATCCCAACATCCCGCTGGTGGAGCTGGCAACCGCTGAGGGCGTGAAGACGGACTACATCCAGGAGATGATCGTTGGTCAGCCGGCATTCTTCGCTGGCCTGGACAAGCTCACCGCGCTGCAGACGGCTGACGAGCTCCGCGCTCTCTTGGAGTGGGACGTCATTATGGGTAGCACCAGCTATCTCTCCGACGAGGTGCGGGAGGCCAACTTCGAGTTCTTCGGAAAGACGATGAGCGGCCGCAAGGAGGACTATCCCCTCTGGAAGCGCGCCACCAACCAGGTCGAGGGTGCCATGGGACAGGCGCTGGGCAAGATGTATTGCGAGCGTTACTTCCCTGCATCGAGCAAGAAGATGATGGAGGATCTGGTCCACAACCTGCAGGTGAGCCTCGGTCAGCGCCTCGATGCTCAGGAATGGATGAGCGACTCCACAAAGCATAATGCCCATGTGAAGCTGGATAAGTTCTATGTCAAGATTGGTTATCCCAACAAGTGGATTGACTATAGCCGTCTCACCATCGACCCGCAGAAGAGCTTCTTCGGCAACATGATGGCCGTGCGCGTGTTCGACGCCGACCGTATGGTCGAGGAGAAGGCTGGCAAGCCGGTCGATAAGGACGAGTGGTACATGACGCCGCAGACGGTGAACGCCTACTATAACCCGACGACGAACGAGATTTGCTTCCCCGCAGGCATCCTCCAGCGCCCGTTCTTCGACCCGAAGGCTGACGCCGCATTCAACTATGGTGCCATCGGTGTGGTCATCGGCCACGAGATGACGCACGGCTTCGACGATCAGGGACGGCAGTATGATGCCGACGGCAATCTCCACGACTGGTGGACGGCTAATGATGCCAAGGGCTTCGAGCAGCGTGCTAAGCTCTATGCGGACTTCTTCGACGCCATCGAGGTGCTCCCGGGCCTGCATTCCAACGGAAAGTTCACCCTCGGCGAGAACCTGGCTGACCACGGTGGTCTGCAGGTGGCCTTCAACGCCTTCAAGAACGCGACGGCCAAGAAGCCGCTGAAGAACAAGGACGGCTTCACGCCCGAGCAGCGCTTCTTCATCGCCTACGCTGGCGTCTGGGGACAGAACATTACTGAGCAGGAGATTCGCAACCGTGTGAAGCGTGATCCGCACGCGCTGGGCGAGTGGCGTGTCAATGGCGCTCTGCCGCACATCCAGGCGTGGTACGATGCCTTCGGTGTGAAGCCCGGTGACAAGATGTACATCCCTGAGGACCAGCGCCTCAAGCTTTGGTAAAAGAAAGGAACAAAACATGCCAGTAAGATTACCAGACAGGCTTCCCGCCATCGACATTCTCAAGCGGGAGAACATCTTCGTCATGGACGAGACGAGGGCTCATAGTCAGGACATCCGTCCGCTGAAGATCATCGTCCTTAACCTCATGCCTCTGAAAGTGACGACGGAGACGGACCTCATCCGCCTGCTCTCAAACTCTCCTCTGCAGATGGAGATCAACTTCCTCAAACTCAAGAGCCATACGCCGAAGAACACGCCCATTGAGCACATGATGATGTTCTACAAGGACTTCGACGAGCTCAAGAAGACTAACTGGGACGGACTGATCGTCACGGGTGCCCCTGTGGAGCTGATGCCCTTCGAGGAGGTGGAGTATTGGGACGAGATCACGACGATCTTCGACTGGGCACGGACGCATGTCACCTCCACGCTCTACATCTGCTGGGCGGCACAGGCGGGACTCTATCATTTCTATGGCGTGCCGAAGTATCCGCTACCGAAGAAGATGTTTGGCATCTTCCCGGAGCATCCTTTGCGCCCCGAGTTGCCCATCTTCCGAGGCTTCGACGACGTATTCCACATGCCGCATAGCCGCCATACAGAGGTGCGACGTGAGGACATCGAGCAGGTGCCCGAACTGGAGATTATTGCCGAGTCGCCGGAGAGCGGCGTGAGCATCGTCATGGCGCGGGAGGGACGCGAGTTCTTCATCACCGGCCACTTGGAGTATGCTCCCGAGACGCTTGACAAGGAATACAAACGTGACTTCGGAAAGCGTGACGATGTGGAAGTTCCCAAGCACTACTACCGTGACGATGACCCTGCCAAGGGTCCGTTTGTGACGTGGCGCGCCCATGCCAACCTGCTCTATAATAACTGGGTCAACTATTATGTCTACCAGGAGACGCCGTTCGACTGGCTGAAGGTTGATGGTTGATGCTTGAAGGTAGATGCTTGGTATGCTTGTTAAGTTGTTCGCCGTTGGACCGTCAGGCTTACCAAGCCTGACAAAAACAAAAGAATGAAAAGACCCCTTGAACTCCTTGCTCCCGCCAAGAACCTGGCCTGTGGCCTTGCCGCCATCAGCCATGGTGCCGACGCCGTCTACATCGGCGCCTCGCGCTTTGGTGCCCGTGCCGCTGCCGGCAACAGTCTGGACGACATCCGGACGCTGGTGGACTATGCCCACCAGTTTGGGGCAAAGGTCTACGTCACGGTGAACACCATCATCTACGAGGAAGAACTATCGGATACGCAGGCGCTCATCACGGACCTCGCCCGCATTGGCGTCGACGCACTCCTGGTGCAGGACATGGCAACGTTGGAGATGCGCCGTGTAGCCTTGCAGCAGGTGGGTCATGCCCCAGTGCTCCATGCATCTACGCAGTGTGACACGCGGACGGCAGAGAAGGTTCGGTGGTTCCGCAGCCTGGGCTTCACCCGTGTGGTGCTGGCCCGGGAGCTATCCCTCGACGAGATACGCGCCATCCATGAGGCGGAGCCGAGCCTTGAGCTGGAGGTATTCGTCCACGGTGCACTCTGCGTGAGCTATTCGGGTATCTGCTATGCTTCACAGTATTGCTTCCAGCGTTCTGCAAACCGCGGCGAGTGTGCCCAGTTCTGTCGCATGAAGTTTGACCTCCTTGATGCGGACGGGAAGACCATTGAGTACGATCGTCACTTGCTTTCTATGAAGGACCTTTGCCAGATAGACCATTTGGAAGACCTTGCGGATGCAGGTGCGTCATCATTCAAGATCGAGGGCCGACTGAAGGATGTGGACTATGTGAAGAATGTCGTCGCGGCCTATAGCCAGCGCCTCGACGAGATCATTGCCAAGCACCCTGACCGTTACTGCCGCTCCTCCCATGGCAAGGTGGAGTATCGCTTTACGCCGGACTTGAAGAAGACTTTCAACCGCGGCTTTACGACTTACTTTCTCAACGGGCGCCAGCCGGACATCGCCTCGTTCGATACCCCGAAAGCCCTGGGCGAGTATGTCGGCCATGTGAAGGAGCTGCGCCGCGACTCGTTTAATGTAGCGGGCACGGCAGCCTTTGCCAATGGTGACGGTCTTTGCTTCATCAACGACGACCAAGAACTCGAGGGCTTCCGCGTCAACCGCGCCGTAGGCAACCGCCTCTATCCTTTCAAGATGCCGCGAAACCTTCGACCCGGGCAGGCGCTCTACCGCAACAACGATGTGGCCTTCGAGAAAATTCTTGCCGGCGACACTGCTGAGCGGAAGATTCCCGTCGTGATGACGTTCTCGGCTATCCCCGAGGGCTTCCAGTTGGAGGTCACTTGTCAAGACGTCTCTGCTTCCGCAACAGTCCGCTTCGACCATCAGTCGGCCAAAAGACCACAAGGCGAAAACATCCGCAAACAACTGTCGAAGCTCGGCAATACGCCGTATGATTGTTCGGAAGTAAACATCGCCGATGGCGCTGACGAATTCTTCATTCCATCGAGCCTGCTCTCAGAGCTCCGCCGAAATGCGGTAGAGTCATTTGCCAAAGCCTTTGCTGAGGCAGTAAATGCGAAAGTCTTTGTTGAGGCTGTGAGTGAGAAGCCGTTGGACATGGGGAGTTTTGAGGAAGCTAGCAAAACCATGGCAAGACCTTGGCAAAGAGAGTATTCGGAGTTCCCCTATACCTTCAACATTGCCAACCATTTGGCTCGCGAGTTCTACGAGAAGCAGGGATTGACAGTCATCCACCCGGCCTTCGAGGTGAGCCGTAACACCAACCATTATAACAGCGAGGGTAGGGTGGTGGTCATGCAATGCCGCCACTGCATCCGCTATGCCTTGGGCTATTGTGTCCGTCGTGGTGGCAAGAAACCGACATGGCATGAGCCGCTGACGCTCCGTCTGGGCGATGGCCGTCGCTTCCGTCTCGACTTCCGCTGCGATGAGTGCCAGATGAACCTTCTGAGTTTATAGACGATGAAAGAGAATACAACCTTCCGCTCCCCGCTTCTCCGCACCTTGACCCTTATGGTGCTCAGCTTGTTGTTGCTGACCTCCTGCTATCAGTCGCACCGCCATGTGCCGCATGCAGCCTTCCAGTTCAGCGAGCGGCAGATCGACTCCTTGTCGTTCTTCTCTACCCACCACTATACCAACAACTACAACTTCGTCGTCCGCGCAGACAGCATGCAGCTGCTCTCCCAACTGCCCGAGGAGAAGATCACCGGCATGCAGACGGATTCCTTCGCCGTGCATCGTGATGACCATCTTGTTGTAGCCGATATCCGCATGGTACCGAAGGACTCCATTGACTCTGTCTGGGTGCAGCTTGGCAATGATGAGTCGCGCTTCGGATGGATACATGAGTCAGAGATGCTCCCCAAAGTGATGCCGGATGACCCTATCTCGCAGTTCATCTCTTCATTCTCCGACAGCCACGTCATCCTGTTCCTCATCGTCATTGCTATCATCGCTGCCTGCTACACGTTCTTCAGCATCTTCCGGCATAAGGCGCACATCGTTCATTTCCACGACATCGACTCGTTCTATCCCACGCTGCTCTGTCTCATCGTGGCCTCGTCGGCAACGCTCTATGCCTCGATACAGATGTTCTGGCCGCAGATGTGGCAGCACTTCTATTTCCATCCCACGCTCAATCCGTTCTCAGTACCTACGGTGTTGTGCATCTTCCTGCTCTCCGTATGGGCCATGATCATTGTCGCCATTGCCGTCGTCGACGATGTGCGGCGGATGCTCTCTCTGGGCGAGACGCTGCTCTATTTGGGTGGTCTCGTAGCGATGTGTGCCATCGACTATATCGCCTTCAGCATCACCACGTTATACTATGTTGGCTACATCTTGCTGATCGCTTATTATGTCATGGCGCTCCGTATCTATTTCACGCGTCACTGGGCTACTTATTATTGTGGTTATTGCGGCGCCAAGCTCCACCACAAAGGCCGCTGCCCGCACTGTGGGGCGATGAATGAGTAAATAATACTTAACAGCCGTTCGGTTTCTGATAGATTTTTCGTACATTTGCAACTATATATTGTCAAGTAGCGTCAATACCGATATGAAGAAAACCTTATTATATATGCTCCTGGCTCTGGTGTTTGTTGTCACGGGATGCCGCAACAGCAGTAAGCGGGAGTTCAACCATCTGCTGCTCGAATTGGCAGATGGCGACCAGGTTATCGACCACCACGACTGGGTGACCATTGCCGACTATCTCGACCATCAGAAGGCCCACTTCCGGGAGTTCTACAAGGATGACCAGCTGGATGCGAAGGCGGTCAAGGAGTATATCTCCGACTTCTTTGCACATCGTCGTCCGCCGAAGACCATCAGCTTTGTGGGTATCGGTGAGGAGCTGAAGTTCCACATCTATCTCGAGCGCAGCGGAAGCATGAAGCCCTACGACAGTCCCAGCGGCGACGGCTCCTTCCGGGCTGCGGTGATGGCGTTGCAAAACAGTCTGCCGGGGAAGTCCTCCGTTGACAGCATTGGCGAACAGGGCTATACCGACTTCCGACAGATCTTCGACAACATCCTCAACAAGACCACCGACCGCGACGTGAGCATCCTCGTCACGGATCTGATTTATTCCACCCGCGATATGCAGGGCGTCAATCCGCAGAAGGTCTTCAACGAGGCACAGGAGATGATCAACGCCGTCTTCAAGGACGAGGTGAAGCGGAAGGCCATGCTCGTCGTCCGGATGATGGGTTCTTACAATGGACCGTACTATGCCTACGACAACAGTGTCTACGCCTACAATGGTCGTCGGCCTTACTACATTATTATTGTTGGTTCCAACGATGCCATTGCCCAACTCACCAACGATGCGCAGTTCCGCACCTTTGCCAACATGAGCGACATGCGGGGCTACGACAATATGTGTCTCTTCGCTACCAAGCCCATCTATCATCCTTATTGTTCCTTCCTCCTGCAGAACGACAACATCCGCGGAAAGTTCCGCGTGGCGCATGGACAGGACAACCAGATCACTCGGCTCACCGATGTCACTCCCGACAAGGACTCCGGTGACCTACAGTTGGCGCTGGCCGTTGATTTGAGCAAGATGTTCATCGACGAGCGCTACCTCACTGACCCGCAGAACTATCAGGTGGATGCCGATGATGAGTTCAAGATCAAGGAGATCCGGAAGCTCTCCGATAAGGACCTCACGCAGAAGGAAAAGAAATACGTCGCTTCTGCTACGCACCTTTTCATTCTCTCTGCCAAAGAGGTTCATCATTCTGATGAGGTGGAGATCCGTCTCCTCAACCGTCTCCCCGACTGGGTGTCCGCAGCCTCGACGGATAATGACTTGGTGCCTAACGCTACGACGACGTTCGCCCTGCGTTATCTCCTCAATGGCATCTACGATAGCTATAAGCGCAACGCAGATGACGAGCCAGCCTACTTTGAGCTCACCCTCCATCTCGAAGACTAACAGCCACCGCTCCGGCTTTTTTCACAAGCCGACTCATATAAAACGAAAAC
>ERZ1032009.211-NODE-211-length-13216-cov-5.661956_pt1 | contig 13216 bp, 9 predicted proteins | sample MGYA00516700_ERZ1032009 | MGnify/ENA primary metagenome ERZ1032009 (study PRJEB33719, sample SAMN04261292) | wastewater metagenome | biome: rural village; feature: human; material: feces | host: Homo sapiens | place: El Salvador | collected 2013-01-14 ...
ATGTACTTGGCAGTGGACACTACCCAGTAAGCGAGTATGGCAAGGTGTAGATGGGAAAGGCTTAGTTGCGGATTTGAGGTTTAATAGGGAGCATGAAGAACTGCTCTATTTGACTTGCTGCTTTACCTATGCACCAACAGAGAAGCATATTGAACCAGCTATTGCGATTGTAGGCATACCGACGCAGTGCTGTGACGTCGAATGTCTTTGTGAGAGTCACCATCGGCCTGGGCGAGGTCATCCACAGTTCAAAAGCCTTGGCGCGAGGTGTATCATTCGGATTAAGCTCTTTCATAACGGCTTTCGGAGTTGATTGATTCCGCCGATGAGGTAGAGTAGTCCGATGAAGCCTGAAGCGAGGGCGGCTGATAATGAGGTAAATTCAAAGTTGTGGCTGCTATACATCCAGCAGGCTCCCATCATAGCGCGACCGATGAACACTGCAGCTATTGCGAAAATGCCGCTCCATAGCAAGGGTAACTTACGGATGCGGCCACACGCTGAGAGGGCATAGAGGCCACAGATGGTAAATCCCAAGGCGATAATGAGAGTGATAATGTAAGGGAGAATTGCTCCATGAGCGGCAATTCGCTCCATGATAGTGTTGATGCCATAGAGACGGAAAGCCTCGTCGAGCCATGGCATGACAATGATGTGCCCAATGGCTAAGAGAAATTGCAAATAAGCTGCTAATCGTAACATGCTGTTGTCGTTAGAAAGTTGTTTTCAATAATTAGACGCAAACATGCTGGGCGAACGCAAAAAGGCAGCCCCAAAGGGCTGCCTTTCTGATTATTTGATTCTAACGATGTTCAGCGAGCTCGCGGGTACCTCGAGCGTCACGCCGTTCTGATCGGGACTAAGCTGCATCTCCGTGGGCACCACATTCGTACGGTCGTCGATGTTGTTCTCCGACGTGCCCTTCTCGCCGGTGAGGCGGATGAGGCGTGCCGTGCGGCTCTGGTGGTTCTTCAGGTTGATGCGTGCCGTGGTGGGCTCCGTGGAGGTGTTCACCAGTTTCACGATGTAGTCGCCACTGGGCTCGTCGTAGGTTGCAGAGGAGAAGAAGCCTGCGAAGGTGCTCGGCTTGAGCTTCGCGGCGATGACCTGCTTGCCATCGAGCGAACCGTAGACGCTGTCGCCCTTCACACGGATCTCCACATCATACCAGCGGCCGGTCTCCACCGTGCCCGCAGTACCTGCGATCTGCATCTTTCCGCCGTCGATGACCTGCTCCACGCCATGCTGCGTATTTCCCCAGCCACCGAAGTTGATCCAGCTGTAGTTGTCGCGGTCGACATAGTTGAACACCACCGTGAAGCCTTCGTTGCCACCGTCCTTCCGTGCGCGTACCTTATAAGTATACTCGTCAGACGTGAAGTCCGTCGGATGGAGGTAGATCGCACCCTCGGTGAGGTCGGACATGACGACCGTGTCACCCTGCTTCTGCCATTTGCCCTTGATGCTCAGTTCCTTGCGTGCGGTTTCCTTACTGCTGGGGAGGAGCGTCAGCTGTGGCTGTGCGAAGGTCACCTTCGTGGCCCATGTGCCCACGCCTGCGGTGCACGTTGCCGGCTTCACCTTCACCGTCACGAGGTCCACGGTGTAGGGGTTCTGCTGGTCGACCTTCATGATGCGGGTACCCACATTGGCGGCCATCATCTTCTGCACATAGTAGGACGGCGTGCCGAAGGCGCGTGTAGCGTCAAACTGGATCATGTCCGGGCGCCACCAGGTGAAGTTGAGGTTGGCAAAGATCGGAGCGTAGCTGGCCATCTTCACGATGTCGGAGTTGTTCTCCATACCCATCATGAACACGGCCTCGCCCAGCGCGGCATTGAGGTTGCCCATCTTGCCATAGCCCTGAGTGACGGCATACTCACCCACATAGACATCCGGGCCCTGACGGTCGTAGGCGTCATAGTGGTGGAACTGATCGGCAAACCAAGCAGGGTTACGATAGTAGTGCTCGTCGACGAGCTCGGGCTTCACACTCTTGTCGTCCCATGTCGGCTCATCCGTACCCCATGCAGCAACGTTACCGATGAGGTGCATGTTGGGATACTTCGCCAGCACGGCATCCTTGAACAGCTTGTAGCGCTCATAGTAGTGGTCACTCTGCTGCTCGGGGTTGGGCTGGTTGTTCTCGTTGCCAATCTCCAGATACTCAATGTTGAAGGGCTCGGGATGACCGTTCTTCGCACGCAGGGCACCGTACTTACTTGTCACGGGGCCGTTGGCATACTCCAGGGCGTTCATCGTCTCGTCGATCCACGACTGGATGCTATCGAGCGGGGTGAAGCCGCCGTGCCAGATGCCGACGTTCACCACATAGAGCGGCTTGGCACCGAAGTCCTCCGCCATCTGCAGATACTCGTGGAAGCCGAGGCCGTCAGTGGTGCGGTAGCCCCAGTTCACATTCTTATGTCCCGGACGCTCCTCGATGGGACCAATGGAGCGGTGCCAACGGAAGGCATTGTCGGGTGTCTCCTGTCCCTCGACGAAGCAGCCGCCGGGGAAGCGGAGGAACTTCGGATGGAGGTCGTAGAGCATCGACGCGAGGTCGGGTCTGAGACCGTTCTCTCGGTTGTTGAACGTTGGCGGGAAGAGGCTCACGACGTCGAGGTCGAGCTTACCCTTGCCTGTTGCCGTCATCCAGAGCAGTGCCTTCGGATGGTTGGCGTTGGCCTTCAGCGTAGCCTCATATTTCTGCCACTTACCCTTGAAGCCCTTGCCCTCAAACTCTGCGGAGGCGAAGTTGTGCTTGCCGCAGGCACAGCTCAGATAGACCTTCAGCTTACCCTGCAGCTTACCCTTGGCCCAGAACGAGAGCTTATACGTCCGACCCTGTACGGCGGGGATGCCCCAGAAGCCTTCATTCTTCACGCCGTCGCCATCACCGGTGAATGTCACCTCGAGGGCGTGGCCCTGTGCCTTGTTTAAGAGAGCCTTCGTGATGAGCTGCATCTTTGCGTTGCCCACGGTGGCCCAGTTCTCAGCCTTCTCGTCGCTGTCCTCGAAGGAACGGTTGCGGACGAGCTCGGCATAGATACCGCCATCGGCAGCGTGGTTGATGTCCTCGTAGAAGATGCCGTAGAGCGTCGGTGATACGGCCTTGCCCTTCTGTGCGGCGTCGAGGTCGACAGTGACCTGTGCCTGCGCCGTGGCAGCACTCAGCAACATAGCTGATAACAAGTAATTCTTGATTCTCATTGTTGGTCTAAGATGATGGATTTTAATGGATTAATGGATTAATGATTACTATTGGCAAAGTTACACCTTATTTTCCATATCCCTTTAGATATTACATACTTTAACACTCACCGCGTAACCGACGCGGAAAACAACTGTCCCACTGTCCCACTATCCCTTTGTGGTTTGAAAAGAAAGTTGTATCTTTGCACCCGATTTATGAAAACAGCATTGTTTAACCGGCGCTCTGCGCTACTCTTCAAACACTTCAACCGCAAGGGCTACAGCCTCTTTGCCGCCTTGGGCAAGGTGGTGCTCATCGGTGTATTGAGTGTTCCGACGTTGACCTACGCCAAGGCCTCTGGCATTGCCACGAAGCCGTTGGTGGATGCCGACAGCCTCTCGTTTGGGGAGCAGCGCCTCGATGAAGTCCAAGTGATGGGCTCTCGAGCGCCACTGACCGCTTTGCAGTCAGCCAAGATTGTTGAGGTCATCTCCCGCGACGACATTGCGCGTGCGGAGGCGCAGACCATCAACGACGTATTGAAACTAGCCACCGGCGTGGACGTCCGTCAGCGTGGGGGCTTTGGTGTACAGACGGACATCTCCATCAACGGCGGCACGTTCGACCAGATCACGTTGCTCCTCAATGGCGTTCCATTGTCGAGTCCGCAGACGGGTCATAACGCAGCCGACTTCCCGGTCTCGCTCAGCGACATCGACCACATCGAGGTGCTCGAAGGAGCCTCGGCGCGTGTCTTTGGTTCAGCAGCGTTCAGCGGGGCAATCAACATCGTGACGCGGAAGAGCTACGAGCTGGGCGTGCATGGTAATGCAACGTTGGAAGGCGGCTCGTTCGGAACATTTGGTGGAGACGCAGGCGTGAGCCATGCCACGGATCTGGTCAGCAACCGCATCAGTGGCGGCTATACCCAGAGCGACGGCGACACGGACAACTCTCAGTTCCGCAAACGCCGCCTGTATTATCAGGGTTCTTACAGTGCTCATCAGTCATGGGGCGGTATAGTAGAATTAGGTTGGCAAGCGGGCATCGCTTCGCAAGACTATGGTGCGAACACGTTCTATTCTGCCAAGTTCCCGAACCAGTGGGAGGCCACGCGCCGCTACATCGGCTCCATTGACGCGAACATCCGGCCGTGGTTTGACAGCAGCGACAAGTTCCTGAGCTCGCTGCAGATCACGCCGATGATCTATGGTCACCGCGACTACGACCACTACCAGCTTATCCGCTTCAAGCAAGGCGCAAAGGCCGGCGAGAACTATCACCGCATGGATGTCTACGGCGCATCACTGAACATCAGCTTCGACTGGGCAGCCGGCAAGACCGCGCTCGGTGCCGACATCCGTAAGGAGCACATCCTCTCCACGGCCTACGGCGACATGCTCGACTCGACGGCGTGGAAGGACATCCATGGTTCCGACCGACAGTATATCCGCGAGGGCAACCGCACGAACACGTCACTCTTCGCCGAGCACAATATTATTATAGGTGGCTTCACGCTCTCCGCCGGACTGATGGCGAACAAGAACACCGGCCTCGACGGCGACGTCCGGTTCTACCCCGGCGTGGACCTCAGCTACCGTCCGGACTCGCACTGGAAGCTCTATGCCAGTTGGAACAAGGCGCTCCGTGTGCCGACGTTCACCGACCTCTATACCTCGAACAGTGCACAGCAGGGCGACCTGAACCTCAAGCCGGAGAAGAACCAGACGTTCAAGGTCGGCACGCGCTACCGCACGCCAGGCTTCACCGCCCTCGTCAGCGCGTTCTACAGTAAGGGCACGAACATGATCGACTGGGTCTACGAGACCGCGGAGGCCACGAAGTACCATGCGCTGAACATCGGTAAGCTCGACAACATGGGGTACAACGTGGAGGCAAACTTCAACCTCAGCGAGCTGATAGGAGGCTCGTCCTCTGAAGGACGAGAACAGACTCGGACGAATACATACCGGAGAAGCCAGACAACAACAGGCCGAGAGAGCAAGGCTTCTATTCTCCTGAAGCTGGGTTATGCGTACATCCATCAGAAGCACGAGACGGAGCATCAGATCTATCGGTCGCTGTATGCCCTGGAGTACCTGCGGCATAAGTTTGTGGCGGAGCTCTCCCACCCCATCGTCGGCCACCTCTCTGCGTCGTGGGCCGCCCGCTGGCAGCAGCGTATGAACGGCTACCACCCCTACTGGAAGGTCGACGGCAAGCTCACGTGGACGCAGCCCCGCTACACGCTCTACGTCAAGGCCGACAACCTTACCTGCCACCGCTACTACGACCTCGGCGCCGTGAAGCAGCCGGGTCTGTGGGTGATGGCGGGATGCACGGTCAACCTTTGAAGCCTCTCTTCCCCAAGCCCCCTCTCCCCCTCGCTCAGCTAAAGCTTCGCTATGGGAGAGGGGGATGTAGCATACCAAAAAATAGCACTTCTCTCTGACATAAGCAGCAAAGAGAAGTGCTTTTATCGTTTATCTCAGTAACCTACATCCCCTTTCCCATAGCGAGGAACGAGCGAGGGGGAGAGGGGGCTTGGGGGGAGAGAGGCTACTTGAGTTTAAAAGAAGTCTCTATACTTTTTACTTCCTCGCCGAACGCCTTGTCGACCTGCAGGCGCTTCTCCACCTGCGAGCAGGAGTGGATGACGGTGCTGTGGTCGCGGTTGCCGACGAGCTTACCGATGCGGCTGGCGGGCATCTTCGTGTACTTCGTGGCAAGGTACATCGACACCTGACGCGCCATGACAAAGTCGCGCTTGCGGCTCTTCGAGTTCACCTGTGCGGGGGTGACATTATAGTGCGTGCAGACCTTCTCGAGGATGTCGTCGACGGTGAGCGGCCGATCGTCAACCTTCACGGCACGCTTGATGACACGCTCTGCGAGACGCAGGTCGATGTCGCAGTTGTAGACGATGGAGTACGCCATGAGCGAGTTGATGACGCCCTGCAGGTCACGGACGCTGCCGTTGGCGGTGTCGGCGATAAACTCCACAACCGAGCGCGGGATCTTCAGTCCGTCCTTGCGGATCTTGTTCTCGAGGATGTCCACGCAGAGCTGCTTGTTCGGCTTCTCCAGTTCGGCGATGAGTCCGCAGGAGAACCGCGTGAGCAGTCGGTCGGGCATGCCCTTGAGGTCCACGGGCGGCCGGTCGGAGGCGAGGATGATGCGCTTGCCGTTGCGGAAGAGGTGGTTGAATATGTGGAAGAAGGTCTCCTGCGTCTTCGTGGCGTTCACCCACTCCTGGATGTCGTCGACGATGAGCATGTCGATGGTCTGATAGAACGCGATGAAGTCGTTCACCGAGTTCTGCAGCACTGCATTGGTATACTGCACCTGAAACAGGCGGGCAGAGATATACAACACGCGCTTCTGCGCATAGAGCTGCTTCGCGCGCAGTCCGATGGCATTGATGAGGTGCGTCTTGCCACAGCCCGACGGTCCATAGATGAACATCGGGTTGAACTGCATCGTGTTCGGATGCTCGGCGATGGACAGTCCCACGGAGCGCGGCAGCTTGTTGCTGTCACCCTCAATGTAGTTGTTGAACGTCAGATGCGGATTGAGTTGTGGGTCAAGGTCTTGTGGCACGGCTGCGTCGAGCGTTGTCGGACTCTGGTTGGCGTGCGTCTGCTGCTGTGGCTTCACGGCGGCGTCGGTGGGGTCCGCCTGGATGTCCTGCGACAGGCCATGCTCCTTATCCGTCACCACACGATACGACAGTCCGATGCCTGCACCGAAGCAACGATACAGCACCTTACCCAGCAGGTCGAGGAAGTTCTCCTCCAGATACTCGTACACGAAGGCACTGGGCACCTGGACAAGGATCATCTTCTTCGTCTCGTCGAACTTCTCGAAGCCGATGGGCTTGAACCATGTATTGTATATCTGCTCGTCGACATTCTCGCGGATGAGCGCAAGAGCATTGTCCCAACGAGCATCAGGACTTTTCTTCATCAATATTTGCTTTTGCCAATGTTTGTCTACGGGGGTTAAGTTCCTAGTAGCAATGATTGCACTTGCAAAATTAAGAAAGATTTCCGTTACTTCCAAATGCCGCTATCCCATCTTTTACGGGGTCACGGGGATAACTGTTTCATCTTTGGTTGGTTAAACGGAAATACTAAGGAAAGTTAAAAAAAGAAGTCGGGTGCTGCTGTTGTGCTCTTTATGCTGTTCGCTGTTGGACCGTCCGGCTTACCAAGCCGGACGCCACTGCCCCAGAACAACAGTCCCAACTGTCCCACTGTCCCAACGGTGATGGCTAGCGCAAGAAAAGGACAGCAAAAACGCCCTATGGAGCAGCACCTTGTTCCATGGGGCGTAATCGCTCCCCCTCCCCTAGCGAAGCGAAAGGGGAAGGGGGTAAGGGGGGGGGAGTGGCTACTTCTTCCCGAACAGCGAGAAGTGGACGTAGCGCTTCGGGTGCGCCTTGAGGTTCGTGAGGAGCGAGTCGGCGCTGATCATCGTGGCGTTGAGGTTGTTGTAGAGGGCGGGATCGTTCATCAGCAGGCCGAGGGAACCCTCCTTGTTGTTGAGCTTCTGGGTGATGCTCTGGACGTTCGTCATGGTCTGGTCGACCTTCGCCATGGTACCCTGGATGTCAAGGGCTGCAAGGTTCGCAGTGAGGCGGTCGGCATTGTTCATTGTCGAGCCCGCCTTGTCGAGAGCATAGTCCGCCTTCGTCATCATACCGGGGACGCGACTGTTCACCGATGCGAGGAGCGTGTTCAACTGTCGCGTGGAGACGGTGAGGTCGGTGGAGATGGTCTGGACATTATGCAGCGATGCGGCGAGGGCAGGGTCCGCCAGGAGGTTGTTGACGCTGGTGAGGATACTGTCGAGCTTCGGCACAAGAGCCGCGACCTTCGGCAGCACCTGTTCGATGGCGCCCATCATCCCCGCGTTGATTGCTCCGACGATGGTGTCGCCGGGGTTGACGCGCTCCCGAGGATTGTTTGCCAGGAGGAGGTTCATCTTCACGTTGCCCATGAGGTCGGTGACGATCTCTGCCGAGGAGCCTTTCGGGATGCGGAGGTCGTTGTCGACGGTGAAGCGCACGAGGACGTTGCCGCTGTGCTCATAGTCGTAGTCGATGCCGCGGACGACGCCGACCTGATAGCCATCGGCATAGATGGGGTTGGAGGCCGAGAGCCCGCTGACATCCTTGAACTTGATGTAGTAGGCATCGTCCGTGGAGAGCATGGACATACCCTTGAGGAAGTTCAGTCCGAAGAACAACACAATGATTCCGACGATAGCCACGAGGGCAATCCTAATCTCCTTTTTCATTTTACCTATTCTTTAAAAACTCCTTAATCGCCTCGTTGACATCCACCAGCTTCCCTTGCTTAAAGGCTACAATGTAGCAATTCGGGAACTTATCGAGGATCTGCTTGCGCAGGCGGTTGACGGTGTTGTAGTTGGTGTTGGCACCATACATATACTTATATATAGCACCATCCAGGAAGCACTCGATGCCGTCGAGACCCTTGAACTGGCTGTTCGTGGGCTTGAGCCTATACTTCCCCGCAGCGACCTGAATCTTGAAGACCGGCTTGTCCGTGTTGGTAGGCTTGGCGTCAGCCTTCTTCGTCGATACCTTGGGGTCGGCATTCTTGGAGCCAGCCTGCTTCGTCGATGCCTTTGGCTCGTTCTGCTTCGTCGATGTCTTCGGCTCTGCCTTTTTCACCGGTGCCTTGGGCTGTGGCGCCTGCACCATCACCAGCTGGTCGTCGGCCTGCGCATCCCGGTAGGGCACGTCGATGTTGTCGTCGTACTTGGCTTTATACCGCAGGAACGCTTGGAGAATGCCCTGGGTGTATTCCGGCAGCGCCTCGTCACTGTTGAGGAACGTCTCCTCGTCGGGCGTGGAGATGAAACCGAGCTCGAGGAGGATGGCCGGCATCGACGTCAGTCGGAGCACGGCGAGGTTGTTCTGATGGCCACCACCGTCGACACGTCCCGTGGCGCGGCACACCTCCTGCTGCATCATCCGCGAGAGGTCCACGCTGCGCTCACGGTTCTTGTCCGCCATGAACTCGTACATGATGTTGCTCTCGGCAGAGTTGGCGTCGAAGCGGTAGACCTTCTCATAGTCTTTCTCCATGTAGATCACGGAGTTCTCGCGCTTGGCCACGTCGAGATTCTCCTTCAGTCCACGGTCGCCGGTGCGCTCGCCGCGTCCGAGGGTGTAGCTCTGGAAGCCGTGGATGGCGCGTGAGCCCGCTACGGCATTGATGTGGATGGAGATGAAGAGGTCCGCCTTGTTGCGGTTGGCAATGTCGGCACGCTCATGCAACGGCAGGAACACGTCGGTCGTACGGGTGAAGATGACACGCACATCGGGGCATCGCTGCTTCACGGCCTGTCCGAAAGCGAGGGCATAGCGCAGGGTGAGGTTCTTCTCCATCGAGATGGCTCCGCAGGCTCCATCGTCGTGACCGCCATGGCCAGCGTCGATGACGAGCGTGAAGCGGTGGTCAGCACCCAGGGCGGTGATGACGCAGAGCAGGAGCGTTGTCAGTGTGAGCAGAATCCGTTTTCTCATACATTATATAATAATGTGCAAAGTTAATGAAAACGAACGATAAAACTATCGTTTACCGTTCGGTTTTATCATTTATTAAGTGTAGCTCCACGCCGCAGCCATCCGCGTCGGCACCGATGGGCGGGTTGAGCTTCGTGAGACTGATGTCGACGGCCTTGATCTCCGGCCACCGCTCAAAGAGGCTCTCGCCAATTCGCCAGGCGACATGCTCCAGCAGCTGACAGGGCATCCGCATGACATCGCGGACAAGCCCATACGCCTCGGCATAGTTCACCGTGTCGGAGAGGGCATCGGTGCGTGCAGCGTCAGCAAGGTCTACCTCGATGCGCAACGTGACCTCATAGTCGTTACCCGTCAGCCGCTCCTGCGCCGCCACACCGTGAAGGGCATGGAAGCGCAGGCGGCGAAGGGTGATATAGCTATCCTTGAGCGTCATCATCCGCAACGGCTTGCGCCACAGTTGGTACAGATGAGGCAGCCCTCCTGATAGACGAGTGTCTCATGGCCGCAAACAGGGCACTTCTGGCCCTTAGCCTTTGTGCCGTCGGTGACATACTTCTTCAGGGCGCGCACCACACCGTTCTTCCACGTGTTGATGCTCTCGCTCTTCAACTGCAGGGAGTCGACGAGCTTGATGACGTGGTCGATGGGCATGCGATAACGGAGCACACCGGAGATGAGTTTGGCATAGTTCCAGTACTCCGGGTTGAACTTCTCCGACAGTCCCTCGACGGTGGTCTTGTAGCCTCGGCGGTTCTCAAACTGGAAGTCGTAGCGGTGGGAGCCATCCTCGTTGGTCTGCTTGATGATCTTACCCTTGGTGACGTTCTTCGGCAGAATGATGCCGTCGTCGTCGTCCTGGAGACCGGTGAAGATCTCGTAGGGATAGCCGTCGAGGAGGCCCACGAAGGCGACCCACTTGTCCTTATTGTTCTGGAAGCGTACGACATCGCAGACGAGTTCCTTCGGGCGCACCTCCACCACATGAGGCGGCAGACACGGCACGGTGATCGGCTCCTGCGTCTCCTTCGGATGCTCGGGTTCTTCCTTCTTCTTATCCTTCTTTGAGACAGAGATCATCACACCCGAGCGACTGCCATCGCGATAGATCGTGCAGCCCTTGCAACCGGAGCGCCACGCCTCAACATAGAGCTTGTTGACCAGTGCCTCATCGACATTGTTCGGCAGGTTGACGGTGACGGAGATGGAGTGGTCCACCCACTTCTGGATGGCGCCCTGCATGCGCACCTTCATCAGCCAGTCGACATCGTTGGCGGTGGCTTTATAGTAAGGACTCTTTGCCACGAGGTCGTCGAGCTCCTCCTGGGTGTAGCGCTTCGTGGTGTCGTAGCCGTTGACCTCCATCCACGTGAGGAACTTGCGGTGGTAGACGATGTACTCCTCGAAGCTGTCGCCGACCTCGTCGACGAAGTCAACGTGCACATCCTTGTCGTTGGGGTTCACCTTGCGGCGGCGCTTGTAGACGGGCATGAACACGGGCTCGATGCCCGAGGTGGTCTGCGTCATGAGCGACGTGGTGCCGGTGGGCGCGATGGTCAGACAGGCGATGTTGCGGCGGCCGTACTTCACCATGTCCTCATAGAGCTGCGGGTCGGCGTCCTTCAGACGGTTGACGAAGGGGTTGTTCTTCTCGCGCTCAGCATCGTAGATGGAGAACGCGCCACGCTCCTGTGCCATCGTGACGGAAGAGCGGTAAGCATTGAGTGCGAGGGTCTTATGCACCTCTACAGCGAAGTCGGTAGCCTCCTGTGTGCCATAGCGCAGACCCATGGCAGCGATCATGTCGCCCTCAGCGGTGATGCCCACACCCGTACGGCGGCCCTTGCCACTCTTGTCCTTGATCTTCTCCCAGAGGTGGTACTCCACGTGCTTCACGTCGTCCTCCTGCGGGTCGCGAGTGACCTTCTGCATGATGAGGTCAATCTTCTCCATCTCCAGGTCGACGATGTCGTCCATGAGGCGCTGTGCGAGCTGCACGTGCTTCTTGAAGAGATCAAAGTTGAACTTCGCGTCCTTGGTGAAGGGGTTCTCCACATAACTATAAAGGTTGATGCTCAGCAGTCGGCAGCTGTCGTAGGGGCAGAGGGGGATCTCGCCACAGGGGTTCGTGCTGACGGTGCGGAAGCCGAGGTCGGCATAGCAGTCGGGGATGCTCTCGCGGAGGATGGTGTCCCAGAACAGGACTCCAGGCTCGGCGCTCTTCCAGGCGTTGTGGACGATCTTCTCCCAGAGTTTGCGGGCGGAGATCTCCTTCTTCACCATCGGGTCATCACCGTCGATGGGGAACTGCTGGGTGTAGGGCTTGTCGTCGACAGCAGCCTGCATGAACGCGTCGTCAATCTTCACGGAGACGTTGGCGCCCGTCACCTTGCCCTCGGTCATCTTCGCGTCGATGAAGGCCTCGGAGTCCGGGTGCTTGATGCTCACGGAGAGCATCAGCGCGCCTCGACGACCGTCCTGCGCCACCTCACGGGTGCTGTTGCTGAAACGCTCCATGAACGGCACGAGACCGGTGGACGTCAGCGCGGAGTTGTTCACGGGCGAGCCCTTCGGGCGGATCTGACTCATGTCATGACCCACGCCACCACGGCGCTTCATCAGCTGCACCTGCTCCTCGTCGATCTTCATGATGGCGCCGTAGCTGTCGGCATCACCATCGAGGCCAATGACGAAGCAGTTGCTCAGCGACGCCACCTGGTGGTCGTTGCCGATACCGGTCATTGGACTGCCGGCGGGAATGATGTAGCGGAAGTGGTCGAGCAGGTCGAAGATCTCCTGCGCACTCAGCGGGTTGGGATACTTCTTCTCGATGCGGGCAATCTCGTTGGCGATGCGCCAGTGCATGTCCTCGGGACTCTTCTCGAAGATGTTCCCGAAGCTGTCCTTCATCGCGTACTTGTTCACCCACACCCTGGCGGCAAGCTCGTCACCGCCAAAATACTTCAAAGAGGCTTCCTGCGCCTCCTCAAAAGAATAGGTTTGTTGATTATCCATATTTAGTTATCAATGACTATTATCAAGAATAAGTAGTTGCAAAGCTACAAAAGAAATTTGAGATAACGGCAACATTCCACAATATATTTGTCTCAAAGATTGTCTATTTTGGAAACTTTTGCTTAACTTTGCATCCAAACGATTTCTCATTATGGAAAGTTTAAAACATAGGCGGAGTATCCGAAAATACTCAGACAGAGAAGTTTCCGACAGTTTGCTCAAGCAACTCTTGCAAGAAGCCGAGCGGACGCCGACGATGGGCAACCTGCAACTCTACAGTGTCGTCGTCACGCGGGACCCTCAGATGAAGGCAAAGCTCGCTCCTGCCCACTTCTCCCAGCCGATGGTGGAGGGAGCCCCGGTGGTGCTGACGTTCTGCGCGGACTTCCGGCGGACAAGCCTCTGGGCGGAGAACCGCAAGGCCGTGCCGGGCTACGACAACATCC
>ERZ1032009.212-NODE-212-length-13204-cov-5.994068_pt1 | contig 13204 bp, 5 predicted proteins | sample MGYA00516700_ERZ1032009 | MGnify/ENA primary metagenome ERZ1032009 (study PRJEB33719, sample SAMN04261292) | wastewater metagenome | biome: rural village; feature: human; material: feces | host: Homo sapiens | place: El Salvador | collected 2013-01-14 ...
AGCGATCCTTGATAATTAGAAAGTTACGCTCCTATACCCTGCAATGTGGGTTAACATCCACCATAGCAGTATATTCTCCATTCGCCTCATGGTATATTGTAGGGCGCGAGTATTCGAAGGTGGTGTAGCTGAGACCAAAGCCAAATGGATAGAGCACTGCGCCACGGAAATACTGATAGGAGCGTCCATGTGTCACATCGTAATCGTCAAGTGCAGGAAGCTGCCGCTCATCAGCATAGTATGTCATCGGCGTTTTGCCCGACGGGCTGATACGACCTATAAGCACATTGGCAATTGCTTGTGCCTCTCCCTCGCCGGCTATCCATACAGAGAGTATGGATTTAGGCAAATGGGCAACAGATGTGAGAATATTTGTCGTACCACTACCCAGAAGCAAAATGGTATTGCGATTAGCTTTGCATACTGTCCGAATTAGTTCCAACTGGGATTCGGACAGATTAAGTGTCTTGCGATCCCTTCCCTCAGAGGAATTGTCATCGCGAATGTACAGGACGGCTATATCGCTGGACCTGACCACAGATACTAAGCTGTCTGGGTTGTCATAGGCTTCCGCCTTTTCTTGTTCGCGGTTGTTGTACAGTGAGACGATACCGTCGTAAGCCTTTTCGGTTGGCTGGCTGAGAAGTTTTTTCGAAAGCACTGACTGTGCGTTCTTAGTCCGAATCCATCTCAGGTGTGCCTTGCCTTTGAGCTCGGATGACAGACAATCAAATAATGTTAGATTGTGCTCAGGGGTAGGTGCATAGTCACCATAATAGGTGGTACGAAAAGCATCACCAATCAGGGCAATGCGAGGCTTGCCGTCGAGCTTCAATGGCAATAGGTTTCCCTCATTCTTGAGCAACACGATGCTTTTTTCTGCTGCCTCAAGCGCCAAGTGCCTATGTTCTTCAGATTCCACAACACTATATGGTATTCCAGAATAAGGAGAATAGTCGTCTGGGGAATTGATACCCAAGCGTTTCCGCAAATCAAGCACTCGCTTCACTGCAATGTCAATATCAGCTACGGTGACCAGACCGAGTTTCAACGCATCACGAAGCCCTTGACGGTATTCGTCACGCAACGACATATCGCAGCCAGCCTTTAATGCCACCGCAGCTGCCTCGGCTTTGGTTTGCGTGTAATGATGTCGGGAACAAATCTTATCCACTGCCGAGCCATCTGAGATGACTACACCGTTGAACCCCCACTGATGGCGGAGCACATCAGTAAGCAACCATGGCGAAGCACAGCATGGAATACCATTAAGGGCATTATAGGCACCCATAATAGAAGCTACCTTCCCCCGTTCCACAGCGGCACGGAATGCGGGGAAATAATATTCATTCAGAGATAACTTATCCACCGATGCCGATCCGCCCAAGCGTCGGTTCTCTTCATTATTAGCAACAAAATGCTTGGCTGTTGCTACAGTCTTCAGGTAGTAAGGATCGTCTCCCTGCATACCCTTTATAAAAGCAACGCCCATATCAGACGTAAGCAACGGATCCTCACTGAAGCACTCGCTTGTGCGACCCCAGCGAGGATCACGCCCGATATTGAGGGTAGGCGAGAAGAATGTCAGACCATACTGCCGCTTAGAATAGCCATTCTCACGAAGGCTCTTGGAATATTTCGCCCGAGCCTCATCAGAGATGGCAGCACCAATTCTGTGTACTAAGTTCACATCCCATGTGGCGCCCATCCCGATTGGTTTAGGGAAAGCTGTTGCCTGGCCTGCACGCGCCACACCATGTAAAGCCTCGCTCCACCAGTCGTAACGCATCACGCCAAGACGACCTATGGCAGGAGCATCAGCGCAGAGCAGGTCTATCTTTTCCTCAGTAGTAAGAGTTTCCACAGTGATGTCTGCAGCATAAGCATTGCTGATAGAGACAACAATGCTTAAAATCAGTGTTTTTAATTTTCGTTTCATAAAGGGTTCCACTTTTTGTTGTTTATCGGAAGCAAAAGTAGTTTTATTTAATGAAAACCAAAATTTTTTATGTTACCAACTTTTGTGGAATTGTTACATCTTATTCTTTATACATATATTGCGTTGGCGTCATGCCATAATGTTTCTTAAATGCCGTCGAGAATACCGATATACTTTGGAACCCACAAGCGTATGCAATCTGGGAGATATCCGACTTGTTCTCCCGGAGGAGTCGGGCTGCTTGCTGTAAACGCATATTTCTCAGGAACTCCCCTGCAGGTAAACCGGTGAATTCTTTCATCTTGCGGTGCAAGTGTATTCTGCTGACTCCCACTTCCTGTGACAGCGCGTCAATTTTGAAGTCGGGGTCGTCAAGATGCTGGTCGATGGCTTTCATGATACGCTGCTTCAACTGCTCGTCACTACTCTCCAAAACCACATCCTCAACCACGCCTGCTTGCTCATGCTGTCCAGAGTATTTTCCCCGCAGACGCTGACGGTTGTCGATAAGATTACGAATTTGCATGTTGAGCTCATCCAGGTGGAAAGGTTTCGTGATATAGGCATCAGCACCTCGATTTAGCCCCGTAACACGATCCTGCACAGTGCTTTTTGCCGTAAGCAAAATTACAGGAATATCACAAACATTGGGATTATGCTTGAGCTGCTTAACAAACTCATAGCCGTCCATGCCTGGCATCATCACGTCGCAGATAATCAGGTCAGGTTGCCGGGTTAGAGCTATCTGAAGGCCCTCACTGCCATTAGTGGCACTGGCTACAGTGTAGTGTTTCCGCAATTCGTTGCATAGGAACGCAAGGATGTCCGCTTCATCATCGATAACAAGTATCTTGAAATTTGTTGTAGGATGTCTCTTACTTAGAGCGTTGGTAGATTCTTCTTCAGTGTCTTCTTCTGCCACCATCTCCTCAGGCTTGAGATAACTATGACCTAAAGGTAAACGGAAGAAGAAACAGCTGCCCTGCTTCCCATCATTACGGTTACGAGCCGAGATGCTTCCATGATGTGTGGCTATTAGTGCCTCGCAGAGATTCAAGCCTATGCCAGTGCCGCCAATATGCTGTGAATGCTTCGAACGGTAGAAACGCTCAAACAAATGAGGAATCTCTTTTGTGTCAAGACCTATACCAGTGTCGATCACTTCCACTTGGAAATAATTTTCCAATGGCCCCACTTCCTTACTGTCCACACCCATCGTCAGCTTCACAGTGATTTCTCCTCCCTCTGGAGTGTACTTCAGCGCGTTTCCCAGCAGGTTCGACATCACCTTGTCGAGTATGCTGCGATCAGCCCAACAGATGAGCTCATCCATAGAGTGCGTGAAACGAAATTGCATTTTACGAACATGAGCTTGGAGCTTGTAGTTCTGGCAGGCGTCCTGAAGGTAAGAGACCATATCCATCTGCCGGCATTGCAACTGCACTTGCCCGTTATCAATCTTTCGTATCTCTAACATCTGATTCACCAGCTGCAGTATTCGGTTTGCGTTATTATACATTAGCTGAAAAGTCTGATGCAAGTCAGAAGATATGTCGTGTCGGGAAAGGAGCTGGTCAAGAGGCGTTATGATCATCGTAAGAGGCGTACGTATGTCATGTGAGATATCAGTGAAGAAGCGCAAACGAATAGTGTTGAGTTGCTCTCTTTGCCGCTCGGTAATCTGCTGTACGATAAAGTACACAATGGCACCCACCACCATCAGATATAGGATCCATGCCCACCATGTATTGTACCAAGGTTGTCTGACGATAATGCGTATTTTCAATATATCGCTCACGGCACTACCCGATTCCGCTCTCACCTGCAACAGATACGTTCCTGGATGAAGATTTGCAAATGGCAGGTTCCCATGTCCATTAGGCATGAGTTGCCAATCGTCATTACCCAAGCGATAGTAATAGGCAAGGCGTCCAGGATTGCTTGCATCAAACGAAGTGAAATTAAGCGAGAATGAATTATCACTATGCCCAAGTCGTATCTCGCGGACCTCCGTGATTGGACAGTCTATCACCGACCTGCCACCGCTACGTGTCAGCGTAGTCACACTGTTTCCGGATAGCAATATTTCTGAGAGCACTAAACGGAATCTCTGGTTATCCGCAAGAATATTGCCTGGCTGAAACAACGTCACGCCATTAAGACCACCAAATACCAACATTCCATTGCTGGTATTGCAAACTACATTTTTAGAGAACTCATTTCCCTGCAGTCCGTCTTGATAATAATAGCTGACAAAGTGCCCCTGCCGTTGCAGGAAATGAGCTAACCCGCCCATTGTGCTCATCCAGATATCACCAGAAGCTGTACCACTTATTGCACAAACCACATCCGATGGCAATCCTTGCGCGGTGGTATAGACCTTATGTGTGTGGCGACGCATGTCGTACACTATTAGGCCTTCCTCCGAGCCTCCGAATAGTTGCTGACGACGCTCATCGAAATATATAGAATTGATGGTTATCTCGGGAAGAAATACTTCTTTGCCAGACGCTCGGGCAAAGTCATGACGTAACTGATCATAACAACAAAATCCACTGCTGACAGAAAAAAACACACGGTCCTTCCGGTCGATGGCAATGCTATATACAAGCGAAGGATTAGCTATGCTTTTCTTATTTTTCGCATAAGGGCCACATACATTTTCTATATGCCAACCTTGGGTATCTATAGAAAAGAGTCCTTTGGTAAGCGAACCTATCCACAGCCGACCATGATGATCTTCGGCGATGGCTTTGGAACATTCTATCATTTTCCCCTCCTCGCCTGCCAAAGCACTTAAACGGACAAAACGACGACTGGGCACATCCAGACGACAAAGCTCATCAACGAATGAACCTACCCATAGCCATCCTCTGCTATCTACAAACAGCGAAGTAATGCCATGGGGCAAACCATCTGAATAGGAATAGTTGACAAGCATCTGTCCTTCTGAATCGTAATTGAACAGTCCACCATTATCGGTAGCCATCCAAATACCACCTTTGCCATCGCTACATACCGCAGATACATATCCTGCCGGCCGGTTACTAAAAGGGGAGACTGGCAATATCGAACAGAAGCCAAGTTTTTTATTGGGGTAGAAGAACACACCATAACGATAGGCTGCTATCCAGGTGTCACCACGACGGTTATTGAGGATAGAGCTGATCTTACCATTACCCATATCGTAAGAGGGCACATCCATAAATTTCGCTTGCAGTAACCCAGTGTTCACATCCAATAGTTTAACGCCCTCTCCATCTGTAGCTACATACAAATGATCGGCATCCAATTGTTGGAATGCTTTGACAGGAGTAGAAATCCCTCTGGAAAACTGCTTGAATGTTTTGGTTGAGCGATCGAAACGATACACTCCATGGTTTTGTGTTCCTGCAAAGACAACACCGCGGCGATCCATAAACAAGCGAGTGAAGCGTTCTTTCGAAGCGATCTTCTGCGCTCGCTTGGCATGAACGTGCAGGACATGTATCGTGCCATTATCCTCAAGGGCCAGAAGCGTGCCGGTGTCATCTATCATCGTCTGCTGCGCACTGCTCAGCTGAAACTGTCTGAGACGTCGCACCTTAGGCGCACCATCCTTTGTCCAAGTCAGTTCGAGGATTCCGAGACGACCGGTAGCGAGATAAGTATGGCCATTATGAGTAAAGATGTCGCGCACGCCTGTTTGAGTTTCGGGGAATTTGATTTCATGAAACTCATCAGTGCCATAGTCGAACCACTGCAATCCTTGTTTGGTACCAACTAACAAGTGATGCCTATCGTCATTGTTGATGGCTTGCACTCTGTTGTGAAGCAAGGAATTGGCATGTGACTTGTCATGGAAATACACTTTCATTTGAGTGCCATCATAACGATTCAGACCATTCTCGGTACATATCCAAACATACCCAATGCTATCTTCATAGATAGCACTAACCAATGAGCTACACAAAGAATTATCACTGGAGAAAAAGCGCACCGACTGTCCACACACTGCTATGGCAGATAGGGCAAAAGACAATACTAACAACAACCGCTTGCTCTTATCAAGAATCAAGCGAAAGTATAATACGAATCCGCCAGTGTGGCTGCTTGTTTTTATCGCCTTGTTGCTTCTTTCACCAGTCATGACTATCTCTATAATTTGCTAATAAACACGTTCAAATCATTTCACCGACACTTCCCGCCCGTTGTAACTTACAGTCTTTGTCTGGGCACCAATGACCTTTACGTTGAAGGTGCGGTTGACGTTCATACCCTTGAAGGCACCTTGCCGTGCACCGATAGTAAGCGTATGGTCACGCTCGTTCCATGTCATCCGGATTGTGCTATACTGCCCTTGTTCATAATCATAGTTGTCACCCTCATCCTCATAAAGGGTGAACGTTGCGTCTGCTCCAGGATAAACCATGATATCGAGAGTCTGCCAATCAGAGATGTTGGCATGGCTCACAGATGATTTACAGAGGGGTATAATGCTTCCCGCACGGACGTAGAGCGGAGAATGGCTGATTGGGGCGTCGGCCTGAATGGTCCGGCCTCCCTCATAGGCCTGGTTTGTCCAATAATCGAACCATTTGCCTTTCAACTTCTTACCGCTTACCTTATTGGTATATGCCGGCAGATAAACTTGATAGGTCTTCATCGCCGACCAGTCAGCTCTGAACCCCTCTTGATAGAGCGACTTCTTGTCGTTGTTCCATCCGCTCATCTCGTTGGTCTTGTTGACAGTCTCTGGTGTGTAGAGCGCATGGACAACAGGAGCAACGAGAAAACTGCGACCGAACATAAACTCACGGTTATTGTTCCATGTGGCAGGATCGTCCTTGAAATCCATCATAAGTGCCCTCATAAACGAGTCGTCATTCTGGCTGACCCGCCAACTCTGGCTATAGATATATGGCAGAAGCTCATAGCGCATCTTCACTGCTGAGAGCAAAGCATCATAGACCGGCTCGCCTGGCTTGCCGTAGTAGTAGAGCTCACGATAGACCTCCGTGCCATGACTACGCATCATCGGGCAGAACAGGCCGAACTGCATCCAGCGCACATAGAGCTCCTGATAGAGCGGATTCTTTGTGGCTGTATTGTCAAGATAGCTTTTGTTGTATGCGTTGGCAAAGAAACCACCGATATCAGTGTTTACGTTAGGGTTTGCCGTGAGGGTGTAGTTCAGGCAGATAGGGACCTGCTTGCGGAAGCTGTCCCACGAGGAACTCACATCACCGCTCCATGTGTTGGCACCCGTGCTTTGCTGACCTGCAAAATAACTTCGGGTGAGGATAAAGACACGTCGGCTGTCCACGTTCCGTTGGTTCTCATACACCCCCTGAACGGAAGCATACGGAAACATATTTCTCACACTGCGGAAAGAGCCACGGATGTCACGGCCCGTAGTTGGGTCGGTGATGGTGCACAGCTCGTCAAGGTCGCTATCCTTGTATGAGGAATGATCAGGGTCTGTAGAGTCCATCCACCAAGCGTCCACACCTGCTCTATAAAGCCTCGACAGGTTCTCCCAGTAGATGGAGCGCGCTTCCTTGCTGTAAACATCATAACAGCGTACGCCACTGGGGTAGTCCATGTTTGGTGGCCAGGACGACAAACCACTTTGCGGCCAGGTCTCGAAACTGAAAAGCAGCCCTTTAGGCTGAAGACTTCTGAAAGCCCTCGTCTGCGGACCGAAACTAGCCCATATACTTGTGCTTATATGCTTGCCCAGTGCATGCACATGCGATATCATGCGCTTGTAATCACTGAAATCCGGGTTCAGGAAATCCATGGCATTCCAAAGATAGTTATTACCCCAATACTGCCAGTCCTGTATGATTCCGTCGAAAGGTATGCCACTCTTATAATAAGTGTCGACCACCTGAAGCAGTTCCTTCGACGATTTATAGCGTTCACGACTCTGATGGAAACCATACGTCCACAGCGGCAACATGGGAACCTTGCCGGTGAGTGAGCGCATCTCATGAATCACACCGTCGGCATTTCCCCCATACATAAAATAATAATCTATCTTGCAGCCCACCTCACTCTTGAGCGACAATGCCGCATCATCATCAATGCGCGTAGGCGAATAGTTATCCCAATAGACACCGTATCCCTTGATGCTTTGGAAGAAATGGGCAAAGTCCTCTAGATTGGTCTGCATCATACGTCTGTGCTCACCACGCAGATTCATCTTACCATTCTGCATCATGCCGATGCCGTAAATAGGCTCATCCTTATCAAGAAGAAAGGTCTGTCTCACTTGATAGCGCCCCGAATCCGGACCATTGACGATAGGTTCGAACTCGCTCGTGCCTTCTTTCAACAGCCGCTGGCCTGCTGCATCATAAAAGCTTACTTGATGTGTTTGGGTATTCACCTTCACAGTGAGGGCTGCCGAACGATAGATTGAAACATTCCCCTTCGTCTGTTTACTTACTTTCACTTGCTCCGGCTGGGCTTTAACCACATAAGAGAGTCCCATTTCCTTACTCGTATCGGGCGCTTTCTTCACGACCCTGACTGTTGATGGAGTGTAGAAAGTGATTTCCTGAGCATAGGTATTCAGACAGATGCCCAAGAGAATGAAAGATAAGCTTCTCCTCATTGTATTCATATTCTTTCGTCTGTTATTTTCTTTTCGTTATGGCTCTTCATTTATTTTGCTGCCTTTACTAATCGCAACTCGTAAATCTCGCCTATTTGTTTATTGGCTTTAGCCACCAGTTTCACTCTCACCTGTTGCTTGCCATCCAATAAAGCCGATGGTAGCAAGTATTCTTCCGTCTTCCATTGCGAGGTTCTCCATTTGTGGGTGTTGTTGACCGAAAAAGCCAATTGCTCGTCAATAAAGACATCAAACTCACTGGTATGCCAATCGTCCTGCCCCCAGAATTTCAGGCGGAGCGACAGATTGGTCTCACCGTTTGTTTGCATCAGATAGCTGAAATAATGTCCGTCGCGGGCATCGCGGAATGGCAAGTCGTTCTTCACTCCACGGTTCGATTTGTCGGTCTCCATCTTGTGGTCGGTCTCCGGCTGTTGCTCGCCTGGCTGCACCTTGTCTGTGGTACGAGCCTCAATAGCCTCCCGTTCTTTCTCCGCCTTGGCTATATCCTCAACATACTTTCGATATCCATCTTTGCTGAGTGCCAGCCAGTACATCATATAGCGGCTATCATGGATTTCAAAAAACGGTTGCAGCTCTCCTTCTATCTTGTTCTCCATGTGCGTCTTGAGTGTGAAGTGAAGCGGTTTCCCGTCGATTGGCACCAGGTCATCTGCGATGCTCTCCACATTATCAGCCACGAGATATGGTGCCTGGTCTATCGGTAGTTTCCTTCCGCCAGCATATTGACCGAACCGGCTATCATCGGCTATCAGGTTTCTCATATCCTCCGTGCCTGTCTTCATGCCAAGCACTATCGGGCCATGCTTGATAGCTATATATTGTGGCACATTAGGAAGGTGCTCGATAACGTTGTGCATGGGGTACTCCAATTCTATCACGTCACCTTTCTTCCAATGGCGGAGGATGCCTATATATGCCCCGGGCTTCCCTTTATATTTGTAGTCTTCTCCATTCACCCTGATTCTCAACTCCCCCTGGTTCACCCATCCTGGATAGCGGAGGTTGAGCATGAATGTGCCATTGCCTCTCACAATGCGGAACTTGCTTACCTCGCCATAAGGGAAATCGGTCTCTTGACGGAGAACGAGGTTACGCTCTTTCCACAAGAGCTGTGATGCCACGAAGAGATTCACATACAGCTGACTTGTACGGTCAGGGCTTACGGTATAGATGAATTGTCCATACTTGCTGTGATTCTCCATGCCTGTACCTACGCAGCACCACATTGCTTTGTTGGGAGCAGAATAGTTCCTATAGTGTCGGGGGCGAGCAGGTGTGAAATACACATAACCACCGTGCACCGGGTGCTGTGAGGAAAGGATATGATTGAAAGTGGCTAGTTCATAGAAATCAGCGTATCGGGCATTGCCTGGCTCGTTGCGATGCAGTGCCTCGGTGAGTTTGAGCATATTATTGGTGTTGCACGTCTCCGGCCCATCAATATCGCAGACGTAATCAATACTGCTTCCCTTGCTCGGGAAATGCTCTCTCCGGCTATTACCTCCTATGGCGATGGTCCGTTCCCTCGTCACCACATCCCAGAAGAAGCGGCTGGCGTAGCTGTAGTCGGTATCGTCCGTGAGCTCGGCTATCCGCTCAAAACCCACCACCTTTGGAATTTGTGTATTGGCATGTTTGTTATCAAGCATGTCTTCGTGCTGGCTCATGGGACGGAGCAACCACTTATGGGCGAAGCGCCGCGCACAATCCAGATATTTCTGTTCACCCGTGATGGCAAAGGCATCAGCCAGGACTTCATCCATACCTCCATGCTCGTTGCCAAGCATCTGTTCCATCTGTTTGTCCGTGAGACCAGAAGTAATGGATATTGCCCAATCGCAGAAGTGCAGGAAAAGGATTTTAGCATCCTCGTTGCCACAGTACACCCACGCATCACGAAGCCCTGCATACATCTTATGGAGGTTGTAAAAAGGTGCCCAAGTAGAAAAATAGGCACTAAAATCACCCGTGCGGAAACGGTTCCACACATTTGCACTCTTGGGCACACCGCCTACGTAACCTTTTCCCCACTCAGGGTTATTCTTATCGTTGGCTTCCATGCAGGCCTTCAACTCGCTGACCATATAGCACATGCGACTCTCGCACTCCTTGCTTCCTGTTGCAGCGTTCATAGCCATGGCAGACAGGTAATGTCCAGCCACGTGGCCGTCAAGCCCATCCCAATTGGGATATGAAGGAGCCTTAGGCTCCAGACCTGCTTCTTTGCGGTAAGGGGCCAGTAGACGATCGCAATCATATTTCAGGAGTGTGTTTATGTTAAGATCACGTGCTCTCTTCAGTGGACCGTCAAGTAAAGAGACATCGCCAATAGGAAACTCATCATCATAAAGCCGATCTTGTGCAAAACCAGAAACTGATAGCAATGCTATAATTACAGAGAGAAAGATTACTTTTTCCATTGTTCCATTTCTTTTAGTGTTGCAAAGATAACAAAATATTCGCTACTCTATCATCAGAAATGTATCAATTGTTTGCTGAAAAGTAACATCCCCGTCAGCACATGTCTATTCGTTCAACTATCTACATCATTAAGGCGTTGTAGTCATCCAAAGGGCGGCAGAATGTACTTGAAGCCCACCTCCAACTGGTGGCCATAGTGCTCCCGGTGCCTTACCATTCTTTATTGTTTCATATATGATAGACGATACTTGGTGAAAATAATGTTCAGCTCACGGAAGGCGGGGGCGTTGCCCTGCACCATGCGCTCAGCATGGAACTTCACATAGCGAACCTTTCGCGGCGAGAACTTAACGTTCTGCGGGATGGGATTGTTCTCAATGTTCGAGAACTCGCCACGCCGCACCTCTGTCCACTGCTGGGCATCGTTGGAGACATAGAACACGTAGTCGGTCACAAGGCCATTCTTGTCATTCTCCTTCGGCACGTAATTGAAGCCCGAAACATGGTTGTCATCGCCAAGGTCGAAAATAACATCGCGTGGACTGTCTGACTTCAGACGGCGCAGCGTCTGACCCTTGGCCTTCGCCTGCACCTGTGCGGTCTCCACGGTCACCTTCGGGGCGAGGTAGACGCCGAGCTCTGAGATGACAGGGCAGGCGCGGCTGTCGAGCACCGTGAAGCGGAGAGCGGTGGCCTTCACGGTGGGGAAGCAGACGATGCGCTTGTGGCCGATGGTCGTCAGGCCTTCCTTCTCATCGTCGAGGGCATCCTTCAGGCTCATCCACGTGCCATCTACCATTGCCTCCGGGCGAAATGCCTTCACGCGCTGACCCAGCGATATCTCTTCCTGTGCCATGAAGCGGTTGAAGGTCTGCGGAGCCTTCCACGTGAAGGTCACGGTGGCCGACTTCACATCGTCGTCGGTGGCCCAGTAGGTGGTTTTGTCGCCGTCGAGAGCCTGCTCCGGCGCGTAAGCCTTGTCCCCACCGCGCACGTTGCTGGCCTTTGCCTTAGCCGAGGCGAGCAGGTTGGTCTTGAAGGTCTCCTGTACGTTCTGGTAGAACTTCAGGGTGTTCAGCGAGTCAATCGAACTGATCAAGCCGTTGGGCATGATGGGGAAGTTGAGGATGAGGTTGGTGTTGCGGCCTACGGAGCGGTAATAGACATCAAGCAGGGAGGATACCGATTTCACCTTGCTGTCCTCCGAACGATGGTAGAACCAGCCTGGGCGCACCGAGGTGTTTGCCTCACCGGGAATCCAGAGGTCGCCGTCAGCATCGCCATAATGCAGTTGGCGGTAGTTCTTCTCTATCTTGCTGTTCACCATGTTCCAGTTGGTGGAGCTAACCTTTCCGGTCTCCGTGCCCGTCCAGCGCACGTCGGCACGTGCACCGGCATCACTCCAGATGATGATGTTCGGCTGCAACTCACGGATGAGGCTGAAAGTCTTTTGCCACTGGTAGTAGGTCGCAGCGTCAATCTTCCGGTTGCCCTTGTCACCGCCATAGTAGCCCGTGCCTCCATTGGCACCATCGAACCAGACCTCGAAGATATCGCCATGGTTGGTCAACAACTCCCGCAGCTGGTTGTGGAAATAGTCGATGTAGCCCGGCATACCGTAGAAAGACTGGCGGCGGTCCCATGGTGAGAGGTAGACACCGAGCTTGAGACCGTACTCCTGACAGGCTTGCTGGAGCTCACGGAGCACGTCGCCCTGCCCGTCCTTCCAGGGTGAGCTCTTCACGGAGTAGTCGGTGTAGGCCGATGGCCAAAGGCAGAAGCCGCAATGATGCTTCACAGTGAGGATGATGCCTTTCATGCCAGCCCCCTTGCAAACCCGTGCCCACTGCCGCGCGTCCAGCTTGGCTGGCAGGAAGAGCTTAGGACTCTCGTTGCCCTCACCCCACTCCTGGTCGGTGTAGGTATTGATGGAAAAGTGCAAGAATGCATACATCTCCATATCGTGCCACCGCAGTTGGTTGGTATTGGGCACCGGCAGCAACGGAGTCGGCGGCGTCACCTTCTGCTTGGCAAAGCCAGTGACAGCGGACAAGGCAATGAGAAAAACATATAATAATCTTTTCATAATTTAACGAATTAAGTTTCTTCCATCTAATGGTAGTGCAAAGATAGATAAAAGGAACGACTTAATTTTTATCCTACGTCACTACTGTCCCGTTAAAGTGGACTAATCGTTCTTTGAAATCGTTGAAAATAAG
>ERZ1032009.216-NODE-216-length-13124-cov-4.980794_pt1 | contig 13124 bp, 14 predicted proteins | sample MGYA00516700_ERZ1032009 | MGnify/ENA primary metagenome ERZ1032009 (study PRJEB33719, sample SAMN04261292) | wastewater metagenome | biome: rural village; feature: human; material: feces | host: Homo sapiens | place: El Salvador | collected 2013-01-14 ...
CTCTATAAAAGCAATGGTGGCGACATGTCGCCACCATTCAAAATCAGAAACATAGTTAGTTTACAGGAGCACCATCTTCTCGCCATTCTCTTTGTCAATACACACAAAAACATTATCTTTGTGCACATCGAGACCACACACATTTCGCATAGTTTCATGGACTAAAGTTAAACTGTGGGACACCAAGCCCGTTCATTAACACTATTGGAGATAAACTCCGCTTTAAAGTTAACAAAAAAGTGCGAGATGCACGTTGTTCTGAGCTATCGATTTGCGTTGTGGTCTCAACTTTTTTATTCAACTGGCGTAAAATCTCGAAAATTTTATGTAAGTTTGCATCGTTATTTCTGTCAATTATCAACTAAACTTTTTATACAGATTTTCTATGGCAAATGGATTTAAGTTAAAGAAAGGCTTAGACATTAACCTGAAGGGAAAGGCTGAGAAGAAGCTCGTCGATACGCCGCGCTCGGAAGAGTACGCGTTGCTGCCCGCTGCCTTTGAGGGCGTCACCCCGAGGGTTGTCGTCCATGAGGGCGACCATGTCTTGGCCGGTGATCCCTTGTTCCAGAACAAAAACTGCCAGGACGTTACGTTTGCCTCGCCGGTGAGTGGTGAGGTGACGGCGGTGGTGCGCGGCGAGCGTCGTAAGGTGCTCTGCGTGAAGGTGAAAGCCGACAAGGAGCAGGCCTATCAGGACTATGGTAAGGCTGATCCTGCTCAGCTGGATGGCGACGGCGTGAAGCAGGCGCTCTTGAAGGCCGGACTCTTTGGCTACATCAATCAGCTGCCCTACGCTGTGTCGACGACCCCCGACACCACTCCGAAGGGCATCTTTGTCTCCGCCTTGCGTGACATGCCTTTGGCCGCCGATTTCGAGGTGGAACTTCAGGGCAACGAAGAGGCGTTCCAGACGGGCTTGAAGGCTCTGAACCGCATCGCGCCGGTGCATCTTGGCGTAGGTGCTAAGCAGGCGAGCCCCGTGCTCACGGCGGCAAAGGATGTGGACCTCAACGTATTCGACGGTCCTTGTCCCGCTGGCAACGTCGGCGTGCAGGTGAACCACATCGCGCCCGTGAACAAGGGCGAGGTGGTCTGGACCGTGGATCCTACGGCAGTGATCTTCTTTGGTCGGTTGTTCCTCACGGGTAAGGTCGACCTTCGCCGCACCATTGCCGTAGCTGGCAGCGAGGTGACGGAGCCTTCCTATACAGAGGTGCTTGTGGGCACACCGTTGAAGGACATCCTCGCCGGCAGACTGAAGGGCACGGAGCATGTGCGTATCCTTGACGGCAACCCATTGACCGGTAAGGTCAGCACGCTCGACGACTATCTGGGTGCACACACCTCTGAGGTGACCGCCATCCCTGAAGGCGATGACGTCGACGAGACGCTCGGCTGGATTCTGCCGCGAATGAAGGAATTCTCCGTGTCGCGCAGCTATTGCTCGTGGCTGCAGGGCAAGAGTCATGAGTATGACCTCGATGCCCGCGTGAAGGGTGGTGAGCGCCATATCATCATGAGCGGGGAGTACGACCGTGTGCTGCCGATGGACATCTATGGTGAGTATCTCATCAAGTCCATCATTGCCGGTGATATCGACAAGCAGGAGCAGCTCGGCATCTACGAGGTGAGCCCCGAGGACTTTGCTGTGGCGGAGTTTGTGGATAGCTCGAAGCTCGAACTTCAGAAGATTGTCCGTGAAGGTCTGAACATCCTGCGCAAGGAGAACGCTTAAAACTGAATAGAATATGAATGCATTAAAGAAATATTTCGATTCCATCAAGCCGAACTTCGAGCCCGAGGGAAAGCTCCATGCTTTCCACAGCCTCTACGATGGTTTTGAGTCGTTCCTCTTCGTGCCGAACACCACGAGGAAGACCGGCGCCTCCATCCACGACGCGCTCGACTCGAAGCGCATCATGAGCTTCGTGGTCATCGCATTGATGCCTGCGATGCTCTTCGGTATGTATAATATTGGTTATCAGAATGCTGCTGCGGCTGGCCAGTTGGCCTACGCAGGCTTCTGGTCCATGTTCTTCTATGGTTTTCTGGCCTTGCTCCCGAAGATCCTCGTGAGCTATATCGTGGGTCTGGGCATCGAGTTTGCCTGGGCACAATGTAAGGGCGAGGAGATTCAGGAGGGATACCTTGTGACGGGTATCATCATCCCGCTGATCATCCCTGTGAACACCCCGCTGTGGATTCTGGCCCTGGCTTGTGCCTTTGCCGTGATCTTTGCCAAGGAGATCTTTGGCGGTACGGGAATGAACATCTTCAACGTGGCCATCTGCGCGCGTATGTTCCTCTTCTTCTCTTATCCGAGCAAGATGACTGGCGACGCCGTGTGGGTGTCGACGGATAATATCCTCGGACTGGGCTATGCGCTTCCCGATGGCTTCACCGCCGCCACACCGCTGGGTGAGATGGCACAGGACGCTTCGGCCTTCACGGGACTGAACATCGACTGGATCACAGGTTTCATCCCTGGCTCCGTCGGTGAGACATCGGTCATCGCCATCGCTCTGGGCGGTCTGCTTCTGCTTTGGACGGGTATCGCTTCGTGGAAGACGATGCTGAGCGTCTTTGTTGGTGGCGCCGTGATGGGCCTCATCTTCAACGCTACGGGTGCATTGACGTTGCCGTGGTACGACTATCTCGTGCTTGGTGGCTTCTGCTTCGGTGCCGTCTTTATGGCTACTGACCCAGTGACCAGTGCTCGCACCGAGACGGGCAAGTGGATCTACGGCTTCTTCGTTGGTGCCATGGCCATCATCGTCCGTGTGCTCAACCCCGGCTACCCCGAGGGTATGATGCTCGCTATCTTCTTTGGTAACATGTGCGCCCCGCTCATCGACTACTGTGTGGTCGAGTCGAATATCTCGAAGCGTGCTAAGCGTGCAACAAAATAAAGGGAGGACACAGCATGAAAACAAATAGCAATTCGTATACAATCATTTACGCTTCGATTATCGTCGTCATCGTGGCGTTCCTCCTGGCTTTCGTCTATCAGGCATTGAAGCCGATGCAGGACGTCAACGTGGCGCTCGACCAGAAGAAGCAGATCCTCTATAGTCTGAACATCCGCGGACTGGGTGACCAGGAGGCGGACGCGAAATATAATGAGGTGGTAAAGGAGTCGACCGTCGACGGTCTGCCCATCTATCTCTGCAATGTCGATGGCCAACAGAAGTATGTCATCCCGATGAAGGGCATGGGCCTCTGGGGACCGATCAGCGGATTCTTGGCTATCAATAGCGATAAGGCAACGGTCTTTGGCGCTTACTTCAACCATGAGGGCGAGACCGCCGGTCTGGGTGCCGAGATCAAGGACAACCAGAAGTGGCAGGAGAAGTTCCAAGGCAAGAAACTCTTTGCAGGCGATGACCACAATGCCGTGGCTCTCTCCGTGGAGAAGAAGGTTGCTGACCCCACCACGCAGGTGGATGCCGTCACGGGCGCTACGCTGACGAGCAATGGTGTCAAGGCCATGCTCCATGACACCCTCTCGAAATACATAAAGTTTTTGAACGCTAAATAATAAGGTATGAGTTTATTTTCAAAACAGAATAAAGCCGCATTCACCGAGCCGCTGAACCTGAACAACCCCATCATGGTTCAGATCCTGGGTATCTGTAGTGCTTTGGCCGTGACATCACAGCTGAAGCCGGCTATTGTGATGGGACTCGCCGTGACGGTTATTACGGCGTTCTCCAATGTGATCATCTCCCTCATCCGCAAGACCATCCCGATGCGCATACGTATCATCGTTCAGCTCGTCGTCGTGGCTGCGCTGGTGACCATCGTCAACCAGATTCTGAAAGCTTTCGTCTATGACGTCAGCGTGCAGCTCTCGGTGTATGTCGGACTGATCATCACCAACTGTATCCTCATGGGTCGCCTGGAGGCTTTCGCCATGATGAACAAGCCGTGGCCGTCGTTCCTCGATGGTATCGGCAACGGACTCGGCTACGCCATGATCCTCGTCATCGTCGGTGCCTTCCGCGAGTTCTTCGGTCGTGGCTCGCTGCTTGGCTTCCAGATCATCCCGCAGAGCTTCTACGATGCCGGCTATATGAACAATGGTATGATGGCCATGTCCGCCACGGCCCTGATCCTCATTGGCTCGGTCATCTGGATTCATCGCGCATTCTTCTACAAGGAGGAGAGCAAGTAATATATAATAAGGTATAAAGATTATGGAACACTTCATATCATTATTCTTCAGATCCATATTCGTAGACAATATGATCTTTGCTTACTTCCTGGGAATGTGCTCGTTCCTGGCCGTGAGTAAGAATGTGAAGACCTCGTTGGGTCTGGGTTTGGCAGTGACGTTTGTGCTGTTCATCACCGAGCCCATCAACTATCTGTTGCAGACGTATGTCCTTGGTCCTGATGCCCTCGTCGAGGGTGTGGACCTGAGCTATCTGAGCTTCATCCTTTTCATTGCCGTCATCGCCGGTATCGTGCAGCTCGTGGAGATGGCCGTGGAGAAATACAGTCCCTCGCTCTATGCGGCGCTGGGTATCTTCCTCCCGCTGATTGCCGTGAACTGCGCCATCATGGGTGCCTCGCTCTTCATGCAGCAGCGCATCACGATGGATGCCTCGAATACGCAGGCCATCACCAACTTTGGTGACTCCATAGCCTACGCCCTTGGCTCTGGCCTTGGATGGACGCTGGCTATCGTCCTCATGGGTGCCATCCGCGAGAAGATGCAGTATAGCGACGTGCCAAAGCCCCTGCAGGGTATGGGCATCACGTTCATCACCTGTGGACTGATGGCCATGGCCATGATGTGCTTCAGTGGATTGAAGTTTTAATTAACGAGCCTGTTTAATCGTTAAAAAAAAAGATAACAATGGTACAATTCATATCAGTTAGTATAGCGGTCTTCCTGATCATCATCCTCTTGCTGGTGGTCATCCTGCTTGTGGCGAAGAAATACCTCAGTCCGAGCGGAAAGGTGACCATCACCATCAATGGTGACAAGAAGCTGGAGGTGGACCAGGGCGACTCCCTGATGTCTACCCTGAATGCCAATGGCATCTATCTGCCTTCTGCCTGTGGCGGTAAGGCCAGTTGCGGACAATGCAAGCTCCAGGTGCTGGAAGGTGGCGGCGAGATCCTCGACTCCGAGCGTCCCCACTTCACCCGTAAGCAGATCAAGGAGCACTGGCGTCTGGGTTGCCAGACGAAGGTGAAGGGCGACTTCTCAGTGAAGATCCCCGAGTCGATCCTTGGCGTGAAGGAGTGGGAGTGCACCGTCATCTCCAATAAGAACGTCTCCTCGTTCATCAAGGAGTTCAAGGTGGCGCTGCCTCCTGGCGAGCACATGGACTTCATCCCAGGCTCGTATGCCCAGATCAAGATCCCTGCTTACGATTGCATCGACTACGACAAGGACTTCGACAAGGATCTCATTGGTGAGGAATATATCGGTGCATGGAAGAAGTTCAACATCCTCTCCCTCAAGGCGCATAACCCCGAGGAGACCACGCGCGCTTACTCCATGGCCAACTATCCCGCTGAGGGCGACATCATCACGCTGACCGTGCGTATCGCCTCCACGCCGTTCCTCCCGCGCCCACAGGTGGGCTTCCAGAATGTGCCGACGGGTATTGGCTCCTCTTACATCTTCTCCCTGAAGCCAGGCGACAAGGTGATGATGAGTGGTCCTTACGGTGACTTCCATCCGCGCTTCGACACCGGCAAGGAGATGATCTGGATTGGTGGTGGCGCCGGTATGGCTCCGCTTCGCTCGCAGATCATGCACATGACGAAGACGCTCCATACCACCGACCGTGAGATGCACTTCTTCTATGGTGCACGCTCGCTGACGGAGGCCTTCTTCCTCGAGGACTTCTGGGAACTGGAGAAGGAATTCCCCAACTTCCATTTCCATCTTTCGCTCGACCGTCCGGACCCGAAGGCCGACGAAGCCGGCGTGAAGTACTACGCAGGCTTTGCCGTGAACTGCATTCGCGACACCTATCTGAAGGATCATGAGGCACCCGAGGACTGCGAATACTACCTCTGCGGGCCACCTATGCTGATCAAGACCGTTACCGATTATCTGGATAGCCTCGGCGTTGAACCTGAGAGCATTATGTACGATAACTTCGGTTAAAAAGGTTGATATATATCAAAAAATGCACTTTTTCAGAATTAATGGTAATGAAAAAGTGTATTTATTTTGCATTTTGCTATCCCAACTTAATAAAAATTAGTAATTTTGCAAACAAAGAAAGGTAGAAATCAGTTAGTTAAAGGATAATTTTTAAATTTACTAAATTATGGTAGTAGCAAAGAAAGCAACAGCAACGGCCGCTAAGAAGCCTGCTGCAAAAAAGACAACCGCAACGAAGGTAGCTCCTAAGGCAGCTGCAAAGAAGGCTGAAGTACTGGTCGATGCAGAGAATGCAGGATTCCGTGCTGGTGATGTTTATCAGGCTCTGTCCGCTGCTAGCGTAGCTCTGTCTGTCGCCGAGCTCGCAAAGAAGACTGGCAAGACTGAGACTGAGGTTCTCCTCGGTATTGGCTGGCTCTTGAAGGAAGGCAAGGTAAAGGGTGCAGAGGGCAAGGTTGTACTTGCATAACGCATCATTACAAAACATACACAAAGAGCTACCGCTCACTCTGTTGGGCAGTGGCTCTTTTTCATTTCATACAGAGAACCCTCTTCGATTGTTTGCTTCATCAAACACTCAGAGAGTTCAACTTTTCATCTTTTGTTAGCTTTGGACGAGGTACTGAAAGTTTTGTTGGAAGCAGGCAGTGAGGGATTACGGCTCCGTAAGATTGTCCTTCATGTCTACAACACTACAAACAGCCTTTTTCACCCAGTGGATTATGAGGAGGTGAGAAAGGCCGTGGAGCACTTTGTCCATGCCAACAGCCGTCGTTCCGACTCGTTGCTCGTTCGCAACCGTTGGGGCGTCTACCGCATCAACAACCGTTCTGCCGAGGCCCGTCAGCTCCGCATCCGTTTTGAGCGTGAGCAAAAAGAAGGGGATGGGTCAAAGCCCACCCCCGAAAATCTGGGACCAACGTTGTTCTGATTACTTGATAATCTTTCGTCCGCCACGGATGTAGATGCCGTGGGGTAGGGCGTAAAGGTTGTTGCCAAGATAACGGCCGTCGAGGGAGAAGATACGGCTGTCGTCCTTCTGTCGGTCAGCATTGATATTGCGGATGCCTGTGGCAAAGTCGGCAATGAAGCTGAAGGAAACGGCACCATCAGCCTCAGAGATGTCCTTCAAAGCCATGTTCACCTTCTTATAGGTTTCGCCATTGCTAGAGGTTTTCGTGGCGCTATCGTTGTCGCTGGTGTACCACCAGAAGTTGGGCAGTCCCAGTGTATCGTTCAATGCCGTGACGTTAGAAGTACCGGGGAATGGGTCGCCCTTATGACTGTTATGGTAGTTCTGAGGGCTTCGGAGTTTATCAGCTTTGGGATCATCATCGATGAGATACGAGCTCAGGCAGGCACCATCGGCAGGCACCACCGCCATGCCTGGCTTGCCGAGTGTATTGTTCAGATGGGTGCCCACATAGATGGTAGCATCCTCGTTCACATGGTAGACCAGCAGTCCGTGCCCGGGTATATACCTGCTCCAGTTTTTATTCTGAATGTTCTCCAGCAGGAAGTATTCCAGGGCGTTCTTGCTGTTCTGAATCTTGTAGGCCTTGCCGCCTACTTCCGTGCTCTGTCTCATCGTCACGTCCTGCGAAGCACTGAGCGTCTTGATATCTATCGTCCAACCCATGAGGTTCTTTTCCCATGAGGTATACGGTGTCGGGCAGAAGCCATTCATCACATATTCGCCGCCATCCATCAGGTCCCAGTATTCCATCTCTTGGTTGTCGACATAGGCCGAGGAGGTGGGGTAGATGTCGGGCAGTCCCATGGCATGCGACAGTTCGTGGCAGGTGACGCCGACACCCGTGATGAGGTTGTTGGTGTTCTTCGGTTGGTCGCCAACCATCTGGTTCACCGTGATGTGGCACAGCTCTCCTGCCATGCTATACCATCCCGTCTTCAGTCCTTTGAAGGTACTGTTCGTCCACGAGGTCTTTGCCCATACAGTGTTCTCGCCACCGCCGAAGTTCTGCCCCGGTCCCGCGTAGATGATGTAGATGCAGTCAATGTATTTATCTCCGTTGGAGTCGAAGACCGATGCTTTCTTCACCGAGTCGGTGATAGCAGCCAGAGCATCAGCGACAAGTTCCCCAGGCCTCTCATCGTTGCCACTGCCAGCCTTGCCACCGTAGTATGCCATCTTCTGACGCAACGTCACCGGACCATAGACATCGAACACCGGCGTGAAGGCACCGTTGCTCATATCCGAGAAATACTTGCTCACGCTGCCATGGTTGACGAAGTTGCCATTCCCCAGGTCGTCGAGCGTGCCCGTGGCATTGAAGAACTGGTCGAACGCCTTCTTCGGATTGTTCACCGAGAAGGCAGAGTCGGCATAGTTCACGAGAATGGTGAGGATGTGCGGTGCCCCCTTGTGTGGCAGGTAAGCTGGGTTGGATGTTCCCAACGCGCGTGTGCCCATGTTCTCGGGAATGATGAGCTGCGGTCGTTTCGGCGTAATGCCGTTGGGCCATTCCCATTGCGCCCACGAGGCAGTGGCAAGTCCAAAGAGCGCTAAAGCAAGTAACGTTCGTTTCATATTTCTATTCCTTTTTGTAGTCAATATTCGGGTTCTACCGTTTCTTGAAGAAGTACTGTCCTTTGTGCTTCGTCTGTCGGCCATATTCGATGGCGTGATGTGGACAATGGTGATAGCACGTGAAGCAGGAGAGACAGGAGCCGTCGTGGCGCCACTGAGGCTCATAGCCCAGTCCTCCGAGGACATCGTGCACGGGGCAGACGTCGGCGCAGATGCCACACTTCACGCATCGCTGGCTGTCCACCCAGAAGGGACGGTCCGTGACGAGATGGTCAACGAAGTACTTACCCAGAAAGCGGGAGTTGATCTTCGGCCACCGGCCGATGGTGAGCTGCTGGGCATGACCATGCTGACGGATGATGGCGATGAAGCCTTTCAGATCGGCAGCCGCCTTGTTTTTCTTCTGCTGCTCGCGGTCCTTTTTGTCCACGTCCATGAACGGCAAGCCGACGTACGACTCTGGCATGAGGAGCGAGAAGGCAGCATCGAGGTGGATGGCCTTTCTGGATGATTCCTTTCCAGATTGCTTTTCTTCCGCAAGGTCCTTTTCGAAGATGTCCATCGCCTCACCCACCGTGTCGCCGGCGGTGCAGAGGGCATAGACGTAGTGGCCGGTGGTGTCGATGTTCAGCCTGCGGACGAACTCTCGTACCACCCTCGGCGGCCGCCAGCCATGGCCGGGGAAGCAGAGGCCGATGGCCTCGTTCTCTTCGAAAGAGTCCTCTATGAGAGCCATGCTGTCGGCCACAGCCCCCTGCAGGCGGTCGGGGATGAACGAGAGGCGGTCGCCAAGGGCCTGGGCGAGGGTTTCTGCCGCCCAGCAGGTGTTGCCGGTTCCGGAGAAGAAGTAGATCATTGTTATCAGTATTTGTGACTGGTCAGCTTAGGAAAGCTGACCAACAGAGGTCAGCTTGAGTCAAGGGTTAGGGCAGAGACTTGGTAAAAAACTCGATGTACTCCGTGAGCGCCTTTTGGCAGGCCTTGCAGAAGTAAGGGATCTCGTTGATGCGCATGCGACAGTTCTCGTAGGCACGATAGACACCCTTTGGGTCGTAGCCCGCACCCTCGTAGAAGCCCGCCTTTGGGTCCTTGCCGATGAGGCTCTCCCACTTGTCGTGGAAGTCCACCTTCGTGGTGATGTTCTTCTCCCATGGCTCCACGTCGTGCGGGTACATGTTCAGCTCTTCCGTCTCGTAGGCATACTCGTCTGCCAGTCCTGCAAAGCTATGGCCAAACTCATGGACGACGACGGGCTTCGACCACTTGTTGTGGATCGTGGAGAGCAGATAGCTGTTGAGGATGCCGCCCCCGCCATAACGGTCACTGTTCACCAACACGAGGATGTGCTCGTAAGGTATGCCTGCCAGGAGGTTGTGCATGTCGAAGAGGTGCGAGGTGGTGAGGTAGCGCTCGCTGTAGTTCGTGTCCCAGTGGCTGTGCAGGGCGGTGTTCTTCCAGATGCCCTTGCCCGGTTCGCTGGCGCCACTCTCCTTTGAGGGTGCCATGACGGCCACGATGGAGAAGCAGTCGCGGAACTTTTTGAACGGCTCGTGGTTGAAAAGCGCCTCCATGGCCGTCTTCACATCCGCGATGAAAGTGTCCATCTCCTGGGGCGTGTAGCCCTCGGCGAGGTACGCCAGTCGGATGCAATGCGTGGTGTCACGAGCCTGCTGCATGACGCGGTAGGGTGTGACGTCCTTGTATCCCATCGGTCGGATGAGAATGTCCGTGGGGACCACCTGATGGGTGAGTGATGAGGTGACCTCGCGGCGGTTGTTGCGCAGGTCGACCGTGACGTCGGCGGTGTCCTTCGGCATCGGGACGAGGAAGACGTTCTCGAAGGACTTCTCCGTCTGGCGAGCCTCCGGCTCGCACTGCCACTCCTGGAAGAGTGTGGAGAAGCATGTCCGGTAGATGACGCGCTGTGTGCGATGGTCACGGACGGTGATCTGTCCGTTGCCCTCCACGGGGAGGTCCGCCAGGCAGTGGCGCTTGCCATACCAGCGAGGCTCGCGGATGAGCTCGTTGACGGCGATGTGCTGCGTGGTGGCTGTGCCGGAGAAGATGTAGTCCAGACGAAGGGTTTGGTCGGCGAAATATTCGTCAAAGGACTGCGAAGAGGCGAGGAGGGGCGCCAGGAGGCAGAGGGGGGTGAGGAAGGACTTTTTCATACTTTGTTTCTTTTTTATGGAGGGTCCGGCTGGGAGCCGGACTTTTTTGGAGGGTCGGGCTTGGTAAGCCCGACTTGTCTAACGGCGAACTTCTTTTATGCCAATACCGGGAGGGTGCTAATAAACCCGGAGCTTTTCGCCGACACGGAGCTGGTGGTCGGGGGAGAGGTGGTTCTTGGAGTAGAGGCTCTTCAGACGGATGCCATAGAGCTGGGCGATGGAGTACATGCTCTCTCCGGCTCGGACGATGTGCGGCTGATGCTTGTAGGCTTTGATGGCCCGCTTCTGCTTCTTCTTCAGGTAGACGATGTCGCCCTCGTGAAGCACGTCGTGGCGGTCCCGCTCGTTGTATTTCGCCAGCTTCCGCCATGGGAGGTTCGTCTCCTTGCCGATCGACTTGAACGTGTCCCCTTCGCGAGCGATGAGGTAATAGTTCTTGTTGTAGATGCGGATGGGGTGGAGCTGCTGCCCTCTGACCACTGGCTGATCCGTTCCTGCCCGCTGTGCCATGAACTTGTCGTAGCCGTGGGCACGGTCGTACTGGTCGAGTCCGTAGGTCTGGATAATATTGATTAGGTTTTGCGCATAGCGCGGATTGGTGGCATAGCCGCAAGCCTTCAGTCCGTTGGCCCACCCGATGTAGTCCGTCTGCGAGAGGCTGAACAGCCGCGCATAACGCTGGTTGCCCGAGAGGAACCGGCTGTGGTCCTCGAAGCTCTGTCGGGCGTCGTCGTAGGCGCGGAAGCACTCACCCAGCGCGTCGTCATCCTCGTCGATGGTACGCCCCGTCCATCCGTGGCACTTGATGCCAAAGTGGTTGTTGCCCAGCGTGGCCAGTCGGCTCAGTCCAGCGCGGCTCTCAAAGAGGCCCTGTGCCAGGGTGATGCTCGCGGGGATGTGATAGCGGAGCATCTGCTCGATGGCGAGATCCTTGTATTGGTATATGTAGTTCCGGTATTGCTGGCTCTGTCGCATCTGTGCCTGCATGGGCATGAGGCCGAAGAAGAGGCAGAGGCCGGTAATGATTTTCTTCAACATGACGATTACATAGATTGATGCAAAGTTAAGAAAAATTGTTGAGAGGCCGAAAAGATAGTTGCAAATATTGATAAAAGCCGTTGCTTTTTGGAGTATTTCGAAGGTTTTTCATTACCTTTGCACAAATTGTCTAAGAAAGGGAAGAACAATGAAAGAAGTGATTGTCAAGGATGCCGACCTTCAAAAGGCTGTCTCGGAAGGCATGGACCAGTTCATCCAGGTGTTCACCGATGCCATCCATGCGGCCATCGGCGGTGAGCTGACGGCAGAGAACATCGGTGAGCTGAACAGTGACCAGGTCACCCTGCTGGGCTATGTCTACCTGCGCGACGAGGTGATGGATGGCGGTTTCATCCAACTCATCCACAACGGTTTGGGCGCGTTCATCTTCCTAAATCCCCTCGACAAGGCCGTGCGCGCGTGGGGCATGCAGGACCTTTACCGCATTATCAACAAGTGTCACCGCTACTATAATCTCCACCACGAGCAGATCGAGCGGGACTGTACGGACGAGGAGTTTATGGCGCTCTACGACCAGCTGCCGGAGTTTGACGACTTCGACGATGCCTTTGTAGAGGGCGAGGAGGGTTTCACCTCGCAGGTGGCGCACTATGTGGATGAGCACATTGAACAGTTTGCAACGATTGAACAATGAACAAAGAACAACAAGAAATACGTAAGAAGAGTCCAGTTCAGATCCGGAACAAGAAGGCGTCGTTCGAATACTATTTCGTCGACACCTACACCGCCGGCATCGTCCTCACGGGCACGGAGATCAAGAGCATCCGCAACGGCAAGGCGTCGCTGGTGGACAGCTTCTGCTATATCAACAACGGCGAAGTGTGGGTGAAAGGCATGAACGTTTCGCCTTACTTCTACGGCTCCTACAACAATCATGAGGCGAAGCGCGACCGGAAGCTCCTGCTGACGAAACGCGAGATCCACCGCCTCACGGAGGACACGAAGGCTCCGGGCTTCACCATCGTCCCCACGCTCATCTTCATCGATGAGCACGGCCGCGCAAAGGTGGACATCGCTCTGGCACGAGGCAAGAAGGAGTATGACAAGCGGCAGACGCTGAAGGAGAAAGAGGACAGACGGGAGATGGACAGGGCGAGAAAGCAGTTCTAAAAGCCCTACCAGCCCCTCTTCCCCAGGCCCCCTCTCCCCATCGCTACGCTCGGAGAGAGGGGGAGTAAGATAGTGAGACAAGCAAACCAGCGCTGCTTCT